>Ga0310810_10012141_pt1 | contig 10106 bp, 5 predicted proteins | sample NCmetagenome_FD_207641 | JGI IMG/M metagenome (GOLD analysis project Ga0310810, IMG submission 207641) | Soil microbial communities from experimental microcosm in Duke University, North Carolina, United States - NC | ecosystem: Engineered > Artificial ecosystem > Soil microcosm > Unclassified ...
CCCCTACACGCGCTCTCGCGCGCCGCTTCGTGGTTCGACTGGGCTCACCACGCCCTGAGCATCGTCGAAGGGCGACGGCGCGCTCCGGGCGCGTGGCTCGCTTCGCTGCGCTCGCGCGACGTCGTACCTCGACCAGCTCGCATCGCTTCGCTCGCTCGCCGCGCGGTCGGTCGTCGCCTATGCCTTTATTCAGCGGGACGTGGACGAGGGATGCCGGCCGTCGCGCAACCGGAGTGGTACGATGCAGACGATATTATGACGACCAACACCGGTTCCACACCGGGAGCGGGTGTAACCGCGACACCGCGTCCACCACTTCGCGGCGTGCTGCCCATCGCGCCGACTCCCTTCACCGAGAGCGGAGACGTCGACTACGACGGTCAGCGGCGAGTACTCGACTGCATGATCGACCAGGGCGCCGACGCGATCTGTCTGCTCGCGAACTTCTCGGAGCAGTTCCTGCTGACGGACGACGAGCGCGACCGGTTGGCGGAGTTGAGCCTGACGCACGTCGCCGGACGCGTGCCCGTGGTCGTCACGTGCAGCCACTTCAGCACCCGCATTGCCGCCGAGCGCGGACGCCGCGCCGCGTCGCTCGGCGCCTCCATGCTCATGCTGATGCCGCCGTATCACGGCGTCAGCCTGCGCGCCGACGAGAACGGCATCCTCGCCCACTTCGCCGCCGTGGCCGAAGCGGCGCGCATCCCGATCATGGTTCAGGATGCCCCGCTGTCTGGCGTTCAGCTCTCGGTGCCGTTCCTGGTGCGGCTGGCGAAGAGCACGCCCCTCGTGAATTCCTACAAAATTGAGGTGCCTGGCGCCGCGGCGAAGTTGCGCGCGCTGATCGCCGCCGGCGGCGACGCGATCATCGGGCCATTCGACGGCGAAGAATCCGTGACGTTGATGGCCGACCTCGATGCCGGCGCACTCGGGACGATGCCGAGCGCGCTGCTCCCGGACCTGATCAAAACGGTTCTCACGCATTACCTCTCCGGCCGGCGCGCCGAAGCGGCCGCGATGTACGCGCGCATTCTGCCGCTCATCAATTTCGAGAACCGCCAGTGCGGCCTGCGCGCCAGCAAGACGGTCATGAAGGAAGGGGGCGTGATCAGGAGCGACGCCGTGAGGCACCCGCTCGAGCCGTTGCATCCCCACGCACGGGCGGGCCTGCTCGAGCTGGCGGCCGAGGTAAATCCGCTGGCGCTCCGGTGGGGACGGTAGGTCGCTCACTCTTCGGCGGTAGCCGGGCTTCGTTCTTGGACAACCACCTGGGACGTGTCGTTCTGATATCTTCGCGTCCGCCATATCGCCTGGCCTTCGTTGCGGGCGAAGGGCATACGAAGGAGATAAAGACCGAGATGCAGAGGAACTCCGATCTGGTGATCCTGCCCAGCGCTTGCGACGCGGTAATGGCTCTTTGATCCAGTGCTGGCGTTTCTCGGCTTTCTGACCGTCGCGACCCTGTTCGTGCTCATCGTCAGCCGGCTGGCGTCGCCGCTGGTTGCGCTGATTGCCGTGCCCGTTGCCGCCGCGCTCGCGGCCGGCTTCGGACTCGCGACCGCGAGATTCATCGTGACCGGCGTGCAGCAAATCGCGCCGGTGGGCGCGATGTTCGTGTTCGCCATCCTCTACTTCGGCATCATCACCGACGCCGGGACGCTCGAGCCGGTCATTAACGCCATCCTGCGTGCCGTCGGCGCCCGGCCGGCGCGCGTGGTTGTCGGTTCGGCGCTGCTGGCGCTGCTCGTCCACCTCGATGGTTCCGGCGCGGTCACCTTCCTGGTCGCCGTCCCGGCGATGCTGCCCCTCTACGACCGCCTCCGCATCGATCGCCGAATCCTGGCCTGCGTGGTCTCGATGGCGGCCGGCGTCAACTTCCTGCCATGGACGGGGCCGATGATCCGCGCGTCGGCGTCGCTGCACATCCCCATCGCGCGGCTGTTCCGCCCGCTCGTGCCGGTGCAGCTGGTCGGCCTCGTCTTTGTCTTCAGCGCCGCGTGGTACCTCGGCCGGCGCTCGGAGCGCGATCAACGCCGGGGGAAGTCGGGGGCCGAGCGGGATCAGAACATCGTCGGACCTGCGGGTGCCGCTGCGAGCCGCGCCAGCGATCAGCAGCTGGCGCTGCGGCGGCCGCGGCTGGTGTGGATCAACGGACTGATTACAATCACGATCATGGCCGTCATGATTGCCGGTACCGTGGACCCCGCGGTGATGTTCATGATCGGAACGGCGCTGGTGCTGACGATCAACTACCCCGCCCCCGCCGCGCAGCGCGCGCGCATCGACGCGCACGCGGCCGCGGCGCTGACGATGGCGGCGACGCTGCTGGCGGCGGGCGCGTTCACCGGCATCATGACGGAGAGCGGCATGCTCACGGCGATGGCGCGCGCCGCGGTCGGCGCCGTACCGCCGCATCTCGCGCCGCACATCCCGGTTGCGCTGGCGATCGCGTCGATGCCGCTGAGCCTGCTGTTCGATCCCGACTCCTTTTATCTCGGCGTGCTCCCGGTGATCGCCGAAGTCGCCGGGGCGTTCGGCGTCCCCGCGCTGCAGGTCGGCCAGGCGGCGCTCCTCGGCCAGATGACGACCGGCTTTCCGGTGAGCCCGCTCACCCCGGCGACCTTCCTGGTCGTCGGACTGACCGGCATCGAGCTCGGCGAGCATCAACGCTTCACCGGGCCATGGCTCTTCGCGGCCACGCTGGTGATGACGGCCGCGGCCGTGCTCATCGGAGTCTTGCGCCTGTGAGCGCGCGGCCGCTGCGCATCGGTTGCGGCGCCGGATACTCGGGCGACCGCATCGAGCCCGCAGTCGAGCTCGTCGAGCGCGGCGATCTCGACGTCATCGTCTTCGAATGCCTGGCGGAGCGGACCATCGCGCTCGCGCAGCAGGCGAAGGCTCGCGATCCCGGCCGCGGCTTCGATCCGCTGCTCGAGGAGCGCATGGCAGCGGTCCTGCGCGACGCCCGGCGGCGCGGCGTCAGGATCATCACCAACATGGGCGCCGCCAACCCACCCGCCGCTGCCGACTGCGTCCGACAAGTGGCCGCGCGCCTGGGCGTGAGCGGATTCACGATTGCGGTCGTGACCGGCGACGATGTCCGCCAGCTCGCGGGCAGCGAGGGATTCAGCCGACTGGCCGAGACGGGCGAGCCCGTCAACAGGGATGACATCGTCTCCGCCAACGCGTATCTCGGGGCGGAACCAATCGTCGAGGCACTGCAGCGGGGCGCCGATGTCGTCATCACCGGACGCGTCGCTGACCCATCCATGTTTCTCGCGCCCATCGCCGCGCACCACGGATGGCGGCTCGACGACTGGACGCTGGCCGGCCGCGGCACCCTGGTCGGCCACCTGCTCGAGTGCGCCGGACAGATCACGGGCGGCTACTTTGCCGATCCCGGCGTGAAGGACGTGACCGGGCTCGCGCGCCTCGGGTTTCCCCTCGCCGAGGTCGACGCCGACGGGACGGCGATCGTCACCAAACCTGCCGGATCGGGCGGCCAGGTGACGGCGGCCACCTGCACCGAGCAGCTGCTCTACGAGATCCACGATCCCTCCTCGTACGTCACGCCCGATGTCGTCGCGGATTTCAGCCGCGTCCGGATCACCGATCTCGGCGCCGACCGCGTCCGGGTCGAGGGAGCGGATGGACGCCGCCGGCCGGACACGCTGAAGGTGTCGGTCGGCCAGTTCGACGGCTGGATCGGCGAAGGACAGATGTCCTACGCCGGGCCGAGGGCCGCCGCGCGCGGGCGCCTGGCCGGCCAGATTGTCGCCGAGCGCTTGCGGCTGACGGGGAGCGTTCCGCTCGAACTGCGGGTGGACCTCATCGGCATGGACGCGCTGCACGGGGCAGCGTCGCCGATGGTGGAGCCCTATGAAGTGCGTCTTCGCGTGGCGGCGCGCACCACTTCTGAAGCCGAGGCCCGGAAGGTTGGACGTGAGGTCGAGGCACTGTTCACCAACGGTCCGGCCGGAGGCGGCGGCGCCTTCAGCGCGGTCCGTCAAGTTCTCGCCATTCGCACGGCGCTCGTCCCCAGGAATCGCGTATCGTATCGCGTGGATTACGTGACGGTGTCATGACGCTCCGCGAGATTGCGCACGCGCGCGCCGGGGACAAGGGGGATATCTGCAACATCTCGCTCATCGTGTTCGACCCGCGCGACTACCCGCGCATCGTCGAACACGTGACGCCGGAGCGGGTCCGGGTGCACTTCTCCGGGCTCGTGCAGGGCGACATCACGCGGTTCGAACTGCCGCACCTCGGCGCCTTGAACTTCGTCATGACCGGCGCGCTGCGCGGCGGCGTCACGCGATCGCTGGCGCTCGATGCGCATGGCAAGTCGTTGAGCTCACTGCTGCTGAATCTGGACATCTGACCATGTGGAAATATGGAAGTCTCGTGCTCGCGGGCCTGCTGTGCGCCGCGCCCCTGTCGGCCCAGGTCGTCAGGCTCGAGATCACGTCTCGAGAGCTCATCGTCGCCGCACCGGCCGGTGTGGCAGGCCCGTTCGAGCTGATTCGCGGACGGATCCACGGCGAAGTCGATCCCAGGGATCCTCACAACGCGATTATTCAGGACCTCGACCTGGCGCCGCGCAATGCGCGCGGCCACGTCGAGTACGTCGCGACCTTCGCACTCGCCAAACCCGTCGATCTCGCGAAGGCCTCGCGCGTGCTGCTCTATCAGGTGGTCAATCGCGGGAACGGGCAGGCGGCGGCGAACGCCGAGGGAGACATCGTGCTGGTCAGCGGCTGGCAGGGTGATGTCATCCCGACGGCGGCCAACCAGACCATCGTCGTTCCGGCCGCCCGGAAGAAGGACGGCTCGCCCGTGACTGGCCGCGTCATTGCCCGCCTCGTCGATCTTGCCGAGGGCGCGCACAGTGCTCCGATTCGGCTCGCCTCGCTCGGCACGGCACAGCCGTACCCGCCCGCCGATCTCGCACAGCCCGACGCGACGCTGACGTGGCACAGCCGCGAGAACTACGCCGGGCAGCAGGACGAGAGACAGACGGTGCCGCGTGCCGCGTGGGCCTTCGCCAACTGTGACTCCGCGCCGTGGCCGGGCACCCCCGATCCCTCCCGCATCTGCGTGAAGGACGGGTTCCGCGCCGACCGCCTCTACGAGCTGGTCTACACGGCGAAGGATCCGCTGGTGCTCGGCGTCGGGCTGGCCGCCACGCGCGACATCGTGTCGTTCTTCCGCCATGGCAAGGCGGACGCCTCAGGCACGCCGAATCCAGTCGCCGGTGCGATCGAGCACACGGTCAGCATCGGAGACTCGCAGTCCGGCAATTTCATCCGCACCTTCATCCATCTCGGCTTCAACCAGGACACGCAGAACCGCATTGTCTGGGACGGCGCCTTTCCGCGGATCGCAGCGCGGCAGACGCCGATCAACCTGCGCTTCGCGCTGCCGGGCGGCGCCGCCGGCCTCTACGAGCCGGGCAGCGATGGCGTCGTCTGGTGGACGCATTACGCCGACACGGCGCGCGGACTGAAGGCCGCGGGCCTCCTCGATCGGTGCACCGCGACGAAGAGCTGCCCGAAGATCGTCGAAGCGTTCGGATCGTCGGAGTTCTGGGGACTGCGCATGTCGCCGGATCTGATCGGCACCGGCGCGATCCGCGACTTGCCGCTGCCCGCCAACGTCCGGCGCTACTACTATCCGGGCACCACGCACGGCGGCGGCCGCGGCGGTTTCCCGATCGACGGCACGATCGGCGCGAACAGTCAGTGCACGCTGCCGGGCAATCCGAATCCGGAAGCCGAGCAGACCCGCGCCCTGACGCGCGCCCTCGTCGAATGGGTGACGAAGGGCACACCGCCGCCGCTGAGCCGATACCCGACGCTGGCCAATGGCGATCTGGTGCCGGCGACGCGCGCCGCGCTTGGCATGCCTGATATCCCGGGGCTGCTGTTCAGCGATCGCCTACTGAATCCGCTGCTGCGCTACGACTTCGGTCCCGAGTTCAACGCCGCGGATCTCTCGGGGGTGATGTCGGTGGTCCCGCCGCGCATCGTCGGCGCCCTGCCCACCTACGTCCCACGCGTAAACGCGGACGGCAACGAAACGTCGGGCGTCCCGTCGGTGCAGCTGCAGGCGCCCCTCGGCACCTATCTCGGGTGGAACACGGTCCGCTCAGGCGTCTTCGCCGGATACGGCTGTGGATTCCAGGGCGGCTGGATTCCCTTTGCCGAGACGAAAGCGGAACGGGTCAGCCACAATGATCCGCGGCTGTCGCTCGAGGAGCGCTACGGCACCCACGGCGCGTATGTCGCGGCGGTGAGGAAGGCCGCCGACCAGGCGGTCACGGACCGTTTTCTGCTGCCGGATGACGCCGCGCGATATGTTCGCGAGGCGCAGGCGAGCAAGGTCCTCGAGCGGACAGCGCCAGCCGCCTCCGCTGCGCCTGCGTGCGAGCAACTCGCGTCGCTCACGCTGCCGAATGCCTCAGTGACTCTCGCCCGCCCCTACCCCGCCGGCGACTTCGCCTCGGGACGCACCTTCCAGGTGCCGGCCTTCTGCCGTGTCGCGGTCACCGCGAAGCCCACCGCCGATTCGGACATCAAGGTGGAGGTGTGGCTGCCGGAGGCGTGGAACGGCAAGCTCCTGGGGACCGACAACGGCGGATTCTCCGGTGCGATCAACTATGCCGGGCTCGCCGGCGCCATCACCAAAGGCTACGCCGCCGTCAGCACCGACACCGGACACTCCGGCGATCAGATGGACTTCGGGATCGGGCACCCCGAGAAGATCGTCGACTGGGCGCATCGCGCCGTCCACGAAATGACGATGATTGCCAAGGCGGTCGTCGAGAAGGCCCGCGGACGCGCGCCGCTCCACTCGTACTTCACCGGGTGCTCCACCGGCGGACAGCAGGCCCTCAGCGAAGCGCAGCGCTACCCGGCTGACTACGACGGCATCATCGCCGGCGATCCGGGGAACAACCGCATCCATCTGATCTACGGGTTCCTCTGGTCGTGGCTGGCCACGCACGACGCGAGCGGCAAGCCGACGCTGCCCGCGGCGAAGCTGCCCGCACTCGCCAAAGCCGCGGAGGCGGCATGCGACAAGAACGACGGCGTCGAGGACGGGTTGATCGCCGATCCGCGCACATGCCACTTCGATCCGGCCGCGCTCGCCTGCACAGGAGCCGAGACGGATTCCTGCCTGAGCCCACAGCAGATCGAAGCCGCCAGGAAGATCTACGCCGGCGCGGGGGCGCGTGACGGACGGCAGCTGTATCCCGGTTGGGCGCCAGGCAGCGAGTCCGGGTGGGGGCAGTACATCATCAACCCCAGTGCGCCCGTGCGCATCGGACTCTTCCGCGACTGGGTGTTCAAGAACGCCGCATGGGATCCGCGCACGTTCGACTGGGACAAGGACGTCGCCACGGTCGACGCGGCGTTTCCGGTGCTAAACGCGATAGCGACGGACTACGCCGCCTTCAACGGACGTGGCGGCAAGCTGGTCATGTACACCGGCCTTGCCGACCCTGTCGTTTCGCCGCTCGACACGTACGAGTATTACGACAGCGTCATCAGAGCGAACGGCGGCCTCGAGGCGACGCGGCGGTTCTATCGCTTCTTCCCCGTTCCGGGGATGGCGCACTGTAGCGGCGGCGCCGGCACGAGTACCTTCGACACTCTCGCCGCGCTCGAGGCGTGGGTCGAGGGTGGCATCGCCCCGAACGCCATTCCCGCATCACATTCGAGCAACGGGCGCGTGGATCGCACGCGGCCGCTATGTGCGTATCCGGCGGTCGCCCGCTACAAGGGATCCGGCAGCATCGATGACGCCGCCAACTTCTCCTGCGCTGCCGGCGAGCCGCGCGCGCCCCGCCCGGATCGGCCCGGCTCGCCTGGCGCGCCACGATCTCGATGACGGTGACCGTACAGCGCCGTCGATCACGCGAATCGAGCGCGCGGGTGCGAAGATCGTCGTGAGGGCGAGCGGCGGCCTCCTCGCCCGGCTCTCGCCTGAAGGGACGACATGAAGCCAGAACAGACCGCAGCCCACGGCCGACAGATCGATCGCCGGCACTTTCTCGAACGCGTCGCGGCCATGGGCGCGGTGGCCAGCCTCGGCCGCAACGTTTTCCGGCGCGGCCTGCGTGAGGCCGTGACGGGCGGCGCGCGGGCCAGTGCCGTCCTCGCGTCGACGGACTCGCGGCTGCCCGACGGCACGGCCTACGCTGCGTGGGAACAGGCGCTGACCTTCTCGAAGACCTATTACGTCGACAACGGCGATCCGAAGGCCGACGACAACGGTCCCGGTACGAAGACCCTCCCCTTCCGCACCATCAACAAGGCCGCGCAGTTGCTGCAGCCCGGCGAGCGCGTCGTGATCGCCTCCGGCGTCTATCGGGAGTGCGTCCATCCGGCCCGCGGCGGGACCAGTCCGTCGCAGATGATCAGCTACGAAGCCGCCGCTGGAGCGAAGGTTGTCATCAAAGGATCCGAAGTCCTGAAGAATGGCTGGGTGCAGGCGTCCGTTCCGAGTGGTGGTCCCGGCAGCGCGGGCCGAGGCGGCGGGCCGGCCGAGGCGCCCGTCGTAACCTGGCGGTACGAATTCAGCGGCGCGATGTTCCCGGATGGGTACCAGCCGTTTGCCCTGCCCAGCATCATGGGCAGCTGGTCGTGGCTCGATGCACGCGTGGTTGACATGGGGCCGTTTCTGCGACGGCGAGGATTGGTGTTCGTCGACGGCAACCCGCTTGAGCCGGTCGAGCAACAGCGCGAACTGGCGGCGGCGCGTCTGCTGCCGGCCCCCGACTTCACCGTTCCCGCCCAGCCGCAAAACGGCCTGCCGCCCAGGCGTCGGGGCGGACCGATCATGCAGGAGGTCGGTGGCTCGCCCGATGCGCGCTTCTGGGTGGACCCCTCGGGTCTGGCCATTCAGATCCGCCTCGCTGGCGGAACGCCGGCCGACCACGTGATCGAAGTGACCACGCGTCAGGCGACGTTCGTTCCTGCGCAAAGTGGCGCGAGCTTCATTCGCATCCAGGGCATCAGCTTTCAGCACGCCGCCAATGCGTATCCGTTTCCGCAGTTCGGCATGATCTCGTGCGCCGGCGGCGACCACTGGATCCTCGAGGACAACACGATCGAATGGGCGAATGGCGGCGGCGTGTCGATCGGGAGGGACGCAAATAGCGGGACCTCGCGACAGGCCGGGGCCTCGCACATCCTGCGCCGCAACACGATTCGGTATTGCGGCGTCGAAGGTATCGGCGGGATGGGCACCAGCAACACGCTGATCGAAGACAACGTCATTGAATGGTGTGGCTGGGCCGACGCCGAACGCGGCTGGGAGGCGGCCGGGGCCAAGTTCCACAATGCCCGCAATCTGCTCTTCCGCCGGAATGTGGTGCGCCACATGCGGCACGCCAACGCGATCTGGCTCGACGTCGGCAATGCCAACTGCCGGCTCACGCGGAACGTGTTCGCCGACGTCGTGTCGGTCAGCGCCGCGGTACACATGGAGATGACCACCGACACGAACCAGATTGACAACAACGTCATCTGGAACGTGCGCAACGCCGAGCCAGGCACGCCCGGTCAGAGGGGTTGTGCGGGCTCGGGGATTTTCGACAATGCCACCGACAAGCTGATCGTCGCGCAGAACCTGATCGGCCGCTGCGACAACTCCGCCCTCTTTGCCATCACGCGGCCCGATCGCAGGGGAAGCGGCACCGGGACGGGCAACGTCATCTCGAACAATATCTTCGCGAAGTGCGACAGGTCGGCCATCGTGTTTCTGACTCCAGCCAACGAGGCCGATAGCAACGTCTATGTGGGCATGTCGGGTGGGTTCCAGGGCTACGGCGAAGCCGACGCGAAGCAGTATGTCGACCTGGAGACGTGGCGCCACGCGCACGGCTGGGACACCAACTCAATGGTGGCCGATGCGCAAATCGATTTCGACCCGGATACGCTCCAACTGACGATTGCGATTCGCCAGCCGCTACCCAAGGTGAGTGCGGTCAATCACATCGAGATCGACATCCTGGGCAAGGACACGGGAGAGGCAAGGGTTCCTGGCCCTCTCGCAAATCCTGCCGCTAAAAGGGAATGGAACGTTGATCCGCGGTCACA
>Ga0310810_10012143_pt1 | contig 10104 bp, 8 predicted proteins | sample NCmetagenome_FD_207641 | JGI IMG/M metagenome (GOLD analysis project Ga0310810, IMG submission 207641) | Soil microbial communities from experimental microcosm in Duke University, North Carolina, United States - NC | ecosystem: Engineered > Artificial ecosystem > Soil microcosm > Unclassified ...
GCGCGGGCAATGATCTGGGACATGTCCTGCAGATTCTGCTGGAGGCGGTGTTTGGCCGTACCGTCGAGATCATCGTAGGCCCGCGCCATGAGCGGAAGCATGTTGGGCCCGCGGGTGCCGGTCTTCTTGATGAGGTCGGCATTGTAGACCGAGTCCGGCGTGATGAGCATCCAGGTGTCGTTGGTGGATGTCTTGCCGAAGAATTTTCCGGTCGTCGTCTGGTGATCCAGCACGCGGTCGGCCGAGACGGTCCGCTGGCCGGTGCCGGTGACGTTGCCGGCGAAGACGTAGTCCACCTGAATCGGCTTCCCGCGGGTGAGCTTGAACGGATTCTGCTGGGACAGGAGTGCGCCAGGCGGCGCCACGGAGAGGAAGAACGAGAGCGCGAGCGGTGCGACAGCGGTGCGCATGCGAAGCCTCTGGGGAACGGGGGACCGGGCTAACATGAAGCCCGGTACCCCACCCCGCAAGCTCGCTCAGGGCGCCGGCGCCGGCGGCTCTGCGCCCAGCAGATTGCGGACGAAATAATCCCACCGTCGCCGCATGGCGTACTGGCTGTCCGGCCCGTAGCCGTGGGCGCGGTTGGGCAGCAGCAGCAGGTCGAAATTCCGGTTGGCCTTCACGAGCTCGCCCACCACGAGGAGCGTGTTGTAGGGCGGCACGTTGTTGTCCATCGTGCCGTGCACCAGCAGCAGCTTGCCCTTCAGATTCTTCGCCAGATTCTGGTTGGCCTGGCTGTCGTAGTTCGTCGTGCCGTCCGGCTTCCGTTCCAGCAGGCCCTGCCACTTCTCGCCCCAGTCGTCCTCGTACTCGCGGTTGTCGTGGTTGCCCGATTCGGACACGGCCACCTTGAAGAAGTCCGGGTAGCGGAGCATGGCGCCAAGGGAGGCGTAGCCGCCGCCCGAGTGTCCCCAGATGCCGACGCGGTCCAGGTCGATCCACGGATAGCGGCGGCCCAGCTCCTTCATCCCCGCCACCTGATCGGGCAGGCCGTTGTCGCCCATGTCACCGTAGTACGCGGCGTGGAACGACTTGGAGCGGTAGGGCGTACCCATCGCGTCGATCTGTACCACGATGAAGCCGAGCTCGGCGAGTGCCCGCGTGTCGCCGCGGGACGCTGCAAAGCTCCGGCTCCCGACACTGCCGGTCTGCGGACCCGGATAGATCTGGTTGACGATCGGGTACTTCTTCGTCGAATCGAAGTTCGTGGGGCGGAAGAGCAGTCCGTAAATATCGGTCTTGCCATCGCGTGCCTTGACGGTGAACGGGACCGGCGGCGTCCAGCCGGTGGCCACGAGGCGCGAGATGTCGGCCTTCTCGAGGGTGAGAAGCAGCTTGCCCGCCGCGTCGCGCACCACGGTCACCGGCGGCACGTCGGGGCGCGAGTAGCTGTCCACGAAATAGCGGCCCGAGGGCGCGAGAGACACCGAATGGTCGGCATCTTCCGGGGTCAGGAGCTGGGCGTGCTTCCCGTCGAAATCCACGCGGTAGAGGTGGCGGAAATACGGATCGCGCCCGGCTTCGCGGCCGGAGCCGGTGAAGTAGATCACGCGCGCCTTCTCGTCCACCCGAAGGACCTGGAGCACGTTGCCCGGACCCCTGGTGATCTGGCGCTTGAGCTGGCCGGAGCCGAGGTCGTAGAGGTACAGGTTGCCCCAGTCGTCTCGCTCGGAGAACCAGAGGAACTCGTTCGTGGCCGGGAGGGCCTGCCAGTTGATGCGGCCGTTGCCCGATTCGAAGAAGGTCGGCACCGACTCCTTGTACACGTCGCGGACCGCGCCGGTCGCGGCATCGGCCACGCGGAGGACCTCGTTCCGGTGATCGCGCGAGGTGGACACGAAGACGAGGCGCGTGGCGTCCGGCGTCCATTCGACGTCGGCCCACTCGCCGCCGCAGATGATGTGGTCGCAGAGGGTCGAGCGGTGCTGGTCGGGCGGCATCTGGAGGCGGATGACGCGCGGCCCGTCCAGATCGATGACCACGCGCTCGATCATGGAGACTACGCTGTCGCCGGGCAGCGGGTACTTCCAGGCCTCCAGCACCGGGTGGCCGACCCTGGTCTCGACCAGGTACATGTCGCCCACCTTGCGCTGGTCCTGCTGGAACGTGGCGATCTTCCGGGAGTCGGGCGACCAGAGAAGAATCGGGCGGTCGCTCCGCGTCCAGCCGGCGTTGTCGGTGGCGTACCCGAAGTCCTTCACGCCGTCGGTGGTAAGCTGGCGCTCGGTGCCGGCCGTGAGGTCCCGGACCCACAGATTGTCGCTCCGGATGAACGCGCCAAGCTTGCCGTCGGGCGAGACGACCATGTTGCGAGCGCCACCGCGTGGGCCGGCGCGACCGGCCGGCACGACCTGTGCCGAATCCACGACTTCCCGCGAGCGCTTCACCGGATCCACCAGCACGAACTGCGCGCCCGCCGGAGTCGTCGTCCGATACCAGAAGCGATCGCCGTCGAGCCACGAGGGCCGTACCGACGCGCCGAACACCAGCGGCGCCGTGCGCGCGCCCAGATACTGCTCGGCCCGCGTGTAATCGGCGGCGGTGAGCGCGGGGACGGCCGGCTGCTGGGCCATGCCGGGTGCGCCGGCGAGCAGGAGGAACAGACCAGGAACGAGCGACCCGGGAATCGTGCGGCGCATGCGGCTAACCTCGTGACGTGGAGAATCGGACGGGATCGCGGTGAAGTTGCAGTCACGGCGGGACGGGCACAACCCGCTAGATTTCAGCGGCAACCTTCCTGTCAATCCTTCGAGGAGGCGTAATGCGGTTTCTGGCCTGGCTCACGGGTGCTGCCCTGATGGCCGGCGCGTCCCCGCTGCCCGCGCAGACGGCGAGCCCCGCGGCACGGACGATGGCGACCCCGGTCCGAGCGGTGCGGACCACCATCCCCATCACCCGCGCGTTCGAGCGGGGCCTCAAGGCCGGCACCCGTGACTCGAGCGGCCGACCGACGAGCCGCTACTGGCAGCTCCGGACCGATTACACGATCGACGCCCGGCTCGACCCCGCCACCGCCACCGTGAGCGGCCGCGAGAAGGTGGTCATCACCAACCCATCCGACTCGGCGCTCCGCTTCCTGACCCTGCATCTCGACCAGAACCAGTTTGCCCCCAACGTGGCGCGCGAGGCGCCGGTGGCCGGCATCACGAACGGTATGCACTTGATCCGGCTGGTCGCCAACGGCGACGCAGTCGATCTCACGACGCAGACCGCCGCTCGCTGGAATACCCAGACAGTCATCGGCGTGCCACTCAAGACGCCGATCCCGGCCGGCGGCACCGGCACGCTGGAGGCGGAATGGTCGTTCGAGGTCCCGCTCGTGGCGCCGCCCACCCGCGGGGACCGCATGGGCCGGTGGGGCAACCGGCTGTTCCAGGTGGCCCAGTGGTACCCGCAGGTCGCGGTATACGATGATCTTCGCGGCTGGAACGTCGACCCGTACCTCGGCGGCTCCGAGTTCTACAACAACTTCGGCTCGTTCGACGTCCGGCTGGATCTGCCGGCCGGCTGGCTGGTGGGCGCGACCGGCGTGCTCGCCAACCCCGACTCGGTGCTTCCGGCCGCCGTGCGCCAGCGCCTGGCCCGCGCGGTGGAGAGCGACAGCCAGATCTCGATCGTGGATACCGCCGGCCGCGGCGCCGGCAAGGCAACGCTGGCAGGTGACCGGCTGACCTGGCACTTCCGCGCCGACACCGTCGCCGACTTTGCCTGGGCCGCCTCCAACGAGTTCGTCTGGGACGCAACGCGCGCCACGATTCCCGGCCGCGGCGCGATTCCGATCGACATCCTCTACCTGCCGGAGCACGCGGGCTACCGGCAGACCGGCGCCTTTGCGCGGCACGCGCTGGAGTACTACTCGAAGCTCTGGATGCCCTACGCGTTCCCCCACTTCACCCAGGTGGATGGCCCCGAGGGCGGCATGGAATACCCGATGCTCACCATGAGCGGCCCCGGGTTCGGCGTCACGGATCACGAGATCGGGCATCAGTGGTGGCCCATGATGGTCGGCGTCAATGAGACGTGGTACGGCTGGATGGACGAGGGATTCAATCAGTACATGAACATCCTGTCGGCCGCCGCCATGCGCGGCTCAACTCCTCCGATCGAACGCCTGGGCCAGGGCTACGGCCGCATGTCGGGCAACGAGGCGGAAGCCCCGATGATGTGGAACGCCAACTTCGGCGGCCCGCTGTACTCGTTCACCACCTACGGGAAGGCGCCGATGATGCTCTCCATGCTGGGTGGCATCGTCGGCGACTCGGCCGTGCAGCGGGCGATGAGCGTCTACGCGAAGGACTGGCGGTTCAAGCACCCCTCGCCATGGGACTACATGTTCGCCATGAACCGCGAGCTGCACCGGGATCTGGGCTGGTTCTGGTACTACTGGCTGTTCACCACCGAGTCGGTCGATGGGTCAATCGCTGGCGTGCGGACCACGGGCGGCCGGACCACGGTCACGGTCCGACAGGATGGGGAGATGCCCTCTCCCGTGGTGCTCAAGGTGGAGTTCGCCGCCGGCGGGCCCGCGCTCCGGCCGATGCGGAATGCGGTCGTGCAGGGCGACACCGCCACGGTCACCTGGCCGGTGGACGTATGGCTGTCCGGCTCGCGGACGTTCGCCGCCCAGCTGGACTTCGGTCCGCGGAAGATCGTCCGGATCACCCTGGACCCGGCCGGGCGGTTCCCCGACCGGGACCCGGCGGACAACGTCTGGCCTCGCACCCACTGAAGGCCCCTCGGTTCCTGACCCGGGTCCCCTGACCTAAACGGCCGCCTCGCAACGCGATGGCGGCCGTTTGCTCAGGGCGTTCCCGAATAAACAAAATAAACCTTGCGTTTATCTGGGTAGTATGGTATCGTCCATACACTTCGACGGGAATGAGGCCGCACCATGATCCGGATCGCCGGCGCCGTATGCTCGATCAGCTTGCTCCTGGCCGCCGCGGGCGGCCCGTCCCCGGCCACCCGGCCGACCGGCTCCATCGCCATCCGGAACTTCGTCTTCGAGCCCACCACAGACACGGTGCGGGTGGGCCAGTCGGTGACGTTCCGGAACCACGACCTGGTCCCCCACACCGCCACGGCCGACAACAGGAAGTTCGACTCCGCCAGCATCGCGGCGGACAGTACCTGGCGGTTCACGGCCAGACAGAAGGGCGTGTTCACCTATCACTGCAGTTTCCATCCGACGATGCGCGGGACGCTCGTCGTCCGTTGAATTCCTCAACCAGCGAGTCATTCATGAAAACCGCTCTGCTCTCCCTCTCCACCCTTCTGGCCGGCGCCGTAGTGGCCCTCCCGGCCATGGCGCAGGGACCGACCGACCCCCAGATCGCCGCCATCGTCGTGGCTGCCAACCAGGCGGACATCAACAACGGCCGCCTCGCCGTGCGCCAGGGCCATGATACCCAGGTGAAGGCGTTTGCCCGCCAGATGATCACCGACCACTCGGCCGTGAACGCGGCGGCCGTCAAGCTGGTGACGAAGCTGCACGTGACGCCGGAAGCGAACGCCACCAGCAAGCAGCTGACCGACGGTGGCGTGGCCAACGTGAAGGCGCTGACCCCGCTGCGCGGCGCCGCATTCGACAAGGCGTACATCGCCAACGAGGTCGCCTACCACCAGGCGGTGATCGATGCCATCGACAAGACCCTTATCCCGAGCGCGCAGAACGCTGAGCTGAAGGCCCTGCTGGTGCAGAGCCGGCCGGCGTTCGTGGCCCACCTGGAGCATGCCAAGCAGATCCAGGCGTCGCTGAAGTAGTACATTACCGGTCATGCCGACCCTGTCGTTCACTGACCGGTTCTTCGCGAGCACTCGCGGCCGCATCGTCAGCCGGCTCCGCCGGGGCGATGCGACCGTCGAGGAACTGGCTGAGCATCTGGGCGTCACCGACAACGCGGTGCGCGCCCAGCTCGCGGCCCTCGAGCGCGACGGGATCGTGCGCCACGATGGCGTGCGGCGCGGCGCCCGGAAGCCGTCGCATCTCTACCGGCTGGCCGACGCGGTCGAGCCGCTCCTCTCCCGCCTGTACGCCCCCATGTTCGTCGAGCTCATCCGGGAGCTTTCCGGCCGCCTGGCCCCGAACGAGCTCTCCGCCACCATGCGGGCGGTCGGCCGACGCCTGGCCGAGACGCTGCCGCCCGCCCACGGGGACCTCGCGTCCCGCGTGGCGGCCGCGAGCGCGCTGCTCAACGACCTGGGCGGCGTCACCCAGGTCGAGCGCCATGGCGAGGAGCTGATCATTCGCGGCTTCTCCTGTCCGATCGCGGTCCCCGAGGAGCAGAGCGCGGTCTGTGAGGCCGTCGAGTCGCTGCTGGCGGTCCTGCTTGGGACGCCTGTGCGGGAGCGGTGCGATCGCACCAACGGCTCGCGCTGCTGCTTCGAGGTGTCTCTCCCGGAGTCTGCCACTTCGATCGGGCCCGGGTGAGAGCGCTCGCGTTTCATCTTCCGCAGTTTCATCCCGTTCCGGAAAACGACCAGTGGTGGGGCCCCGGGTTCACCGAGTGGACCAACGTCGCCGCCGCCCGCCCGGTCTTCCGCGGCCACTACCAGCCGCACCTCCCGGCCGACCTCGGCTTCTACGACCTCCGCCTGCCGGAAGTCCGCGCCGCGCAGGCCGCGCTGGCCGCTGCGCACGGCATTCACGGATTCCTCTACTACCACTACTGGTTCGGCGGCCGCCGCATCCTCGAGCGCCCCGTCAACGACATCCTTGCCAGCGGCGAGCCGGAGTTTCCCTTCGCCCTCTGCTGGGCCAACGAAAACTGGACCCGGCGCTGGGACGGCAAGGACTCCGAAGTGCTCCTCCCCGAGCAATACGGCGAGGAGGATGACCGCCACCATCTCGAATGGCTGGCCACGGCCTTTGCCGATCCCCGCTACATCCGGGTCAACGGCAAGCCGCTGTTCGCCGTCTATCGCGCCATGCGCCTCCCCGACCCCAGGCGCACGACGGACATCTGGCGCGAGCGAGCCCATCAGCTGGGCGTGGGCGAGCTCTATCTCTGCCGGGTGGAGGCCCACGCTGACGAGCGCGGCGACCCGGGGCCGCTCGGCTTCGACGCCGCCATCGAGTTTCAGCCGGACTGGGTGGCGCTCGGCGAGCCGGAACGACAGAGCCGATGGTGGTCCTACGCACGGACGTTCGGGTTGGTCGACCGCCTCTATCAGCGCCACCGCATCTTCGAATACCGGAGGCTGGTGCCGCGAATGCTCCGGAAGCCGGCGGTGGCATACAAGCGATTCCCCTGCGTGACACCTGGCTGGGACAACACGCCGAGAAAGCCGGCCGACTCCTGGATCATCCGCGGCTCCTCGCCGCGTCAGTACCGGCGATGGCTCCGGGTAGTGCTCGAGCGGTTCGCGCCTTTCGGACCCGGCGAGGATCTGGTTTTCATCAATGCCTGGAACGAGTGGGCCGAGGGAGCTCACCTCGAGCCGGACCGGAAGTTCGGACGCGCGTACCTCGAGGCGACGCGTCGCGCCATCGAGCAGGCCGGCGGGTAACCGGGAGCAACATCGTGATGGGAGCGGATCGGGAGCTGCGATGGTTTCGTGCGGTTCCGCTGCTGCTCGGCCTTGGCGTGGCCGCCGCGGCGGTGCTCGGCCCGTTGCTTCTGGATCAGATCCGGTATCGTAACTCGGCCGGGGCCATCGCCCAGCTCGAAGGCGGCGAGATCGTTTCCCTCGTCGTGGCGGCTCCGCTGGCGCTCGCGTCAGCCGCACTCTGGCGTCGCCGCCGGCTCCTGGCCGCGGCATTCGGCATCGGGCCGGGGCTGTATGCCGTCTACATGTACACCCAGTATGTGCTCGCCGGGCAGTACGACCGGTACGCCGGCAATGTCGAGCAATTCTTTCCGCTCTTCCTGGCGCTCATCATTCTCGGATGGGCCACGGTGATCGGCTCGTGGCGCATCCTGCGCGCCGCACCGCTTCCCGTGCTGCCCGCCGCCCTTCGCTACACCCTGGCCGGATGGCTCGTCGCGCTCGGTCTCCTCTTCGCCGCTGCCTGGGCCGGCACCATCGCCGACGTACTCCGGACCGGCGGAACGCCCGCCTACCGGAGCGACCCGAATCTATTCTGGCTGGTGCGGGTGATGGATCTGGGCTTCGTCATTCCGGCCGGCTTGATCACCGCATTCGGCCTGCTCCGGAGGGCGACGTGGTCAACCCGGGTGGGCTACGGGCTGGTCGGCCTGCAGACGTTGCTCAGCGGCGCCGTGGCGGGCATGGCGGTGATGATGGCCGCCCGCCACGACCCCGAAGCGAGCCGCGGCCTGATGGTCGCATCGCTCGTGAGCGCGGCGGCGTTTGCCGCGATCTTCGTCGCCATGCTCCGCATCATTCCCCCCGCCCCTGGAGCGATTCCATCTCCTCGAGCGACCGCGGCCAATCCTCCCTGAGCAGGCGCGAAAGCGCCCGATCGGCCAGGAGGCGGCCGCCCGTCTGGCAGGTGGCGCAGTAGTTCACCTCGTTCTCCGCGTAGCGAATTCGCTGGATCGGGGAGCCGCAGTCCGGACACGGCTCACGGAACCGTCCGTGCACTGCCATCCCGGGCCGGAAGGCCGTCACCTTCTCCGGAAACCCGTCCCCCACCTCCGCCCTGAGACGCGTGGTCCAGGTCGTGAGCGTGTCCTGCACCGCGGCATGCAATCGTGCCATCTCGTCGTGATTCAGATTGCTGCCGAGCTGCAGCGGGGAGAGCCGGGCGGCGTGCAGGATCTCGTCGGAGTACGCATTGCCGATGCCGGAGAAGATCGACGGATCGGTGAGCGTCCGCTTGAGCGTGTGCCGCTCGCGAGTGAGGGCGTGTGCAAAGGCAGCCGGCGAAATCCCCAGCGGCTCGATGCCGCCACGGTCGTGCGCCGCCAGCGCTGCCTCGCCGCGCACCAGCCAGAGTCCGGCGCGGTGCTTCCGCCCTTCCTCGGTGAACAGCACCGTGCCTTCGGCAAGATCGAACGCGGCGAGCCCCCGGCCGCGCGGCACTGCCACGCCGCTGCGACGCCAGCGAAGCCGGCCCGCGATCATGAGATGGATGACGAAGAAGAGATCCGGCTCGAGCGCGAGCACGATCCGCTTCCCGAGCCGGCGCACCGCGGTCACGGTACGACCTTCGGCGTCGGTCATCGGCGGCTCGACCGAGCGAAGGACGAACGGGCTCGCAATGCGGACCCGCTCGAGCCGCGCTCCGACGACGCGCCGTTCGAGCGCTTCCACGTACACCGTCAGGTCCGGCAGCTCAGGCATGGCAGTCCGGGATGCGGCTATCCTTCATGGATGGAGCTCGGACTCTACACGTTCGCCGAGATGACGCCGGATCCGCTGACCGGTCAGAGCATCGGCCCGGCCGAACGCCTTCGGAACCTGCTCGAGGAGATCGAGCTGGCCGAGCAGGTGGGGCTCGACGTCTACGGCATCGGCGAGCACCACCGGCCCGACTTTGTGGTTTCGGCTCCCGCCGTGGTCCTCGCAGCCGCGGCCGAGCGCACCACGCGGCTCCGGCTCACGAGTGCGGTGACCGTGCTCAGCTCGGACGATCCGATCCGGGTATTCCAGGATTTCGCGACGCTCGACCTGCTCTCCGGCGGCCGGGCGGAAATCATGGCCGGCCGCGGCTCCTTTACGGAATCCTTTCCCCTGTTCGGCCACGACCTCCAGGACTACGACCGGCTGTTCGAGGAGAAGCTCGACCTTCTTCTCAAGATCCGGGCCGACGGGAACGTCGGCGGCCACGGCGTGTACCCTCGGCCAATCCAGCATCCGCTGCCGGTCTGGATTGCCGTCGGCGGCACGCCGCAGTCGGTGAGCCGGGCCGCGCAGCTCGGGTTGCCGCTGGCGCTGGCCATCATCGGCGGCGCACCGCGCGGGTTTGCCCCGCTGATCACGTTCTATCGCGAGGCCGCCCGCCGGGCCGGCCACGCGAGCGTGCCGCCCGTCGGCATCAATTCGCATGCGTACGTGGCCGACACCTCCCAGCAGGCGGCCGACGAGTTCTTCCCTTCCTATGCCGCGGCCATGAGCCGGATCGGCCGGGAGCGCGGGTGGCCGCCGGTGACGCGGGCGCACTACGACGCATCGCGCGGCCCGGACGGCGCGCTCCTC
>Ga0310810_10012144_pt1 | contig 10103 bp, 5 predicted proteins | sample NCmetagenome_FD_207641 | JGI IMG/M metagenome (GOLD analysis project Ga0310810, IMG submission 207641) | Soil microbial communities from experimental microcosm in Duke University, North Carolina, United States - NC | ecosystem: Engineered > Artificial ecosystem > Soil microcosm > Unclassified ...
GCGTACCGCTCCGGCGAGGGCTGCGCGGTCCGCGTCGTCGACGAGGCCGCGACGCTCCTCGGAATGGCTGCCGCACACCTCGGCGCGATCGTGGATCCCTCGGTCCTGATTCTCGGCGGTTCGATGTTCGCGGATCCGGGGCCGATGGTGGACGCGGTCCGCCGCGTGGTCGGATGCATCGCGCGCACGCCGTTCGAAGTCGTCGTCTCAGCTCTTGGCAAGGAAGCGCCGCTTGCGGGCTGCATGCTCGTGGGGGCGCGCGAGGCGCAGCGCATGCTGCGTCACCAGCTTCGCGGCACGATCCGCCGGAGGGCGATCCAATGAAGTCGATCCTCGTTGCCTCACTCGTCGTGACGTCCATCGCCGCAGCTTCGGCGCCCCAGCCGGCCGCGCCGCCTGTCACCCGGCGGCTGATCATTCATGCCGACGACCTCGGCATGTCGCACGCCGTCAACCGCGCGACGTTCGAGGCGCTCGAGCACGGCTGGATCACGTCGTCCAGCATCCTCGTGCCGTGCCCGTGGTTCCCCGAGGTCGCTGCGTGGGCGCGCGCGCATCCCGATGCGGATCTGGGGATCCATCTCGCCCTCAACAGCGAATGGACCACGTTCCGATGGGGGCCCCTCGCGGGCCGCTCGGCGGTGCCGTCGCTCGTCGACGCGGATGGCTACATGGCCCTCGACGAAGACGCCGTCGTCGCTCACGCGACTCCGGAGGACGCCGAACGCGAGCTGCGGGCGCAGGTGGATTTCGCGAAGGCGCACGGCGTGCACCTCACGCACCTCGACTCGCACATGGGCACGCTCTTCCACAGCCAGCCGCTGTTCGACGTCTACCGTCGCATGGGCACGACGTACGGACTCCCGCTGCTGATGGAGCGGCTGGGCGTGCGCGGCGGGGCCGAGTCACGGTGGAACACCCACGACATCGAGCATGCGCTCATCGACCGGCTGTTCGAGATCGAACCGGGCGTCCCCGCGGATCAGTGGGAGGCGACGTACGAAAAGATCCTCGCGCCGCTCCCGGCAGGCACGTACCAGGTGATCGTGCACCTTGGCTACGACGGCGACGAGATGCAGGGCGCCACCGCCGATCACCCGAACTGGGGCTCCGCCTGGCGCCAGCACGATTTCGACATGGTGCGCAGCGCGCGGTTCCAGCAGTTCCTCCGCGACCAGCACTTCACGCTGACGACGTGGAAGGAGATTGCGAAGGGTTCTGGCGAATCCAACAATTGAAGATTGGTGAGCGTCGATTGACGATTGGCAATTGATGATTGGGGATTGCGGATTGGTAATGTTGATTGCTGATTCTGATTGCTGATTGGGATCATCAATCTCAAATCGCAAATTCAGATTAATCGTCAATCTCCAGTCTGCAATCGCCAATTTATTTCGATTGTTTAATTGTCACGACCTGATTGGCTTTGACGGCCGACTGCGTCGTTACGGTGCCGTCGGGCCATTTCACCGACACGTCCGCTTCGGGCGCGGTTCCGAGGCCGAAGTGCTGGCGTTTGTCGTCCTGAGAGATGTAACCCGTCCCGCTCTGGACGACGGAGGTCTGCTTGCCGCTGGGGGTCGTCACCGTGATCTCGGCGCCGATGGCTCCGGTGTTTGGAGACGAACCTTTCAAGGCAACCAGCAGCCAGTTCCCGCGCGTGGCGATTTCGTTGTGCAGCAGCTGGGGCGCGCCGTCGAGATCGTTGATCGCGATGTCCACCCGGCCGTCGTCGTCGATGTCGCCGACGGCGATGCCTCGCGAGACGTGTTCGTCGGTCAGGATCGTACCGTATCGAGCGGCCACTTCGTCGAAGGTTCCGTCGCCGCGATTGTGATAGAGCAGCCGCCGCTGCCGATAGCCGGCTGACGCGCCCATCCGCACCCGATCGAGCTGCGGGTAGACATGCCCGTTCACGACGAAGATGTCGGGCCACGTGTCGTTGTCGTAGTCCACGAATGCGTCACCCCAGCCGACGAACGGCAGGCTGATCGCCGCGGTCTTGCTGCGGAACGACATGTCGGTGAAGTGATCGACGTCGTTGTGGTAGAGGTCGTTGTACTCCTCGGAGAAGTTCGTCACGAACAGGCTCAGGCGGCCGGAATGATCGTAATCGCCGACCGCGACGCCCATGCTGCCCTGCTCAGCGCCATCTTCGCTGACCGCGACGCCCCACGGAAATGCGCTCTCCTGGAAAGTGCCGTTCTTCTGATTCAGGTACAGAAAGTTTGGCGTCGAGTCGTTGGCCACGTACAGATCGGGCCAGCCGTCGCCGTTCGGATCGAACCAGGCGACGCCGAGGCCGAAATAGCCGCGAGGATCGGATACGCCGGCCTTCTCCGACACGTCCGTGAAATGCCCGTTGCCGTCGTTGTGGAAGAGGAAGTCCGATTCGCCCGGCAGCCCGCGGGGTCCGCACTGCACGGCAATGCCGCGGTATTCGCAGGTCTTGTCCTTCCCGAATTCCGGAAGGTGGGCGAGATCGATCTTCACGTAGCGGCTCACGAAGAGGTCGAGCCTGCCGTCGTGATCGTAATCGGCAAAGCCGCAGCCGGCAGACCACCCGGGGATCCCGACGCCCGCACTTGCGGTGATGTCGGTGAACGTCCCGTTATGGTTGTTGTGATACAGACGGCTGCCGCCGAGCGCCGTCACGTAAACATCCTCCCAGCCGTCGCCGTCGACGTCGGCCGTACAGACTCCCATTCCCCATCCCGGGTGTCCGAGTCCGGATTTGTCGGTCACGTCTTCGAAGCGGTCATTTCCAAGGTTGCGGTACAGGGCGCTTCGCGCAGCGCTCGGGTCCGTCGCCGTATCGACCGTGAGCGAATCGACGAAATAGAGGTCGGGGCGGCCGTCGTTGTCGTAGTCGAACATCGCCACACCGCCGGACATCGATTCGACGATGTATTTCTTCTCGGGAGCGGCGTGATGCCGGAACGTGATTCCGGCCTGGGCCGCGATGTCGCGAAAGAGCAGCTCCGGCGCGGCGGGCTGGATGAAGACGAGCGCCGCGGCCGCGATGGTCAGAATCAGCCGGGTCATTTTCCAGGAGTCCTCGTCGCCGGGTGAAGCGCCGCGAGCGAGGCTTCCATCGCGCGAAGTTTCTCCTGATACTGCTGGCGATGACGGTCGGAACTGGCCTGATCGCCGAGACGCGCGTATACGAGACTCAACTGATACTCCGGTTTGGGCGAGGCAGGATCGGCCTGGGCGGCGATGAGGAGCACGTCGCGCGCCTCGGGGTACCGCTGCTGCGCCAGGCGCACCATGCCAAGCACGAGATTCGCCGTCGCATTCTGTGGTGCGCGTGCAATCGCGCGGGCCGCGTCGCGCTCGGCGGCATTCAGATCTCCCGTCCCCGCTTCCGCTTCCGACAGCGCGGCAATGGTCTCGACGCTGTCGGGGTCGAGGTCGAGGGCCTTGCGCAGCGTCGGATAGGCATCGGTGAAGAGCTTCTGGTTGTTATACGCGAGTCCGAGCGCCAGAAGCGTGAGCCGCTGGCCGGGCTGCAGCGTGTTGGCCTTGCGGAGTGCGTCGATCGCGGCCGGAAGGTCGCCGGCGCCCATCAGCGCGACGCCAAGCAGGTACGAGTATCGCGCTTCGTCCGGGTACAGGCGCGTCATCGATTCGAGCGTCAGAATCGCCGGAACGGCCGCGCGGCCGGCCAGCGACAGCTCCGCGATCGCCGACAGCACATCTTCGGAATTCGGCGCGAGCTGGCGCGCCTTGACGAGCGTCTGCATCGCGGCGGCAGTCTCGCGGTCTTCGAGCTGCAGATGGGCGAGCTGCAGGAGCGCCCGCACCGATTGCCGATCGCGGCCGGCGATCTCGAGCAGCCGTTTCGCTTCTGCGCGGTTCCCCTGCTGCACGGCCTCGCCCGCGCGCGCGAGCAGTGCCGCACGATCGGGAACTGCGGCCCGCGCGGGAGGCGCAGAGGGCGCCTGCGCCTGCAACGCCAGCGTCAGCAGGATGGCGCCGATCATTCCGAGCCTCCCCGGCGCTCGGCTTTGAGTTCCTGAACGCGATCGAATTCCTTCTTCGCCTCGGCGCCACGCCCGAGCTTCTGGTACGCCTGCCCGAGCTGGTAATGCACGTTCGCGTCCCGCGGTGCGAGCCGTGCCGCGATCTCCAGATGCTCGACGGCGTCGGCCGCGGACCCGCGCTCGAGCAGAATCTTGCCCATGAGATACCTGGCGTCGGCGTCCGCGGGGCGCGCCTGCAACACGCGCGACAGCTCGTCGATCGCCTCGCCCTGCGATCCATTCATCTCGAGAACCGTCGCGAGCGTGTACCGCGCCACGACATCATCGGGGTGTGATTTCAGCTCCGCGCGAAGCGATGCCGCGGCGTCCGCGAGCTTGCCCTGCTTCATGTAAATGACGCCGAGCGTTCGATTGGCGTCGGCGACGTCGGGCTTCAACGTGATCGCGCGTTGCAGCGCGGCAACCGCGCCGTCGAAGTCCCCCTGTTCCGCGTGCGCTTCGCCGAGCAGGACATTCAGCTCGGGATTGTCGGCGTGCGTGGACAGCAGCGATGAGAAGAGCGATTCGGCCTGCGCCGCCTGGCCGCTGTGCACGAGCGCGACGCCGTAGGCGTATTGCAGCGTCGGATTGCGCGCGGTCTCCGGATCCGCCTTCAGGAGTTCCGCCGCTCGCGCGAATGCCTGTGTGTTCAGCGATGCCAGCGCCAGCATGCGGCGCGCGTCCGCATTGCCGGGGTCGTCGACCAGCGCGCGTTCCAGTGCCGCTGCCGCCGGACCGAACTGCTGCGCGTTGAAGCAGGCGACGCCCAGTGAGTATTGCAGCCGCGGCAGCGATGGATCCAGATCGGCTGCCGACCGCAGCAGGTCGGACGCGCGCGCGAACTGACTCTCCTGTGCCTGCATGATGCCGAGGTTCATGTACGCACGCGCCAGCGCCGTACGGACGCGCTGCACCAGCGTGGCCCGCTCCTCTGGCGTCAGGCGCATCGTCGCGCCCGCGTCCAGCGAGAACGCTGGCATCGACGCGCCCGGGGCGTCGCCGTCCTCCGTCAGATACCGTTCCAGCGTGTCGCGCCGCGTATCGGCGCGGTCGGCAGCCGACGCGGCCGCGATGGCGAACTCCGACGTGGCGGCGTCTGCATCGCCCGCCGCACGCAGCGCCTGGGCGAGCTGATAGTGCAGGTTCCCGAGCTGCGATTCCGTCGGCACGGCCGGTGCGGTCGCAAGTGCCTTCCGGAACGCGTCGACCGCGCCTTGCGGGTTGCCCAGCGCCAGCTCGCAGCGCCCGAGATACTGATACTCGCGGGTGCCCGCCCCGGGGCGCGCCGCGACCTCCTTCAAAAATGGCAGCGCCTCCCGATCACGATGCGCCTCGACGAACGCCATCCCGAGCAGCAGCGACGCCGCGGGATCTCCCGGCTCGATCGCCAGCTCTTTCTGAAATTCTCCGATCGCTTCCTCGACACGGACGACGCCTTCCTGCATGACCGCCGCCGTGCCGAGGTAGTAGTGGGCGTGGCGCACCCGCGGATTCATCGTCAACGCCTTGCGCAGTGCCACGCGCGCTTCTTCGTACCTGCCGGCGTCGCGATAGGCCCGGCCGATCAGAACGTAGGTCTCGGCGCGCGGCCGTGCTGCGGCCAGTTGTTCGAATAGTGCGTGCGCGGCGTCCATCTTGTTGACGCGGAGGTAACCGGTTGCCAGCGCGAACGCCGTCTCCATGTCGTCCGGCGCGGTTCCGTGGGCCTCGACGAGGATCTGCACCGCTTCCTCAGGCTGACGCGCCGCCACGAGCGCCTGCGCGAGCAAACGGTGGAGCGCGGCGTCACGGGGGTGTGCGGCGACCAGCTTCGTCAGGATCTTCACCGCCGCCTCGCCGTCGTCCAGCCGGAGGTCGACCATTGCCAGCGACTGCAGCGCGTCGCCGCTGTCGACGATCGCCGTTGACGCGTGGGAGAACGCGTCGCGCGCGTCCTTGAAACGGCCGTCGGCGGAAGCCGTGGCGCCGACGACCATCCAGCCGGCGTACAACGCGTCGCGGTACCGGCTCTCCGCTATCTGCCGTTCGTCGTCTGCGAGAGCCCGTTCCGCGGCAGCCATCGCCACCGTGACGGGCGCGAGCGGATCGGGCGGCTGCTGGGCGCTCGCGCGCGGCGCTGCCGCGCCGAGAAGGAATGGAAGAGCGATCGCCAACCGCCGGACGCGCAGCATGGAGGTCCCGGACCTATTGTCCGTCATTCTTCAACGCGAGTGGTCGAGCCAGGCGCGCGCCTGAGCGATCTGGCCTGCATAGGAGGACGGCGGAGCGGATTGGACGAAGAACTCGAGCGCGGCGCGCGCCTGCGGCGCCCGCCCCGCATTTGCGTTCGCGACAGCCAGTGCGAAGATGCGGCCGAATTCCGAAGGATCCCCCGCGGCCGCTTCCTTCCAGTGCGCGGCGGCGTCCGCTGTCCGCCCATCGTCGAGCGCCATGGCTGCGAGCGAGCTGTGCGCGCGGGGAAACGCCGGGTCGCGCGTCAGTGCCGCCTGGAACGCTGCGCGGGCGGGCTCGCGGCGGTTCGCCATCAGCTGCACCGTGCCTTCGTCGACGAGCAGTTGCGGGTCAGCCGAATCGAAGGTGCGCGCACGTTCGAGCAAGGCGATCGCGCGATCGAAGGTGCCCGCACGAGCCGAAGCGAGCGCGAGCGTACGGATCACCTCGACGTCGGCGTCATCGGAGGACGTGAGCGGGGTGAGGATCGCCACTGCCTCGCGGGTGTCGCCATGCTGGGTCAGTGACGCGCCGAGCATCGACGCGATCTGCGGATTGTCAGGGGCCAGCACATGGGCGCGTTTGAAAGACGCGATGGCCGACGGGAGATCGCCGGTCTCGCGCTGGAGCTGTGCCAGTTCCAGCCACGCGAGCGGCATCGCGGCATGCGCCTCCGCGATCCGGCGCGCCTCCGACAGCGCGCGCGACGTGTCGCCGGCCGTATACGCGGAGACGACGTTCTGCAGATCACGATCGATGCCGATCAGCTGCTTCGGGTCGTCGGCGGCCGTGTAGTGCGAGCGGGGTGCGGCAGCACCACCGATGTAGCCAAGCGCCTGCAGACGAGACGCGGTGTCCGCCCGCTCTGCGCGCCGGGCGGCGGGGGTCGTCGGAAACGATTGGAGAAGCGAGCGGAGCGCCGCGACGTCTGCCGTGCGAGCCTCCGCGAGATTGCGCCGTTCGCCGGGATCCGCCGCGAGATCGTACAGCTCGGGAATCGGCAGTTCTATGAACTTGAGCGTGCCGCGGCGCACGCCGCGCAGAGGCGCCCAGCCGCGGTTGAGCGCGCCTGAAAGCGCTTCGAAGTACGACGTCGGCGTGTCGGTGTGCGGCGTCCGTGCGCTGCGTCCATCGATCTCCTGCGGGAGCGGCACGCCCGCGAGATCGAGGATCGTCGGCGCCACGTCGATCTGGCGTATCACGTCGTCGCGCACGCCCGGGTCCAGGCGGCCCGGCGCATAGACGACCAACGGCACGTGGAGCGTCGCTTCGTAGGCGAAGATCCCGTGCGTAGACTCGCCATGCTCGCCGAGCGACTCGCCGTGGTCCGCCGTCAGGACGACGATGGGACGCGTGGTTGCGCCGTTCTCCACTATCGGCTGGAGCAGCGGCGCGAGCGCGGCGTCGGCAGCCGCGACCTCTCCTTCATATGCGTTGTCCGCGAACCGCGAGGCATACGGTTCGGGCGGGGTGTACGGAAAGTGCGGCTCGTAGAGATGGACCCAACAGAAGGTGGGCCGATCGTGAGGGGCATCGAGCCATGCGCGCGCGCGCGCCACAGTCGCCGCGCCCGCGCGCTCCTGTTCGAGAAAAGCGGGCCGCGGTGATTCGGACAGGCGATCGTCGTAGACGTCGAATCCGCGCGCCAGTCCGAACCGCGCGTCGAGCGGAAACGCGCTGACGAAGGCACCGGTGCGGTATCCGCGGCTGCGCAGCAGCGTCGCGAGCGTGTCGACATCTGCGGGGAATCGAAAGCCCGCGTTGTCGCGGACGCCGTGTGCGAATGGATAACGCCCCGAGAGGAGCGTCGCATGCGAGGGCAGCGTCAACGGCGTCTGCGCGTCGGCGTGCGTGAATCGCACGCCTGCGGCGGCGAGACGATCGATCCACGGCGTCGGGTTGCCTTGCTGCCCGTACGCGCCCACCGCGTCCGCTCTCAGCGTGTCGATCGTCACAAAAAGGATGTCGGGCCGGGTGTTCGCGGGCGTGGGTGTGGCGGCCGGAGCGCGCGATGAGGCACTTTTGAACAACGTCAAAGACGCCACGAACAGCGCTACCGCCACGATCATAGTGAGGCCCAGTAAGGCCTCTCTGGGGTACCGGCCGGGCGGGGGTGTTTGTGGCCGGGCTGGCCGTTTGCGTGTTTTTGGGCCGGATTTCGTCACGGTTGGGCCATGGCCGGCCTGCCCGGCCGACGCCCCGACGTTTTCTCTTGACAACCTTGTAAGGGTACCAATAATACAACTTTCTTAAGTAGATTTAAGAACCTCGACGTACGTTTCGAACCACCCGTTGGAGGGCCTGCTCGATGCGATCTCGGCAGTTGATCCTCGCCGTTACGGTACTGACGGCTTCGTTGTTTGCGGTTCCGGCGTTCGCACAGCGCACGACCGCCAGCGTTCGGGGCACCGTCACAGACCAGACAAAAGCGGTCGTGCCGGGTGCGACGGTCACGATCTCGAGTGCCGACACCGGCCTCTCGCGCACAGCCGTCACGAATGCGGACGGCGTGTACACCGTGACCGATCTTCCCGTCGGCCATTACAACCTCAGCGTCGAGCTGCAGGGATTCAAGACCGCCACACATCAGAACATCGTGCTGCAGGTCGCTGACGACCGTGAGGTCAACGTCGTCCTCGAACCTGGCGGCCTGAATGAAACGGTGAGCGTGCAGGCGGAGGCCACGCCGGTCAAGACCGTCGGCGGCGACGTCTCGAGCACGATCAACGGGCAGCAGGTGCGCGAGCTTCCGCTCAACGGCCGCAACTTCCTCCAGCTCGCGACGCTGATGCCGGGCGTGAGCGCGCCCGACTTCCTCAACGTCAAGGACAAGGGGCTGCTCGGCGGTTCCGACCTGTCGGTGAGCGGCGGCGCGGTCACCTCGAACATGTGGACGGTGGACGGCGCGAACAACAACGACGTCGGCTCGAACCGCACCATCCTCGTTTACCCATCAGTCGATGCAATCGAGGAATTCAAGATCCTGCGCAACAGCTATGGCGCCGAGTTCGGACAGGCGGCCGGCGCGCAGATCAACATCGTGACTCGTGGCGGCACGAATCGCTTCTCGGGGAGCGGCTTCTACTTCGGGCGCAACGATGCGCTCGACGCGAAGAACTACTTCCTGGTCAAAGCCAATCAGCCGAAGGACCAGTTGACCCGCAACGACTACGGCTGGACGCTCGGCGGTCCGATCATGAAAGACCGCCTGCAGTTCTTCGCGTCGCAGGAATGGAACCGTGAAACGCGCGGCGACCCCCGCGCGGCGTTCGTGCCCACGGCGGCGGAACGCGCCGGCGATTTCAGCGGTCCCGCGATTCCCGGTTGCACGAACGCGACTCCAATCGATCCGCTCACCGGTCAGCCGTTCCCGGGCAACAAGATTCCTGCGGACCGTTTGAGCCAGGGCGGCCTGGCATTCCTTCAGCTATACCCGCTGCCCAATACCACCCCGGCAGCCGGAAGCTGCAACAACTGGGTGACCTCGCTGAACACTCCCATCGACTGGCGGCAGGACAACGTCCGGCTCGATTACGAGATGACGGCAGCAACCCGTCTGATGGTCCGTTATACGCAGGACAGCTGGACGAACAACGCCCCCAACCTGCAGAGCAACCTGTGGGGCGACGATCCGTTCCCGGCGGTGGATTCGAACTGGGATCAGCCCGGACGTTCGTTCGTCACCTCGTTGAACCAGACCATCGGCTCGCACGCGGTGAACACCCTGCAGTTCTCGTACTCGGCAAACAAGATCACGGTCACACGCGGCGGCACCAATCCGGAGCTCAACGCCACGGTCAACTCCTTGATTCCGTCGATCTATCCGTCGAGCGGCCACGAATATCCCGGTGAGGAAGGCCATCCGGT
>Ga0310810_10012145_pt1 | contig 10103 bp, 6 predicted proteins | sample NCmetagenome_FD_207641 | JGI IMG/M metagenome (GOLD analysis project Ga0310810, IMG submission 207641) | Soil microbial communities from experimental microcosm in Duke University, North Carolina, United States - NC | ecosystem: Engineered > Artificial ecosystem > Soil microcosm > Unclassified ...
GAGCGCAATCCAGAATTTTGATTTCGATGTCAAACTGGAAGGCGCCAACTGCACGTCGCCGACCTGCCTCAAAGTCGAATTCCTGGACACGGCGGGTAATCTTGCCGCGCTTCCCGTCAACGCCAACATCAACAGCACGTTCAGCCCGCTTCAGATCACGCAGGCCCAGATCAAGGCCGCAAACGCGGACGTGAATCTGGCCTCCATCAAACAGATCAATTTCGTGCTGGAGGCGCGCAACTACGATGCCGCGGCCGGAACGCTGACGGTGCGCGCCGGAGGGCTTTCCTTTACGCCGACGGTCACGGGCGCGGGTGCGGTAACAGCCGAAGCCTTGCCCGGCTCCCCCGTCTTTTCGAGTTTCGAGAACCAGAGCACGGGCACGATCCAGACGATTTCGCCGAGCCAGTTCCGTTACGATTATGATTTGTCGACGGCCGGCAGCTTCAGCGGGCCCATCATCAATTACATGGACACGCCGGCGGGATCCCAGGATTTCTCCACGGCCGAGAGCCTCCAATTTAATATCCGCACCAACAATCAATGCGCGTCCTCGAAATGCCTGAAAATCGAAGTCCAGGACACGGCCGGGCAAACCGCGCTCGTGAACGTCCAGGGACTCAGCCAGGACTTTAAATCCGTCACGCTTCCCAAGAGCCTGCTCCTGGAAGCCAATTCCAGCTTGAACCTCGCCGCCATCCGGCAGATTAATTTCGTGCTGGAAGAAGGCAACACCACGCCCAAAGTGGGATTTCTCGAAGTTCAGACGGGTCCGACGGGCGCTGCGCCGAATCCCAACCCGAATCCTAATCCAAATCCAAATCCTAACCCGAATCCGGAGCCCAATCCGAATCCCGAGCCGAACCCGAATCCGCAGCCCACGTCAGGCCTTTTGACGGGCATCGCGGAGGGACAGACGGTCAGCGGTGTGATCACGGTCCAGCCCGCGCCTTCGGTCGTAGAAGCCGGCATCAAGAAAGCCGCTTACTATCTTAATGGCACCAAAGCCGGAAAGGCCTACGACGCTCCCTTTGCGCTCGGCGGCAGCGGCGGCCTGGACACGTCTAAGCTCGCCGACGGCACTTACACCCTGAGCGGCTATGTGACGAACGCGCAGGGAGAGGACGAGCCGTTTTCGGTGACCTTCACGGTGAACAACGGCAATACAAATGCGGCGGCGGGAGAAGCTCAGGAAGCCGACGGCGCTGATATCACAGGCCTCGCGGACGGCCAAAGCGTTTCCGGCTCCGTCACCGTGAAACCGGATTTGACCAAGCAGCCTGCGATCCACAAGGTGTTTTATTATCTGGATGGCACCCTGCTGGAAAAGAAGTACGAATCCCCGTTCGAAACCACGATCAATACGACGGATCTTACGGACGGACCGCACACCCTGACCGGCCTCTACACGATTTCGGACGGTGATGACAATTTGTTTTCTTCACTGGACCGGACGTTCAGCATCGATTTCACCGTGGATAACGGCGCGCCCGTCAGTGCCGCCGAAGTTTCCGGCGATACGTCCGCCCATGCGGGCTTGACCGTTCCGGGCCATTTGGCGGATCAGGAAAATAACGGCACGGGTACGGAAGGGACCTCTCTCACCGGAACCGAAGCCGGCAATGACACGAACCTCGAAACGTCCGGATCTTCGACCGGCACGAGCACCGAAACCGGCGCCGCGGCCGACGGAACGACCGGGACCTCCGCCGATACGGGGACGGGAACTTCGACCGGAACCTCGACGGACACCACCGGAGCAGGCACGATTGCCGCGGGCAATCCTTCCGCCACGCCCACGGCTCCGGCCGGAACAACGACGACTCCCACGACGGTTTAAGCCGTCCGCATTCTTCGGGAATAAAAAAGCCCGGCCTTTTCAGGCCGGGCTTTTTTTGTTCTCGCGGGTTCTTCGGAAAAAGGATAAGGCCGCGTTTACACGCGGGCGTGGCGCCCGAGACCGAGGACGTTCTTGAAGAAATACCGGAGGCGCGGCCGGATTTCCCACATGAAGGCGTACACCAGCGAAGAAGGCATGAATGTCAGGAAATAATACTGCAGGTTTTTGAAGGTCGGCTTGTTGGACATGGCCATGAGCAGCTTCAGCTCCTCGCGCGCTTTCTCCGGCTGGTTCTGCTTGAGAAAGAGAGAAATGCGCCATTCGCGGTACTGGCGCAGTGATTTGGTTTCAGCCGCGGACCGCGTGGCACGGTAGAGAAGCGCGTCGTTCAAGGACGTGTTGTTCGAATTGTGAATCCGGTAATAAACCAGGCATTCCGGAACCATGACCAGGCGCAGGCCGGCTTTGAAAAATCGCAGCCACATGGCCGTATCTTCGGCCATCATGCGGTCCGTGGGATAGCCGCCCACATACTGCCAGGCTGCTTTCGAAAAGCAGGTCGCGGGGTGATAAAGGAAATTTTCGAGCGGCATCATCCGGCGCACCGTGCGCGCATCCGGAAGCTCGAGATCAAGAACCTGCTTCCCGGTTTCGTCCATCACCGTGATCCAGGACGAAAAGAAAGTCAGATAGTCCCGCTCCGTACGCAGGATGGCGTGCTTCATCCGTTTCAAATGATGCTGTTTGTAGGAATCGTCCGAATCGATCCGGGCGATCCACTCGCCTTTGGCGGTCTCGATGCCGCGGTTCAGGCTTCCCGCGATGTGAAGATTGTACGGATTGTGCAGGACCCGTATCCGGGGATTGCGGGCCGCATATTCATCGACGATCTCCGCCGTGCGGTCCCGCGACGCGTCGTTGATGATGATCAGCTCCCAGTCGGTCTCGCTTTGCTCCAGGACGCTCTCAATGGCCTGCGCAACGTACCGCTCGCCGTTGTACACCGGAAGGATGACGGAAAAAAAAGGCGTCTCGTTCATGCGGCTATCCCTTCTTCCTTGCGCAGCGCCTGATACCAGGCCGCGAATTTACGAATGCCTTCGGCAAACGGCGTCGCGGGCGAAAAGCCCAGCATGTCCCTTGCCTTCGAGATGTCCGCGTAGGTTTTTTCCACGTCTCCGGGCTGCTGCGGCAGCCGTTTCAGGCGCGCGCGGCGGCCGAGCGCCTGCTCCAGCGTCTCGACCATCTGGGTCAGCGTGACCGTCTGGGAACCGCCCAGATTGAGGACGTGATAGCTTTTCTTCGCTTCCGAAAAATTCCGGTCGAGCGCCTTCACGATGCCGTCCACGATGTCTTCGACGTAGGTGTAATCGCGCTGCGTGGCGCCGTCCCCGTAGAACGGGATCTCCGCGTCTTCGAGCATCAGCTTGGCGAATTTGTAAATAGCCAGATCCGGCCGCTGGCCCGGCCCGTAGACCGTGAAAAACCGCAGGCAGTAAATGGCCATGCCGTACAGGTGAGCATAGGTGTGGCACATGAGCTCGCCGGCCTTTTTCGTGGCCGCATACGGCGAAATGGGATGGTCCACCGGGTCGGTTTCGGAAAAGGGAACCTTCAGGTTATTGCCGTAGACCGAAGACGAAGACGCGAAAAGCAGGTGGCGGATCCCCTGTTCCACGCATGCCTCCAGCACGTTCTGCGTGCCGGTCACGTTGACTTCGGTATAAAGGACAGGGTCTTTGATCGACGGCCTGACGCCGGCCATGGCCGCCAGGTGGACCACCGCATCCGGCTTTTCGTGCGCGAACACGCGGAAAAGCGTTTCCGAGTCGCGGATGTCGCCTTCGATGCTGATGAAATTTTCCCGGTCCGGCCGCGAAAGCAGCGCCGCGATGTTCCGCTTTTTGATGGAAGGGTCGTAAAAGGGATTGAAGTTGTCGAAGGAAACGACGCGGAGGCCTTCGTCGAGAAGCCTGCCGCAAAGGTGCGATCCGATAAAACCGGCTCCGCCGGTCACAAGGACTTTTCTATCCATGCCCGCCTCCCAATATTATAGAAAAATGCTTTAAGGAACTTTAAGGCCTGACTTGCTCATGCGCTTTTCGAAGCATACGAAGGCTTCGAGCCCACGGAACGCAGGACCGTGACCGCGTTTTGAAAACGCCTGCTTCCGTTCCGCACGCCCAGCGCAAACCGGCTCGCGAGGATCTCGAACCCCACCGGCTTCTGCGCTTCTTCGAATTTCTGAGTCAAAAAAGTTTCATACACCGGATCTTCCGCGAGCTCGATCCCCCACTTCGTTCCGAGATGGTCCAGGGCATGGCCCAGACGTTCGCGGTTCCACTGGGTGCGGTAGAAAGGCATGTCCACGGCCTTGACCGGGCCTTCCACGCGCATTTCGATTTTCGCGCTTTTGTCTTCGAGGGCTTCGAGGCCCTTGAGCCCGAGCTTGTAGGTCAGGTCGACGCCCACCGTGTACGGGCTTGACGGCTCTTCGAAAAGTTTTTCCATGCGGCTGACCGCCTCATGCGCCAGCAGGAAGCAGGGACGCAGCCCGAAAGTCTTCACGCTCCGGACGACCCTTTCGCCTTCCGCCCCGAACGTGACGATCTGCCGGCCGATGAGGCCGTCGTTCGGATACACCACCATGGCCTCGCGTTCCTGCGCGGTCTTGATGAGGCTTTCCACGGTGCCTTTCGGCAGGCGGACTTCATTGTCGATGAAGAGCGCGTACGGCGTCTTGAAATGCGGCACCGCAAGGTTGAACGCATTGCCCAGCGACGGATAATGGTTCGTATAAATAATGGTCATGTTGCCGTGCTGGCGCTGGCGTTTTTCCAGCTGCAGGCGGATTTCTTCCGGAGCGTTTCCTTCCACCACGATGAGGTTGAACGGAATCGAAATATGGCGGTAGAGCTCATCGATGGCTTTGGTGAAAACCGAATGACGTTCGTAGGGGGCCATGATGATCGTGATGTCTTTGTGGCTCAAAAAAAGATCGCGGCCCGAACGTCCGATGGTGCGCTCCGGTAATTGGATGACTTGTCCGAATTCCATTGTTTCCTCCTTGGATCACTTTTGGATCATCAATGCTATGATTTTATCGACGGCGCCGGCCTCGTCTGTCGGGAATCCGTCGTTTCCTTAAAAGGGCCTTCCTTAATCACTTGTCCTGAATTTCCCGGGTAGGGCTTTCCCTACTTTCCATCTCCGGCAATGACGGCGTGGACTGTCTGGAAAAGGATTTTCATGTCCATCCAAATGGACCACTGGTCGATGTAACGCAAGTCGAGTCCCATCCATTCTTCGAAGCCGATGGAGTTGCGGCCCGAGACCTGCCAGATGCACGTGATGCCCGGCTTCATGGACAAACGACGGCGCTGCCAGGGCTCGTATTGCGAGACCTCCGTGGGCAGGGGCGGCCGCGGGCCGACGATGCTCATGTCCCCTTTCAGCACGTTCCAGAACTGGGGAAATTCGTCCAGGCTCGTCTTCCTCAGAAAACTTCCCACTTCCGTGATGCGCGGATCCTTGGTCATCTTGAACACGGGCCCGCTCATCTCGTTTTTCTCTTTCAGGTCCTTGAGCATGTCCTCGGCATTGACCACCATGGTCCGGAATTTATAGAGCGTAAACGGCTTGCCATTTTTTCCGCACCGGACCTGCTTGAAAAAAACGGGGCCCGACGACCTGAGTTTGATGGCGAGCGCCACGATCGCGAGGATGGGGGCGCTGATAGCCAGGGCCGTGGCGGCAAGAAAGACGTCGAAGAAGCGCTTGATCACCAGTTCCCCCTCTTTCAAAAGACGCGTCTCGAAAGTAAGGTAGGTCATCCCGTCCAGGTTTTTGGGGATCCTCCGCGCGATCTCGATGTCGAAAAGGTCCGTGGACACGGTCGCGGGAACGCCCACGGCCTCGCAATACGCGACGTATTTGCTGATTTCTTCCAGCCATTTGCGCGGCGTGATAAAAAAAACCTCGTCGACGTTTTTCTTTTCGAGAAGGTCGGGAAGGTCTTCCAGCGTTCCGACCACGTTGTAACCGGCCACGTTCTCTCCGGTGAACATGGGCTCGCGGTCGATCAGGCCCACGACGCGGTAGCCCCATTCCCGGTGGCGTGCCAGGTGGCTCAGGAATTTCTGCGCGCGCCGGCCGGTGCCCACCACAACGATGTCCTTGAGGTTGTAGCCTTTTTCCCGGGCGCGGCGCGCCATGAAGACCGCCAGCCCCCGGGTGAAGATGAGCAGCATCGTGCTGCTGCCGACGTACGCCAGGATGAAAAAGCGGCTCAAAAATTCGAATTTGAGAAGGAAAGCAAGGCTCGCAAAAAGCCCCAGGAAGATGACGCAATCGCACAGCAGGTTCAAGAACACGATGCGCCAGCCCTGGACGCGGAGATGGCGGTAGCCGTCACGCGTCCACAGCAGCACGCTCCAGATCAGGAACACCGTCCAAAACACCTGGTAGTAGAGATAAAGCGGCCGCAATCCGTGCACGATCTGCGCCGAATGGAACAGGTCCAGAGAATAATGCGACAGGACGTAGTAAACGAGGAAGAAATTCAGAGAAACAAGAGCGAGTTCGACGGCATAAAGAATTTTTCTCATGACAAATCCGCCGAAGCGCTTAAAAGCGTCTGGTAAGTTTTTTCCAGTTCTTCGCAATCTTTGTCCCAGCTGTATTCCCGCTGCACGAGCCTCTTGGCTTCCTGCCCCAGGCGCTCGGTGCCCTTGGGATCGGAAATCAATTCCTGCAGCCGCCCGCGCAGGGCCTCAACATCGCCGGTCTTGAACGTCGCTCCCGCGTCCTCGATCACGTCTTTGTTTTCCGTGATGTCGCTGGTGAGCGGGCAGGCGCCAAAGCTCATGGCTTCCAGCAGCGCGAGCGAAAGCCCCTCGATCTCGGACGGAAGGCAGTAAAGAAAGGCGTTGGAATAAAGTTCCTTCATGACGCTTCCCTCGGCCCATCCCGTAAAAACAATGCCGGGATCTCCGCCGGCAAGTTCATGGAGCCGCTTCACGTAATCGTCCGAATGCCAGCTTGCGCCCGCGATCACGAGCTTTTTGTCCGTATGCAGGCCGCGGTAAGCCTCGATCAGGTGATGGCAGGCTTTTTCCGGCACGAGGCGGCTCGCGAACAGGATGTAGCTCTTCGGATCGAGCCCCCATTTTTCCTTGATTTCGGCCGCGGCAAGAGGCTCTTCGATGTTCACGCCGTTCGGGATGTAGCTGACGTCGCGGCGGTACTGTTCCTTGTAATATTTTTTCAGGAATTTCGAGACCACAACCGTGTGGTCGGGAAACATTACCGAGCACCTTTCCCCCATCTGAAGCGCCGTGCGCGCGGCCCAGCCCCATTTCGCGCGCTGCCAGTCCAGGCCGTGCACGGTGACGACGGTCTTGCACTTGGCCGGCCGCGTCAGGAACGACATGAGCGCGGGCCCGATCGAATGGAAATGGACGATGTCGAATTTTTGAAAAATAGCGTCCCACGCAGAAACGGCCACGCGCGAAAGGGTCTCGAGGTGTTTGGTGGGAATCGCAGGCATGCGCTTCAAAAGCGTGCGCTTGTAAACGGTTTCGGCGGTGGACACGTGGTCCGAGCAATACACGGTGACTTCATGCCCGCGCGCCGCCAGCCGGGGGCAAATTTCTTCGAGACTCTTCTCCACTCCTGCTTGGAATCCGGGAAATCCGCGGCTTCCGATGTGTGCTATTTTCATGAAGACTCCTCCGTGTTAAGTAAGCAATTCGATGGAGAAAGGATACGGCCTTTGGCGGGAGCGGGGTATCAGGTGCTTTTTTCAATCGATATCCGCGATTCACTAACACTTGTGTCGGGACTCTCCCTGCGAGGAAGGGTTTTCCCTGATACGGCGCAGGCCCCGGAGGAAAAAAAAGTAAGGCGGCGGCGGGCAGAGTCCCCCCGCGGTTTCAAAACAGGCGGTATTCCGGTTCAGGCGGAAAGAGGCTCCGCGACGGGCTCCGCGGCCGGGGAAGATTTCTTTTCTAAAAGGGCCGCTTCGAAAATATCGACGAGGGTATTCATGTGCCGGTCTTCGGCATACTCGTTCAGGACCGCCTGATAGGCATTCTCGCCCATGCGCTCGCGTTCTTCGGGATGATCCAGCATCCACTGGATTTTGGCCGCAAATCCGTCCAGATCGCCATACTCGAACAAAAGGCCGAGCTTGCCGTCCGGGACAATGCCCGGAAGGCTGCCCAGGCGCGTGACGATGACCGGGCGCCTGCAGGCGAAAGATTCCAGGATTGTGTTGGGCAGATTGTCGTAGCACTCCGAAGGCACGAGCGTGAACAGGGCCTTGTGCACGAGTTCATGCAGCTTCGCTTTGTTTCTCTCGAAAGGCGCGAACACAATCCTGTCGCCGCCCAGTTCTTTGGCCAGCGTCTTGAGGCGCGCGGATTCCGCGTCCTGCTCGTCCCCCGCCAGATGCAGGCGCACGCCTCTGTCCGGCACGCGGCAGAAGGCGCGGATCGCGGCTTCGACGCCTTTGTAGGGCACGAAGCGGCCCACGAAAAGAATGTACGGCTCGCGTTCTTCGTGCGCGGCGGGGCTTTCGCAGGGCCTCACGAACGTATTGACCTGGTGCACGCGGTGCGGCTCAAAGCCGAGGTGGAGAAGATCGTCTTTCATGAATTCCGTGGGAGCGATAAAGGCCGACACCTTCTTGTAAATGCCCAGACGCCGGTGCAGTGAATTCGCGAAAACCTGGACCGCGGAGCGGACGAGCGAGCCATGCACGCAGCGGTGCCGGATGCCGTTGAAAAGATTGGAGCCTTTGCAGTCCGTGCACGGATGGCCGTCGCGGTAATACATGTTCGCGGGGCAGCTCAGATTGAAGTCCGACATGCGCATCACGACCGGGACGCCGTGCTCCACGCAGGCGTCGATCGCGCTCGGCGAAATGTGATTGTTGAAATTGAGGAAATACGCGATATCCGGGCGCTGGTCGCGGATGACCGAGGCCACGGCGCGCTTGGCCTCAAAGCTGTACACGGCGCGGCCGGCAAGCGACAGCTGCTGCTGCCATGTCGGCTTCATGTTCTGGATCTTGGCCTCCCCGCCTTTGACGACGGGTTCGATGAAATATTTCTGATACGGGGTCGGCAGTGTCTTCGCATAATTGACCGACAGCGGAATGGGTTCGATGCCGCGGCGGCGGAAGGATTCCATGACGGACAGGAAATAGCGCTCGGCGCCGCCGGAAATAAAATGATATTTATTGACGACAAGGACTTTGGAAAGGGCCATGATTTTCTCCGCGTTGCGAACCGTTCGTGGACGCCAAAACAGGGAGAGGATACGCCGCAAAGGACGATACAGCCATCGGGAGACGGTTTATTCGCGCATGGGAAAAATTCCCGGAGATTTGTCGGGGGACGGGAAAGGGCTTAGAGCGTGCCTTCGAGGACGGGCTCGGGCTCGGGTTCCGCTTCCCCCGTCGGATCGGGAACGATTTCCGGCTCAGGCTCTTCTTCCGGCGGAGGCGGATTGTCGTCTTCGGAAGAGGCCTGGTCGAGGATGTTCATGTTGCGGGCAAGCGCGATCAGGACCCAGAAATAAATCATGACGACGGTGTTGCGCAGGCTGTTGTCGGCGAATTGCCGGACCAGGAAGCCGGAGATCATGGCCACGGTACTCAATTGAAGCGAGAGGCCCAGCCTCGTCCGGCTCTGCTTATAATCGCGCCAGCTGCGCCGCAGCGTGGAAAACGCAAGAATCAGGTAACCGGCGCATCCGATGATGCCGGTCTCGGCCAGGAGCCGGAGATAATCGTTATGGGTCAAAATGCCGAATTCCGTCTCGATCATCGCAAGCCCGTGCCCGATCAAAGGCTCCTCTTTCACGAGCGGCCCGATTTCTTCCCAGGTGTTCAGCCGCCATTCCCACGCGGAGCGTCCGGCGGCATACTGGCTGTTGGGCTCGACGAGATCCATGATCCTGTTTCGCACCGCGGGCACGCCGAGAACGGCCACAAGCACGAGCGGCGGGATCAGCCCGAGCAGTTTGCGGTAGCGCAGCTTGCCGAGCAGGAGCATGGAAAGAACGAAGACGATCCAGGCGCCGCGCGAAAGCGTGAAAACGAAAATCACGAAGGCAAGAAAAGTAAACCCGCCCAGGAAACTCTTGTGGCCCATGGGAAAGCCCTCGAGCACCTGCACCACGGAAAAAATCAGGATGATCAGGAGATAAGAGCCGAACGCGTTCGGATGAAGAAAGGTCCCGACGATGCGGTCCTGGC
>Ga0310810_10012146_pt1 | contig 10102 bp, 6 predicted proteins | sample NCmetagenome_FD_207641 | JGI IMG/M metagenome (GOLD analysis project Ga0310810, IMG submission 207641) | Soil microbial communities from experimental microcosm in Duke University, North Carolina, United States - NC | ecosystem: Engineered > Artificial ecosystem > Soil microcosm > Unclassified ...
GCCGCGTGCGTCGGTCTGCGGTGGTGACTTCACCTCCTGCCGGTAGGTTTCCTCCGCGACGATGCCGACGAAGTCGCGGGTGTAGCCGGCCACGTAGTCGGCGGCCTTGTCGACGATGGCTGCGACCTCCGGCGGCTGCGCCGAGACGAGCGCGGAAAACCCGGCGAGAGCAAAACCAAGAGCGGCCGAGCGCCCGAATGCCATGGCTGAGCCCACAATCGTGCCCCTCCCGCCGGGGCCGGTCAAGTTAGAATCGGCGCGACCGGAGGGTGTATGCGAACGAATGCTCGCCTGTGGCTTGCGGGGATTGTGGTGCTGGCGCTCGGCGTCGGATCGATGATCGCAGCGGAGCCGTCGTCCGCGTCGATGGCGGCGGCCGCGACGAAGCTGCTGGCGGCGTTGACGCCGGAACAGCGCGCGCAAGCGACGTTCGCCTTCACGAACACCGACGAGCGCCTGCACTGGCACTTCATCCCGACGGAGATGTTCCCGCGCAAGGGACTGCTCGCCCGCGACATGACGGGCCCGCAGCGCGAGCTCGCGCGGGGGCTGCTCAAGGCCGGGCTGAGCCAGCGCGGCTATCTGACGGCCACCCAGATCATGGATCTCGAGACGATCCTTCGCGGCATCGAGGAGGCGGAGCGCGCGGCACGCGGCGGCCGCGGCAATGCGCTCGAGCGCGATCCGGGCAAATACTTCTTCTCGATCTTCGGGACGCCGTCGACGAAGGAGACCTGGGGCTGGCGCGTCGAGGGGCATCACGTCTCGCTGAACTTCACGATCGTCAACGGCACGCTGGTGGCGGCGTCGCCGTCGTTCTTCGGCTCGAATCCCGCTGAGGTCCGCGTGGACGGCCCGAAGAAAGGCACGCGAATCCTGGCGGCCGAAGAGGACTCGGCACGCGCGCTGCTCTCGGCGCTCGACGCGTCGCAGCGCACGAAGGCGATTATCAACGTCGACGCGCCGGGCGACATGCTCACGATGGCGACGGTCGAGATCAAGCCGCTCTCGCCGATCGGCATCACCGCCGACGCGCTGAATCCGGCACAGCGCGATCTCCTGATGAAGCTGATCGACGTCTACACGGGATTCATGGCGGACGACATCGCGGCCGATCGCGTCGCGCGGTTCAAGAAAGCCGGCCTCGAGAAGATCGCGTTTGCGTGGGCGGGTCCCATGGAGCGCGGCGCGAAACACTACTACCGCATTCAGGGGCCGACATTCCTCGTCGAGTACGACAACACCCAGAACGACGGGAACCACGTCCACTCGGTGTGGCGCGATTTCGACGGCGATTTCGGGCGGGATCTACTGCGCGAGCACCTGAAGAGCGTCGCGCACTAGCGTTGGTCGCTCGGCTAAGGCCTCGCTCGCGCTCCGTTCTGTCACGCGTGCGTCGGTTGCAGGATGCCGCGCGCGGTGTTAGCCGAGCGGAAAGATCCGGTCGAAGTTTCCGGCAAAGATCTTCTTGCGCACGTCCGCGGGCGCGCCGATCTCGTCGAGCGCGGCGAGCTGCGCGTCGTAGACGGCTTTCACCCACCCGCGCGGGAAGAACGACGAGTCCGTCCCGAACAGCATTCGCTCGGGGCCGACGACGGCGAGCGCCTGCCTGAAGACGGTGCTCAGCGTCAGCCCGGGCTGATATTTGATCCACCCGTTCGAGCTCGACGAGTCGAACAGGATGTTCGGACAGAGGTCGGCGACCATCAACGCCTCGCGGAACATGCCGGCGCCGAAGTGCGGAATGATGATCGGCACCGCCGGATACGCGAGCGCGATCGCGTGCAGGTCCAGCGGATTCCCGAACCGGATGTCGAACGGGCTGGGTAGTCCCAGCTTCGCGCGCACGCCCACGGACAGGACGCCGCAGTGCACGAACACGGCGACGCCGGGCCGCGCCGCGGCCGCTTCGAACAGGGCGCGAACCCGTTCGTCCTGAATCGAATAGCGTTGCATCGCCGGAAACAGGCAGATCGCGCGGAGGCCGTCGCGGTCGAACGCCTCGGCTGCGGCAGACGCCGCGCCCGGGCGCGTCGGATCGACCATGAAGAAGCCGACCAACCGCCCCGGGTGCCGGCGCAGCGCGGCAGCGACCGACGCCGAATCGCCGGGCATGCTGGCGATCAGCGCCGCGCGCGACACGGCGGAGCGATCGAGCTCGGCGACCCAGCGGTCGGCGAGCTCCTCCGGCGAGCCAGGCGCGTCCCACCCGAGTTTCGCGATCGCGTTCTCGCCGCCCAGCGCATCGAAGAAAGACGACGAAAAAAAGTGACAGTGGACGTCGTTGATCACGGGTGAATTCTACCGTTCGGCGGCGTCGCTGACGTTCGAGGGCTTCGGTGACGTTCGGGGCCTCGCTGACGTTCGGGGCTTCGCCGACGTTCTTCGTTCGAACGACGCGATTCAGCCGAACGACGCGATTCTGCCGAACGACAGCGTCAGACTCCCGAACGGCAGGATTCGCCGTCGAACGACAGCGTCAGACTCCCGAACGGCAGGATTCGCCGTCGAACGACAGCGTCAGACTCCCGAACGGCAGGATTCGCCGTCGAACGACAGCGTCAGGATCCCGAACGTCGCGATTCAGCCCCGAACGGCAGCGTCAGATCTCGCCGGTGACGGCGTCCGCCACGTCTTTGGTCGTCGCGGTGCCGCCGAGGTCTGGCGTCCGCATCCGGCCGTTCGCGACCACGCGCTCGATCGCGGAGACGATGCGGTCGTGGAGATCGCGGCGGCCGAGATGCTCCAGCATCAGCGCACCGGCCCACATGGCGCCGATCGGGTTCGCGACGCCGCGTCCCGCGATGTCGGGCGCGGATCCGTGAATCGGCTCGAACATCGACGGATAGGTGCGCTCCGGATTGATGTTGCCGCCGGGGGCGATGCCGAGGCTGCCCGAGATCGCCGACCCGATGTCGGTGAGGATGTCGCCGAAGAGATTCGACGTGACGAGCACGTCGAGCGTCTGCGGGTGCGTGATCATGCGCGCCGCGAGCGCGTCGACGTGGTACTTCTTGTAGTCGACGTCCGGAAAATCCTTCCGCACGGACTCCGCAACCTCATCCCACAGCACCATCGCGTAAGTCAGCGCGTTCGACTTCGTCGCGCTCGCGACCATTTTTCGCGGACGTGTCGCGGCCAGATTGAACGCGTAGCGCTGGATCCGCTCGATGCCGTGCCTCGTGAACACACTGACTTGCTGCGCGACCTCGCGCTCGGTGCCGACGTGGATCCGACCGCCGACGCCCGCGTACTCGCCCTCGGAGTTCTCGCGGACGCACACCATGTCGATGTCCGCGGGCTCGCGGTTGGCGAGCGGCGACGTGAGGCCCGGCAGCAGCCGCATCGGCCGCAGGTTCACGTACTGTTGGAAGCGCTGCCGCACGGCGAGGATCAGCGCCGCGGAAATGCCGTCCGGCACACCAGGCGCGCCGATGGCGCCGAGATAGATCGCGTCGAACCGCGCGAGCTGCTCGAAGCCGTCGGCATCCATCATCCGGCCGGTCTGCTTGTAGAACTCGCAGCCCCATGGAAAATCGGAGAACGCGAGCGTAACGCCGCTGCCGCGCGCCGCGGACTCGAGCGCCGCGACGCCGGCCGGGATCACTTCGCGGCCGATGCCGTCGCCGGGAATGACTGCGATCTTGAACGTCTGTGTCATGGCACGGGCGACTATTGTAAAAGAGATAGACTGAAGCGGTTATGAGGCGAATGGTTCTGTCGTTGACGATCTGCGCGGTCTTCGCGGCCTGCTCGGGCTCCGGCGGCATCGGCGCGGTGTCGTGCGGTGCAAACAGCCCGCCCCCGGCGCCCGCGCGAGTCAACGTGTCGCTGCGGGTTCCCATCGGCCAGCTGCCGTCGGTCGACACGAACGCCGTGCTCGAGCACACGAAGGTACTCTCGTCCGACGAATACGAGGGTCGCGCGCCAGGCACGAAAGGCGAAGAGCTCTCCGTGTCGTATATCGCCGATCAGTTCAAGAAAGTGGGCCTTCAGCCCGGCAATCCCGACGGCACGTATTTTCAGAAAGTCCCGCTCGTCGGCATCACGCCGGACCCGAAGACCGAGCTCGTGTTCGCGAAAGGCGGCACGACGCGCCGCCTGAAGTTCAAGGACGACGTGGTCGCCTGGACCAAGCACGTCGCCGACAGCGCCACCATCGACAAATCCGACATCGTCTTTGTCGGCTACGGCGTGGTCGCTCCGGAGTTCAACTGGGACGACTACAAGGGCGTCGACGTAAAGGGCAAAACGCTGTTGATGCTGGTCAACGATCCGCCGGTGCCTGACCCGGGGAGCGCGGACAAGCTCGATCCGAAGACGTTCGGCGGCAACGCGATGACGTACTACGGCCGCTGGACGTACAAGTACGAAATCGGCGCGCAGAAGGGCGCGGCGGGCGTGCTCATCGTGCACGAAACCGCGCCCGCGGGCTACGGCTTCAACGTCATTCAGGGCAAGACGGGCGAGCAGTTCGATCTGGTGACGCCCGACAAAAACATGAGCCGCGCGGCGATCGAAGGCTGGGTCACGCTCGAACAGGCGAAGGCCCTGCTTCAGATGGCCGGTCAGGACTTCGACGCGTTGAAGAAGACAGCCGCCACTCGCGACTTCAAGCCCGTGCCGCTCGGCGTTACCGCGTCGATGACGATCCATAACGCGCTACGCACGATCGACTCGCGCAACGTGCTCGGCAAGCTCGTGGGTGCGGATCCCGCGTTGAAAGACGAATACGTCGTGTACACGGCGCACTGGGATCATTTCGGCAAGACGGCCGAGGGCATCTTCCATGGTGCCGAAGACGATGCGCTCGGGTGTGCCTCGCTCATCGAGATGGCGCGCGCGTTCCAGAAGGCGGCGGCGCCGCCGCGGCGATCGATCCTGTTCCTCGCGGTGACCGCCGAAGAACAGGGGCTTCTCGGTTCGCAGTATTACGCGACGATGCCGCTGTATCCGCTGGCGAAGACGGTCGCCGACATCAACATGGATTCCTGGAACACGCACGGGCGGACGAAGGACCTCACGCTCGTCGGCTTCGGCGCGTCCGACCTCGACGACTACGCGCGCGATGCGGCGGCGGAACAAGGACGCGTTGTCCACGGCGATGCGGAGCCAGAAAAAGGGTTCTACTACCGCTCCGACCATTTCAACTTCGCCAAGGAAGGCGTGCCCGCGCTCGATCCCGACGGCGGCGTCGACTTCATCGGCCAGCCGGCGGACTACTCGAAGAAGGTTCGCGACGAGTGGACCGAGCACATCTATCACACGCCGAAGGACGTCGTGACGCCCGACTGGAACATGCAGGGCGTCGCCGAGGATCTGAAGCTGTACCTCGCCGTCGGCTACCGGGTCGCGCAGGCGGACAAGATCCCGGAGTGGAAACCCGGCAACGAGTTCAAAGCGAAGCGCGACGCGATGCTGACGAACACCAGGGGTTAGGGATTAGGGATTAGGGATTAGTAGGGACTAGAGAGGACGTATGGCCACCGAAACGTTGAAGACGATGTCTGGCGAGGAGATGATCGCGCTCTCGAAGAAGCACACGCTCTTCGAGTGGAGCGCGCAGTCGAAAGTGGATCCGATTCCCGTGGCGCGCGCCAAGGGGATCTACTTCTACACGCCGGAAGGGAAGCGCTACATCGACTTCAACAGCCAGTTGATGTGCGTGAATATCGGGCACGGCGACGAGCGGGTGATTCGTGCCATCCAGGAGCAGCTCGCGGTGCTCGCGTACGCGAACCCGTTCATGGCCACCGAACCGCGCGCGCGGCTTGGCGCCAAGCTCGCGGCGATCGCGCCCGGGGACATCGACGTCTTCTTCTTCACCAATGGCGGCGCCGAAGCGAACGAGAACGCCATCAAGCTCGCGCGGCTCGCGACGGGCCGGCACAAGATCCTGGCGCGCTACCGCTCGTATCACGGCGCCACGAACGGCAGCCTGTCGCTCACCGGCGATCCGCGGCGCTGGGCGATCGAGCCTGGGATGCCGGGTGTCGTGCACGTGCTGGATCCGTATCACGGCATCGAGCGCGGCTGGGACACGGCCGAGCAGTCGCTCGCGATGATCGAAGAAGTGATCCAGCTCGAAGGGTCGCACACGATCGCCGCCTTCATCCTCGAGTCGGTGAGCGGCACCAACGGCGTGCTCGTCCCGCCCGACGGCTACATGCAGGGCGTGCGCGCGCTCTGCGACAAGTACGGAATCCTGATGATCGTCGACGAGGTGATGGCCGGCTTCGGCCGCACCGGCGAGTGGTTCGCGATCAACCACTGGAACGTCGTCCCCGACATCATCAGCATGGCGAAGGGGCTGACGAGCGCGTACGTGCAGCTCGGCGCCGTCGGCATGCGGCGCACGATTGCGGATCAATTCAAGGACAAGGTGTTCTACGGCGGGCTGACCTATAACAGCCATCCGGTCGCCTGCGCGGCGGCGTTGGCGACGCTGCAGGTGTACGAGGATGACAAGCTCATCGAGAACGCAAGGAAGATGGGCGTCGTGTTGCGGCAGCTGATGGACGATTTGACGCGCAAGCATCCGTCGGTGGGCGCGGCCCGATCGATCGGCCTCTTCGGGCTCGTCGAGCTCGTGCGCGATCGCGCGAAGAAGACGCCGCTCGCGCCGTTCAACGGCACGTCGCCGGAAATGGCGGCGCTGTCGAAGTTCTTCCGCGACGAGGGACTCTACACGTTCGTACGCTGGAACACGTTCTTCACCAATCCGCCGCTGTGCATCACCGAGACGCAGATGCGCGACGCGTTCGCCATCATCGACCGCGGGCTGGAGATCACCGATAAGGCCGTTCAGTAGCCGGACGCGGCATGGCGGACGTCGAGCCGGGCGCTCGATTCGGCCCGTACGAAATCATCGCCCGCCTGGGGCAGGGCGGTATGGGGACCGTCTACCGGGCGCGCGACACGCGGTTGAATCGCCAGGTCGCCATCAAGTTTCTTGCCGACGGGTTTCAGAGCCGCTTTCAGCGCGAAGCGGAAGCCATCTCGGCGCTGAACCATCCGAACATCTGCACGCTCTACGACGTCGGGCCCGACTACCTCGTCATGGAGCACGTCGATGGGGAACCGCTCAAGGGTCCCGTCGCGGCCGATGAAGCGCTGCGGCTTGGCGCGCAGATCGCCGGCGCGCTCGAGGCTGCGCACCAGCGAGGCATCCTGCATCGCGATCTGAAGCCCGCGAACATTCTGGTGACGAGGCCCGGGGCGGGTTCGACAAGCTCACCGCAGGTGAAGCTGCTCGATTTCGGGCTCGCCAAACCGATGGCGCAGGACGCCGCCGCCGACGTCACGCAGACGCGTGACGGCACCATCGTCGGAACCGTCGCCTACATGTCGCCCGAGCAGGCGCAGGGCCAGAAGGTGGACGCGCGTTCGGACATCTTCAGCTTCGGCGCGACGCTCTACGAGCTTGTCTCGGGTACACGCGCGTTCGACGGCGGTTCGATGGCCGCGGTGTTCAGTTCAGTTCTGCGCGATGAGCCGCCGCCGCTCGCCTCGCCTCTCAGCGAAATCGTCGCGAAGTGTCTCACCAAATCGCCGGACAGACGCTATCAGACGATGGCGGAGGTGCGGGCCGCGCTCGAAGCCACTGCGACGACTACGGTCGTGCCGCCGGATCGGCTGGCATCCCTGCGCGCGGCGGAGCGTCCGTCCATCGCCGTTCTGCCGTTTGCGAACACGAGCCGCGATGCCGACGACGAGTATTTTTCGGATGGGTTGAGCGAGGAGATCATCACTGCGCTGACGCAAATTGCGGGATTGAAGGTGATTGCGCGGACGTCCGCGTTCGCGTTCAAGGGGAAGACCGAAGACATTCGGCAGATCGCGACCTCGCTGGGCGTTGGGAACATCCTCGAAGGCAGCGTTCGCCGTTCGGGGACGCGGCTCCGCATCAACGCGCAGTTGATACAGGCCATCGACGGTACGCAGCTCTGGGCGCAGCGCTACGACCGCGAGTTCACGGATGTGTTCACCGTGCAGGACGAAATTGCGTCCGAGATTACGTCGGCCCTCCGCGTGAAGCTCGCGTGGAAGGGGGAGGGCACACGGACGCACGAGCCGAATGCCGCGGCGCACGAGGCGTATCTCCGGGGGTTGCATCAGTACCGCGTGCACGAACCGGAGCGGTTCACCGCGACTGAACGCTTTCTCGAGCAAGCCATCGAATTGGATCCCGAGTGGGGCGACCCGCACTCCGTCCTGGCGGAGCGCTATCTCACTGTCGCCATGTTCGGCATGCGGCCGTTGAGCGACGCGATCCCGATGGCGCGACGGGAGGCTCAGCGGACGCTCGAGCTCCGTTTCACGGATCCGACAGCGCACGCGGTGCTCGGCGGGATTGCCGCGGTTCACGATTACGACTGGCAGGCATCGGCAAACGAGTTCCAGCAGGCGCTCGCGTCCGGCGCCGCGCCGCCGGGCGTGCACAGCGGCTACGGGTTCTACTATCTGCTGCCCCTCGGCCGGTTCGACGAAGCGCTCGAGCAACACGACGTGGCGATCGCAGTGGACCCGCTGAACGGCTGGTGGCAGGCGCGCCGGCTGGTCATCCTGATGTGCGCGGGACGGTACGACGAAGCGATGGCCGTGGCCAGACACGCGATCGCGTCGGGACGCGCCGATCATCTGCACTATGCCGTGCTCGGACAGTGCGGGTTTTTCGCCGGCGGCAGTCCGGATGAATCGCTGGCCGCGGCCGAGCAAGGCCTGGGGCTGGCGTCGTGGCACGCGGGCCTGGCCGGCTTGGTCGCAGGCATGCTGACGGGACGCGGCGAGGACGAGCGCGCCCGCACGATTCTCGCCGGCATGCGCGGCGGCATGACCGCGCAAGGCATGGTCACCTATCACCTCGTGCGATCGGAGATCGACGAGGCGCTCGACTGGTACGAGCGCGACATCGAACAGCGGCAGCCGCTCGCGGCGCACTTTGCCGCCGCCGGCTTCCTGACGCCGCTTCGAGCGAGCCCGCGGTGGCCGGCGTTGGCGCGCGCGATGAATCTGCCGGATGGATCGAGGAGTGTGCCGCGATGAAGATTCAGACGATGCTCGCCGGGGCCGTCATGGCCGTCGTCGTCGTGTCGCAGCCCTCGGCGCAGGGTGGATCGTTCACGTACCGCAAGGTGATGATCCCCGTGCGCGACGGCGTCAAGCTCGAGACCGCGATTCTGACGCCGGCGAATCAATCCGCGCCGCTGCCCATCTTGGTTCGCCGGTCGCCGTACGGCGTGCCGTCGAGCGCCGCCGGCTTCGGCGGCGGGTCGCTCGCCGAGTTCGTGCGCGACGGCTACGTCTTCGTCGTCCAGAATCTGCGCGGCCGGTTCGAGTCCGAAGGCACGTTCGAGCTGTCGTCGCGCGCGGATCTGGAGGATCCGAAGGCGACCAGCGAAACGACCGACGCCTACGACACGATCGACTGGCTGGTGAAGAACGTGCCCAACAACAACGGGCGCGTCGGCATCTACGGCGTGTCGTACGACGGGCTCACGTCGGCGATGACGCTGCTGCGTCCGCATCCGGCGTTGAAAGCGATCTCGGAGCAGGCGTCGCCGGCCGATCAGTGGATGAACGACGACATGCACCGGTACGGGGCGCTGCGCGAGAGCTACGCCTTCGAGTATTCGGTTTACGAGCAGGCGGCGAAGAATGCGAACACGCATTTCAATTTCGACGTGTACGACACGTACTCGTGGTACCTGAATCTCGGGCCGCTGTCGAACATCAACGCGCGCTATCTCCACGGGTCGATCCCGTTCTGGAACTCGATCGTTCAGCATCCCGACTACGACGCGTTCTGGAGGAAGGAAGCGTGGATCGAGCAGATCGCGGGTGCGTTCGTTCCCAATCTGAACGTTGCCGGCTTCTGGGATCAGGAAGACCCGTGGGGCCCGTGGCAGATCTACAAGCGCTCGGAGCTGAGCGATCCGAATCACAACAACTTCATCGTCGCCGGGCCCTGGTTCCACGGACAGTGGCACCAGGTGAAGGCGGATTCGATCGGTCTCGTGACGTTCGGCGGGCACGACACGGCGCTGGAATTCCGCGAGCGGATCGAAGCGCCGTGGTTCCGCTACTGGCTGCATCAGAAGGG
>Ga0310810_10012147_pt1 | contig 10102 bp, 10 predicted proteins | sample NCmetagenome_FD_207641 | JGI IMG/M metagenome (GOLD analysis project Ga0310810, IMG submission 207641) | Soil microbial communities from experimental microcosm in Duke University, North Carolina, United States - NC | ecosystem: Engineered > Artificial ecosystem > Soil microcosm > Unclassified ...
CATGCCGAGAAGAGGATCGGGCACGCCGATCACGGCCGCCTCGCGGATTCCTGCGAGCTCGTAGAGCACGTTCTCCACTTCCTTCGGGCTCACTTTCTCGCCGCGCGTCTTGATTATGTCGTCCTTGCGGCTGACGAAGTAGAGGAAGCCTGCCTCGTCCGTGCGGAAGAGATCGCCCGTATGCAGCACCTTCTCCCATGGATAGGGGCCGGCTTTCAGCACCCGCGAGGTGGCCGCGTCGTCATTCCAGTAGCCCTTCATCACGTGCGCGCCGCGAATCACCAGCTCACCGGTGGTACCCGGCGGCACGCGCTCGCCCTGCTCATCCACCACGTACGCCTCCGTCCCGGGGATTGCGATCCCCACGGACTCGGGCCGAATCGCGAGCTGCTCGGGCGGCAGATAAGTGCAGCGCTTGCACTCGGTGAGGCCGTACATCGAATAGAGCTTCGCTTGCGGGAAGAGGTCACGCAACCGCTCGATGTGCGCGCGCGGCAGCGCGGCAGCGGTATTCGTCAGGTAGCGCAGGTGCGGGAACATGCCCGGCGTGAGGTGCTTCATCTGCAGGAGCATCGCCGCGAGCGTCGGTACCAGCGGGAAGCCCGTTACGCGCTCGTTCTTCAGCTTCTCCAGCACGACCGCCGGATAGGTGAACGACTTCTCGAGGATCAGCGTCGCGCCGACCTTCGCGCACATCAGCGCCTGATAGAGGCCATAGTCGAATGCGAGTGGTAGTACCGACAGCACTACATCGTCGGATGTGCTTTCCAGATACGTCGTAATCGATGTGGCGGCCGCCGCAATGTTGGCGTGCGTCATCGTCACGCCCTTGGGAAAACCGGTCGAGCCGGACGTGTAGACGATCATCGCCACGTCCAGGTCTATGCCTGCATGTGGCAACGGCTTCGCGGGCTCAAGGGCGAATGGAGAGACGATGGTGGTAGCGACCGCCGGGGCGCGCTCACGCGCCGCACGCGAGATGGCCTCGAGGCGCGGCTCGGTGACTAGCACCTTGGCCGTGCAGTGATTCAGGATGTAGGCGAGCTTGTCGCTCTTAGTTCCCGGGTTGACGACGCTGAAGATGCCGCCGGCGAGAAGCGTGCCGAAGATCGCAATCACCGCCTCGGGCGAGTTGTGCACGAAGATGACGACGCGGTCGCCGCGCTGGACGCCTTGCTTCACCAATTGCGCTGCAAAGGCAGCGGCACGATCCGCGACTTGCTGATAGGTCAAGCGCTCGAGCCCGGCCACCAGCGCCGTCTTGGCCGGAAAGCGGCGGGCGCTCTCCAGCAAGAACGATTCGACGCGCATGGTCAGGCTACGAGCTCGAGCTTTTTCCGGGGATCGAGCTTGCGGTCTACGTAGTTCGCGATCGCGCGGATCGAGTCGAGGTTTTCCGGCAGCATCTCGTCGTCCTTCACTTCGATGCCGAAGGTGGTCTCGAGGAAGCAGACCAGCTCGAGCACGCCGGTCGAGTCGATGATGCCGGCGTCCAGCAGCGATGCATCGTGCGTGATGGCATCGCCATCGTCGCGAAACAGGAAGTTCTCGCCGATAAACTGGCGCACGGCCAGGCTGATGTCGTGTTTCATGGAGGGCAGAGTTCCGGGCAAGCGTGAAGATAGCCGAGCTTCTTTACACAGGACTCGCCTCGGGCAGCGCCCTTCAGATCAGCGGTCGCACGTAGCACGAGTGCAGGATCTGCGTGGAGAGGATTCCGAGGAAAGCCATGTTGTCGCCCGCTGAAACGCGTCCGAGCGGACTACGGCACTTCTGCAGCAGCCGTCGCACGGCCGCAGGTTCGAAATAGCCCGCGCGTGCAATAGCCTCGGGAGCGAGCAGCGCTTCGACGTATTCCGGCGCCCCGGCGTGCACGAAGCTCTCGCTGTCGGGCGCGCGATAAGGCTGCTTCGGCCGCTCGACGATCGAGGAGGGCAGGTGCCGTCCGAGGGCCTCGCGCAGCACGTGCTTCTCGCGCAGGCCCTTCAGCTTCATCGAAGGCGGCAGCGCCGCGCCGAGCTCGACCACGCGATGGTCGAGGAACGGGAAGCGTCCCTCGACGCCGTGAGCCATGGCCACCCGGTCGCCCTGCGACGAGAGAATGTAGCCGGGCAGGAGACCGCCGGTCTCGAGGTACTGGGCGCGCGACAGCGGGTGCCAGGTGTTGAACTCCCGCGGCAGGCTCGAGCGGAGGTCCTCGAGCGGGTCATAGCCGTTGATCGTCGCCGCGAGGTCCTTCGAATAGAACTGCCGGATGCGTCGCGTGAGTGTAAATCGCGGCAGGTGAGAGAAGAGCGGATCGTCGCAAGCGCCCAGGCCCTGGCGGAAGAAGGCTTCGAGGTACTTCGGCGGTTGCGACTGCAGCGCGCCGAGATACGGATACAGGCGGCGCAGGAGCAGCGGCCGCCACTTCGAATCCGGCCGGCGCGCCCAGAAACGGCGCACCAGCGCCTCCTTGAAGATGTCGTAGCCGCCGAAAACCTCGTCGGCGCCTTCGCCGGTCAGCACCACCTTGAAGCCGTGGTCGCGCACCTGCCGCGAAAGGAGGTACAGCGCTGCCGGTGCTGCGCGCAGCACCGGGCGCTCGGTATGCCGGATCACCTGCTCGAAACTCGCGGCGATGTCGCTGCCTTTGCAGAGGAGGGCCGAGTGGTCAGTCTTGAGCGCGTCGACGAGCGTGCGCTGGTAAGCCGATTCATCGAGCTCGGGCGATTCGAACTCCAGCGAGAACGTGCGCAACCCGACGTTGTGACGCTTGGCGAGCAGCGTCGTTACGGAGGAGTCGAAGCCGCCGCTGAGATACGCGCCCACGGGCACGTCGGCGCGCATGCGGATGCGCGTCGCGTCGGCCAGCAGTGCCTCGACGCGCTCTTCTGCCTCGGCGGCGCTCCAGGAACTTCGTTCGCCACGAACCGGGAAGCTGAGCTTCCAGTAAGGCTCGACTCGCACTTTGCCATCCTCGGCGATGAGCTGGTGGCCCGGCGGCAGCTCGTAGACGTCCTTGAACGCGGTGCGCGGCGCGAGCGGCGACCAGAAGGTGAAGCATTGGTCGAGACCGAGCGGATCGAGCTCGGGGCGCAGGCCCGGATAGAGGAAGAGCGATTTGACCTCGGAGGCGAAGACCAGCACGCCGTCGTGCACCGCGTAGTAGAGCGGCCGCACGCCCATCCGGTCGCGCGCCATGACGAGCCGGCTGCGCCACTTGTCCCAGATCGCGTACGCAAAATCGCCGTTGAACTTCTCGACACACGCCGGCCCGTACTCGGCATAGGCGTGCAGGATGGTTTCGGTATCGCTGCGCGTCCGGAACTGCCGGCCACGTGCCGTCAGCTCGGCGGTGAGCTCGACGTAGTTGAAGATCTCGCCGTTGAACGTGACCCAGAAGTTGCCATCGGCGGTCGACAGAGGCTGCTTGCCGCCGGCAAGATCGATGATCGAGAGCCGGCGGTGGCCGAGCCCGGCACGCCGGTCGAGATAGACGCCGGCGTCGTCAGGTCCGCGATGGCGCACCGCCTCGACCATCCGCTCGAGCACGGCGCGGGGCGCGAGCGGGCGTGGCTGGAGCGCGAAGAAGCCGGCGATGCCGCACATGGAAGCGCCCAAAGTAAGGCGGTTCGTGCGACTTTGATGACCCCCCCGGCTAGTCCCTTTGGAGCGCCGCTAGAATCGTCCCATGCCCTTCACAGCATTCAACTTTTCCCGCTGGATCGACGATCACGCGCATCTGCTCAAGCCCCCGGTCGGGAACCAGCTGGTTTTCCCCGCCGCGGATGACCTCATCGTCCAGGTCGTCGGAGGTCCCAACCAGCGCACCGACTACCACGATGATCCGTACGAGGAGTTCTTCTACCAGTTGCGCGGGAACATCGTCCTCAACGTGATCGAGGACGGGCGGCCGGGCCAGATTCCCGTGAAGGAGGGCGAGATCGTGCTGCTGCCCCGGCACTACCGGCATTCGCCGCAACGGCCCGAGCCTGGATCCGTAGGACTTGTCGTCGAGAAAATCCGGCCGCACGACGTCGACGATGCGTTCGAGTGGTATTGCCCGAAGTGCTGGGCCCGGGTGTATCGCGTCGAGCTCAACGTGCAGAACATCGTGCGCGACCTGCCGCCAGCGTTCGAGAAGTTCTACTCCAGCAGTCGCAAGTGCCCGCAATGCGGGCACGTTCATCCGGGCAAGGGGTAGAGAGGCGGCTAAGCGGAGAGCGAAAGCCGGACGCGGTTGCGCCTGAAGACGTAGGCGTAGTCGCGCTTGTCCGCAAGCTCGCGCGTCAGCAGCACTCCGAGGCCACCGACCTTGCCGATATCGACCCGGTAAGCCAGCGGATTGAAGGCCGGTGCCGTGTCCTCGTAAATCACCTGAACGCCGGATGGCTTCGGTTCCAGGGTGATCCAGATCGGTGCGTCGGAATCATGTCCGTAGCCGTGGGTTACCGTGTTGACGAAGAGCTCCTCCAGTACCACGTTGAGTCGTAGGCATTTTTCCCGCGGGACGGCGGTTTCCTTGCAGAACTGCTCGATGAACGACCCGATCCGCCGCAGCTCTGCGCGGCGTGCAAGAAACATTGCCGAACGGGCATTTGTCACGGGGTCTGGCATGAGGCGGCGAGCATTATAGAATCCGCCAAAATCGGACACTGGGAGTAATCCATGCGCTGGACTATCGCTGCAGTTGTGCTCGGGTTTTCGACGCTTGCCACGGCCGCCGACGTCGGTGAGATCAAGGTGGCGAAGGGCGACGCTCACCTCGAGCGCGGCAAGGAACGCCTGCCCGTCAAAGTGGGCATGCCGGTACAGCAGTCGGACAAAGTCGTGACGGGCGCCGACGGCACGGTGGGCATCACGTTCTCCGACAACAGTCTCCTTTCCGTCGGTCCCGACAGCGCGCTCGCCATCGATAAGTACGTGTTCGACTCCACCACCCACGCCGGCCAGTTCGACAGCACGCTCAGCAAGGGCACGCTCGCCGTCATCTCCGGCAAGATGGTGAAGCAGTCGCCCGATGCGATGCGCGTGCACACGCCATCGGCGATCATGGGGGTTCGCGGTACGGAGTTCCTCGTCAAAGTCGACCGCTGATGGGGGCGGTAGCGGTCATCGCCGCCATCGGGCTCGCCATCTTTCTTCTCCGGCCGACCGCTCCGAAGGAAACCGTAGTCGTCCTGCCGAGTGCCGACGGGCACAACGGCACGGTCGTCGTCCAGCGCGGCGACACCCGGCAGGTCCTCGACAAACCCTACGCCACGAGCCGCAGCGACGAAGACAAGGTCGAGCAGCTCTCGGCTGCCGAGGTGAAGCAGGAATTCGGCACCACGCTCGAGGCTTTGCCGGCGCGGCCGTCGAGCTTCACGGTGTATTTCATCACCGGCACCGACGAGCTCACGCCGGAGTCAAAGGCGGATCTGCAGAATATCCTCACCGCGTTGAAGGACCGGCCGCTGCCCGATGTGCAGGTCATCGGCCACACCGATACCGTTGGCGATCTGCTGGTCAACGACCGCTTGTCGGCGCAGCGCGCCGAGACGGTGAAGGGTTTCCTCGTCGAGATCGGCATTCCCGCCGGTCGCATCACGACCGCAGGGCGAGGCGAGCGCGAGCCGGTGGTGCGCACGCCGGACGAGACCGACGAGCCGCGCAACCGCCGCGTCGAGATCAACGTCCGCTAAGGCGCTTCGCGCCGATCCCCTAGGTAGCGGACACACACCAGCGTCACGTCGTCCGACTGTTCTGCGGTGCCGGCAAAGCGCCGCACGTCGTCGCGCACGGCCGCGAGGATGGCTTCGGGCGCGGCGCCGGCCAGCGGTGCGAGGGTTTGCAGCAGCCGCGCCGAGCCGTAGAGCTCGCCGCGCTCGTTCATCGCCTCGGTCACTCCGTCGGTGACCGCGCAGAGCCAGCCGCCGGGTTCCAGATCGACGCCGCTGCTCGAATACTGGAAATCGCGGATCACGCACAGAGGCGGGCCGCCCGAGGCCATGAGGCGCTCCGGCGCGCCGCGCGCGTGCGAGGCGACCGGGGGCTCGTGCCCGGCGCTGCAGTAGGCGAGGCGTCCGGTGTGGACATCGAGCACTCCCGCGAACGCGGTGACGAAGAGCGATTCGCGATTGTCGCGGCTGATCTCGGCATTGGCCTGGGTGAAGATGTCCGCTGGATCGCGCACGCCGCGAAGCGCAATGCTCTTGAGCAGTGATTTCGACAACGCCATGAAGAGGCTCGCGGCCAGCCCCTTGCCGGAGACGTCGCCCACGAGGAAGAAGACATGGCGCTCGTCGACCATGAAGCAGTCGTAGAAGTCGCCGCCGACGGTGCGTGCAGGCTCAAGCAGCGCAGCGAGAGCGAAGCGCTGCTCGTTGGCGAAAAGCTCGCTCGGCGCCGGCAGCAGCCCCATCTGGATCCGCCGCGCCGCCTCGAGCTCGCCCGCAACCCGTGCTTGCGCTTCTCGCAGCACGCGGCGCTGCCGATCAGCTTCGGCCAATGTGGAGGCGAGGAGCGTTGCATAGAGGAAAGCGGCGCCGATCACGGGCGCTGCGAAGCTGATGAGGAGTCCGAACCGGAACGCGCCGAGGCCGCCGGCGATCAGCGCCATGGCGATGGCGACGAGGAGGCTCGCCGACATCCAGGGGCGCAGTGCGGGCACTGAGAAGACGAGCACGAGCCCGGCAACGGCGAGGAGCGCCGCCTCGATCCAGCTCGCCGCCGTCGGCCGGCGCAGATATTCGCCGTCGAAGATCTGCTCGAGGATCTGCGCGTGGATTTCCACTCCCGGGATGCGCTCGCCGAGCGCAGTGGTCTGGAAGTCGAGCAGGCCGAGGCCGGTCATGCCGATGAGGACGAGCTTGTTCGCGAGGAGCTCGGATGATGCAGTGCCCGAAAGGATGTCCTCGGCCGATATGAACCGTTCCTCGTCGTGCTGTCCGAACCAGACGTAAAGCGACCCATCCGACTGCACCGGAATCTCCAGGTTGCCGAGGCCGAGCGTCACGCGCTCGCCGCCATGGTCGGTGAGGCGGAGCACCGGTACACCCGCCGCGACGCGGATCATCTCGACCGAAAGGGCCGGCACGATGACTCCTCCAATGCGTGCGATGAGGGGGACCCGTCGCACGATCTGCTTCGAGTCCGAGCTGATAAGCCCGCGTCCATCGGCGGCCTTGTTAATCTCCGGCCGGCTCTGCAGGTGCCCGTCGAAGCGCCGCAACGGCAGGTCGCGCATCGAGGAAATCTTCGTCGCCGCAACGCTGGGCGGGAATGGATAGCGACGGTCGCGGTATTCGAGCCCTGCGATACCCATGACGACCTTGCCCGGCTGGATGGCGCGCGCGAGCGTGGCATCGGCGGTGGGTGATGAGCGATCCGGCTCGACGAAGAGGAGGTCGACGCCCACGGCGGCCGGCTGCGCCTTGTTGATCGCGGTAATCAGCTCCGCCATCACCGTCCGCGGCCAGGGCCACTGGCCGCGGGTATCGAGCGTGCGCTCGTCGATCGCCACGATGACGGCCGGCATTGTGCTGCGCATGCGCGGCATCAGCTTCTGGTAAGCGTCGAATACCGTGTCGCGCAGGCTCGCGAGCGGCGGCGGCTCGAGCCCGACCAGTAGACATAGAGCCGCGAGCAAACCGGCGCCGACTGCGCGCGGGCCCGGGGCCAACCGCCTCAGACGAAAGCCCTCAAATTCAGAGTTCTATCTCCAGACCGTCGTGTGCGGCTGAGACTTGCAGGGTGTGATCGCCGCGCGTCAGCTCTTCGAGGCGCCGGGCGTCGCGCAGGAGCGTCTCGATCGCGGCGTCGCTGTTCGCAGGCTCATGGTGGAAGAGCACAAGATGCTTGGCGCGCGCCATCTGGCAGAGCTCTACGCCGGCCACGTTGCTCGAATGCCCCCAGTCTTCCTTGACCGAGATGGCTTCGGCGAGCGAATACATCGCATCGAAGATCACGAGATCGGCATCGCGGAAGAAAGCCACCACGGCCTCGGTCTGCGCCCGGTTCTCGAGCTTGTGCTCGGAGTCGGTGGTGTAGACCACGCTGCGGCCGCCGTGCTCGAAACGGAAACCGTACGAGTCACCCGAGTGGTGCTGGAGCTGGGTGGTGACCTTGAGGCCGGAAATGTCGACCGGCTTGCCCGGCTCGATCTTGATGAACTCGATCTTCGCGCCCAGGGAGTCGAACGGCACGGGAAAGCACGGCGCCGACTGCTGAATGCGGAACGCTTGTTCGAGGATGTCGTGCGAGCCGTGGATGCGGATGCGCATGCTCTTCATGTAGGCCGGCCCGAAGAATGGGAAGCCCATGATGTGATCCCAGTGCACGTGCGACATGAAGATGTTTACGGTCGCGGGTTTCCCGGCCTGGCGCGCAATGACGTGCTCGCCAAAGGCGCGGGCGCCGCTGCCCATGTCGCAGACGAAGTATTCGTCGTGCCCCGTGGCGATCTCGACGCAGGACGTGTGGCCGCCGAACGTGTGCGTCACCGAGAAGGGCAGGGATTGCTCGGCGAATGCGCGGGCCTCGCCGTAGGATTCAAAGCGCCGGCCCGAAGCGGCTACGAGCGCCTGCGCGAGCTTGTCGCGGATATCGGCGACCGTTAGCGCGACGGGGATCGAGCCGCGCGTGCCCCAGAAGCGAACGCGCACGAGTGATCAGCCCTTGTCGAACGCCTGGGCCGCCCCGGGCGAGACCGAGGCGAGTGCCTCGCGCGTCGTGCGGAACACCGGCAGCACCAGGTTGAAGCGGCTGATCTGGAGGATTTCAGCGACCACCGGCTGCGGGGAGGCCACCACGATCTTGCCGGCGTGGGTCGAAGCCTGCTTCGCGGCGATCATCAGGCAGCGCAGCCCGGCGCTCGACACGTATTCGAGGCCCGACATGTCCAGCACCAGCGCCGCATGTTCTTTCTCGCAGGCCTCCAGATGCGCGGCGAGGTCACGCTGGAAGGATTCGCAGTTGTCGTGATCGAGCCGTCCTCGCGGCGAAACCACGCGAGCTTCCCCGTAGCTGCGGTGACTGAGGGACATTGGGATATTCTAGCCCGCGTGCGGAAACCCAAACCCGCTACCTCTGCGGCACGGGCCGCGGCCAAGCGCCTCTTCGAGGCGCACGAGCGCCGCGAGCCCTTCGCGCCGCTACCGTCGGAGCTCGCGCCGCGCACCGCGGAGGATGCGTATGCGATCCAGGATTCGTTCGTCGCGCTCCGCGCCGAGCGGCTCGGTGCGATCGGGGGCTACAAGATCGCGCTCTCGTCGAAGGAGATGCAAAGATTTGTCGGGGTCAACGAGCCGCAGGCCGGCGTGATGCTCGAGCCGACGCTGCACCAGACGCCCGCGAGAGTGCGCGCAGCTGACTACGTGCACCTCATCATTGAATTCGAAATTGCCTTCCGCATGGCTGCCGACCTGCCGGCCGCCGATGCGCCATACACGCGCGCGAGCCTCAAGCCGTTCGTGCAAGCGGTCATGCCGGCGATCGAGCTCGCCGACGACCGGCACGCCGACTATTCGAAGCTCGCGAAGCATCCCCTGGATCTCATCGCCGACAACGCCTGGAACGAAGGCGCAGTGCTCGGCGCGCCGATCGAGCGCTGGCAAGACCTTGACCTCGGCGCCGTGCGCGGCGTCGCTACCATCAACGGCAAGGTGGTGGGCGAGGGCGTAGGTGCCGCCGCCATGGGCCATCCGCTCGATTCACTCGCCTGGGTGGCGAACCATCTCGCCGCACACCACCGCGGCCTCGTCTTCCGCGACGTGGTGATCACCGGCAGCATCATCACTACCAAGACCGTCCAGCCGGGCGACCTCGTGAAGTTCGAGATCGACCGGCTAGGCGGCGTCGAGCTAAGGGTCGACTAGGTCACCCAGAAGTCGCTGGCGTGCACGGAAGGCGCTCCTTGCAGGGTTGCCACCAGCTGCGAGGCCCCCGCGCCGTTGCCGTCCGCGTCGTAATACAGGTTCCCCGTCGACGTGTCGTAGATGAGCCGGTCAGCGGCCGCATGCCCTGACGTAGCTCCCGCCGCGGCATAGAAGCGCGGATCGCTCGCCCCGAATTCGCCGGCACCACCCAAGGCCGTAAAGACGCTTCCATCGAAGCGCATTGCGTCCCAGTTGGTGTCGAA
>Ga0310810_10012148_pt1 | contig 10102 bp, 19 predicted proteins | sample NCmetagenome_FD_207641 | JGI IMG/M metagenome (GOLD analysis project Ga0310810, IMG submission 207641) | Soil microbial communities from experimental microcosm in Duke University, North Carolina, United States - NC | ecosystem: Engineered > Artificial ecosystem > Soil microcosm > Unclassified ...
ACGAGAACTTCTCGCAGAAGCTCAACCGCAAGATGTACCGCGCGGGGATCGCGTCGATCCTGTCGCAGCTCGTGCGCGAGGACCGGTTGTCGGTGATCGACGCGCTCGCGCTCGACACGCCGAAGACGAAGCTGTTCGCGCAGAAGATCAAGGGCTACGGCCTCGCCGGCACCGTGCTCGTCGTGACCGAGAAGCTCGACGAGAACGTGTTCCTCTCATCGCGCAACCTGCCCGACGTGCTGGTGCTCGAGACGCGCGAGGTGGATCCGGTAAGCCTCGTCCGTTTCAACCACGTGCTGCTCACCAAGGGCGCCGTATCCAAGCTGGAAGAGGCCTATTCATGTACAACCCGGAACGACTGATGACGGTGCTGCTCGCGCCTGTCGTCTCGGAGAAGAGCACGTTCGTCGCCGACAAGTACGAGCAGGTGATCTTTCGCGTGCTGCAGAACGCGACAAAGCCCGAAGTGAAGGCAGCCGTCGAGCTGATGTTCAAGGTGAACGTCGAGTCGGTGCAGATCGCCAACGTCAAGGGCAAGAAGAAGCGCTTCGGGACGCACATGGGCCGGCGCCGCAACTGGAAGAAGGCGTACGTGAGCCTCAAGCCGGGCCAGGAAATCAACTTCGCGGTGGAGGCCTGACATCATGGCACTCGTCAAGGTCAAGCCCACGTCGAACGGCCGCCGGTCGCTCGTCAAGGTCGTCAACCCGCGCCTGCACAAGGGACCGCCGGTGGCGTCGCTCGTCGAGCCGCAGAAGCGCGGCTCCGGGCGCAACAACAATGGCCACATCACGGTGCGCCACAAGGGCGGCGGCCACAAGCAGCACTATCGCGTCGTCGATTTCCGGCGCAACAAGGACGGCGTGCAGGCGTTGGTGGAGCGGCTCGAGTACGATCCGAACCGCAGCGCGAACCTGGCGCTGCTGCTCTACGCGGACGGCGAGCGCCGCTACATCATCGCGCCGCGCGGCGTCGCCGAAGGCACGCAGCTCATGTCCGGCAGCGAGGCGGCGATCAAGCCGGGCAACACGCTGCCGCTGCGCAACATCCCGGTCGGCACGACGATCCACTGCATCGAGATGCAGCCGGGCAAGGGTGCGCAAATGGCGCGCTCGGCCGGCGCCGGCGTGCAGTTCCTCGCGCGCGAAGGCATCTACGCGCAACTGCGCCTGCGCTCGGGCGAGATTCGCAAGGTGCACGTCGACTGCCGCGCGACGATCGGCGAAGTGGGCAACGAGGAGCACAGCCTGCGCTCGATCGGCAAGGCGGGCGCGAACCGCTGGCGCGGCAAGCGGCCGACAGTGCGCGGCATCTCGATGAATCCGGTCGACCACCCGATGGGTGGCCGCACCAACGGCGGCGGCGGCTGGCACCACCCGATGTCGCCGTGGGGCACGCCGGCCAAGGGCTACAAGACGCGCAAGAACAAGCGCACCGACACGATGATCGTGCGGCGCCGCCAGGCCAAGAAGGGTTAACGCGACATGGCACGCTCAATCAAGAAGGGACCGTTCGTCGACGGCCATCTGCTGAAGAAGGTGGACGCGGCGCGCGCCGTCAACGACAAGAAGCCGATCAAGACCTGGTCGCGCCGCTCGACGATCACGCCGGAGTTCGTCGGACTCACGATCGCCGTGCACAACGGCAAGCAGCACATCCCGGTCTACGTGTCCGAAAACATGGTCGGGCACAAGCTCGGCGAATTCGCGCTGACGCGCACGTTCAAGGGCCATTCGTCCGACAAGAAGGTCGCGGCGCCGACCAGCGCGCCGAGGCGCAAGTAGAGGTCAATGATGCAAACCACTGCCACGCTGCGCGGCGTACGCCTGTCGGCCCAGAAAGGCCGGCTCGTCGCCGACCTGATCCGCGGATTGCCCGTCGACCGCGCGCTCAACGTCCTCGCGTTCAGCCCGAAGAAGGCCGCGCGGATCGTGAAGAAGGTGCTCGAGTCGGCGATCGCCAACGCCGAGCACAACGAGGGCGCGGACATCGACGAACTCAAGGTCAAGACCATCCACGTCGACAAGGCCGATACGCTGCGCCGCTTCACGGCGCGCGCGAAGGGCCGCGGGAACGTGATCGGCAAGCAGAGCTGCCACATCCGCATCGTCGTCGGCGACGGGAAATAGGACCAAGGAAACGCCATGGGACAGAAGATTCATCCGACCGGCTTCCGCCTCGCGGTCAACCGCAACTGGGGCTCGAAGTGGTTCGCCAACAAGAAGCACTACGGCCCGACGCTGGCCGAGGATCTCAAGGTCCGCGAATACCTGAAGAAGAAGCTCGCGCACGCGTCGGTTGCGAAGGTGACGATCGAGCGGCCGGCGAAGAACGCGCGCATCACGATCCACAGCGCGCGTCCCGGTGTCGTCATCGGCAAGAAGGGCGAGGACATCGAGACGCTGCGCGGCGACCTGCGCAAGATGATGGGCAGCGACGTCGGCCTCAACATCGAGGAGATCCGCAAGCCCGAGATCGACGCGCAGCTGATCGCCGACTCGATCGCGCAGCAGCTCGAGAAGCGGATCATGTTCCGTCGCGCGATGAAGCGCGCGATGCAGAACGCGATGCGCCTCGGCGCGCAGGGCATCAAGGTGATGAGCTCGGGGCGCCTCAACGGCGTCGAAATTGCGCGGCGGGAATGGTATCGCGAAGGGCGGGTGCCATTGCATACGCTGCGCGCCGACATCGACTACGGATTCTCCGAGGCGCGGACGACGTACGGCGTCATCGGCATCAAGGTCTGGGTGTTCAAGGGCGAGGTGATGGCGCACAACCAGGAGCCGGCGCAGGCGCCGGTGCCCGCGCCCGAAGCCACGAAGCGGCCGCGGCGCGCGCCACGGGAAGCAGGAGCGAAGAATGCTGCAACCAGCTAGAAGGAAATACCGCAAGGAGCAGAAGGGCCGGAACAAGGGCGTCGCGACCGTCGGCAACAAGGTCAGCTTCGGCGAATTCGGCCTCAAGGCGACCGATCGCGGCCGCCTGACGGCGCGCCAGATCGAGGCTGCGCGGCGCGCGATGACGCGCCACATCAAGCGCGGCGGCCGCATCTGGATCCGCATCTTCCCGGACAAGCCCGTGTCGAAGAAGCCGGCGGAAGTTCGCATGGGCAACGGCAAGGGCAATCCCGAGTACTACGTCGCGGAAATCCAGCCCGGCAAGGTGCTCTACGAGATGGACGGCGTCGAGGAGGCGCTCGCCCGCGAGGCGTTCGCGCTCGCGGCGGCGAAGCTGCCGCTGCGCACGATCTTCGTGCACCGGCTGGTCGGCGGCTGACGGAGGCAGGGATGAAACGTACCGAACGCAAGAACGCGGTCGCGGGCAAGAACGCCGCCGAGCTGCAGACCGAGCTGGAAGCGCTCCTCAAGGAGCAGTTCGGCCTGCGCATGCAGCGCGCGACGCAGCAGCTCACGAACACCGCCAAGCTCAAGGACGTTCGCCGCGGCATCGCCCGCGTGCGCACGCTGCTCGGACAGAAGGCGCGGGAGGCCGGGGCGACGAGCACGCCGGCCAAGGACAAGCAGGGAGCCAGGGCATGAACGTCGAGGAAACGAACAACACCGCAGTCGCCGGTCAGCCGGCGGCGCGCAAGCCGCTGATCCAGACGGTCACCGGCCGCGTCGTCAGCGACAAGATGAACAAGACCGTTACCGTGCTCGTCGAGCGGCGCGCCAAGCACCCGATCTACGGCAAGGTGGTGATCAAGTCGAGCAAGTACCACGCACACGACGAGGGCAACGAGTGCAAGGCCGGCGACCTGGTCGAGATCCAGGCGTCGCGCAAGATCTCGAAGACCAAGGCGTGGAAGGTCCTCCGCGTCGTCGAGAAGTCGAAGGAAGTGTGAAGATCGGGACAACGTTTCGCTCGCCGCTTCGCGGCTCTCACGATACTTTGCCCCGGGGTCAGCCAGCGCAATCGGCTTGGGCGGCCCGGCAACGGCTACAGAGCGGTGGCGCGGGTATTGCAGAGGTCGTGAAAAGCTGACATAATCGCTGTTTTCCCCGCCGCGGCCTCGCTTTCGCTGCCGCGGCCCATCCCAGCCGGATGCGTGCATCGGCGCGTCCGCGACGGGATCCAAAACTGGCCGCCGCTTTCGAGGCACCGGTAACCGGGTCGGCAACGACCCCGCTGCCTTCGGCGGTTCAAGTTGGAGAGCGCAAGTCATGATTCAAATGCAGACGTTGCTCGACGTCGCCGACAACACGGGCGCGCGCGAGGTGATGTGCATCAAGGTGCTGGGCGGCAGCAAGCGCCGTTACGCGCACATCGGCGACGTGATCAAGGTGTCGGTGAAGGAAGCCGCGCCGCGCGGGCGCGTGAAGAAGGGCGAGATCTACAACGCGGTCGTCGTGCGCACCCGCCAGGGCGTTCGCCGCGACGACGGCGCGCTGGTCCGCTTCGACACCAACGCGGCCGTGCTGCTGAACAACAAGCTGGAGCCGATCGGAACCCGCATCTTCGGACCGGTCACGCGCGAACTGCGCACCGAGCGGTTCATGAAGATCGTCTCGCTGGCGCCCGAAGTGCTCTGACGCCGCGACTCGCGAAGAGACCATCATGCGCAAGATCAAGAAGGGCGACAACGTCGTCGTCATCGCCGGCCGCGACAAAGGCAAGCGGGGCGACGTCGCACGCATCGTCGACGACACGCACGTCATCGTCAACGGCGTCAACACGGTGAAGCGGCACACGAAGCCCAACCCGATGAAGAACCAGCCGGGCGGCATCGTCAGCAAGGAAGTGCCGATCCACGTCTCCAACGTCGCGATCTGGAACCCGGTGACGCAGAAGCCGGACCGGATCGGCCTGAAGCTGATGGAAGACGGCCGCAAGCTGCGCTTCTACAAGTCCAACGGCGAGCAGATCAATGGCTGACGACAAGCGCACCGACAAGAAGGCACCGAAGGGCGACAAGCCCGCGGCGCCCGCCGCCAAGCCGCAGGCGAAGGCGGCCAAGGCCGACAAGGGCGAAAGGGCCGCGAAGCCGGCCGAAATCGCGCACGCAGCCGACCAGCCGCACCAGCCGGCGCGGCTCAAGGACGTCTATCGCAACGAGATCGTACCGGCGCTGACGAAGCAGTTCGGCTACAAGACGCGCATGCAGGTGCCGCGGGTATCGAAGGTCGTCCTGAACATGGGCGTCGGCGAAGCGACGGCCGATCGCAAGATCCTCGACAACGCTGTCGCCGACATGACGAAGATCAGCGGCCAGAAGCCGGTCATCACGAAGGCGCGCAAGGCGATCGCCGGCTTCAAGATCCGCGAAGGCTACCCGATCGGCTGCATGGTCACGCTGCGCCAGGAGCGCATGTACGAGTTCCTCGATCGCCTCGTCACCGTGGCGCTGCCGCGCGTGCGCGACTTCCGCGGGATCTCGGCGCGCGGATTCGACGGCCGTGGCAACTACAACATGGGCGTCAAGGAACAGATCATCTTCCCCGAGATCGAGTACGACAAGATCGACGCGATCCGGGGCATGAACATCACGATCACGACGACCGCGAAGACCGACGCCGAGGCGAAGGCGCTGCTCGCCGCGTTCAAGTTTCCGTTCAGGAATTGACCATCATGTCGAAACTGGCACTGATCAACCGGCAGCACAAGCGCGAGAAGCTCGTCGCGAAGTACGCGAAGCGGCGCGCTGCGCTCGAGGCGATCATCGGCAACGAGCGCATGTCCGACGAGGACCGCTTCGCCGCACGGCTCAAGCTGCAGGCCCTGCCGCGCAACGCCAACCCGACGCGCCTGCGCAACCGGTGCGCGATCACCGGCCGCCCGCGCGGCGTGTTCAGCAAATTCGGCCTCGGCCGCAACAAGCTGCGCGAGTACGCGATGCGCGGGGAGATCCCCGGCATCGTCAAGGCGAGCTGGTGAAAGGCGAGGTGACCCATGAGCATGACTGATCCCATCGCCGACATGCTGACGCGCATCCGCAACGCGCAGATGACCGAGCGCGCCGTCGTGTCGATGCCCGCGTCGAAGGTCAAGGTCGCGATCGCCCGCGTGTTGAAGGACGAGGGCTACATCGATGGCTTCAAGGTCGCGGACGAGGAGACGCGCAAGCCTGCGCTCGAGATCGCGCTGCGCTATCACGCCGGCCGGCCCGTCATCGAGAAGATCGAGCGCGTGTCGAAGCCCGGCCTGCGCATCTACAGGAGCAAGGACGACATTCCGCGCGTCATGAATGGCCTCGGCATCGCCATCGTGTCGACGTCGCACGGCGTGATGACCGACCGCAAGGCGCGCGCGACCGGCGTCGGCGGCGAAGTCCTCTGCATCGTGGCCTGACCGGAGGAACGGATGTCACGCATTGGAAACGCACCGGTCAAGCTGCCGCCGAAGGTCGAAGTGACATTCGCGGCGGGGGAGATCTCGGTCAAGGGTCCGCTGGGCACGCTGTCGCGCCGCTTCGGCGAGCAGATCAGTGTCGAGAACAACGGCGAAGAGCTCACGTTCAAGGCGAACGGCGAGGAGTCGAACGCGCTGCACGGCACCGTGCGCGCGCTCGTCGCCAACATGGTCAAGGGCGTCACGCAGGGCTTCGAGAAGCGGCTGACGCTCGTCGGCGTCGGCTATCGCGCGCAGGCGACGGGTGACAAGGTGAACCTGTCGCTCGGGTTCTCGCATCCGGTCGTGCATACGATGCCGAAGGGCGTCAAGGTCGAGACGCCGCAGCAGACCGAGATCGTGGTCAAGGGCATCGACAAGCAGCAGGTCGGCCAGGTCGCGGCCGAGATCCGCGCCTACCGGCCGCCGGAGCCGTACAAGGGCAAGGGCGTGCGCTACGTCGACGAGCAGGTGAAGCTCAAAGAGACGAAGAAGAAATAACCCGTCGGCCGAAAGTGAAACCCTGCTTTCGGCCGGTAAGCAGGCCGGCAGTTGCCGCCGGCAATCGTCGGGCTTTGCCCGCGATTGCCGGGTAACTAATCGGCGAAAAGTAGGGTTTTACTTTTCGACGGAGTATTTATGAACAAGAAGGAAGCTCGTGTCCGCCGCGCCCGCAAAACCCGGGTGCGCATCGCCGAGCAGCAGGCGACGCGACTGACCGTTGGCCGGTCGAACAGCCACATCTACGCGCAGATCATCGCGCCCACCGGCGACAAGGTGCTCGCGAGCGCCTCGACGCTCGAGGCGGACGTGCGCAAGGAGATGAAGAACGGCGGCAACAAGGCGGCCGCAACGTTCGTCGGGAAGCGCATCGCCGAGCGCGCGAAGGCCCTCGGCATCGATTCGGTGGCGTTCGACCGCGCCGGTTTCCGCTTTCACGGCCGCGTGAAGGCGCTGGCTGATGCGGCCCGCGAAGGCGGCCTCAAGTTCTGATCGGGGATTCAATTACATGGCACAGCAACGCTCCAATCCGCGCCAGCCGCAGCAGCAGGACGACCGCGGCGACGGCCTGCGCGAAAAGATGATCTCGATCAACCGCGTCACGAAGGTGGTGAAGGGCGGGCGCATCCTCGGCTTCGCGGCGCTGACCGTCGTCGGCGACGGCGACGGCCGCATCGGCATGGGCAAGGGAAAGGCGAAGGAAGTTCCGGTCGCCGTGCAGAAGGCGATGGAGCAGGCGCGGCGCAAGATGGTGAAGGTGCGCCTCAAGAAGGGCACGCTGCACCACGCCGTCGAAGGCCGCCACGGCTCGACGCGCGTCCACATGCAGCCGGCTTCCGAAGGCACCGGTGTGATCGCCGGCGGCGCGATGCGCGCGGTGTTCGACGTCGTGGGCGTGACGAACATCCTGGCCAAGTGCCATGGATCGACCAATCCCTACAACGTCGTGCGCGCGACGATCAACGGACTCTCGGCGGTCAATGCGCCGGCCGACATTGCCGCGAAGCGCGGCAAGACGGTCGAAGAGATTCTGGAGGTCTGATGAGCGCCGCGGGCGAAGCGAAGCGGAGCCGAGGCCCGAAGGGCGCGGCGCGGCGCGAGTCAGGGAGGCCGACACCGAAGTGTTTCGGCCTTGTGTTGCGATACAGGGAGGCCGAGTGAGCGTCATGGCAACCGACGGCAAGAAGATCAGGGTGACCCTCGTCAAAGGCACGAACGCCTGCCGCGCCGAGCATCGCGCGACGGTGCGCGGCCTGGGCCTGCGCCGCATCCGCCACACCGTCGAGGTGGAGGACACCAAGGCGGTGCGCGGGATGATCAACAAGGTGAGCTACCTGGTTTCGGTAGTCGAGTGAAATTTTCGGAGCAGGCGATGCGTCTTAATACGATCAAGCCGGCGGCGGGCAGCAACAAGTCGCGACGCCGCGTCGGCCGCGGCATCGGCTCGGGTCTGGGCAAGACGGCGGGCCGCGGACACAAGGGACAGAAATCGCGCTCGGGCGGGTTCCACAAGGTGGGCTTCGAGGGCGGCCAGATGCCGTTGCAGCGCCGGCTGCCGAAGCGCGGATTCGTCTCGCGCACCCGGTTCGACACGGCCGAGGTTCGCCTGTCCGACCTGGCGCGGCTGCCGGTCGCCGATATCGACCTGCTCGCACTGAAGGCCGCGGGCCTGGTTCCCGCGACGGCCAAGTCGGCCAAGGTGATCAAGACGGGGAAGCTCGAGAAGGCGGTCAAATTGACCGGTTTGACGGCGACCAAGGGCGCGAAGGCGGCCATCGAGGCCGCCGGCGGCAGCCTCGCCTAGGGCTTTCGCTTGCATAACGCGGCGCGCGCTACAACTTAGGACAGTCCATTGGCAACCGCAAATCCGGCACTCAAGCGCGGCGACAGGTACGGCGATTTGAAGCGCCGCTTGTTTTTCCTGCTGGGTGCGCTCGTCGTTTACCGGATCGGCACGCACATTCCGGTACCGGGTATCAATCCCACGGTGCTGGAGGAGCTGTTCCGGGGCCAGCAGGGCGGGATCCTGGGCCTGCTGAACGTGTTCTCGGGCGGCGCGCTGTCGCGCTTCTCGATTTTCGCGCTCGGGATCATGCCGTACATCTCGGCGTCGATCATCATGCAATTGTGCACGGTGATCGTGCCGTCGCTCGAGGCGCTGAAGAAGGAAGGGCAGGCGGGGCAGCGCAAGATCACGCAGTACACGCGCTACGCGACGCTCGGGCTTTCGTTTTTCCAGGCGTTCGCCATTTCGGCGGCGCTCGAGGCGCAGGCCGGCCTCGTGCTCGAGCCCGGGCTCACGTTCCGCCTCGTGTCGGCGGTGACGCTGGTCACGGGCACGATGTTCTTGATGTGGCTCGGCGAGCAGATCACCGAGCGCGGTCTCGGCAACGGCATTTCGCTGATCATCTTCGCGGGCATCGCCGCAGGGCTGCCGCATGCGATCGGCCAGACGCTCGAGCAGGGGCGGACGGGCGCGTACTCGTGGCTGCTGGTCATCGGCATCGCGGCGCTGGTGGTCGTCGTCACCGGGTTCGTCGTGTTCATGGAGCGGGCGCTGCGCAAGATCCTCGTCAACTACGCGAAGCGCCAGGCTGGCAACAAGGTCTACCAGGGGCAAAGCTCGCATCTGCCGCTGAAGATCAACATGGCAGGCGTGATCCCGCCGATCTTCGCGTCGTCGATCATCCTGTTCCCTGCCACGCTCGCGCAGTGGTCGGGCACGGGCGAGGGAACGATCTGGATCCGCGATCTCGCCGCGACGCTCGCGCCGGGACAGCCGGTGCACGAGATCCTGTACGCGGCGGCGATCATTTTCTTTTGCTTTTTTTACACGGCGCTGCAGTACAACCCGAAGGACACGGCGGACAACCTGAAGAAGGGCGGCGCTTTCATCCCCGGCTACCGGCCGGGCGATCAGACGGCGAAGTACCTGGAAAAGATCACGATGCGGCTGACGCTGATCGGCTCGCTGTACCTGGTGGTGGTGTGCTTCATCCCGAACTTCCTGATCGCGTGGAAGAACGTTCCGTTCTATTTCGGGGGCACGTCGCTGCTGATCATCGTGGTCGTGACGATGGATTTCATGACGCAGGTGCAGGCGTACCTGATGTCGCACCAGTACGAAAGCTTGTTGCGCAAAGCCAACTTCAAGGGTGGAGTGCCGACGCGCTGATGGCGAAGGAAGAAACGATCGCGATGCAGGGCGAGGTGGCGGAGATGCTGCCGAACGCCACGTTTCGCGTGAAGCTGGAGAACGGGCATGTCGTGCTCG
>Ga0310810_10012150_pt1 | contig 10101 bp, 9 predicted proteins | sample NCmetagenome_FD_207641 | JGI IMG/M metagenome (GOLD analysis project Ga0310810, IMG submission 207641) | Soil microbial communities from experimental microcosm in Duke University, North Carolina, United States - NC | ecosystem: Engineered > Artificial ecosystem > Soil microcosm > Unclassified ...
GGCCGGCCCGGCTCCAGGTCGACGCGGCCGCCGCCCTTGTCGCCGAAGGTGCCGAGCCGGATCTTGGGTCCCTGCAAATCTTGAAGTATGGCGACCGGGTGGCCCCACCGCTCCTCGCCCTCGCGGATGCGACGCAGGACCGCGGCGTGCTCCTCGTGCGTGCCGTGCGAGAAGTTCAAGCGCGCGACGTCCATCCCGGCCGCCGCCAGCGCATCGAGCTGCTCGACGCTGGAGGAGGCGGGGCCGATCGTGCACACGATCTTGGTTCGGCGCATGGACAGCTCCTTCATCGCGCCCGGGGACGTCATGCGTGCTTGAGGGCCGGCCGCAGGAAGCGACCGGTGTAGGACTGCTCGGCCTGCTCGGCCACGGCCTCGGGCGTGCCGAACGCCACGACGCGGCCGCCCGCGTCGCCGCCCTCCGGCCCGAGGTCGATCACCCAGTCCGCCGTCTTGATGACGTCCAGGTTGTGCTCGATGATCACCACGGTGTTGCCCTGCTCGACCAGCCGGTCGAGCACCTCCAGCAGCTTCTCGATGTCGGCAAAGTGCAGGCCGGTCGTCGGCTCGTCGAGGATGTAGAGCGTGCGGCCGGTCGCGCGCCGCGACAGCTCGGTCGCCAGCTTCACGCGCTGGGCCTCGCCGCCCGACAGGGTGGTCGCCGACTGGCCGAGCCGGATGTAGTCGAGCCCCACGTCGTCGAGCGTCTGCAGCTTGCTCTTCACCACCGGCACAGCGTCGAAGAACGCCAGCGCCTCGCGCACGGTCATGTCCAGCACCTGGGCGATGCTGGCGCCCTTGTAGTGGACCTCCATGGTCTCGCGGTTGTAGCGCTTGCCCTTGCACACGTCACAGGTGACGTACACGTCGGGCAGGAAGTGCATCTCGATCTTCACCAGGCCGTCGCCCTGGCAGGCCTCGCAGCGCCCGCCCTTGACGTTGAACGAGAACCGGCCCGGCTGGTAGCCGCGCATCCGTGCCTCGGGCGTGCGCGCGAAGAGCGTGCGGATGAACGTGAACAGCCCGGTGTAGGTCGCCGGGTTCGAGCGCGGCGTGCGACCGATCGGCGACTGGTCGATGTCGACGACCTTGTCGATGTGCTGGGCGCCCTCGATGCGCGTGTGGGCGCCCGGCCGATCCTGGGCGCGATAGAGCATCTGGGCCAGGGCGCGGTAGAGGATGTCGTTGACGAGCGTCGACTTGCCGGAGCCCGACACACCGGTCACGCAGGTGAACGTTCCCAGCGGGATCTTGACCGCCATCCCCTGCAAGTTGTGCTCGCGCGGCTCGTGGATCGTGAGGAACTGGCCGCTGCCCCGGCGGCGGTTCGGCGGGATCCGGATGCGCCGCGCGCCCGACAGGTACTGGCCGGTCAGCGACTGGGGATTCTTGACGATCTCGGCCGGTGTGCCGGCCGCGACCAGGTGACCGCCCAGCTCGCCCGCGCCGGGGCCGAGATCGAGCACGTAGTCGGCGGCGCGGATCGTGTCCTCGTCGTGCTCGACGACCAGCACGGTGTTGCCGAGATCGCGCAGCCGCTGCAGGGTGTCGAGTAGCCGGCGGTTGTCGCGCTGGTGCAGGCCGATCGACGGCTCGTCGAGGATGTAGAGGACGCCGACCAGGCTCGAGCCGATCTGGGTGGCCAGGCGGATGCGCTGGCCCTCGCCGCCGGAGAGCGTGCCGGCCGGCCGATCGAGCGTGAGGTACTCGAGCCCCACGTTCATGAGGAAGCCCAGCCGCTCGCGGATCTCCTTGAGCACGCGCCGGGCGATGGTGGCCTCGCGCTCGCTGAACGTGAGCCCGGTGAAGAAGGTCCCGGCATCCTTGATGGTCAGGCGCACGACCTCGGCGATCGAGCGGCCGCCGATCTTCAATCCCAGCGACTCCGGGCGCAGCCGCGAGCCGCCGCAGGCCGGGCACGGCCGCTCGGCCATGAACACCTCGATCTCGGCGCGCGCCTCCTCCGACTGCGATTCGCGATAGCGACGCTCGAGGACCTTCACCACGCCCTCGAAGCCACCGTCGCGATCGCCGAAGAAGATCACGTCGCGGGCGGCCTTCTTCAGCTTCGACCACGGCTCGTCGAGCGAGAACTTGAACCGCTTGGCCAGGATCGCCAGGGTCTGGCGGAAGTACGCGGTGTCGCGGGCGCCCGCCCACGGCGCCAGCGCGCCGGCCTTGAGCGAGCGCGCCGGGTTCGGCACCAGCCGCTCGGGGTCGATCTCCCATCGCGTGCCGATGCCACCGCACTCCGGGCAGGCGCCGTACGGGTTGTTGAAGGAGAACATGCGCGGCGACACCTCGGGGAACGAGATGCCGCAGTCCGCGCAGGCCAGTCGCTCGGAGAAAACCATCGGCTCCGAGGGAGTGGAGCTTCTCTTCTGACTTCGCTGGGGGCTCTCGGTGCTTGGGCGGTCGGGCGAAGCGCTTGATTGTCTTGCTGGGGGGCGCGTGCCGCTCCCCCCCGACCCCCCGATTCGCGTTGCGTCCGTACCACCGGATTCGTCTCCCCGCGTGGTCGTCTCACTCATGGGCTCGACCACGACCACGCCGTCGGCGAGGCGCAGCGATGTCTCCAGCGAGTCGGCGAGGCGGGGCCCCAGGTTCTCGCGAACGATCAGGCGATCGACCACCACCTCGATGGTGTGCTTGCGCTTCTTGTCGAGGTCGATGTCCTCGGTCAGCTCGCGCACGGTGCCGTTGACTCGGACGCGCGAGAAGCCCTGGCGGGCCAGGTCGAAGAAGAGCTTCTTGTACTCGCCCTTGCGCCCGCGCACGACCGGCGCCATGACCAGCAGCCGGGTGCCGGCCGGCAGGGTGAGCACGCGATCGACCATCTGCTGCACGGTCTGGGCGGCGATGAGCTTGCCGCAGCTCGGACAGTGGGGGATGCCCACGCGCGCGAACAGCACCCGGAGGTAATCGTAGATCTCGGTGACGGTGCCGACCGTGGAGCGCGGGTTCTTCGAGGTCGTCTTCTGCTCGATCGAGATCGCCGGCGAGAGACCCTCGATCGAGTCGACCTCCGGCTTCTCCATCTGCTCCAGGAACTGCCGCGCGTAGGCCGAGAGCGACTCGACGTAGCGCCGCTGTCCCTCGGCGTAGATGGTGTCGAAGGCCAGGGAGGATTTGCCCGATCCGGACAGGCCCGTGATGACGACCAGGCGGTCCCGGGGGATCTCGACGTCGATGTCCTTCAGGTTGTGGGCCCGGGCGCCGCGGACCACGATGCGATCGCTGGCCATGACACCTCATTATGCGGCCGGTGCCCAACCACCACAACGAACTCGCTGAGTTGCACGCCGGGCGGGCAGCCCGACCCCGAGCCAGCGGGGTCTAGCGCCCTCAGCGCACGACGGGCGGGGCCTCCTCGTCCTCCTCCGGGGAGATACGGGCGAGCATCCGCGCGGCCATCAGACCCAGGGGCATGGCGACGAGGGAGGGATAGCGCACGAGCGGCTCCAGCCAGGACGCGAGGGCCGGAGCCAGCAGCGGCAGCGCCGCCAGGATGGCGAAGACCAGCACGCCAATGGCGCAGCCGGCCTGTCCCGCGATGCGGCCGCTCGCCAGCAACGCCGGCGCGCAGCCGGCGGCCGCGACCCCGAGCGCCAGGGTGAGCAAGCGCCAAGGCTCGGGTCGAAGCGCCGTGATCAGTCCCCCCGCCCCGACGGCCGCGGCCCAGAGCACGGGCGCCGGACCACAGGCCGCGACCAGCCGCCCGCGCAGCGCCACCGCCGCGGTGAGGAGCAGCACCGTCAGGGCGACGGCGGTGAGGACGGTGAGCGGAGCACCGGTGCGGGCGCCGAGGGCGCGGATCGGCAGACGCAGCATCGGCGCGACGAGCGAGCCGCCCAGCGGCAGGTCCGGCGCGATCGATCCCGCAAAGACGCCCCACCCCACGGCCGCGAGCGTCGCGATCAGGAGCACCGCGGGCCCGGTGATCGCGGCCGAGCCGCGTCGCACCGCGGGGACCAGCGCGAGCGCGCCGCCGATCAGGGTGACCAGCGCGCCGAGCGCCGAGGGCAGCATCGCCGCGCTGCGGCCCGGCGCATCCGCCCAGACGATGCCCGAGGCCGGCGCGCCCGGCACCCGGCGTCCCGGCTCGAAGCGCAGCCGCGTGCCGGCCTCGAGGGCGAGCTCGTCGCCCGGCCGCAAGGTGAGCGCCTCGCCGGGCGCCAGGCGCCACTCGCGGACCGTCGGCGGTGTCACGTCGCGCTCGACGACACGGAACACGCCGCCGCTCACCGCCGTCACGCGCTGGCCCTCGGTGAAGAGGAGCCGGTCGGCGCGCGCGAAGCGCTCCCCCTTGCCGACCCACGCGCTCGTCTCCGGGAACGTCAGCGTCCCGCGCAGCGCCCCGCGACTCCACGCGGTCCACGGCGCGGTGCGCGTCGTCGCGCCGATGGAGACGAGCGGCAGCAGCAGGACGGTCGCCACGATCGCGAGCAGCACGGGGCTGGCCTGGCGCGCCCCCGGGATCAGCGGCACCACCAGCGCGAGCGCGCCGGCCGCGACGACGCCGAGCCATGGCGTGGCGTCGAGCGAGGTGGCGAGGTCGGCGGCGACGACGAGATCGGCGGCGAGGAGCACGGTCACGCTCACGGCGAGCGCGGCCCGCGCGATCGGACCGAGATCGGCGACGCGCCGGTTCGCGGCGAGCATCGCCACGAGCGGGGCGACGAGCGCACCGAGGGGCAGCCACGCCGCGTCGGGCGCGCCGGCGGCGATGCGCAGCGCGAGCGCGGCCAGCAGCACCGGCTGCAGCCACACCGCCGCGGCGGCGAGCGCTGTCATTCGCCGGCGCGCACGAGGGCGACGATGGCGACGGCCGAGGCGAGGACGGGGCCGACGAGCCCCGCATACCACCAGAGGAGACTCACGCCGCCGATACGGACGGCGCCGGGCGACGCGGGGGCGAGCGCCAGCAGCGGCGCACCGAGAAGGAGGACGAGCAGCACGACGATCGCCGCTCGACGCCGGCGAGGCACGGACATCGGCCGGGATTATAGCGCCGGCTCCGGCGAATCGGTATGCTGGGACGCGACGTCTCAACGCCAACCCCCGCAGTGCCGAGAGGAGCGTGCATGGCCGAGAAGATCGAGCGCGTGCTCGTGGTGACCGCCCACCCCGACGACTCGGAGTTCGGTGCCGGCGGCACCGTCGCCAGGCTCGTCAAGGACGGCTGCGAGGTCACCTACGTCATCGTCACCAACGGCAACAAGGGCTCGAGCGACCGGATGATGACGCCGGAACGGCTGGCCGCCATCCGCGCCGACGAGCAGCGCAACGCGGCCCGCACGCTGGGCGTGGCTCGCGTGCAGTTCCTCGGCTATCCCGACGGCGAGGTCGAGGACACCCGCGACGTGCGGCGTGACGTCACGCGCGAGATCCGCCGCTGGCGCCCCGACCTGCTCATCTGCCAGAGCCCGAATCGGACGTACAACCTCGGAGCCTCGCACCGCGATCACCGCACCGTGGGCGGCGTGGCCATCGACTGCGTGTATCCGCTGGCCCGCGATCACATGGCCTTCCCCGAGCTCCTGCCGGAGTTCGAGCCCCACAAGGTGCGGGAGCTCTACGTCATGCAGTGGCAAAATCCACAGATGATCGTGGACATCTCCGACGTCATCGACCTCAAGCTGCGGGCCCTCGCCTGCCACGCCAGTCAGTTCCGCGACTTCAAGGCGGTCGAGGAGCGCGTGCGCCAGCGCTCGGGCGAGATCGGCAAGGCCAAGGGCTACGCGCACGCCGAGGGCTTCGACCACGTCGTCATGTCGTGATGAAGCCGGGCGGGTGGCTTGCCGTCCTGGGGCTGGCCGTCGCGCTCGGCGGCATCGGCGCCTACGCGGCGCTGCTCCGCGTCGCCGTCGTGCGCAACCATCCCGAGCTCTACGTCGTGGCCTGTGCCATCGGGACGGTGCTGGCGGGGATGGCGCTGCGGCGACCGCACCGCTGGCCCACGTGGGTGGCGCTCGCCATCACCGCGCTGCTGCTCCTCGGCACCGCGACCTTCAACTTCGTCCTGGCCCGCGTGCCCGGCGGCCCGACGTCGGTGCGGGTGGGCCAGCGGCCGCCCGACTTCACGCTGCCCGACGCCACCGGACGGCCGGTCACGCTGGCGGAGTTTCGGGGCAAGAAGCCGGTGATCGTCGTCTTCTACCGCGGCCACTGGTGACCGTTCTGCATGGCTGAGCTCCAAGGGCTTGGAGCTGCGCTGTCGGAGGCCGAGCGCAGCGGCGTCGAGATCGTCGCCATCTCGCCCGATCGCAACGAGCAGAGCCAGCGGCTCGCCGAGGGCCTGCATCTCGGCTATCGCTTCCTGGCCGATTCCGACCTGGCCGTGACGCGACGCTACGGCCTCCTGCACGCCAAGGCCGGTCCCGGCGGTCAGGACGTGCCGCGCCCTGCCACGCTGGTCCTCGATCGCGACGGGGTCGTGCGCTGGCTGTCGGTCACCACGAACTTCCAGGTCCGGCCGGATCCCGCCGACGTCCTGCGCGCCGTCCGCGCGCTCTAGGCCGCGGCGGCCCTGCCCATGCGTGAGATCGTCGTGGCCCGCCTGACCGCGGTGCCCGCCATGTTGCGTGAGCTGACGATCGACGTCTCGCTCGCGCAGGCGAGCAAGCCGCCGGCGCCGGGCGAGTGGGGCATCGCCGACGTCGTCCGCCATCTCCTGGAGGGCGATCGCGAGAAGTTCCTGCCGCGCCTTCGCCGCATGCTCGGCGAGCACCGTCCGGTGTTCGAGTCGACCACCCCGCTCGAGGGCGACGCGAGCGATCTGCCGACGCTCGTCGCGGCATTCGCCTCGGCGCGCACCGAGGTCGTGAAGATCCTCGGCGGCCTCGCCGAGGACGGCTGGGCGCGCGAGGGTGTGACGCCGAGCCGTGGTCCCCTCACCGTCGAGGCCTACGCGCGCAGCACCGACAAGCACGACACCGAGCACCTGCGCCAGATCCAGGACGGGCGCGCGCGCCTGGGACTCCGGCCCAAGCGCTGCGAGGCCCGCGCGCCGCTGCCGACGCCGGAGCTGCTCGCCGCCCTCGCGGTGGCCGCCGGCCGGCTGCGCGCCGTGGCCGCGGGTCTGGACGACGCGCAGCGCAGGCAACGGCCCGCTCCCGGCGAGTGGGGCCTGAACGAGGTGATGGCGCACCTGCTCCACGTCGAGACCGAGCTGTTCCTGCCGAGGCTCAGGCAGATGAAGGTCGAGACCCTGCCGCGCTTCGCGCCATTCTCGCCGGAGCCGTGGGCGCGCGAGCGCGATCACAGCCTCGAGCCGTTCGACGCCTCGCTGGCGGCGTTCGAGAGCGCCCGGACCGCCACCATCGCGTTCCTGCGCACGCTTCCGGAAGGCGCCGGTGAGCGTCTCGGCGTCTCCGGGTTCTTCGGCCCCATGACGCTCGCCCAGTACGCGACGCACATGGCCGATCACGACGTCGAGCATCTCGCGCAGATGGCCCGCGCCCGGGCCCTCGCGCTCGGAGGATAGGCATGGCCGAGTTCTCGAGTCCGACCGTCCGCCGCGTCCAGGACGCGCTGGCCGCGCTCGGCAAGGGCCACGCGATCGTCGACCTCGGACAGTCGGCGCGCACCGCCGCCGATGCGGCCCAGGCGGTCGGCTGCAGCGTGGCGCAGATCTGCAAGTCGATCGTCTTCCGCCTGCGCGAGTCGGACCGGCCGCTGCTGGTCGTCACCAGCGGCGCCCATCGCGTCGACGAGGTCAAGGTCTCGGCGCTGGTCGGCGAGCCACTGGGCCGGGCCGACGCCGACTTCGTCCGCGCGCGCACCGGCTTCGCGATCGGCGGCGTGGCGCCCATCGGCCACACCGGCCCGGTCGTGACCTTGATCGACGAGCACCTGTTGACGTTCCCGGAGATCTGGGCGGCGGCCGGACATCCCAACACGGTCTTCAAGCTCACGCCCCACGATCTGATCGCGATGACGCAGGGGCGCGTGGCCGCCGTCGCCTGAGCCGCCGCGGCGGCGCCGCCCGCACGGCCCGGCGCCGCACGGTAGAATGAGGCGGTGATTCGCCGCAGCATCCCGCTCCTCGCCGCGCTCGTCCTCCTCGTCTCCGTCGCCGCCGCCCGCCCGGCGCTCGCGCCGCCTGACGCGCCGGAGCTCACGGCCACCACCGAGACACTCACCGCGCCCGGCATGGACGGCCGCCGCGCCGGCACCCCGGGCGGCGAGCTGGCCGCCAAGCGCATCGCCGACTGGCTGCAGGCCGCGGGGCTCAGGCCGGGCGGCGAGCACGGCACCTTCTTCCAGTCCTTCCCCGTCGCGACCGGCGCCCGGGTCGGCGCCGGCGCCTCTCTGCGCTCGATGGCGCCCGGCGCGCGGACGCTCGAGGTCGGGCGCGACTGGACGCCTCACGGCGGCTCCCTCCGCGAGCGCGTGAGCAGTGAGATCGTCTTCGTCGGCCACGGCGTGACCGCGCCCGGCTACGACGACTGGGCCGGTGTCGAGGCTCGCGGTCGCATCGCGCTGGTGCTGGACGGCGCCCCGCCGCACCTGAGCGGAGCGCGCAGCACGCGTCTGGACAAGCTGATCGCCGCCCGGCGCGCCGGCGCCCGCGCCATCTTGCTCGTGACCGATCGCCTGCCCTCTCTGGCCGTCACCGGCACGCCGGTCCGCATCGTCTCGGCGTCGATCACTCCGGCCGCCGCCGATCTGCTGCTGGCGCCGACGGGCACCACGACGGCCGCGCTCGTCCGGCGCATCGCCGAGCGTCGCGCGCCGGCCTCCGTCGCGGGCGGAGCGCGCGCCGAGCTGGACGTGGCCCTGGAGCCCGCCGATCGCATGACCGAGAACGTCGTCGGTGTCCTGCCCGGCGCCGACCCCGCGCACGCCGGCGAGGCCATCGTCGTCGGCGCCCACTACGATCACCTGGGCATCGTGGGGGGCAAGCTCTACCCGGGCGCCGACGACAACGCCTCCGGCACCGCCGTGGTGGTGGGGCTCGCGCGGGCGTTCGCCGCGGCGGGTCCGCAGGAGCGCACCCTGGTCTTCGCGCTCTTCGGCGCCGAGGAGACCGGGCTGGTCGGCTCCGGACAGTACGTGCGCCGGGCAACGGTGCCGATCGAGCGCACGATCGCCATGCTGAACTTCGACATGGTCGGCCGGCTGGGCGGCGCGGCGATCAACGTCAGCGGGGTGGACAGCGGGCGCGGCCTGCGCGATGCGGTGGCCGATGCGGCGCGCACGCTGTCGATCACCGTCGAGCTGCGCGATTCCCCGTTCGGCCCGTCCGATCACAGCCGGTTCTACGACGCGGGCGCGCCGGTGCTCTTCTTCCACACCGGCAGTCACGCGGACTATCATCGTCCCGGTGACACGGCCGACAAGCTCGACGGCCCTGGCATGGCCCGCGTGGCGGCACTGGGTGCCCGCGTGATCGAGCAGCTGTCGACCGGCCCGCGCCCCACCTACGTGACCCTGGCCCGTCCCCGTCGCGAGCCGCGCGAGACCGGCAGCGGTGCGCCGGTGTTCCTCGGCGTGGCCGGCGACCGCCGCGCCGAGTCGGACGGTCTGTACCTGTCGCGGATCGTGCCGGAGAGCGCCGCCGCCCGGGCCGGCCTGCACGAGGGCGACGTCATCGTGCGCTTCGACGATCGCCCGATGGACAGCCTGGAGGACCTCATCGCGGTGCTGCGCGGCCGGCGGCGCGGCGACGAGGTGCGCATCGTCTATCTGCGCGACGGCCTCGAACACGAAACCTCGGCGACGCTCGACGCGCGCCCCTGAGAGGAGCCCGCATGGCCGACCTGGATCCGCGTGACGCTTCGACCCTCGGCGAGATGATGCGCCGGCGGGCCGCCGCATCTCCCGACGTCCAGTACTTCGAGCTGTTCGACGAGACGGTGACGTACGGACGGCTGTGGTCGCAGGCCGGGCGCTTCGCGGCCGGGCGCGATCCCGGTGCCGCTCTATCCCACCCTCGGGGTGGAGGCCACCGGCGGCATCTTCCGCAACTCCGACGCCGTCGCCGTCGCGACCATCGGATGGTTCCGGCCCGGGGTGGACCAGAGCGTGGCGCTGGCGCCCAACGTGCGGATGATCATCGAGCCGAACGACCTCGACATCGAGGCGCCGGCGCCGCCCG
>Ga0310810_10012151_pt1 | contig 10100 bp, 6 predicted proteins | sample NCmetagenome_FD_207641 | JGI IMG/M metagenome (GOLD analysis project Ga0310810, IMG submission 207641) | Soil microbial communities from experimental microcosm in Duke University, North Carolina, United States - NC | ecosystem: Engineered > Artificial ecosystem > Soil microcosm > Unclassified ...
TGACGCTCGAATCGCTCTTCAACGCACTGCCGTCGAGGACGTCGAGCCGAACCGATCCGTCGCCAGTCCTGACGTCGATGGCATCGAAGCGACCGGTCAGCTCGACCGAACCGTCGCCAGAATCGGCCTCGACACGGCCGGCGGCATCGGTGATTGAGATCGACCCATCGCCCGTATGAGCCCGCAGGCTGCCCTCGATCCGACGGGCTCGAATGCTGCCGTCGCCGCTGTTCAATTCAACCGTGCCGGCGAGGTCGGCTGCCTCGATCGATCCATCGCCGGTCCGCGCATTCACGGACACCTTTCGAGGCGCCGTCACGATCAGGCTCACTGATGGCGACTGGAACGACCCGATGTGGATGCCGTCGCGTTGGTCGCGTGGTGCGGGCGCGTCCACGACGATGCGGTTGCCCTCCTGACTCGTGTTTACGGTCAACGATTCCGCCGCTTTTTGATCCGGTCCGTGCCGTTCGATCTCGACAAGCACTTCGTTCTTGTCCCACGACTTGAGTTGAATCGAACCATCGAACGTGCGAAGGCTCAGTTCAGCCTGGCCGCTGACAACGAAGCGTTTCTCTTCGCGGGTGACGACCCCTTCGCCGCGCACATCGATGCTGCACGCGGAAGCGGCCATGGACAGCAGTGAAATACCGAGCCCGGCAAGCACAGGAGTCTTTAGCATCTCGTCCTCTCAGCGGCGTTAGACGGGAGCCGGTGAAGAGGTGTTCAGTGAGCCGACCTGTTCTCCGCCAATGAAGGTCTTCATGACGCGAAATCCGCGGTCGAGCACAACAAGGTCGGCCACGGCTCCGACGGCGATGACCCCGAAACCGGTGAGGCCGAGCTCGCGCGCGGGCGTCGTCGAGCACATGGTCGCGGCCTCCACAATCGAGCTGCCGAACCGGGTCACGATAGTCCGAAACGCCCGGTCCATTGTCAGAACGCTGCCCGCGAGGGTGCCGTCCTCGAGAAAGGCTGCCTCGCTGCGAGCCTCGATTCGCCGGCCGCCAAGGCGGGCGGCAGACCCGATCGGAAGCCCGGAGGCGCCTGTTCCATCGGTAATCGCCATCACACTCTGCGCCCCCTTCGCCGCTATCGCCATCCGACACATCGCGGGGTGCACGTGATAGCCGTCGCATATGAGTTCCGCGGCGACCTCTTCGCGTGAGAGCACGGCACCGACGAGACCTGGCGCCCTATGCGTCAACGGCGTCATCCGGTTGAACAGATGCGTGGCGTGCCTCGCCCCGGCTTCGATGGCTGCGATGGCTGTGTCGTAGTCCGCACCCGAATGCCCCAACGAAACTCGATGACCAGACGCGACAAGCGACGCAACCAGATCGAGCCCACCGGTCAGTTCCGGTGCGACGGTGACGATGCCGACGTCGGGCCGCGAGGCAGCGATCGTGTCGAGGATGTCACGCGCCGAGAAATCGCCTTCGCTCGCGGTCGCTCCGGGCACACGCAGACACGACGCCGGCTGCGCGCCGCAAAAGTCGGGACTGATGAAGTTGCTTTCGAGATGCGCGGGAAGCACGCGAGCCCGGCCAGAGACTGCGGCAACGCGTGAATCGCGGACCTGATTCAAAAAACCGCGGAGCTCTTTCGGAGGACACGCGACCGTCGTCGGGCAGAATGCCGTAACACCGTACCGCGGAAGCCGCGATGCAATTTCCGCAACCGACTCGCCTCCGTCGAGCGTGTCGTATCCCTCGACGCCGTGCACATGTACGTCGATGAATCCAGGTACGATGTAGCAGTCGCTGGCGTCGATCGTTGTGGCCCGTCCTGGGTCAACGGCGCCCGTCTCGATGGCGGCGATACGTCCCGCGTCGATGATGATCGTCCCTTCGCTGAGGACGCGGTCTGGCAGCACCACGTCGCCCTTCGCGAGAACAATCATCGGCCGTCCCAGTCAACGTGCACGTGCAGCTTGCGGCCTTCGAGGGGAAGCGGATCGTCGGAATGCTCTGGCCACGGCGCGGTGTCGGCTTCGCGCGTCGACCCGCCGCGCATGGCCGGGCGCAGCACCTCGCGATCGAGTCGCTTGAGCAGATGAATGAATCCGCCTTGCGTCGGCGCCATCAGCACCACGACGCCGCCGCTGCGATCGGGCGGAAACTTGCGATCGTCGAGATAGTCGCGATCGAGTGTGATCAACGTGCGGCGGAGTTGTCGCGCGAGGCGATAGTGCTCGCCGTCAGGCGCGCGGCGCAGGTCAGGATGTTCGAGGACGAACATCACATCCCACGACAGCGTCGCCCGCATGTACGACACGAGGCCGGCAGGGACATTCGCGTCAACGTAAACGCGCGGCTGTCCGGACAGCTGCTGGGCGTGGCCGCCGAGCTCGGACGCCAGCGTGCCCACTAGCGTTGGGCCTCCGTGGCCTGCTGCTTCAACGCAGCGACGAGTTGATCGCGCTTGTGCACGAGTTCCTTGCGAGGGCGGCGCCCGTTGGGCGAACCCACAACGTACTCGCAGAAGAGCGGGAATCCAATCGTCGAATCGACATATGCAACGGCGGTATCGGGAAGCACACCCGGATTCACCTTGCCCCAACTCACCGCCTCTGCGGGAGTTGCCCCGGAGAGTCCGCCCCACACGACCTGATCGGTCGTGATCTGGATGAAGAAGTCGTTGCCGCCCTTCGGAATGCCGTACACTTCCCAGAGCGTCGGCTGGCCCTGCAAGTAGAAATTCTTCGGCGATCCCCCGCCGAGGATCACGCAGCCGTTCTTCTTTCCGGCAAGGATGAAGGCGCACACCTCGTTGACGTCCTTGTTCGGATCGATCATCAGGCGGCTCTCGTTTATCAGCTCGTGGAAGGCGATGTTCATGCCGATCGAGCTGTCACCGGGAGACGAGGTGAAGATGGGTACGCCGTTCGCCGCGGCAGCGGCGACAACCGAGTACTGCTCACATCCCGGCTGTCGCGCGATCAGGTCGCGTCCGAGCGCGTAATGCAGCTCGGCCGTGGAGATGGGGCCATTTAAGCCCGATCGAACGAGGAAGTCGCGAATGTACGCGTCGGTCTCGAGAAGCACCGTCGCAGGGAACAGCACGTCGTAGATGCGGATCACGCCGTCCTCGTAAAGCTGGACGTCGTCCACGAACGGCGAACCTCTGTGCAACGTGAAGTTCAACGCGTAGTGCAGATCGTGATAGAGATTGGCTCCAGTGCTGATGACGAAGTCGACGAGACCGCGCTCCATCAGCTCGACCATGCAGCCGCCCAGTCCGGCCGGTGTCAACGCGCCGGCTACCGTGAGCCCGATCGTCGTGTCGTGCTCGGGCAGGAGCATTTTCTCCGCGAAGATGCGGCAGGCCTCGCCGAGGCGCGCCGCATTGAAGGCTTGAAAGCCTTCATCGATGAGCTGCCTGAGATCGGCGCTGCCCCGCGGCCGGTAGTACCGGATGGGCTTGCCACTCAGGTGGTTGGATCGGGGTTTTTCTGGTGCACCGGGCGAGCGGTGGGGCATCAGGGATGTAGCTTAGCATCACCCCTCCGTTGAATCCGTGACGCGCTGTCGGTGCTGGCGAGATGCGCCGATAAGCTGGCGAGCCCCTTAGAACGTGTCAGTGTCTGAAGAAATATGAGTGTTGCCACCTCCCGTGCACTAGGGTCGAGGACCGACGCGACCAGCGACGTCGAGGCACGATTCCGTACCCTCGTTCAGTCGCCGTTGCGTGCAGGTCTGCTCCGATTCCTGAGTGCACGTCCGGGCGAGCCGTTCGAAGTCGAGGCGTTGATGGCCACGTTCGGGCGCATGCGCCTGGACGTTGAAAACTGCCTTCGCGAACTCGTCGAGTTCGGCATCGTTCGGCGCGCGCCGGGTCCACCAGCGCAATTTGCGGCGGTCCGGCCCGAAGGCGACGCGATCAACCGCCTGCTGGACACGTTCCTCGAGCGGCGAGCGGACATCAGTACCGAAGATCAGGCCCCTTCCGTCCAGCGTTTCCGCGAAATGATCGGGCGCGACGAGAAGATGCTGATCGTCTTCGAGTGGATCCGCACTGCTGCCAAGTCCGACATCTCGGTGCTGATCCTCGGGCCGACCGGCTCGGGCAAGGAAGTCGTCGCGCGCATGATTCACGAGCTGAGTCGGCGCGGCGGAGAAAACTTTCAGGCGGTCAATTGCGCCGCGCTGCCCGACACGCTCTTCGAATCGGAAATCTTCGGCTACGAGAAAGGCGCGTTCACCGGCGCGCACGATCGGAAGCCGGGCCGCGTCGAGCTCGCCGATCGCGGCACGCTGTTTCTTGACGAAATCGGCGACCTGTCTCTCGTCGCGCAGGCCAAGCTGCTTCGCGTTCTCGAGGATCGTCGATTCGAGCGTCTCGGCGGACAACGCTCCGTGCAGGTGGACTTCCGCCTGATCTCCGCGACTAACCGGCCTCTCGACCAGTTCGTTCGCGACAGCCGTTTCCGCGAGGACCTCTACTACCGCGTCAACGCGTTCTCGATTCGGCTGCCTTCGCTGCGCGAGCGTCCGGTCGATATCGCGGTGCTCGCCAATCGATTTGTCGCGCGCTACTGCGCCGCGAACGGGCTGCCCCTCGACGCCAAGGCGTTCTCGCCCGAGGCGATTTCGCGGCTGAACTCCTATCCGTGGCCTGGCAACATTCGTGAGCTCGAGAGCACTGTCTCGCGAGCGGCCCTCTCAGCGCCTGGGCGAATCATTCGCGACACCGACATCGAGTTCCTGCATCCGGTCGCCGCTCCCTCCGCAGAAGCACCGCCGCGTCTGCCGACGCTCGCAGAAGCCGAACGCGCGCACATCATCCGCGTGCTCGATGCTGCCGCGTGGAATAAGAAGGAGGCCGCGCGCCTCCTCGCAATTAGTCGCGGAACGCTTTATCGCAAGATCGTCGAGTACGGCCTCGAGCCGAACACACGCCTGTCGCGAAACAGAGCAGTGCAATAGCTCGTTTTTCGCGGAAACATTAAGAGATCCGCCAGTCGATTTCGAGACCGTGATCTGGGGTCTCGATCCGGAACACTCGCCGATCTCGCGACTACTCCAAGCGCAGCAGCAATTTACGCAGATCCGAGCTCAAAAACGGTGTGCAGGTTCTGCACACACGCGCATTCGACGTAAATCAAACCTGAGCGCGCTGCACACCGTAAGCGGTCCAACCTCAACGAGTTAACCAGCACAACCGCAGACGCAGGCAAGCCCGGCAGATTTATTGCCCCTACCGCTGTGGTTGCTTATGCGGTTCACACTCTCGTTGCGTTCCTTCTTCTCGGGTTGTCTCGCGGTTGCATTCGTTGCACTCACGGCCTCGACGGCGTCTGCACAAAACCACGGCCGGCCCGGCGACAAACTGGATTCTGTTCTTCGCTACCGCTCGACACAGCTGGCGGGACGTTCACGCGTCATCGTGCAGTTCAGGGGTGACGCGGACGTGCGCGTCTTCGGGCGCGGCATTGTCGGTCGTCGTCTCGACCACGGCGCCCAGGTCGGCGAGGTGGACAACATCACGCTGGCGACGATGGCTTCCGATCCGCGCGTGGAGCGCGTCATGATCGATCGCCCGGCGTTCGCGACGATGGAACGCACCGGACAGGCTATTGGTGCAACGCTCGCGCGCAGTCAGTACAGCCTCAGCGGCAGAGGCGTCGGCGTCGCGATCATCGACTCCGGCATCACGTCGTACCACGACGACCTTTATCGTTCGCTGAGCGGCGGCACGTCGCGGCGCGTCGTGCACTTCAAGGACTTCACACGCGACATCAGCCCGAATCTCTGGTTCAGCGAACAGGCGTCGGATGATTACGGCCACGGCACGCACGTCGCCGGCATCATCGCCGGCAGCGGCTACGACTCGAACGGCCGTCGCACGGGCGTCGCGCCTGGAGCCAAACTGGTTGGCCTGAAAGTGCTCGATGGCGAAGGCCATGGGTATGTCAGCGATGTGATTGCGGCGATCGACTACGCAATCTCTGTCCGGTCCACCTACAACGTCCGCGTCATCAATCTCTCGGTGGCCTCCGGTGTGTTCGAGTCGTATTGGAACGACCCACTCACGCTTGCGGCGAAGCGCGCGGCCGAGGCTGGAATCGTCGTCGTCGCCGCAGCCGGCAATCACGGCCTTGATGCGAACGGACGCCAGCAGTGGGGCGGCATCACGTCACCCGGCAACGCGCCGTGGGTGCTGACGGTCGGTGCGTCGAGCCATCAAGGCACCGTTCGTCGAAGCGACGACATCATCGCCAACTTCAGTTCACACGGGCCAACGTGGCTCGACTTCGCGGCCAAGCCCGACATCGTCGCGCCTGGCGTCGGCATCGAATCGCTGTCAGATCCGCGGAGCGAGCTGTACGGGACGTTCAGGTCGTACCTCCTCAACGGCACGGTCTCGGTTGGCTACAAGCCGTATTTGAGCCTCAGCGGCACGAGCATGGCGACCCCGGTTGTCGCCGGCACCGTCGCGTTGATGCTCGAGGCGAACCCGAGCCTGACGCCCAACGCGGTAAAAGCGATCCTGCAATTCACCGCCGAATCGCATGCGAATGAGAACGTGCTCGCGCAGGGGGCGGGCTTCCTCAACGCGAAGGGCGCCGTACGCATGGCGCGATTCTTCGCGGCGCCGCAGAACGGCATCGGTTACATGCGCGACGTGATCAGCAGCGAAACGATCAACTGGTCACGTCACATCGTCTGGGGCAACTACCTCATCGAAGGCGGCATGCCGCTCCCGGGCAGCAACGCCTGGGCGACCAATCAGACGTGGGGCGCCGTCAAGACGCAGACCGGGCAGCCCGTCGTGTGGGGCGCGCGCGCTGACGACGACAACATCGTCTGGAGCGTCGACAGCGACGACAACATCGTGTGGAGCGTCTCCGACGACGGCAACATCGTCTGGAGCGTCAACGGCGACGAGAACATCGTCTGGAGCGTCGACACCGACGACAACATCGTCTGGAGTGTCAACGGCGACGACAACATCGTGTGGAGCGTCTCCGACGACGGCAACATCGTCTGGAGTGTCAACGACGACGGCAACATCGTGTGGAGCGTCAACGGCGACGACAACATCGTCTGGAGCGTCTCCTCGCTGCAGAACGTCGTGTGGGGCACCGACTGCGGTGGCGCTGACTGCAAGAAGGCCATCTGGGGATCAACCAAGAACGGCGTCGTGATGGGGACCGCTGACGACGACAACATCGTGTGGAGCGTCAACGGCGACGACAACATCGTGTGGAGCGTCAACGACGACGACAACATCGTGTGGAGTGTCAACGACGACGGGAACATCGTCTGGAGCGTGAATGACGACGACAACATCGTCTGGAGCGTGAACGACGACGGGAACATCGTCTGGAGTGTCAACGACGACAGCAACATCGTCTGGAGCGTATCAACGGTTGCGCAGGTCCTCTGGCCTGCTGCCTCTTTCTGAGAAGGACGTCATGAGAACTCGCGTTACGATCATTTGGCTGCCAAGCGCACAGCACTAACGGAAAGGATCCTCGGGGGATGAACCAGCTGCCATACTGGCCCATCGCCAGCTTGCTGCTGGTCCCGGTGGTCTTATATCTGGGACTGCGCGCGTACTTCGTACTGCTCGCGCGGTTCGACCACGAACGCCGGAACGTCAAGCAGATCTCCGAACTGCACCTCGCGACGATCGAAGCGCTGGCTCGGGCGATCGACGCGAAGGACGGGACGGCGGAAAACCATATTCGCCGCATTCAGATCTACGCCACCGCTGTTGCGCGTGAGCTCGGAATGAGTGAGCTCGAGGTGCAAGCGGTCAAGACCGCTGCGCTGCTGCACGACATCGGCAAGCTCGCAGTGCCCGATCACATCCTCGCCAAGCCGGGCCCGCTGACACCTGAGGAATTCCAGAAGGTCCAGGCGCACCCGCAGGTCGGCGCCGACATCATCGCCACCGTGCCGTTTCCGCATCCGGTTGCACCGCTGATCCTCAGTCATCACGAGCGCTGGGATGGCCGCGGCTACCCGCATGGTGTGAAGGGCGAAGACATTCCGCTCGGTGCGCGGATTCTCTGTCTCGTCGATTACTTCGGCGCGCTGACGTCCGCTCGGCCGTACCACGAGCCGATGGCGATCGATGCGGCGGTGACGCTGATCGAGCAGGAAGCGGGCAAGGCACTCGATCCGCGAGCTGTGGAGGCGTTCCTGCGGGTCCTGCCTCGAGTTCGTGAGGAAGCCGAAGGTTCAGGCAAGACGACAGTCGCTCCGCGCGGAGCGACGAAGTCCTCAGTCTTCGACGACATCGCCGTCGCGCACGGTGAGATCCACGCGCTGTATCAGATTGCCCAGACGATGGGCACGAGCCTTGGCGTGTCGGATTCGATGGAGCACATCGCCTCGAAGCTGACAACGCTGGTGCCGTTCTCGGCCTGCACGTTGTTCTTGTTCGACCAGGCGACGGAGACGCTGCGGTGCCGGTTTGCGGTGGGCAACGATTCCGAGTTGATGCAGCAGCTGACGCTCAAGAGCGGTCAGGGATTGACCGGTTGGGTGGCGCGCAACCGTCGCTCGCTTGTGAACGCGCGTCCGACCTCGGACCTCGAAGCGGCCGGATTAAGCCTGCCGACCGCACTGCAGTCAGCGCTGGTCTGTCCGCTGATCTTCGAGGACCGCGTGATCGGAACCCTCGCCGTGTATCACACGACGCCGAGCTTCTATCAGGAAGATCATCGGCGGCTGCTCGATCGCGTCTGCGAACAGGCGGCGGCAGTGATCAACAACGCGATCGTCTTCGAGCGAACGAATGAAGCGTCGTTAACCGATCCGCTGACCAGTTTGCGCAACACCCGATTCATGGTCACGTATCTGAACGCCGAACTGGCCCGCGCCGAGCGTGGCAGCACCGAGGTGTCGCTGGTCGTGCTCGACCTCGACGACTTCAAGGAGATCAACGACACGCACGGCCATCATGTCGGGGACCGCGCGCTTCGCGAGGTCGCACAGGTGCTGCGCACAGTCATTCGTCCGTACGATATCTGCGTGCGCTACGCCGGCGACGAGTTCATCGTCGTGCTGGCCAACTGCGGACTCGATGAAGCCGAAAACAAGCGCAAGGAGTTGCAGGAAGCGATCGGCGACGTGGCCTTCGAAGCGCGGCCTGGGATACGAGTGCCGCTCTCGATCTCTGCAGGATCAGCAGTCTTCCCGCACGACGGCGATACCTACGAGTCACTGCTCGCCAAGGCCGACAGTCGTATGTATCGCGATAAAGTCGCGCGCAAGTCGCACACGCGCGTCGGGCACCACGCGTCATCGACGATCGGATCAACCGACGCGCAGAGCAAGGCGGGCTGACGTCGTGTCCGGCGTTAGCCGGACCGCACACTACATTCCGGTCGCGTGGAATCCGGCGTCCACGAGCAGCACCTCGCCGGTGATGCCTTTGCCAGCATCGCTCAACAAGAACGCGGCCGCTTCAGCCACTTCCGACGTCTCGACGTTACGTCGCAGCGGCGCGCGATCTGGGTAGATGTGCAGGATGCTCGAGAAGCCTTTGATGCCGGCGGCAGCCAGCGTCTTGATCGGACCCGCTGACACGGCGTTCACGCGGATGTTCTTCGGGCCAATGTCAGCGGCGAGATAACGCACCGTCGATTCGAGCCCGGCCTTCGCCACACCCATCACGTTGTATCCGGGGAACACGCGCTGGCTTCCGAGATACGACAGCGTCACGATGCTGCCGCCTCCACGCGCTTCCATCATTGGCACCGCGCCGCGTGCGAGCGCGATCAGCGAGTACACCGAGATGTCCATCGTCATGCGAAAGCCGTCGCGGCTCGTGTTGACGAATGGGGCCTTTAGCTCGTCGGGCGGTGCGAAGGCCGCACCGTGGACCAGGAAATCGAGCCCGCCAAATTCCTGCTGGACCTTGGCAAAGACAGCGTCGATCTCTGCGTCCGATGTCACATCGCACGGCAGCACGAGCGGCGGCTGTTCGAGTCCTTGTGAAAGTTCCTGGACGTGTTCTTCGAAGCGGCCCTGATAGGTCAGCGCCAGGCGTGCGCCGCGGCGTGCCGTCGCCTGGGCGATCGCCCACGCGATCGAGCGCTTATTGGCGACACCAACAATGAGCCCGAACTTGCCCGAAAAATC
>Ga0310810_10012152_pt1 | contig 10100 bp, 5 predicted proteins | sample NCmetagenome_FD_207641 | JGI IMG/M metagenome (GOLD analysis project Ga0310810, IMG submission 207641) | Soil microbial communities from experimental microcosm in Duke University, North Carolina, United States - NC | ecosystem: Engineered > Artificial ecosystem > Soil microcosm > Unclassified ...
GACGATTGGCGAAGCGGTGGAGCCGAACGTGAAACTCTCTGCCCTCGCCGCCGCGCTTTTCGATCGGGACGGAAAGGTCGTCGGTGGATGGGTCGCGCAGCCCGCGGACCTGGAGCGCAGCCCCGTTCTCGGTGCGACCACGGCGCCTCCGGGCGCCTATCGGCTGCGCGTCGCCGCCATCGATGCCTCCGGGCGCGCCGGCGCGGCCGACTACGACGTCGACGTGGATCTCGCGCAAACAGGGTCGATGAAAATCAGCTCCGTGCTGCTCGGACTGTCGCGGGGCGGCCTGTTCGTTCCGCGCCTGCAGTTCACCACCGAGCCCGTTGCGATCGGCTACGTCGAGATGTCCGGCGCCGCGCCGGGCGCGAAGGTGACCGCGATCCTGGAGCTCGCGGACGCGCCGAATGCGGCCGCGCGGCTGTCGGTGCCCCTCGCGATCGAAACGGGCGCGTCCGGACGCTATGCCGCGAAGGGCGCGCTCCCGATAGGCGCGCTCGAGCCGGGCGACTACATCGTCCGCGCCATGATCGGACTCGAAGGACACCCCCCCACCCGCGTCGTGAGAACGCTGCGCAAGGTGCTACCCGCCAAGTAGCCGATCCGCTTCCGCCTTCAGCGCGTCCAGCTGCTTCTTCAGCGCCTGGTAGCGCTCGATCGCGTCGCGGCCGATCTTCTGATCGACGCCGGTCGTCATGCCGGCGAGGTACTGGATGTGCGCCTGAAGACCCGGCTTGTTGTAGCGCACTCCCTCGGGGGTGTTCACGAGCTCCAGATAAATCTCGCGAATCTTGTCGGCGTTCGGTCCGGTCAGCCCGCCGCGCACGCGCCCGAGCAGCTGCGCCGCCGCGGCGCTCAGGTCGCGCATCCGTACGTTGTGGTCGAACTGTTCCTTCAGATCGGCAACCGTCACGCCGCCCGCGGCGATGCGCGGGTCGATCAGTACGTTGAACGGCTGCGTTTCGGTGACGTCGCCCACCTTCAGGCGCGCCTGGTACGCGCCCGGCGGCACGGCAAGTCCGTTGGCGTTCCGGACGTCCCAGGCGACACGGTTCATGCCGCCCTCCCTGGTGACGCGGGGGGGAGGCCCGCCGCGCCCGCGGCCGCCGCCACCCCCGGCATCCGGATCCTGCGGCTCCATACTGCTGGTCGTCGGCGCGGTGTCCGAAGCTGCCGCGGGAGCCGCTGCGCCGCGACCGCCGCGTCCTCCACGCCCGCCGCCGCCGGCAGGCGTCTCGCTGTTGTAGCTGCTCACGAGTCCGCCCGACGCGTCGAGGATCTCGAGCGTGACCGGCCCCGACGCGGTCGCCGGCAGGTAGTACTCAATCACCGGCCCAAGCAGCGTCGGGCTGACGCGCGTGCGGTACCCGTCGCGCGGCTTGAACAGGTGCACCGCCGACGTCGTGATCTGCGGCGTCAGTTGATGCAGCGCGCTGATGTTGTCGAGGACCCAGATGGCGCGGCCTTGCGTGGACACGACCAGGTCCTTGTGGTGGATTTTGATGTCCGTGATCGGGATCTGCGGCAGGTTCAGGTTGAACGGTTGCCAGTGCGTCCCGTCATCGAACGAAACGTACATCCCGAACTCCGTGCCGGCGTACAGCAGCCCCTGGCGGTCCGGATCCTCGCGGACGACGCGCGTCGGCGTGTCGGCCGGAATCCCGTTCTTGCCGTCCGTCAGCCGCGCCCAGGTCTTCCCATAGTCGTCCGTTTTATAGATGTAGGGCGCGTAGTCGCCCAGCAGGTAACGATAGACCGCGAAGTACGCGGACCCGCGGCGGTGCGGCGAAGCGTCGATGTACTGCACGCGGCCGCCGGTCTCGAGATCCTTCGGCGTCACGTTCGCCCAGGTCTTGCCGTTGTCGCGCGTCACGTGGAACGGCCCGTCGTTCGAGCCGGTCCAGATGACTCCCTTCTCGAGCGGCGACTCGGTGATCGCATAGAGCGTGCTGTAGAACTCCTCGCCGGTCACGTCCCGCGTGATCGGCTCGCCGCTCGCGCCCTGGCAGCACGGCGGGAACGCCGTCAGGTCCGGCGAGATCCTTTCCCAGGTGACGCCCTTGTCGCGCGTGCGGTGCACGTACTGCGAGCCGTAGTAGAGGACGTCGGGGTCGTGCGGCGACGTTGCCATCGGCGACACGCGTTGGAAGCGAAGGATGAGATCCTTGCCCGGGTTTCCATAGAGAGACTGGCCGCCGATCCAGTAGTTCTTCTCCTGCCCGGTCCGAAGATCCATCACGCCGTACTGCCCTTTGCAGGAGCCGTAGACAATCTCGGGGTTCCCGGGATGCGGCATGATGGGCCCCGTCTCGCAGCCGGGGCCGCTGCGCCAATCGCCGAGATTGTAAGGATCGGCCACGCTCGAGATGATGACGGTGCTGCTGTCCTGCTGCGCCCCGTAGATCTTGTAGGGGAACTGCTGGTCCATCCAGACGCCGTAGATCTCGGAGGTCGGCTGGTTGGACTGCGACGACCACGTCCGGCCGCCGTCGAACGAGACGTTCGCGCCGCCGTCGTTCGACTGGATCAGGGTGTTGCCGTCCTTCGGGCTGATCCAGATGTCGTGGTTGTCGCCGTGCGGCGTTCGCATGGACGTGAACGTCTTGCCGCCATCGACTGACTTGAAGAAGCCCTCCGCGCCCGCGTAGACGATGTCCGCGTTCGTGGGATCGGCGCCGAGCGTCGTGTAGTAGAAGGGCCGCTGCAGCAGCGACGGCTGCGGGTTGATCAGCATCCACGTCTGCCCGGCGTCGTCGGACCGGTAGAACCCGCCGCCGGGCCTGGCCTCGACGAGCGCATAGACGCGGTCCGGCTTCGCGGCCGTGACGGCAAGGTTCGCCTTGCCGATCAAATCGCCCGGAAGGCCGGCCGTGACTTTCGTGAAGTGCTCGCCGCCGTCGGTGCTCTTGTAGAAGCCGCCGTCCTTCGAGCCGCTGATGATCGTCCACGGCTTGCGTTCGAGCCGCGACATCCACGCGTAGACGACGGTGGGATTCCCCGGCTGGAGCTCGACGTCCATCGCGCCGACCGTGTCGGACACGAAGAGCACCTTCTTCCAGTTCTTGCCGCCGTCGGTCGTCTTGAAGACGCCGCGCTCGGCGTTCGCCTTGAAGGCATCGCCGACGGCCGACACCCACGCAATGTCGGGGTTGGTGGGATGGATGCGGACGGCGCCGATCTGGCCCGCGTTGTAGAGACCCACGAACTGCCACGTCTCGCCGCCGTCAACCGTCTTGTAGACGCCGCGCCCGGTGGAGACGTTGCTGCGCACGCCGTCGGAGCCCGTGCCGAGGTAGATGATCTTCGGATCGGAGTCGGCGACGGCGATGGATCCCGTCGACCCGAGCGGAACCTTGCCGTCGGTGATCGGCACCCAGTTCACGCCGCCGTCGGTCGTCCGGAACACGCCGCCGCTGGCGACGCCCATATAGAAGGTGCGCGGCTGAGAAGGGACGCCGGTGACCGTCGTCACACGCCCGCCACGCGACGGCCCCACCAGCCGGTACTTCATGCCTTTGAAGAGCCCCGGATCGACCGCGGCCATCATGGGGACCGCCGGCACCGGCCGCGGAGTCACCCCTTGCACGGGTTGGGTCGGGGAAACCCTCGGTCGAAGCGTCTGGGCCTGTAGGAGTGCGAATCCGGCGGTGGTCAGTACGGTCAGAGCAAGAAGGTTGCGTCGCATCGCGACACTCTATCGCAATCCTCGATGCGCGAGGCGCGATGTGCGAGGCGCGATGTGCGAGGCGCGATGCGTGATGCGCGGGACGCGAGCGAGCGTGTCGGGGAGTCCGAGGGGCGAAGCCCCTCGGGTCAAAAACGCACGCCTATTCCGACGCGCACCTGGTTGATTTGGAAATCCTTCCCGGCGTTGAGGACCGAGGCGAGAGTGTTGCCGGCGGAGATCTTCTTGTAGCGATAACCGAAGTCGACGGAGATCGGTCCGCCCTGGATGAGGACGCCGGTGCCGACGCCGAGCATCGGCCGCGTCGTGTTGAGGAGCCCGAGCGCGGTGTCGATGATCGCGTCGGTGCGGCCGCCGAGACCCGAGAGCCCCGCGTTGAGGCGCGCGAAGCCCGCGGTGGCCTCGCCGTACGGACGCACCGCCGAATGCGGAGACGCGATGAAGCGGACGCCTCCTTCGCCGTACAGCGCCGACACGCGGACGCCGATGCCGGTGAAGTCGAGCACGTCGAAGAGCGGCGACTTGATGTCGGCCAGGCGCCCGGCCTCGCCGATCAGCTGGAGGTTCGGCGTGAGCCCGACGCCGACGCGGCCGCCAAACGTCGAGGAGACGGCACTCCCGAACGTCGACGTGCCCACGGTCAGGCCGCCGAAGCCCTGGACTTCATTGGTCGGGGACTGTGCGCTGGCGGACGCGGGAAGCGCGCAGGCGATCGCAAGCGCGCCGACGAAGATCAATTTACGCATGATTCAGGACACTCCACTGGTTCGGGTCCAATGGAGAGCAACCGCGGTGCCAGGGGCAATCGTGAAGAATACTGAGAGAAATCGAGAAGTCCCGACCCGCGGCGTCGCACCTGGCCTCCCTGATGGACAGCTCGGCCGGACACGCCACGGCTACTTGAGCAGCTGATACGGCTGGAACTTCGGATCGGCGGCCAGCTTCTGATCCTTCAGGAACGCCCAGGCCTCCTTGTTGATATCGCCGGCGGAGCCGTAGTAGTCGTGCGTATGGCCCTTGATCTCGGTGAGCCGCGTGTCGAAGCCGTGCGCGTTCAGGACGTCCCGGGTGTTCCGCACGATCCGGATCGGAAAGAAGTTGTCGTTCGTGCCAACCCAGATGGCCATCGGAATCGGCGCCATCTCGGGGCTCATCGCGCCGGCGTGGACCGCCACGCCGGCGAAGTACTCCGATTCCATCACTCCGAGATTCAGACCATGGATCGCGCCCGCGGAGTGGCCGAAGACATACATGCGCCGATCGTCGACCTCCGGATGGCCGATCCGCACGAGCTCCATGAGATCGAAAAAGAACTGTGGCCCTTCCTGCGGCACGCGCCACGCCATCGGATCCGAGGCATCCGGGGCGACGAGAATGATGCCTTCGGATTTCGCCATCGACATCCAGGGGTCGACGAGCGATTTGCCGTTGTGGCCGGAGCCGTGCAGCAACAGCAGCGCCGGTGCGGGGCCGCTGGCGGCCTTTTCAGGGATGAAAAGATAGTAGGTCCGCGTCGCGCCGCCGGACCCGAAGGTGAGCTTCTGAACCTTGGCCTCGGCGGCTACTGAGCCCGGTAGCCACGGACCCACACTGTTCTCGGGAAGCCACAGACCAACACCATTGATCAGCCACAGACCAACACAGACCAACACGGTGGGGATCTGGCTTCGCACCTCGCGCCTCGCGCCTCGCTAACTACACGCCTTGCACTTGTGGTTGTTCTTCGCGCCCAGCTTGACGAGCAGGGCGATCGTGTCGGGGAAGGGCTCGATGCGGGACACGGGGCTGTTGGCCATATCGGCAGTGGTTTCGCCGGCGCGGTTGAGGGCCTTCACGTCGGCCCCCTTCGAGACGAGATACTCGATCATCGCGTTGTCGCCGCGCGCGGCCGCATTGTGGAGCGGGGTGTTCCCCTCGTGGTCGCGGCTGTTGACGTCGGCGTGCAGCTCTTCGACGAGGTACTTCACGCCCGCGAGGAAGCCGCTCGGGGCGTTCCTGTGCGAGTTGCCCGCGAAACCTTCGCCGAAGCCGACGCCGGCAGCCGCGACGATCGGCGGCACGCCGGGCCCCCCCGTCGGCAGCGGCGGCAGCCCGGACACGTCATCGATGGTCTCGCGGCCGGCGGCGTCGCCAGTCCGCGGCCGGCCGGCCGGCTTCATCGTCGGAATGTTCGGATCGGCGCCGCTCGCCACGAGGAGGCGCATCGCGTCGACGTCACTCGCGTAGGCCGCGCGCCAGAAGGGCGTGGCGCCGATTTCGTCGACGCCAAGGAGCGGGAAGTTGAACTCCGAGTACCAGACCTTCTTGTTCAGCCGCGCGTTGACGTCGGCGCCCTTGTCGATCAGGCGCTTCATCAGATCGAGATACGTCAGCTTCTGCTGGAGGTACGCGCGCGGCTGCGGATAGAGCGAGCGCGGCGCCCACTGAAGGTTGATCGCGGCATAGAGCGGGGTCACGCCGTTGTCGCTCGCGAGGTTCGGGTCCGCGCCGTGCGCGAGCAGGTAGTCCGCGAGATCGAAATGTCCGTTGATGACCGCCATGAGGAGCGGGCTCGTCTTGTCGCCGCCGCTCACCGTATTGATGCCGGCGCCCGCGTCGACGAGCAGCGCGGCGCCCTCGGCATGTCCCTGGCGGACCGCGAAGAGGAGCGGCGTCAGGCCGCCCTGGCCGCTTGCCAGCTCCGCATACGTGAACTGCCGCGTGAGTCCCGCGATTCCCGCAGTGGCGCCCCCGCGGCCCCCGCGGCCGCCGCCCTGGCGCCCGCCGCCACCTGCGCCCGCAGTTTCGGGTGCCGACGGGGCCGCCGCCGGCGCGACCGGGGCCGGGGTCGCGGACGCGGCCGGAGCCGCCCCGCGGCGTCCGGCCGCCTGGGCCGCCAGAAACGCCTCTTCTTCAGGACTCGGACCGGTGGCCTTGAGACTGACGACCTTGTTCGCGGCGTTGACGTCGGCCCGGGCCGCGATCAGCGCGCGGATGGCGTCGGCGCGCCGGTTGGCGGCGGCGAACATCAGCGCCGTCGTGCCGCGCGACGGCTCTGCCGCGTTCACGTCCGCGCCGTGCGCAACGAGCGTCTTCACCGCATCGGCCTGGCCGGCGGCGCTTGCGAACATGAGCGGCGTCACGCCGCTCGCCGTCGTTGCCTTCGGATCGGCGCCGGCCGCGATCAGCGCTTCGATCGCGCCGGCGCTGCCGGCTTCACTGGCCATCAGCAGCGGCGTGTAGTTCGCGAGGCGAGTGGTCGCTCTGACGTTGGCGCCGGCGGCGAGCAGCATCTTGACCAGCTCGACATCGCCCCTGCGCGCCGCCCAATGCAGCGCCGTCATGCCGTCACCCTGCGCCGCGTTGACGTCATCGCCGCTCGTGAGGAGCGCACGCACGGCGGCGCGGTCGCCCGCCATCGCGGCGTCGGCCACACGGGTGGCGTCCGCGGACGCGTGAAGCAGCGCCGACAGCATCAACGCGCTGCCGAGAACTGTGGTGAGAAGCCGTCGATGCATGGTTTGCCTACACCATCGTCGTCGGCACCGCATTCAACTCGAGCGTGCCGGTGCTGTCGCCGAACGTCTTCATGTCGTCGAGGCCGAGGCCGTGGAGCACCGTCAGCATCGCATTGGCCATCGGCGTACCGTCGGCGGCCTTCACGTGCATGTTGCCCTTCAGGATCCCGTTGCCGTGGCCCGCGAGGAACAGCGGACAACGCTTGTGGTTGTGCGTGTTCGAGTTGCCCATCGGCGATCCGTACATGACCACGGTCTTCTCCAGGAGGTTGGAGTCCCCCTCCTGGATGTTCTTCAGCTTCTCGAGGAAGTACGGCACCAGGCCGACGTGGTACTTGTTGATTTGCGCAAACTGGCCGACGCGCACTTCGTTCTCGCCGTGGTGCGAGGCGGGGTGGAACGGCAGCGGCGCGCCGCTCTCCGGGTAGACACGGGCGGACCCGTCGCGTCCGAGCTTGAACGAGAAGACGCGCGTGATGTCGGCGGCGAACGCGATCGCCTGCAGGTCGTACATCAGCTTCACGTGCTCGCTGAACGAGTCGGGCACCCCCATCGGCGCGCCCGGCAGATCGCGCGGCTCGCCGCTGGCGTTGTACGACTCCACGCGCTGGATGCGGCGCTCGATTTCGCGGATGTCGGTCAGGTATTGATCCAGGCGGCGGCGGTCGTCCGGACCGAGCCCCCTGGCGATGCGCGAGACCTCTCCGGTCACCCAGTCCAGGATGCTGCGATCGGTACGGCGGTTGGCCGCGCGCTGGGACGGCGTCGCGCCGACGCCGAAGAGCTGATCGAACGCCGCGCGCGGATCGCGGATCATCGGCAGCGGCTCGTTCTCCTTCGCCCAGCTGATCGTGTCGGTGTAGACGCACGCATAGCCGTAGGCGCAGCCACCCGCCTGGTCGACGTTCTCGATGCACAACTGCATCGAGGGAATCGGCGTGTCCTGGCCGAAACGCTGCGCGTACATCTGATCGAGCGAGACGCCGACCTTCACGTCGGAGCCCTCGGTCTGCTTCGGGTGCATCTGCGTCAGGTACACCGCGCTCGAGCGGAAGTGGTCGCCGCCGATCTCTTTCGACTCGACCGCTTCGGCGCCTTTGCAGTCGGTGTTGCTGACGATGGTCAGATAATCGCGGAACGGTTCGAGCGGCGACAGGCTGCTCGGCGTGAGGTCGAAGCTCCGCCCGACGGCGGCGGGCGACCACAGGTTCTTCGCGAGGCCGATCTGTGTACTGCCTGCGGCGCCGTGCACGGTCTCTATGCACGCGAGACGCGTCTTCCCGGCGGCCGCGGTGTTCGCCAGCAGCGTCCGCGCCGGCACCATCGCGTCCAGGAACGGGAGCGCGACGGTCGCGCCCATGCCGCGGAGGACCGTGCGCCGGCTGACGTGCTTCTTGGTCAAATACATGTTCGATTCCTTGTGGGGGCTCTCGAGGCGCCCCTCCACCGTCAATGCGTGGTCGATTCCATGCGGCTCATGCGAAACGCCGGGCTCTTCACGATGCCGATCACAAACGACGAGAAATGATTGTCGGCCGCGCCGGCGTCGCGCACGACTCGGCGCACCGTCGGCATGTCGTACGCCTCGATCCGGCGGCCGAGACCGTAGGCCATCAGGTTCTCGGTGAACGTCCGCAGGACGACGTCCTTCCGCTTGAGGAGCACCGTGCGAAGGCCGGCCGGGCCGTCGAGCGGCGTGCCGTCATACAGCTTCCCCGACGCATCGATCGACGTGCCGCCGTCGCGGATACGCCACATGCCGACGACGTCGAAATTCTCCAGCGCGAGGCCGAGGGGATCGATCACGCGATGACACGACTGGCACTGCGGATTGGCGCGGTGCTCTTCCATGCGCTCGCGAACCGAGAGCAGCCTGGCCCCGTGGGCCGCCTTCGTTTCCTCGAAGTCCGGCACGTTGGGCGGCGGCGGCGGCGGCGGCATGCCGAGGAGCACTTCGAGCACCCACTTGCCGCGCAGCACCGGCGACGTGCGATCCGCCACCGACGTCATGGTCAGGATGCTGCCGTGGCCGAATAGACCGCGGCGGTTCGGATCGGCGAGCGACACCTTCCGGAAGCCCGGGCCGCTGACGTTCGGGATGCCGTAATGCCGCGCGAGCCGCTCGTTCACGAACGTGTAGTCGGCCGTCAGCAGGTCGAGCACACTGCGATCCTCGCGGACGATGCTGTCGAAGAAGAGCTCCGTTTCGCGGATCATCGCGTCGGCGAGCGTCGAGTCGAACTGCGGGTAGAGCCGCGCGTCTGGATGGATCTTGTCGAGATCCTGCAGCCGCAGCCACTGCGACGCGAAGCGAGTCGACAGCGCCGACGCGCGCGGATCGGCCAGCAGGCGGCGCGCCTGCTGTTCGACGGCGGCGGCCGTTCCCAGGGCGCCGCGCGTCGCCGCCGCGACGAGCTCCTCGTCCGGTCCGCTGCCCCAGATGAAGAACGACAGCCTGGACGCCAGATCGACGTCATTGATCTTGTACGCCTGTCCGGCGCGCGCGGCCGTGGGCGCTTCCTCGAGCCTGAAGATGAAGTGCGGGCTGGCGAGGACGGCCTGCAGCGCCGTGCGGATGCCGCTTTCGAACCCCGCGGTCTCGCGCTCGTTCTTGTAGAACTTCATCAGCCCGTCGACGTCCGCGGGCATCGCGGGCCGGCGGTAGGCCTTCGTGGCCAGCGCCGTGACGATGCGCGTGGCGCACGCGAGCTCCTGTTCCGCCGCGAGCGGCCGGCACGTGAACACGCGGCGCCGGCTCGGCGTGTCCGACACGCCCGTCACGCGCTGCGGGCCGACGACGGCGAACTCGCGGAGGTGCGGGAGCGTCGTGACGGCGATCGCGCTGCCGATCTGCGTGTCGGCGAGCGTCTGTTCGACCGGCGCCAGCAGGTCGTCGACCGGCGCCTCCGATCGCTGGA
>Ga0310810_10012154_pt1 | contig 10100 bp, 14 predicted proteins | sample NCmetagenome_FD_207641 | JGI IMG/M metagenome (GOLD analysis project Ga0310810, IMG submission 207641) | Soil microbial communities from experimental microcosm in Duke University, North Carolina, United States - NC | ecosystem: Engineered > Artificial ecosystem > Soil microcosm > Unclassified ...
CTTCGAGCGGGACGGGGACGACATCGTGAAGCGCGCGGCCATGACTTTCTCGATGGAGGCTTTTGAGCTGACGGAAAAAAAGGAATTCGAAGCCTGGGCCGTGCGCAAGGGATTGATTTCCGAAGGACGCCTAAAGCCCATCGTCGGCCCCGCCATTAACCAGTGGCTCCAGGGACGCCTGCTCATCGCGGACATGAACGACAACGAGAGAATCTGGTTCGGGTTGAGCCAGCTTATCCCGATCAATGTCACCGCTCTTCAAGGCGGGCAAATCAACGACGAGTCGTTCACCTACGGCTTGTACGGCATTTATGAAATCTGGCGCTTTGTGGTGTCCGGCGGCAGCGAAGGCGTGGATCCGAACGCCATTGCCGCCGCGCAGACCAAAGGCCTGCCGCCGCCCTCGGCCTTCAAGACCATCTCACCCCAATTTTTGAAATACGTCAAAGAGCCTTAGGCCATAGCCCTACACGCAGATGGGCATCCTCCGGACACCCAAAGGGCGTTTTTCCTCTGGGCCGGTTTTCTCTCCTCAGGCATGCTTTTTCATAGACGGAAGGTGAGGGGGAACGCCCTCTGAGAAAGACCGTCAGATTGCCTAAAACTCAGTTTTATAAAGGGTTACAAAAAATGGCGGGAACCGGTGGTTTTTGACGGTTGGATTTTGGGGGCGTTTTCCTTATAATACGTGAATATTCCTGCCGTTTTGGACGCCACAGGCGCAGAGGGACCTTCTTATGAATCAATCACACAATGAAATCTGGGACGAAGAATTGGCCGAGCGCCTGCTGATGAACAGTCAGGCCTGGGAGCTGCTTTTGGAAAAAGGCTACACTCCGGGGCAGAAGACGCGCGTCGAGTTTACGTTCGTAACCGAGAAGCGCGCCAATGCTCTGAAGCTCAAAGCGTTTTTGGAAACCAAGCCCGGTTACACGATCAAGGTCATCAATAACGATGACGAGTTCGAAGTCGCCTGCCACGCCGACATGGAGCTTTCGCTCGAAAGCCTGAACCCCTGGGTGACGATGATGGTGCAGGAGGCCCGCAAATGCGACAGCATGTTCGACGGCTGGATTGCGCCGCAAATCCTCATGGGCAAGGCCATGGAAGGCAAGCTCGAAATCGGGGCCGTTGATTTCTAAGGAATCCGCCCCGCAATAAACCAGGAGAAAGGTCTTTGGACCTGTCTCCTGGTTTTTTTATGCCTAAATGCCGGGCTTGGGCTTGTTCGCGTAGTGCTCGCCGCGGAGATTGGTGCGGATGAAGACTCCGACCTCAGGGGCTTTCGGCGGACGCGGAGCGCGGGGTTTGCTATCCGGGCGGCGAAAATCCCGGCCGCGGTCTTTGCGGTGGAAGTGCGGCTTGGAATCCCGGGAGAAGGGGCGCGGCGCGCGTGAAGGCGCCTGCCGTGACGCTGCCGCCAGGAGATCGATCTTTTTCTCAAGGGCCGCGAGTTTCTGGAGGATGTCGCTAAGGGCGGCCGTCAAAGATTCTTTCGGGGAAGACTCGTTCATAGGGTTCCTTTTAAGGCTGATTTGCGCTAGTGTATAGCGAAATGGCCGCGCAAGGGGATTTATTATGGCCGGGCCTGGTGCCAACGGCCACATCACAAAAAGGAAAGCGTATGAAAAAGAAAACGGCAAAAGCAAAAGTGTCGAAGAGCGGTTCCAAACGCTCCCAGGGCGGAGGGCTGGAATTGCCGAGCTTCGTGGACGCCATGACGAAACTCGTGCAAAGGCTCGAGTCGCTCGAAGGCAAGGTGGATGCTGTCATCAGCCGCGTATCGAATCTGGCCTTCGAAGTGCGGAACGCGGGCCATGCGCCGCAGCGCGCCGAACAGAAGCAAAGCCCGGGCCAGCCTGAGCGCCGCGAACGCGTCATGTATCAGGCCGTCTGCGCGGACTGCAAAAAAAGTTGCGAAGTCCCTTTTAAACCGAGCGAAAGCCGGGCAGTCTATTGTAAGGAGTGCTGGGCGCTCCGGAAATCCGGCCACGCGCCGCAGGATCCGGACATGCGGAGCAAGGTCAGCCCCGAGCGCAAGGCGCAGTACATGCCGCCTGCCATGGATTACACGCCGGAAAAGTCCGGGGCCGTGGCCGTGCTCAAGGGCAAAAAGGCCGCGAAGGCGACGAAGAAGCGCAAATAATCGCCCCCTCCCGAAAGGATTTATTCATGAAGCGCTGCCCGAACTGCAACGAAGACATCGACGAAGACCTTCTCGACCTCGGCGTCTGCCCGCAATGCGGCGATCCTCTGGACGAAGATGAGGAAGACGACGAAGAAAAAGATGAAGACGAGGAAGGCAAGCCTGATGACGAATAGCCGCGGACGGAAACTCTGCCTGGGGATGCTTGCGCTAATGGTGTGCAGCTTGTTCGCGCCCGCCGGAATTTATGCGAGTGACTATACGAAATGCGTCAGCGAATGCCCGTCCAAAGGTGTGGGGCTCCATTGTGAAGACAATGACGCCCAGTGCCAGGCCATCGACAAAGATTTCCGTACGTGCTACCAGAAGTGCAAGGACACGTTCTTGACGAAAACGCCGCCAAAGCCTCTGCCGAAGCCCCAGCCTTCCGTCTGATCCTCCCGCGCCTTCGCGATTTTCAGCCTTTCCCTGATCTGACCGCACCCGCGCGGCTCCTAAAATGGTTTCGACTTTCCAACCCGAAGGAGGCCGTCATGCCGAACTCTCATCCGATCAAGCAGGAAGATCCCAGGAAAAAGCAGCAGGAAAAATCCCGTCCGCATTCGACCCGAACACCGGCTGTGGACACGAATCCGCCCCGGCCGTATCCGGAAACGGGCGCGCCCGCTTAAGCCGCGCGCTTTTCCCGGTCGTCCATGATCGCATCGACTTTGCTTTCGATCCGCGCGATGGCCCGCTCCATTTTCTCGGAGCTGTCTTTGGACTGAGGGCTTCCTTTGTGGATGAGGAAAGAAGTCAGGATCACCATGCTGAAGAGCTGCAGGAATTCCGACTGCCAGTTTTCGAAGGTGGAGGACAGAAAGCGGGCGAGATATTCCGCGGTCTTGACCGCTTCGCCGTGAGCCGCTTGATCGGCGGCGAATTCCTTCCATTCGAAGAAGCCCTGCAGGAACCAGCTGACCAGGAAAAGCACGGCCAGCACGAGGCTGAGGCTGTAATCGCTGATTTTGAATGGTCTTTTTTTCATGTCCCGATGCTAGCCCCTGCGAAGGGGAAATGACATAAGGGGAAATCGCGGACCAGGGTCGAAAATTCCCTCAAAATCCGGCGCGTGTCTTTTCCTGCTGCGCATCCGAGGGACTCATTGGTCTTGCCGGGCCGGCGAAGCCTGCCTATACTCTCTTCATGTCGATCCCCGGCGCCGCAGTTAAACCCCAGGCCGTCCTCCCGAAATACGGGCTGATGATCGTCTTTCTCGCGGCTTTTCTCGGCCAGGGGCTTTGGGCCGCGTGGCGCGTGGGACAGACGACGGATGAAACCACTTACGTGGCCTCGGGATATCCGCTCTTGAGGGGCGACCCCAGGTTTTTGCAGGAGCATCCGCCGCTTTCCATGGAATGGGGCGCGCTGCCTCTTCTTTTTTTTCGTCTCGATTTTCCCGACCAGGCTTTTGTTCCGCTTCCGCACGATGCGCGGCTCGTCGACTTGGCGCGCACAGGCGCGAAATTTCTGTACCAGATGGGCCACGATCCCTACCGCACGCTATTTCTCGGAAGGATGATGATCGTCTTTCTCGGCGTCCTGCTGGGCGTCTTCGTCTTCGTTTTTACGGAAAATCTTTTTGGGACGGGCGCGGGCCTCTTCTCCCTGGCGCTGTATGCCTTTTGTCCGGACATCCTGGCGCATGCCAGCCTTTACACGACGGACTTGCCGGTCACGTGCTTCTATTTCATCGCCGCTTATTTTACCTGGCGCGCGGCCGAGCGCAGAGATACGCGCAGCCTTGTACTGGCCGGCGTCACGATAGGGCTGGCGCTTCTTTCCAAAGTGAGCGCGATCGTCGCGCTTCCGGCGCAGGCTTTTTTGTTCGCGGGAGATTTTTTCAAAAAACCGGCGGCGGGCGGGCCTGAGGACCCGCGCCTGGGCAAAGTTTTGACGGGACTGGCTGTTTTTCATTTGGTCATGAGCGCGTCGAACCGGCTGATGATGGTCGGGCTGGGCCCGGTATGCCTTCTTTATCTCCAGCATTTTTCCGGGCTGCGCCGGCAAACATCCAGGCCGCTCCGTTTTTTGAGCTGGGCGCTCACGGGCATGTGGGCGGCGGCCGTCATCTACGTGGCGAGCTTTCCGAAGAAATATTCGCCGCTCATGACCGGGGCCGGAATGGGATGGCTCGTCATTTCGGCGGCGCTCTACGCGGCGCTCTTCCGTCCGGATTTCCAGGCCAAAGCAAGGCGCCCTTTCGAGGCGCTGAGCGCGATCTGGCTCATCGCGGCTACGGCTGTGGTGCTGGGATTCGCGGATTTTCCTCTCAAAATCCTGCGGTTTTGTCCCTATGACGGCTACCTGGTTTCGTTCACGCTTTCCGTGTCGCACGCGGCGCGCTACCACATGCATTGCCTCGAAGGCTCGTTCATCAGCTGCGACTGGCGTTATTTTCTCGGCGTGATGTCCGTCAAAATTCCCCTGCTGGTTCTTGCCATGGCATTCACGGGCGCGGCGATCGTCCTGACCCGGCGGTCTTCGATCCGCGGGGCGAGGGCGGTCCTCTTCGGATTTCCGCTGGCGCTCCTTTTCGCCGCGAGCTTCATGAACAAGATCAACATCGGCGTCCGTCACGTGCTGCCGGTTTATCCCTTTCTTTTTGTGCTGGCCGGCGCGGCTTACGCGGCGCTTCGCGGGCTGCGGTCGGAAACGCTTCGCACGGGTTCCATCGCTTTCGTGAACACCGCGCTTTTCATGCTGATGCTTCGCACCGGAGCCCTGGCACCGGATTACCTGGTGTATTTCAATGAAGCCGTGGGAGACGCTGAGGCGGGCGCGCGCCTGGTCACGGATTCCAACATCGATTGGGGGCAGGACAACAGGGCGCTGGCCGAATATCTCAAAAAAAATTTCTCCGGCAAGACCGTTCGCGCCGGCGTGATGAATTCGAACAAAGAACTGTTCGACTACGTGGGCGTCTCCACTCCCATCATGGCGCCCGAAGAATACCAGCATCCCGCGCCCGGCCATTACGTGCTGGGCATCGAGAACTACGTGATCGAGCAGCGCGACCCGCGTTCGTGGTTTCGCGGCAAGCGGCCCGATGCCGTCATCGGGAAGACGCGCTATTTGTTCGAAGTAAAGGAATGATTACGGCGAAAGGCCGTTCGTGTTATATTTGAACGGACTTATCGGGCCGTTCAAGATAGATCATCATGATGGAGGTTTTATGAACGTGGACTCATTGACCGCGGCCGAGGTGATGAACCGGAACGTAAAGACGCTCTCCCGCAGCTCAAAGCTCAAGGAACTGATGCGGTTTTTGATGGAGAACCACATCTCCGGCGTGCCCGTCGTGGACGAGCAGAGCAAATTCGTCGGCGTGGTTTCGACTACCGACGTGCTGCGGCGCATCACGCTTCAGATCGCGCTCAAAGAAGAATTCGCCTCGACCGACCTCGCGGAAGTCATCGACAAGACCATTGAGTCCATCATCAGCCGGCCGCTTTTCAATTTCAAGGAAACGGACAGGATCAAAGACATTGCCAAGGTCATGATGGAAAAAGGCATTCACCGCGTTTTCATCGTGGACGGCGGCAACAATCTCAAGGGTGTGATCTCGGCCATGGATTTCGTGAAGCTCGTGGGAAAGAGCTGATGAACCGCGCCTACGTCATTCTGACCGTGGGATTCTTGATCGTGGCGGCGACGGCCGGGGCAGATATAAAAATGGGTACAGGTCCTGGGACCTGTCCCCGCTTCTTTCAGGCGGGTGGCTGATGCCGGACCGGAAAAGGAAAGAAGCCGCGGCCTCCTACAAGGCGCAATTCGAAAAGATGCGCGGGCTGCTGGAAAAAAACGCGCTTCGCATGAAGCAGGATAAGAAACTGCACGAGGCCGTGACGCATTACCAGGTTCAGAAAAGCCTCGAGAGGATCGCTGAGGCGGACAAGCTGCTGGCGGCGGCAGCGGCCGCGCTGGCGGGCAGGGAAGCCCCGCCGGGCCGTAAGCATAAACTCATCATGCCGCGTCAGGGTGATTTGCTCTAACTCCGTCCGCAACGAAATAGCTGATCACGCTGCCGTCCGGTAAACGTCTCATTTCGTAATGTCCGGGCGAGGAACGCCGGTTCAATTTCAACAGGTCGGCCTTGAACTCGTTCAAATGCTTCTGCGCGGCGGCCAAAATCCGCGAAGCCTGCGTAAAACCTTCCATCGCCTGATCCATCTGCGTCAGATATTCGTGATGAGTGTCCATGCGTTAACCCTCCACCTTTAAATTTCGCCCATCCGCTGGATTTCGGTATAGGACGAGTCCTTCTTTGAGTAGAGAGAATGGACGACGGAGGCGTAAGGATTTCCCTTAGGCGGCTTCGGCGCGCGGGACCGCGAATTCCTTGGGCGCTGCGCTGAGGCCGTGCCGGGCATTGTACGATTTCGTAAAGGATGCGCCCCAAAAAAGAATGACCGCCGAATAATAAACCCACAGCATGAGCACGACGATGGTTCCCGCCGCGCCATAAGTCGACGCGACATGGCTTTTTCCCAGATACAGCCCGATCAGATTTTTTCCCACTTCGAAAAACAGCGCGGTCGCCAGGCCGCCGACCCAGGAACTTCGCCAGGGAATCTTTGCGTCCGGAAGAAACTTGAACATGGAAGCGAAGAGAAGGCTCGTGATGCCCAAAGCAAAGGCCATTTCGAAGAATTTGATCGCGGCGGCGAACACTTCCGGCATGAACTGCGTCATGTAATGCCAGAAGGAGGCAAGCAGCGCGCTCACCGCGAGCGAGACGAGGAGAAGGAAAGAGATGCCGAGCACCATGCCGAGCGACAAAAAACGCTGGCGGATCATGAGCAGCCAGGCCTTGGCCTGCCGGGGTTTGGTTTTGACTTCCCAGATTTTGTTGAAGCACCGCTGCAGCTGCGTGAACACGCCCGTGGCGCCGACGACGAGCGTGGCAAGGCCCGCGGCCGTCGCGATCCGGCTGGCCTGCGGATGGTAGGCATGCTCGATCATGGTCTGGATCGTGGCCGCGGCATCGTCGCCCACGAGCCCGCGGATCTCGCCGAAAAGCGAGCCGGTCACCGCGTCCTGGCCGAGAAAAAGACTGGCCACCGCGATGATGACGATGAGCATGGGCGCCAGCGAAAAAATAGTGTAGTAGGCGAGAGAGGCGGCCATGTTCATGCAATCGGCCCGGCTGAATTCCCGGAAAGAGTCTTTGATGAGCTGAAAGACGCCCGGCTTTTGCATGATTTCCTCCCGTTTCTAAAAGCAGCATTTCCGGTGCCAGGCGGGCGCGGCTGCGGCGGGCCCGGAAAAATTTTTTTAAAATTCCTCCCGGGGACTACGCGGCCTTGCGCGATTGCCGAAAAAGGAAGCTGCCGGGTGTCGTAAAATTGGACAATCCCGGCATCCGCAGTCTTTGATCTTTTTCCGATTTGCGATTAAGATGGGGCCTGCGAGGAACGGCATGACCGAAAAAACACGCTTTATCGAACTGAGGCTCCGCGGGATCACGCAGCTTTTCAATTCCATGGACCCTTCGCCTTTTCACGAAAAGGATCTGGACCATGACGCGGAGGAATTCATCGTGAGCTGGGCGCAGGAATATCCTTCCAAAGCCCCGCTTGCCTTGAGGATTTACCTGGACCAGGGCGCGGAAAACAAGGAAACGGCGGACTTGGTGTGTCAGGCTATCCAGCATTATTTCAACTACCGCGCCCAGCTCAGCCAGCGGGAATTCCGGCAGATGATGCGCAAGGCGGAGAAGAGCCTGCTGATCGGCATCGTCTTTCTCGCCGCCTGTCTCGCGGCCGCCGGGCTTCTCGACTCGGGCGCGGGGCCGGCTCGGAATTATTTTTTCAAGGAAAGCCTGACCATCGTCGGCTGGGTGGCCATGTGGCGCCCGATCGAGATGTATTTGTACGACTGGTGGCCCGTGGCGAGGCAGATCCGTACCTATAAAAAGCTGAGCGTGATTCCCGTGGAAGTCGCCAAGAATCCGTACGGCACGGCCCCTCAAGCCAAATTTCAGTGAGCCTCCCGTGGCGGAACACGAAAATCCCGCGTCGCCCCGTTTCTCCCTGAAAGACAGCCTGCGCAGCTTCGGGCCGGTGATCGTATCACTCTTCGCGGCCGTGGGCATCCTCACGTTCCTGTTCCGCTACGTCAACCTGCAGCCCGCGGTCGAAGAAAACTTTTTCTTCTCCAACGAAGATCCCCAGCTCCGGGAAGACAAAAAAATCTCCGCCATTTTTCCGCAGACCGCCCAGATCATCCTGAGCGCCTCGGGCGATCTCGCGTCCGAATCGTACCAGCTCAAAGTCAAAGATTTGAGCGACGTCTTCGCGGCCATGCCTGAAGTGCTCGCGGTGCAGTCGCTCTCGCGGGGACCTGACAGTCTCGAGGACGCGATGGAGAGCGAGTTGTGGCGGCGCACCCTCATCGCCAAAGATAAGGACGCTTCCTTTATTTTCATCTTCCTGAAAGAAAATCCCACGGAAACTTTCATCACTCAGGTGCGGAAGCTGCGCGAAAAATATCAGGCCCCGGATTTCCGCCTCATGATTTCCGGAGGACCGTACATCGTGGAGATGATCCGCCGCAGCCTGTTCCGCGACCTGCAGGTCTTCAGCGTGACGGCGCTCGCCATGTTTTCGCTGTGCCTGCTTTTTCTTTTCCGCTCCTACTGGATCGTGGGCGGCACGGTCGTGTCGTCGCTCATCGCAAGCGCGCTCGCGCTGATCGCCAACCAGGCGCTGCGCATCCAGATGGGATTCCTGACGTCGAATCTTTCCACCATCGTTTTCGTGCTCACGCTCTCGCACATCACGTTCCTGACCGCGGACTGGAAACAGATCATGGACGCCAGGAGCGGCGGTAAAAATCCGGGCTGGAAGGCGGCCCGGCAGACCTTCGAGGCCGCGCTGTGGAGCACGGCCACGGCGCTGCTGGGTTTTCTCAGCCTTTTTTTCGTGCAGGCCAAGTCGCTCCGCCAGTTCGGCGCGGCCGGCTCCATCGGCGTTTTTTTCTCGCTCATCGGGGCGTACGCCATTTACCCGTGGTTCCTCGACTGCCAGAAAACAAGGCCGCATTTTTTCAAGGCGCGTCCCCAGGTGGATGCCCGGATGGCCGCGTTTTTCAAAAAGCCGCAAGGGTGGGTGACGGCGGTGTTCGCGCTGCTCACGCTGCTTTCGGTTCCTGTCCTTTCGCGGCTCAACACGGACCCGAGCCTGTTCACGTATTTTCGCAAAGGCGGCGAGATCCGCGAAGGCCTCGAGTACATCGACAAGAACGGCGGCAGCAACATCCTGAACATCGTCGTGTCGGACCCCGGCGGCGCGGAGCTGAACACCCGCGAAGCCATGCGCCGCATGTGGGAACTCCAGGAAGCCCTGGAAAAAGATCCGGCGGTGGGCAGCGTGGTGTCGATCCCGCTGCTGCTGAACGAAGCCAAGCGCTCGAAGCTCGCCAAGTTTCTGACCAACGAATGGCTGCTGGACATCATGGAAAGCCCGCGCTTCGGGGAAATCGCGAAATATTTCATCACGTCCGACCGCAAACAGGCTTTGTTCACGCTGCGCATGAAAGAAGGGGGACTCCAGGAAAAACGGCTGGACGCGGCCGAGCGCGTGCGGCAGGTCGTGACGGGGCAGCATTTCAAAGCGGATCTCATCGGCGGGATTTTCGTGCTGCAGGGCCGGCTGGCGTCGCTGGTCAACACGAGTCTGATCTCCGGCGGCATCCTGATGAATGCCGTGATCCTTTTGATCACGTGGTTTCTCTCGCGCTCGCTGCGCGTCGCGGCCGCGATGCTGGCCAGCCTTTACTTTGTCCCGGCCGTCATGTTCGGAGTTTTCGGCCTTTTCCGCGTGCCCATCGACATTATTTCCGCGCCCGCCGTGAACCTGGCGCTCGGCATGGGCGTGGATTCCATGATCCACATGGTCATCCACATCCGGAG
>Ga0310810_10012155_pt1 | contig 10099 bp, 9 predicted proteins | sample NCmetagenome_FD_207641 | JGI IMG/M metagenome (GOLD analysis project Ga0310810, IMG submission 207641) | Soil microbial communities from experimental microcosm in Duke University, North Carolina, United States - NC | ecosystem: Engineered > Artificial ecosystem > Soil microcosm > Unclassified ...
GGCTCGGCCGAGGACACCTAGGTCGTTTGCTTCGAAGCCGGGACTCCGCCAGTTCTCTGTCGTTTCCCAGAGCCAGTTTCCCGTCTCCTTCGCCAGCCGGGCGTAGTATCCATAGCCGTAGAGGCTTCGGCGATTGGGATCGAAGGTCGTCGAAAAGAGGCCGTCCGTGGTTTCGGTGCGGCCGGTTCGCTGGTAGTACCGTGCACTGGCGAATTGCGCTCTCCTGATCGCTGCTGTGTCGCCGCCGATGTGGGTGAGTGCGCTCTGAACGTTGAATGAGTACTCCTTGTTCGCCCAATGGTGATCCAGGTCGAGCCCGAATGCCTGCGCGTTGGATCGGAGAAGCGAGATCTGGTCGGGATTCGAGAGCGAACGATTTACCATCGTTGTGATGGTGCCAAGGCGTGTATCGCCGCCCCGAAAATCCTTCTTCAACCTGCCGATGAAATAGTTGGTCAGCGGCTCGACTTCGAGCGTTTGGTCAGTCGTGAGGCCGGTCGGCCGGAAGTGCGCCTCTTCCCGAGCCGTGAGCGCATCCATGACTCCAACGGTTATTCCTTTACTGGTCCGTCCCGTAACTTTTCCGGCACCGAGGATCGTGGTCGCATCGGCGGCGTCCATGAAATCGGACCGTCCTGAAACGACTCCTGCCAGCTGAGGGGATCGTCCGATGCGCCGAGTATAAATCAGGCTGAGGCTGGAGACGTTGCTGCAGAAAAAGCAGCTGAAGCCTCCGGTCGAGAAGTACTGAGAATTCGACACGAAGAAAGGGCGCTTTTCCGAGAAGGTGGTCTCGAAGACGGAAAGGTTCACTGACGCCGGATCTACCTCGACCTGCCCGAAATCAGGGTTTATCGTTCCGTCGAGGGTAAGATTGGACGTGAGATTGACCTTCAGATCCCCACCGACGCGATAGTTCATGTCGTTGGTCGAGTGATATGGATCGCCGGCCCGTGGCTTTTCCAACTTGCTTCGCGTAGTCGCATACGGGACGAGCTCCATCTGACGCGGCCGAGAGGTGACCTTGATGCCCTCGAGCGTCCCGAAATACGCTGGGCCACCGTATTCGTTGCTCCGCCAGAACGCCCACATGTCCTGCTCATTGTTACGATCGTTCGTGCGCCAGATCTGCATACCCCACACCTGCTCCGGCGCGCGGGAGAATCGGAGCTGAGACAGGGGAATCCTGAATTCCGCCGTCCAGCCGAGCGAATCGATCTTCGTCGCTCCCTCCCACACCGGATCGTAAGTAGGGTCCCCGTTCTGGTGATCCCCTTTGACCCCATCCGGATTCAACTCGAACCACGTGCGGCTGTTCTTGTCACGAAACGTGTCGAATACGAACGCGATGTGGTCAGAAGTGAGATTATTGCCTCCGGTCATCACCTGGTCTCGCCGCGCCAGCGCGGAGCGAACACCCTTTGCTCCCAGCGAATCGAACATCCTGGCACCGATGTAAATCGCGCTGGCGTCGTAGAGAATGCGGATCTCGGTCCGCTGAGTGGGGGGCTTGCCCTCGTTGGGTACGGCTTGGATCAGCTCCGTGATCGGTGTCGCCGCTGCCCACGCGGCATCATCCAGACGGCCGTCGATTGTTATTTCGCCCTGGCGCAGTGCTGCGTGTGCTACCGGGCGCGGGTCACTCTGGGACCGGGTCGTCTGTTGGGCGCTGCTCGAAGCGGAAGCCAAGGTGATCAGTAAGCAAAGAAGCGAGAACCAGAGGAATGCAACCGACAGGCGAGCGGGCATATCAGGCTCCTGCAGACAAATGCAGTTTGTGAAATAGGTTTGTAGCGGCAGGCTCCATGAGCCGGGCATCACGGTGTTGTCCCTTAGACCGCCTAACCGCTGAAATGGTTGGAGTCTGATTGTCTACGCATCGTAAACGTTCACGGGTGCCCGCTCGCTATCTTCCTTTGCCGCTCATCCCACTACGGCGTCGCGGTCATTTGGTCTCGGCGCCCGTTACCCGAAGTTGGAGGATTCTTGAAATCGCCGATTGCCCTCCTGGCCCTTGTCGCCGGCTCGCTCTCGCTGTCGGCGCAGACCTCAGTGAAGCCTGCCCTTCTCGCACCGGAGCCGGGGGAATCGCATCTTCGTAACGTCCGACAGCTCACGAACGGCGGAGAGAACGCCGAGGCTTACTTCAGTCACGACGGCAAGCGCCTGATCTTTCAAAGCACGCGCGATGGAAGGACGTGTGATCAGCAGTACCTGATGAACATCGATGGGTCGCACGTCGTCCGGGTCTCGAACGGAGTCGGAAAGACTACCTGCGGGTATTTCATGAATGGCGATCGGCGCATCCTTTTCGCCTCGAGCGATGCTCTGGAAAAGGATTGCCCACCGCGACCGGATCCGTCCAAAGGGTACGTCTGGCGCCTCGATCCTTTCGACATTTATACAGCTAGCGCAGATGGTTCCCACCTGCAGCGCGTGACCCGATTCGGCGTCTACACTGCCGAGGGCGTCTTATCTCCCGATGGGCGAAAACTGGTATTCACGTCGCTGAAGGGTGGCGACCTCGACATCTACGTAATGAACATCGACGGAACGGGTCTGAGGCAGCTGACACAACAGCTCGGCTACGACGGAGGACCGTGGTGGTCTCCGGATGGGAAGCGAATAGTGTATCGCGCCAACCATCCCCAGACGACGGCCGAGATTGCCACCTACAAGGATCTATTGGCACAGCGTCTGGTCCGGCCCAACAAAATGGATCTGTGGATGATGAATGCCGACGGGAGCGACCAGCACCAGATCACACACCTGGGCGCGGCGAGCTTCGGACCGTCCTGGACCGCGGATGGGAAGAAGATCATTTTCTCCTCGAATCATCACACCGATCCGAAGTTGGGCAACTTCGACCTGTTTCTGATCAATCCGGACGGCACCGGGCTCGAGCAGGTTACGACGGCGCCTACTTTCGACGGATTTCCCATGTTCAGTCCCGATGGCAGGAAGCTGGTGTGGGCATCGAACCGACACGATACCAACCCGCACGAGACCAATGTGTTCATCGCGGACTGGGTGAACTAGTCCGTTCCGAGCCCGATCTGGGCCAGGTGGTGCTTAAGATGAGCGACGTAGTCGCGCATGAAGTAATCGAGTGTCGCGGGTTGGTCGCGAGGAACCGGTTGCCACGCGAGCTCGTCGAGATTGTGGCGTGCCCGCGCGCGATCACGTTCGTCTTTAGGGACGAACTCCATGAGCCGCGCGATGTGCAGGTTGAAACTGCTCCATAGCGCAATCAGGTCTTCCCAGGGCGCGTCACGATATCTCTGCACTGACACCCACGCGTCCTGTTCATATCCGGAAAAAACCAGATCTTCCTGAAATTGTGCACGCACAAAGCGCTGATGGTTGTTGGATGCTGAATCAATGAGGTGTCCAATGATTTCTTTTGGGCACCATTTGCCCGGCCCGGGGCGGAGGCGCGATCGCGTCTCGTCCATCTCCCGGAGCAGAGGCGTGGCCTTTCGGACCGCCTCGCGAAGCTCTGCGACGTATTCGGGCATATTGACTACCCCAAAAATAACTGTGGCGCGGGAATTGAACGTTTCGCCGGAAGACCTTTCTGGCGATCGTGGGGTATTTTCCACGACGCGTCACCCGAGCTTTCGGGCTCACTTCAGATACTGCCGATGAAACGCATCGCCCTTTTACTGGTTCTTCTGATTGGACTCGCGGTCACTTCCGCCGCGCGGTCACAGCAGCCGACGACCAAGTCACCGCCGTCCAAATCGACGAATCGCGCAGCAGATTCGGTTTCCTTCAAGCCATCGCCCGAGCTCCAGAAATCGCTCGACGACCTGGCCGCCGCTGTACAGGCTCTCGCGATAAGGATCACGTCCGATCCGGCGATAAAATCCGCCGCGATGCAGGTTGCGACGGGGTTGGTAACCACGGCGCAGCAGGTTGTCGCTGAGCAGTCAGTGGTAATCGAAGGAGCTCTCAAGACGGCCGCCGAGCGCATCTCGACCGCCCAGTCGAACCTGCCGCAGCATCCCAGGAAGTAGCCGCCCGATCCCCGGTCGCGGCTTGCGTCCTCGCGCGGCTACATTTGCGCGGTGCTGGTCACCGATGATCGGAGAGAAGTAGCGCGCCACGCTATCATAGGCGCGATCGTAGGAACCCTGTGCGCTGTCGTCGCGCACGTTCTTGGCGTGCAGCAGCTCCTTCGGCGGCCGGATCTCGTTCTCTACCTACCCGCGGCACTCGTTGGAGCTGTGCTTGGGAACACGCGCCTCAGGCCGCTACTCCCTATTGCCGGAGGAGTTCTCGCCGTCATCTGCATCGCGGTGGCCTATACTCCGCTCGTATCGGCCGTCGCGCGGCCACTCATCAGACGCGATAGCATTCCCGCGAGAGTCGACGCGATTGCGGTTTTGTCAGCGGGGTTTACGAACGATGGAATGATGAGCCGCGAGACACTCGAGCGCATGCTGAGTGGACTCACGCTCGCGAGACGGGGGTTGGCGCCCGTGATGCTCGTATCCATGGAGCAGGCGAACAGGCGGTCGGATTCGGCAGACCTTCAGAGCGTAATATCACTCGTTGGTTCAGGGGCCCGGACAATTCTGGTTGACTCGGTTACGACAACGCGCACCGAGGCGTTGCGCATGAGGGCGATCGCACGCGCCAACGGCTGGCAAACACTGGCAGTGGTTACATCACCCCTGCACACGCGCAGAGCCTGTGCTACTTTCGAGGCTGTTGGTTTTAGAGTCGTGTGCGTGCCCGCGACGGTTCGCGGATCCGGGCTGATTCCCGGAAGCGTCGCCGAGGACCGGTTGCGCGACTTTCGATCGTGGCTCTACGAGACGTTCGCGACCGACTCTTATCGAAGACGTGGCTGGATTCCCTGATGCATTCAACCGTGAGAATTCCGAGGGATCGCTCGCAATGACATCCGTTTCACCGAATTCCATCGCGTCCACGAGCGCGACCGCGTATGCCGCTGGCGACGTTAGTGGAATCTGGAAGGTGATTACCGCTTCGTCCGTCGGCACGATGATCGAGTGGTACGATTTCTACATTTTCGGCAGCCTCGCCGCGATCATCGCCACGCAATTCTTCCCGGGCGGGAATCCTACCGCAAGCTTCCTCAAGACGCTTGCGACTTTCGCCGTTGGATTTGCCGTGCGCCCGTTTGGTGCGCTCGTGTTCGGGCGAATTGGAGACCTGACTGGCCGTAAGTTCGCGTTCCTCGCGACACTGCTGATTATGGGTGGGTCGACCGCGGCAATCGGATTTCTGCCGGGATACGATAGAATCGGGATTCTCGCCCCCATTGCGCTGGTGATCCTGCGACTGCTTCAGGGGCTCGCGCTCGGCGGAGAGTACGGTGGGGCGGCGGTCTATGTTGCCGAGCACGCGCCGGACAACCGGCGCGGATACTACACGAGCTTCATTCAGACCACCGCGACGCTAGGACTTTTTCTTTCACTCGCGGTGATCCTGATAGTTCGCGCCGTATTGGGCGAGGACGCATTCAAGGTGTGGGGCTGGAGAGTCCCTTTCATTCTCTCGCTGCTTCTCGTCGCCATTTCCTACTATATCAGGATCAGGCTGCGTGAATCGCCGCTCTTCGCGGTCCTGAAGGAGACCGGCCAGACCTCCACCGCTCCGATCCAGGAGAGCTTCGGAACGTGGTCCCGCTGGAAAGTGTTCTTCGTCGTTCTGCTCGGAGCGACTGCTGGACAGGCGGTCGTCTGGTACACCGGACAGTTCTACGCGCTGCTATTTCTGCAGACCGTTCTCAAAGTCCCGCTCGTGACGTCGTATGTATGCGTCGCGGTCGCGCTCATCCTCGGGACGCCGTTGTTCGTGTTCTTCGGAAGCCTATCCGACCGAATTGGGCGCAAGAAGATCATGATCGCGGGCAATCTGCTCGCGGCGATTCTTTACGTGCCGATCTATCATGGGATGAAGCTCTACTCCAATCCGGTGAATGCCGTCGCCCTCACGGCGCTGGTCTTCGTCCAGGTCGTGTTCGTAACGATGGTATACGGTCCCATCGCGGCGTTCCTGGTCGAGGCGTTTCCAGCGAGGATTCGATATACATCGATGTCCCTTCCGTACCATTTCGGCAACGGCTGGTTCGGCGGGTTTCTTCCAATCATCGCGACAAGTCTGGTTGCCCGTACCGGAAATATTTACGCCGGCCTGGCATTCCCGATCGTGGTTGCGCTGATCACTGTGGTGGTGGGTTCGATCTTTCTCCGGGACCGGCACAACGAAAGCATTTGGGCCGAGGTACAGCCCGGGGGAAACCCAGTGGGCATGTCGAGGGCTCGCGCTTGATGATGCGGATCTGAAGGTGTTCATCCTCATGGCGGCGAGCCTCCTCGCCCTGTCGCAGAGCAGGGATTCGGTAGTCGAGAAAATTCAGGCACGAATCAGCGCGGAGCCAGGCGCACAGGTCGGAATTGCGTACGTCGACCTTGCATCGGGAGACACACTGTTCCTCAATGCGGATACGAGCTTCCACGCGGCCAGCACGATGAAGGTGCCGGTGATGATCGAGCTCTTCCGCCGCGCCAACACCGGCTCCTTCAGGATGGATCAGGGCTTGTTGATGGTGAACCAGTTCGCTTCGATCGTCGACGGGTCTCCTTACTCGCTGGACCCGGGTTCGGACAGCGATTCGACGCTTTACCGCTGCATCGGCCAAAGGGTGCGCGTTGATACTCTGTTGCGGCTCATGATCACACGATCCAGCAACTTCGCCACGAATACGCTGATCACGCTCGTGGGAGCCGAAGCGGTTACCAGATCAATGCGGTCGCTTGGAGCACAGCGGATCCAGGTGCTCCGTGGCGTCGAAGATGGAAAAGCGTTCGAGAAAGGCCTCAACAACACGACGACCGCGCGCGATCTGGCCATCATTCTCCGCGCGATCGAAGAAGGCAGAGCCGGATCTCCGGCTGCGACGCATCAGATGCTGGCGATTCTGCTCGCCCAGGAGTTCAACGAAAAGATCCCCGCCGGTTTGCCGCCCGGCACGCGGGTCGCCCACAAGACCGGCGAGATCACCGCAGTTTCTCACGACGCCGCAATCATCTATCCCAGTGGGAGAAAACCATACGTGCTGGTTGTCCTTACGCGCGGAATTTCCGACGGAACCAGGTCGAGCAAGTTGATCGCCGACATCTCCTCGATTCTGTACGCTCACAACGTAGCGGCGGCCGGTGTCAGTTCGGCGCGTGTAGCCAACTGATGAAAGTCGCTTTTCTCGGGTTGGGAGACATTGGTCATCTGATGGCGTCGCATTTGGCGCGCGACCCGTTCGAGCTGGTCGTATGGAACAGAACGGCGCTCAAGTCCGAGGATTTCGCGCGGACGCACAAGGCTCGCGTCGCGGCGACGCCAGCGGATGCGGTACGTGGCGCCGTCGTCGTAATAACGTGTCTGCCCTCCTCAATCGAAGTCGAGGCTGTGCTTCACGGGGAAAACGGAATGTTGGACGCGCTGGCCAAGGGCGCGGTGCTCGTCGACTGCACGTCGGGTGATCCGCCGACGTCGCGCTCGATCGCAGCCGAGCTCGGCGGCCGTGGCGTGGAGTTCATCGATGCCCCAGTGAGCGGCGGTACGATTGCCGCGAAGGCCGGATCGCTCACCGTCATGTGGGGCGGCGAGACTACGGTCTTTGAGAGGGTACGCCCCGTGATCGAGGCGTTCGGAAAAAAAATCGTCCATGCGGGGCCGGTGGGATCGGGAGATGCGCTGAAGGCAGTGAATAACGCGCTCCTCGCCGTGCACATTCTCTCTGCGGCCGAAGGGCTCGCAATACTCGTCAAGGCAGGCGTTGATCCGAAGGTAGCACTCGACGTGATCAACGCGTCGAGCGGACGGTCGAACAGCTCCGAGAATCTGATTCCACAACGCGTGCTCACGCGCGCTTTTCCAAGAACGTTTCGTCTCGCGCTCCTGGAAAAAGACATCGGAATTGCCGCGGTCATGGCCGATGATCTGAACGCGCGGACTCCGCTGCTTTCGCTCACAGCCGAGCGGTTTCACGAAGCGCGCGAGAGACTTGGGGAGGAGGCGGACCACGTCGAGGCCGTGAAGATGGTCGAACAGGAAAACGGCATCGAGATCAAATAGCAATCACGCGATTGCCGCGCTGCCGCGGTGTGAATTCGCGTGCGACTGCGGCCGGCAACGAACGTCGAGCCCGCAAGAGTCGTCTAGTCGCGATTCCGCAGAGCTGCGCGGTCGACTTCAGCGATGCGCTCGGCGGCGATACGCGGATCTATTACTGGGGCGACCTCTTCATCCGACAGGTCCGAAGTCCACTGCGCCCTCTCAACGACGCGCTCGCCGTTAGGCGCGAGCATTCCAAATTCGATTTCGGCGCGCCGACAGAAGCGCTCCTGCCGTGCGCGATCCTCCATTTCCAGCGGAAATCCAAGGGCGTGAAGCCGAGCGTGCATCGCCTCGTGAAGAATCGTGGCCGCCACCTCGGCATCCGAGAAATCCGGATTCACCGTAAAAGTCAGCTCGACGAGACACGCGCGCTGCTCATGGAAGTATGCTCCGCGACAAGCGAACCGCTGAACCACGATGTAGGCAAAATCTCTCTGGAGATGCCGGAAGTGATGCGGAACGTAGCGCTCGATAAGGGATAGACTGCGCTCGAGGCGGGCGATCACCGCATTGGTCTGGATGTCGGGGCGAGTGTTGTAGACGACCACGTCGATCCCGCGCACGTTGTGCCTGGTCACGCCGGTCGAATCCCGTTTTCCGGCGAGGCGCCTGAATAGTTCGGCGAGCATACGAATAAGAATAGCGGTCGCGCGAAGTTCATAGGCGTGGCGCCTTCAATTACCCCGTCCGACGCGCCATATTGTGCACCAATGGCTACGAAAACCACGACGGTCCTCGACGCCCGGGCCGTCGAGCGCACCTTGAAGCGCATGTCGGTGGAGATCGTCGAGCTCAATCACGGCACGGACGATCTCATCATCGTTGGAATCCAGCGTCGCGGCGTGCAGCTCGCCGATCGCCTCGTGAAAATGATAGAAGGTGGAGAGGGAGTGACGGTACCACAGGGCTCTCTGGACATCACGCTGTATCGGGATGATCTGCAGACGGTCGGACCGCGCCCGGTCGTGGGTCCGACGTATCTGCCATGGGATCTGGAGGGCAAACACATCGTGATCGTAGACGACGTCCTCTACACTGGCCGCACCGTACGAGCGGCCCTCGACGAGCTCGCGGATTTCGGGCGCCCGGGGTCGATCTCGCTTGCCGTCCTGATCGACCGCGGTGGGCGCGAGCTTCCGATCCACGCTGATGTCGTCGGAAAGAAGGTGGAAGTAGGTCCCGATGAAAGGGTCGACGTGATGGTCGCCGAGGTAGACGACCGCACCGAGGTCGTCATCGTTCCCAAGTCAACGGCGTGACCGGAACCCTCGGCAAGGATCTACTTGGCCTCGAGTCGCTGACGGGCGACCAGATTCGACTCATTCTCGATACCGCGGAACCGTTCAAGGAGATCAGCGAGCGCGCCATCAAGAAGGTGCCCGCGCTCCGTGGGTCTACGATCGTAAATCTCTTCTTCGAGAACTCGACGCGGACGCGCATCTCGTTCGAGTTCGCGGAGAAGCGCCTCTCGGCGGATACGGTCAACGTGTCGGCATCCGGATCGAGCGTTTCCAAAGGGGAGACACTGGTCGACACGGCGCGAAATCTCGAGGCGATGCGGATCGACATGGTCGTCATCCGGCACTCGGCCTCGGGCGCGGCGCAATTTCTCGCCGAGCGGATTCAGTCCAACGTCATCAACGCGGGGGACGGAACGCACGAGCATCCCACCCAGGGACTGCTCGACATTCTGACGCTGCGAGATCGCTTTGGAGATTTGAAGGGACGGCGGATATGCATCTGCGGTGACATTCTGCATTCACGCGTGGCTCGGTCGAATATCTGGGGTTTGACCAAGCTCGGCGCCGAGGTGGCCGTGTGTGGACCGCGCTCGCTGCTTCCGAATGCGATCGATGAGTTCGGCGTGCGAATCTTCGACCGCGTCGAAGAGGCCATCGAATGGGCTGAGGCACTGAACGTCCTGCGTCTCCAGTTCGAGAGGATGACG
>Ga0310810_10012156_pt1 | contig 10099 bp, 9 predicted proteins | sample NCmetagenome_FD_207641 | JGI IMG/M metagenome (GOLD analysis project Ga0310810, IMG submission 207641) | Soil microbial communities from experimental microcosm in Duke University, North Carolina, United States - NC | ecosystem: Engineered > Artificial ecosystem > Soil microcosm > Unclassified ...
TCTTGACGCGCCCGTCCTTCGTGACGAACACGTTCTCCGGCTTGAGGTCCCGGTGGACGATCCCCTTGTCGTGCGCGGCGGCGAGGCCGCTGGCGATCTGCACGCCGCACTCGATCGCCTTCCGCGGCGTCAGCGCGCCGCGTTCGAGCGTCTGTCGCAGCGTTTCCCCTTCGAGGAGTTCCGAGACGACGTACGGCACGCCGTCGGTCGTGCCGACGTCGTAGACGACGAGGATGTTGGGGTGATTGAGCGCCGCGGCCGCGCGTGCTTCCTGCTCGAAGCGGCGGAGCCGATCAGCATCCGCGGCGAAGAGCGACGGCAGGACCTTGACGGCGACGTCGCGTCCGAGGCGCGCGTCACGGGCGCGAAATACCTCGCCCATGCCGCCCGCGCCGATCGGCGCGACGATTTCGAACGGGCCCAGGCGGGTACCGGTGGTCAGGGACACGGGCGCGATTGTAACGCACGGCCGAGATTGGGTTCGTGGGGAGGGCGCTCGCGATGTCAGCGCTGCAGCGTCAGAAGCAGCACGATAACCGTGAGGTAGGAGACGCCGGCATACCCGGCGGCCAACACCACGCGGCCGGACGGTGGAAGCCGCGGCCAGGCCAGAAGGGGGTGCCGCATGATCGCGAGTACCCGGCCGACCAGCAGTTCCACCGCCACGCGATGCAGAATCGCAAGAGGCTCGCCAGCCGCAACGCGCGAAAACTGGCGCGTTCGCGCGATCACGTTTTCGACGCGGCAGCGAACGTCCGTTCCTGAGCAGAGTTTTGTCGTCTTTTTCCGGGGGGCTTCGCCCCGCCGGACCCCCCTGCACGCGCGCTCGCTCGCCGCTCCGCCGGCTCCCCCCGCGCGCGTGGCTCGTTCGCACGCTCACTCGCCCGCCAACTCGTCACGCATCAGCCAACGTGGATTTTTTCCAGCTCTTTGTTTACCGGGGGGCTTCGCCCCGCCGGCCCCCCGGCACGCAACGCTCACTCGCCCGCTTCTCCCGGCGGCTTCGCCGCGCTGGCCCGCCCTGCTCAGTCGCGGCCGAGGCGGTCGATGGAGATGCGCACCAGCACCGTCCGTCCCAGTTCCTGGCGAATCTCATAAAGCTCGAAAGCGTCGGTCTCCGCTGGCTCTGGCGCCGGTGTCGCGCGCGGACGCACGTCGGCGTACGCGCCACCGGCCGCGGCGACGAGATCGGCGACGGCGCCAAGCGCTTCCGCCGCGTGCGAGTCGCTCTTCGATCCGAGCTGCACGAGCATCCCGTTCTGGATGCCGATCGAGAGATCGTTCGATCCCCAGCCGCGCTGCTGGCGGATGTACGACGCGTTGTTCATGTCGGGAAGATAGACGACGGCGACCTGCACGGGCGCGTTCTTCGCACCCGTTCGCGCGACGAGCAGGTACGGCTTCGGCGCGTACACCTTCACGCCGATTTCGTGCGTCAGCGCGGGATCGGAATACACACGAACGCCGGCGCACGCGCTGCCCGCCTGCGCGCAAGTCACGACGACGAGGAGTTTCAGCGAGGAGCGAAGCAGACGCATGAGCGCCTCCTTCGCGCATTAGACGAACGCTGCACGTCCTTCGATCGCGAGCACCGAGCACCCGCACGAAGCACCACGCACCAAGCACCGAGCACCGCGGCCGAAGGCCGCCAGCTACCCGCAGTGGCCGCCGGCGAGTGTCGAGACGAACACGAGCGGGTGCTTCTTACCCACCGTGAACGCGTGCGGCACGCCGCGCGGAATCATGAGGAACACGCCGGCGCTGACCGGCTCCTGTCGGCCCCCCATCCGGGCATTCCCTTCCCCCGCGATTACGTACACGTATTCGTCCGCATCCGCGTGCGTATGCTCCGCGATCGCGTCGTTCGCCTGGATGAGCGTCGCTGAACCGCCATCGCTGCACGCCATCGGGGTCGTCGTGCCGCTCGCTTTGCCGACGTAGTACTTCTCGATGAACGCCGGCATATCCAGGACGACGGGCTTGACCGTGCTCGGCGGCTTGGGTTCGGGCGCGGGTGGCGCCGGAGGCTCGACCGGCTTCGGCGTCGGTGTCATCGTCACCTTCACGTCGACGGGCGCGCCGCGCTTGCCGGTCACGTCCTGTTCCACCGTGTCGTAGCCGTCCTTCTCGAACTTGAAATGATAGGGGCCGACCGGCAGATCCTCGAACGCGATCCGGCCGTTTTCCGTCGAGGCCGAGCGCTGCGCGCGGCCCGTGACGGTCACGTCCACGCCGGTGAGCGGCGTGCCGGACGCGTCGGTCACCATCACCGCGAAGGCGGCGGGCCCTGTGGTGGGTCCGCGCTGCGGCGCAGCGCCTCGCTGGGCGGCTGCCGGAAGCGAAGACGAACCCACGAGCATGATTGCCAGAACCAGCTTGCTCACAATATCCTCCAGACTCGCATCTTCTATTAGACTTCAACTGATCCGCGTTGCGCACGCCGCGCCGCGCACGCCGCGTTCCGCACTCCGCGACCCGCGCCCCGCCGTTTTGCGCTACGCTCGGCCGTCATGACCGGCCCATCCGTCCTGCTCCGGCAGGAAGAAGCCGAAGTCCAGGCGCGCAGCGAGCACCTGCGCAAGGACCTGGGCGTCGCCGATCTCACGCTCACGCAAATCCTCTTCATCGTGGGCTTGCCGTGGGTGGGCGTCGCCGCCAAAGAGGGCCCGGCCCACGTGGTGTTCTGGGTGGCAGCCATCACGTGCTTTTATCTTCCGTCCGCCGCCGTCGTCGTGCACCTCAACCGGACGATGCCGCTCGAGGGCGGCTTGTATCAATGGGCGAAGCTCGGGTTCAACGACCTGACCGGGTTTCTGGTGGCCTGGAACCTGTGGTTGTTCGGCATCCTCAACACGTCGGAAATCGGTTTGCAGGTGACGCAGTACTTCCGCTACATCCTGTCGGCTGCAGGCGACGCGGTCGTCTCGAGCAACTGGATGGTCGCGGCGGCGAACGTCGTCATCCTGTCGGGACTGGCCGGGCTGACGGTCCGCGGCTTGAGCGTGGGCAAATGGCTTCACACGACCGGCGGCGTGCTGATGGTCGCGACGTTCGCGATGCTCGTGGCGCTGCCATGGCTCAACGTCGCGCACGGCACGATTCCAGCGTTCCATCCGCTCGCGACCGCGATGCCCGCGATGTCGATCATGAGCCTGAACCTCTTCGGAAAGATGGGATTCGGCGCGATGGGTGGCTTCGAGTACGTCGCGATCCACGCCGGCGAGTGTCGTAATCCAACGCGCGCGATTGCCCGCTCGGTGATGTTCGCGGCCCCGGTGATCGCGCTGATGTTCATCCTCGGGACGAGTTCGGTCCTGGCGCTGGTGCCGTTCGATCAGATCGACCTCATCGCGCCGATTCCGCAGGTGCTGAGCGCCGGGTTCGCTGCGCTCGGACCCGTCAGCGGCATCGCGACCGCCACGATTCTGGTGATGCTCGCGATACGCGTCGCGCAGGCGAGCGTGCTGTTCGGGGGCAATACGCGGCTGCCGATGGTTGCCGGGTGGGATGGCCTGCTGCCCGCCTGGTTCACACGCCTGCATCCCCGCTATCAGACGCCCGTCAACTCGATCGCCTTCGTAGGGATCGTGACGCTCGCCTTCGCTCTCATCGGTTCCATCGGGGTCGGCAAGCAGGAGGCCTTTCAGCTGCTGTGGAATGCGGCGGGCATCTTCTACGCGCTGACGTACCTCGTCATGTTCGCGATCCCGCTCGTCGGGCGTCCCGCCGTGCGCGGTTCCGCCGGGCTGCGCGTCCTCGCGCTCTCCGGATTCCTCATGACGCTGCTCTTCGTCGTGCTGGCCGTCATTCCAATCGTCGACGTCGTGAGCCAGCTGCAGTTCGCGCTCAAGATTTCGTCGGTGATCGTGCTCACGAACATCGCCGGCTGGGCGTTGTTCCGCAGGGCCGCCGCCCGCGCTCAGGTGCGGTCGTAATCCGCGACCCAGCTCTTGACGGCGCGCTTGATGTCGTTGGGCGGGAGCTTCTCGCGCGCGGCGCGTTCGCACAGCCCCGGAAGCTCGGGATCCGAGGCGAACCGGAGGGCGGCCAGTTGCTTCATCGAGAGGGTCGCCATGGCCCGCTGCTGATCCGGCGTCATCAGCTGCAGGGCTCGAATCCGCATCTCCGCGCGGATGATGCGGTCCTGCAGCCGCGTCGTGTAAGCGCGGCTCATCCAGATCAGCATGAAGACCGAGCCGAGCAGAGCGCCCGTCCCGATCGCCAGCGACCGCGGCGTCCCGTGCGGCCACGCAAGCAGGAACTCGACCACGGCGACGACGAGCAGCGCGAAGGCGATGACGGTCAACGTCGGCCGGTGTGCGTGAGTTTCAAATGACTGCGGTGCGGGCATATGACGCCTTCGTTACGCGCCGACCGCGAGCAGCGGATCGGTATTGTTGATGGCCAGCGATGTCACGATGAACAGCACGCGCCCGTCGGCTGGACTGATCGCGCGCTGCAGCACGCGTCCTTCGTAATCCAGCACCTGGCCGAGGTCCTCGCCCTTGCGCACCTCTGCACCGACGCCAACAGCCGGATACCAGCATCCGTCGTGCTCGCTGCGCAGCCAGAGAAAGTGCTCGATGACCGTCGACGGCAGCGGCGCGGGCGCCGGGCCATCGATCATGTTCAGGTGCCGCAGCACGCGCTGGATGCCGGTCGTGAGCTGCGAGACATGCTCACGCGTCCAGATCCCCTGGCCGCCGGCTTCGGCGAGAATCGACGGCACGCCGGCCTTCGATGCCGCCGAGAACGTGGCGCCGGCTGTTTCGCTGCTGACGATGTAGGGAATCGCGAACGTCCGGGCCAATTCGAGCGATGCGTCGTCCACTCGCGCGGTGCCCGATCGAAAAAAAATCGTGAACGGCACGAGCGCTTCGATGAGATCGCCGCCGTGCAGATCGATGTAGTAGTCCGCGCGCGCGATGATGTGGTGAAAGACCCAGTGCGCGAGCTGCTGCGAGGCGGTGCCTGCGGGGTCGCCCGGAAATACGCGGTTCAGGTTCTTGCCGTCGAGCGGGGAAACGTAGATGGAACGGGCCGTGAACGAGGCCAGGTTCATCACCGGCACGACCACGACGCGCCCGTGCAGGTGGTGCGCGTCGAGGGACCGCCCGAGTTCGAGCGCGGCCGCGATGCTCGCGTACTCGGCCGCGTGGACACCGGCGGAGACGACGAGCGTCGGACCGTCGGACGCGCCGTTCACGAGCCACATCGGCAGCCGGTACGGCGCTCCTCCAACGTCGAAGACGTTTTCGCCGAACGTCTTCACGCCCGGCGCCGCCGTCAACGAACCGATCTGCAAATCCGCCATCCGCTTCGCCCCTGGTGATCGCGCAACTGAAGTTGCGCGCGACACATCCCACGTTGGGAGGTGGCAGTTGGGAGTTGCCCCCCTCGCGCCTCGCGCCTCCCGCCTCGCGCCTCCCGCTCGCGCCTCCCGCCTCGCGCCTCGCTACACAGACGCCGTCTGCGCCACCGCGACCGGCAGCGTGACAACGAACGTCGCGCCGGTGCCGGGGCCGCCGCTCTCGGCCCGGATCGAGCCGTGGTGCGCTTCCACCAGCTCCTTCGCGATCGACAACCCGAGGCCGACGCCGCCATGGCGGCCCGACCTCGTGGTGCCGGCTTGACGGAACGCCTCGAACATGTGCGGGAGAAACGCCGCGTCGATCCCTTCGCCGGTGTCGGACACGCTGATCTCCACCGCGCGTTCCGTGAGCCGCACACCCAGCCGGACTTCCCCGCCGCGCGGCGTGAACTTCAGCGCATTGCCAAGCAGGTTGAAAAAGACCTGCTCCAGCCGCCGCGCATCTCCGCGGAGGCGCAGGGGAGGCGCGGTCTGCACGTTGAACTGTACGCCGCTCGCGGCGGCCGTCGGCAGCAGCGTTTCGACGACGCCGCGCAGCACCGCGCGCAGATCGACCTCGTCCATGTCGAGCGGAAGGCGTCCCGCCTGGAGGCGGGAAAAATCCAGCAGGTCCTGCACGAGGCCGAGTTGCCGCTGCGCGTTGTCGGCCACGGACTGCAGCGCGCGGTCGCGCATCGATTCGTCGAGCGAACCCTGCTGCAGCATCGAGGTCCAGCCCAGGATCGCGTTGAGCGGCGTCCGCAGCTCGTGAGAGACGATCGAGACGAACTCGTCTTTCATCCGGTTCGCCGATTCTGCCTCGGCGCGGGCGGCCTGCGCCGTTTCGTACGATCGCGCGCGGTCGAGCGCCTGCGCGCACTGCTGAGCGACCGAGAGCAACAACGCGCGGTACTCGTCGTCGAAGTTCACCGGCGCGGTGAAATGAAACGCGAGTACGCCGATGACGGCGCCGTCGCCCAGCAGCGGAAGCGTCGCCGAGGACACATATCCGCCGTCGGCCGCGAGCGTGGCCGACCGGCTGAACCGCTCCTGCCATTCCTCGAAGGACGCGACGAACACCGGCGCGCGCGCCGCAATCGCTTCGGTCGCGCACAAGCCGCTCTGGAGCACGAGCGACGCCGGCGCGGGCGCCGGGCCGTCGGAGTGCACCGTCTCGAGACGATCCTCGGACAGGAGCATGACGTCTCCGCCCGCGGCGCCAAGCACGTTTCGGCCGTGCTGCACGACGGCGTGCGCCACAGCGTTCAGCGTCGCGGCCTCGGACAGCGCTGCTGCCATCCCGTGGAGACGGGTGGTGCGGGCCGCCAGCGCGCGGTAGCGCGCTTCGCTCGCGCGGAGTGCGCGCTCGATCTTCTGGCGTTCCGCCAGTTCCTGATCCGCGCGTTCACGCAGCGCTTCAGCGTCCGTGCGGGCGCGCAGCGCCGATTCGAATTCGAAGGTGCGATCCAGCGCCTGCGCCGCGCGCGCGGCGAAGACGTCCAGGTAATCGCGGTCCTGATCGAGGAGAGCGTGCGGCTTCCGCCATTCGAGCTGGACGACGGCAATCACCCGGCTGCCGACGAGCAGCGGCACGACCAGCAGCGATTCGTACGTCCAGCTGCGCGCGGCCTGTGCGCCGAATTCCTGCACGTAACCATCGCGCGACGGCACGAGCATGGGTGCGCCGCGCCCGATGGCGACCGATGCCGGCGACTTGCCCTGCTGGGTGGCGGGATCGCGTTGAGCGAGCTGCTCTTCCGTGTAGCCGACCGCGCGCTGAATCGCCGTCGGCGCCCCCTCGCGGTTGACGGCGATGACCATACCGGCGTCCGCGCCCAGCGCGTGCAGCGGCTCCTGCAGCGCCGCCTCGATCGCCGCCGTCTGCGTCCGCGCGTGTGACAACGCCGACGTGAGCTGCGAGAGCCGTGCGGACTGCATCGACTCCGCGCGGGCCTCGCGCGACCGATCCGATTCGATGCGCAACCGGCGAGCGGTACGGATGCTGATCACGCACACGATCGCCCACATCGCCAGCAGCTCCATTTTCGCGAGCGGGTTCTCGACGGCGGTGTACAGGACAGCGGCGCCCACCACCGCAGCCAGGGCGAAGAAGGTGTAACTGACGGTCGGACTGGACAGGCGGGCGCGCGCGCTCGTGTGCATACGCCTCTCCCGAGCCATTTTCGCAGAGAATGGCCGAGCTCGAAGTTCGTCGACGGTGCCACCAAGAGTACCACGGCCTCTGAACAATGGCGCAGACGATTTCGTAAACCCTTACGAATCCGGGAGTTCGTCGCGAAGCCTGGGATAGCGCTTCGATCGAGCGGATGCAGCAGGCGCCACCAGCACACCCGCGAGCCAGCCCGCGACGTCGACTCGAAAATCGCCGCTGCCTGAACCAATCCGCGCCTCGGCCTCCGTGCCTTCGAGCAACTCGACGAAGACGTCCGTGAGCAGATCGCGGTCCTCGATCGGTGTCCTGATGCGTACCGGCGCGCCGCCAGCCATTTCGATCCCGAAATGATGGCCGCGCGATTCCGCGAGGAGTTCGAGGAAAAAGCGATCCGCCTCCAGGGCGCTGCCGCGTTTCACCGACGCGAGCACGCGATGCTCCGACGGGACCGAGTCGCAGTAGACATGAATACCGGAGCGCAGCGTCGCCACCCAGGCAACCCACCGATCGCTGTCGGACCAGTGCATTTCGATGACGGTGCGCGAGCGGAGCGCGTCAACGGCGTCAGCGAGTGCAAGCGGCGAACTGGACTGGAGGGTGGAACGAATGAGGCGGGAGAGATCGAGCGGTTCGTGCGGGCGCCGGAACGGTGAGATGTCGTTGTAGCGGCGAAACTGGGTGACGCGCTGCTCGAGCATCTCGAGCAGCGCGAGCCGTTCCTGTCTATTCACTCCTACCAGCGCGGTTCGCGCCGGTTGTTGCCGCCGCCGCGGCCGCCGCCACCGCCGCCGCCGAACCCGCGCCCGCCGCCGCCGCCGAACCCGCCGCCGCCCGAGCGTTCCGTCTTCGGACGTGCTTCATTGACGGTGAGGTTGCGGCCGCCAAGTGAATAATCATTGAACTGTTGGATCGCGCGCTGCGCGTCGTCGTCGCTGGCCATCTCCACGAACGCGAACCCGCGTGCGCGCCCGGTCATCTGGTCGCGCATGACCGTCACCGATTCGACCTGCCCGGCCTGCGCGAACAGATCCTGCAGATCCTGCTCACCTGTACTGAACGGGAGATTGCCTACGAAAAGTTTCCGAGCCATTCTTCGAACACTCCTGCCCCGCCAGACGACGGGGACTCGAGATGGCGGGACCGTCACCGTCCTTACCATCGATTTACATTGTTGGAGGAAGGCTCGTAGCTGAACTAGCGGCGGGACGTCCTCTAACCTGACGTCAAGCAGCATAACATGCGCTCCCAATATTTGAAGCTCTGCCGGCCGCCCCCAAATGCCAGTTGCCACCCGCCAGCAGCCAGTTGGCAGTCGCCAGTGGCCACTTGGGACTTGTGCCTGAGAATTTGAGATTTCAGATTTGAGACTGCAGATTGGGAATTTGGGAGTTGGGAATTGGGAGTTGGGAGTTGGGAGTTATCGCCTTTGTATTGATAGAGCCCTCGGCTCACACGCGAAAAAGAATACCCCCTACAACGCGCCCCGTCGCCCGGGCGACGGCCTCGACATATTGCTGGACCTGGGCGCGATAGCGCGCTTCCCCGGCCGACAATTCGTGATCGGTTTTGAAATCGACGACGACCGTCCGCTCGCCGTCATCGAACGCGAGGTCGAGGACGCCTTCGATGAGCATGCCGTCCGGCTGCACCCAGGAGACCGGCGTCTCGCGCCGAAGGCGATCCGCCCGGCGCGCGCGCGCCATGATGTCGTGGCGGAGCACGTCGCGTACGACCTGAACCGCGGCGGCACTCTCCTCCGCGGAGGCATTGAGAATGCGCGCCTGCGTGCTCGTCGTCCGGCTCAACGTCGCGTCGTCCGCGTCGAGCGAGACGGTCGCCAGCACTGCGTGCACGAGGGTCCCGAAACGCGGCCCACGAGGGCGCTCCGACGCACGCGGCAACTCGACGACTTCGACGTCTGCCGCCGCTGCCGCGAGCGCGTCGTCCAGTCCGACGCTCGCCGCGTGCGCGGCCCACGCCGTTGCCGTTTGAAACTTCACGCTCTCACGCGCGCCTGCGGCGATCGTCGCGTCGCGATCAGCGCGCCAACGCTCATGGTCGGCGAGGCGATCTTCGACGGCGAACATGTCGCCATCCTTTACGATCAGGTCGTCGCGGACGAGGCCGAACGACGATGCGGCGCCCAGCGGCAGCGCGCGCGGGTCGAACCACGTCACGGAATAGCCGTTGAACGCGAAGCGGCCCGGCGAGACGGTCAGCGGCGTTGCGGGGTCGCCGTCCGGCCGGGCAAGCACTGAATCGGTCGACTTGAAGGCCGGGCACCCCACAGACTTGGTCGGCGATCGGCGAACCGTTTCAGGCGGGTAGACCGCGGGCGCCAGCGCTTCGAGCCAACTGCCCTCGTACGTGCAGTCGCCGATCGCGGGCACGACAAGGACGTCGCGGGCGCGGGTGGCGGCGACATACGCCAGCCGGTGCGCTTCCGCGGTATCGCGCGCCGCTTCCTCCGCGTTGTGCAGGAGCAGATCCGTGGGGGCCCATGGCCCGAGCTTGAGCGCGCACCGGTTCGCGGCTGGATCAATCCAGCGACCGGCATCGGCGCGCGTGAGTTTGCA
>Ga0310810_10012157_pt1 | contig 10099 bp, 5 predicted proteins | sample NCmetagenome_FD_207641 | JGI IMG/M metagenome (GOLD analysis project Ga0310810, IMG submission 207641) | Soil microbial communities from experimental microcosm in Duke University, North Carolina, United States - NC | ecosystem: Engineered > Artificial ecosystem > Soil microcosm > Unclassified ...
GGTTTCTTTGGCGGTGGATTTATCCCCCATTGCCCGGATGGCCTCTGGGGTGGGGCCAATGAAGGAAATTTGATGATCGGCACAAATTTCAGCAAAGCGAGCATTTTCTGCCAAAAAGCCATAGCCCGGATGAATAGCAGTGGCGTTGCGTGTCAAGGCAGCGGCAATGATGTTGGGAATATTGAGATAACTTTTGCTACTGGGGGAATCGCCGATGCAAACGGCTTCATCGGCGAGTTGGACATGAAGGGCGTGTCGGTCAATGGTGGAGTGGACGGCAACGGTGGCAATCCCCATTTCTTCACAGGTTCGGAGAATCCGCAGGGCAATTTCCCCGCGATTGGCAATCAAGATTTTTGAAAAGTGCATAGAACAGCGCTGCTATACCCGTATCAGATAGGATAGAGGCGATCGCGTACTCTATTCGTACTTTTCCCTTAAAAGTTGTGTTGTGGCTAGGGTGAGTCAGCCTGATTAACCTGGATGTGGAAGTTTCTTCACAGTACCCCGGAGTGATTGGCTTCGCCACCTTTACCTTTTCGGCGATCGCTGGAAATCCCAAGGACGTGATACCGTTTTCCCCAGTAATTGCAACAGATCGAATTAATCTCCCCCGTTTGAAGGGAGGCTGGGGGGATCGGATTGTGTAGCATTTTCACGAGAAATGGTATGAGGTAATCCAGGAAAAAAAAATATCCTTACTCATAACCGCCATGTTTCTGTTATGATGAGCAATACGCGGATGTGGCGGAATTGGTATACGCGCACGATTGAGGGGCGTGTGGCTTTGCCTTGCGAGTTCGAGTCTCGCCATCCGCATTGTTAAATCAAAGTTGGTAAGGGAAGAGGCGATCGTGAAGCGGTTCAACAGCACATCACCTTACTGGAAGTGTTAAGCAATCGTCCTAGTACAAGAAGGCAGACGGCAGACGGCAGACGGCAGACGGCAGAAGGAAAAAAGCTTGTACAGTAAGCTTTTTAACCTTTTTCAACTTGATATTTATTTCTGCAAAGCTGGTCTAGGATGACCAATCGTGTTCTACTTCTGATCACACCTTCATCTCTTCTGGGATAAGACCAACAACGCGAGACCAGGCTCCACTACCGCGCTCAACCTTAATTGGAAAACATAAAATAGTACTTCCGATCGGTGGTAATGCCTCTAAATTAGTCAATTTCTCGATTTGGCTATACTTGCGTTTAATTCCAGCAAAATGTGCTGGCCACAGCCGTTTAGGGTCATGCAATGTTTCCCACTCGTTGCCAATCACTGGGTAGGGTCGATCCAAGCTCCAAGCATCTGTGCCGATGACCCGCACCCCCTTGTCAACAAGATATAGTACTGCCTCCTGCCCAAGACCACACCCGTAGCTAAAAAATTCCTCAGAACCCCAAACCGCATCAGCCCCGGTACGAAAGAGAACAATCTCACCAGGAGAAAGTACATGATTGAGTTGATTCAGTCGTTTTTCAACGTCTTTATCTGTTACAAGATAGCCCGTAGATAAATCTGATACATCTAAGACAATTGCCTTACCAATGAACCACTGAAGCGGTATCTGATCAATTGTCCATGCAGGTTCTCCCTCTGAAGTAGGGGCGTAGTGCCACGGTGCATCCAAGTGAGTGCCAGCATGGGTTGAGGTCTCAATAATCTCCCCCGCAAAACCTAGTCCTAGCGGAAGCACGGTAGGTGGGATACCGAACATGAGCTCCCACATTTCGGCGCATTCTTCGTGTGAAATGTAGTTAACGCGAGGAGGGGTGGGTTCACTTATTGTTGCTCCTAAGGGTCGGCTTAGATCTACCAACCTGACCCGATGCCCCAACAGTTCAATTGTTTCATCTTTCACACCCAGCCCTCCGTTTTTAACTGCTGCTCTCTCTTGACCTACGATAACGCGTGTCAATATAGCTGATAGCTGACGGCTAACAGCTCTTCTGCTTTCCTTGCTCTGTATTTGTTTTACAGCCCTACCTCTACCTCACTGAGTACTCCTATATACGTGAAGCGGACTTAATATGAATGGCACTGACTTAAGAACTCTCCTACCTCACCAACCAACCCTTGTGCAGGGGGTCTGGGGGAGACACTTGTCCCCCAGTGGGGGGTTTGGGGGGAACCCCCCCAATCTTGGTTTTTCTCAAACTAACGATCACGTTTCCCTTACTCCCTTCCCGGTCTAAGATTACCTACTACCAGATGGCTCAACCCTTGATTTTGCGAGGAAATACAATAGGTACTCTTCTGGCGGGAAGGAAGTAAGTCAGTGCCATTCGACTTAATCGCGGTTAGAGGAACTTGAGCAATAGGCTGAGGGCGCTATCATTATTTGTGTAGATATTAAGATTTGTAAATCCCTTGACTGCAACTGTTAAACCCACCAACAGCGCCACTGTAACCACAACTTGGCACGCTCTCGACCCCATCTGGGAGGGAGGAGAAGAAATCGTTCAGCAAGGACTACCCCATAGTCAGCTGGCACCCGCTTGGCAGATATTACTCTTAGGAGATGGCTCTCCGACTCGCCACCTGCAACTTCTCACAACTGAGCCAACGGAAGTAGATGTCATCGATATGTCCATCATTGGTATGGCGGATGATGGGGCACCTAAGCACATTCAAGCCGTACCAGCGCCAAGGCTACGACGACAAGTCTGGTTACGCAAAGCATCGGGTCAACGACTTGCCTATGCCACTTCTTGGTGGGATGCTAACCATGTCGATGAGTATTTGCAAAATCGCAATATACCGATTTGGGCAAGCCTTTCTCGCCTACGGAGTGAGCTATATCGCGATATTCAGGGAATTTATTACGGTCACTCTGAGGCGTTAGAGACGGCTTTTGGAGAAAAAGGCCCTTTCTGGGGTCGTCACTACCTGTTTTGGCATCATGGGCAGCCTCTAACGCTAATTTATGAGGTGTTTTCCCCTTATTTAAAAAAGTATCTGGGAGAGACACAACTTGGGACAGAAAGTGTGCAGCAAAGCTCACCTTAGAGTAGGGAATGCCTGCTCTAAGATGTTCTCGTCCTACAAGCGAGGAAAAACCATTAGACTGGAACCACTTTTTCCAATTTTTCCAAGATGAGCTTGGAACGCTTAACCATCTCTGGAATTGCAATTGGGTAATCACCCGTGAAACAGGCACTGCAAAAACTGTTGGGGTCTTCCCCTGTGGATTCCAGCATTCCCTTCCAACTGAGATAAGCCAAACTATCTACACCAATTTGCATGGCAATGTCTTCGACTGATTTTGTTGCCGCAATTAATTGGTCTTGACTATCGGTATCAATGCCATAGAAACAGGGGTGAGTCACGGGCGGTGAAGAAATTCGCATATGAACTTCAGTCGCACCTGCATCACGCAGCGCTTTAACAATTTTGCGGCTGGTCGTTCCCCGGACAATCGAGTCATCGACAATCACGACACGTTTCCCCAATAAGACATCTTTCAGGGGGTTGAGCTTCATCCGAATGCCCGATTCCCGCATGGATTGAGTCGGTTGGATGAAGGTGCGACCCACATAGCGATTTTTAATCAATCCTTCCGCATAGAGAATGCCGGATTCTTGGGAAAATCCAATGGCGGCAGGAATACCGGAGTCGGGTACACCAATGACAATATCGGCATCGACTAATGACTCTTTTGCCAACTGACGCCCTAGCTTTAAGCGGTAGCTATACAACGTTTCATCCGTCATGATGCTATCGGGTCTGGCAAAGTATATCATTTCAAAAATACAAAGCTTGCGCTCTGGCTTGGGACTCCAGTGGAAAGATGCCATCCCTTCTTCGGTAATCCAAACCAATTCCCCAGGCTCAACGTCCCGTAGGTATTCAGCCCCGATAATGTCTAAACCACAGGTTTCGGATGCCAGCACGTAGCGCTGAGGATGACTGCCTACGGTGCCGATGACCAGAGGCCGGATGCCATTGGGGTCGCGCACACCCATCAAGCCGACTGGGGTGCCAATCACTAAACTATACGCTCCCGAACAGTGACCAAAGGCACTCAGGGCGGCTTCCAACCATTCTTTGCCGCTATCGACTTCTGATCCGATCGCGATCGCAATCATCTCAGAATCCGTTGTGGTCGTAAAATTACAATTGCGCTGGAGCAAATGCTCACGTAGCTCTCCTGTATTCACCAAGTTACCATTGTGGGCTAGAGCCAGTTTTCCTAAGCGAGTTTCCACCAGAGCAGGCTGAGCATTGGCAATACGGCTAGAACCTGTGGTAGAGTAACGGGTATGACCCACAGCCATGTCCCCTGGCAGCTCGGCTAAGATTGACTCGTTAAAAACCTGCGAAACTAGCCCCATATTCTTATATAGATGCACCCGGTCTCCCTGAAATGCCGCAATCCCTGCTGATTCTTGACCCCGGTGCTGTAGCGCATAAAGACCAAAATAAGTTAGTTTAGCGACATCTTCCCCCGGTGCGTAGATGCCAAAGACTCCACAAGCTTCCTCCTGTTTGTCGGGTCGCTGTGCATAGCTATCCTCAGATTGAGCCGAATGCTGCTGAGAAGAGAGGGGTTCGTGATGCATCATACTAAGATAGGTTCCTGATAGCGGCAGAACGTCAGTGAGACTTAGAGCGAAGCAAAAAAGCGTCGTAATTGTTAAGGTTGGTTAACAACTCTTTAACAATAGCATCAATAACAGTCGCTGTGCTGACTGAATGTGTTGCTATTAAAGCCTTTGGTCTGTTTGACAGAGGCGTTGACCGCCCAGCTATACATTCAAACGTCGTTCAAGAGCATTTGAAAAGCGTTCGCTCATTTCTATCATCGTAACGTCGATTATCGGCTGATTGTCATCAATTAACAGTTTTAATCCAGCATTTTGGCTCTTGACAAAACCTAGATTTTGCCAATGTTGAGTCTGCTCTCCCCATTGATCCTTTAGGTAAGATTCCCACCTGGCCTGTTGTTCCGGCTTTACCGATACGAGAATGCGACTGGCACTCTCACCAAAAAGGACTTCATCCCAACGCATCGCTACATCCATTAGCCGCAAGTTAATTTGGGCACCTAACTGACCGGCGATACAAGATTCAGCGAGGGCAACGGCAATGCCGCCTTCCGCACAATCATGGGCAGAGCGCACCCAGCCTTGACGAATCCCTTCCCTTGTGGCAGCTTGGACGCGGCGTTCTAAATCAAAATCTACTATCGGTGGTTTACCTGCAACTAAGCTATGAAGAGTCACCAGATATTCAGAACCGCCTAAAGACAGGTGAGGGGTAGAGTCATTGAGAGGCAGTCCCAGTAAATAAATTACATCTCCCTCTGCCTGCCAACCTTGACTACAGACTTGCTTAATATCCGGAATCAACCCCACCATCCCGATAACTGGCGTTGGGTAGATGGGTTGAGGTGTACCAGTAGCATCGAGGGTTTCGTTGTAAAGAGAGACATTACCTCCAGTCACAGGCGTTCCCATTATCCGACAAGCTTCTGCTATACCCTGGCAAGCCGATGCTAGTTGCCAGTATCCTATCGGCTTTTCTGGAGAGCCAAAATTCAGATTATCGGTAACAGCCAAGGGTTCAGCACCCACACAACTGAGGTTACGTGCCGCTTCGGCAACAACGGCTTTAGCCCCTTCATAGGGGTCAAGGTACACATAACGGGAATTACAATCTACCGTTGCAGCCACGGCTTTTTGAGGGGTTGAATGTTGAAGGTTTGTGTGAGTTGCAGGTTGAAGGTTTGAAGGTTGAAGGTTAGAAGACTGTTTTGAACCTTCAACGTTCAACCTTTCAACCTTCAACTCTTCTTCAACTGGACGCAACCTGACAACAGCCGCATCAGCACCACCGGGCAACATGACAGTATTATTTTGCACTTGATGGTCGTACTGGCGATAAACCCAGCGTTTAGAAGCAATCGTGGGCGTATCCAGAAGTTGCAGGAGGATATCACTCCAGGTTTTGCGGTTACCTTGGATTTCAATTCCCTCTACGGTGCAAGGCGGGAGAGAATCAGTTGTCCACTCCCAAGCTTGACGGGCATATTCCGGCGGTTCGGCTAAAAGTTCCCGGTGATAAATCGGCGTATTATCTGCCAACGCTGTTGCTGGGATTTCTGCCGCCACCTTGCCTTCAAACAAAATGCGCACAATCGGTTCTTCAATAACTGTGCCTACTACTACAGCCTGTAGCCCCCAGCGATGGAAAATATCAATTAATTCCTGTTCCCGACCTTTGTGAGCAACAAATAACATCCGTTCCTGGGATTCGGAAAGCAGATATTCATAGGGAACCATGCCGCTTTCCCGCACTGGAATCAGGTCTAAATCTAGCTCAATTCCTACACCGCCTTTTGCTGCCATCTCTGAGGTGGAACAGGTAATTCCAGCCGCACCCATATCTTGGGCAGCAACGACAGCACCTGTTTTAAAGGCTTCCAGGCACGCTTCAATCAAAGATTTTTCCAAGAAAGGGTCACCCACTTGCACCGCAGGACGGTCATCCATTGATTGTTCGCTAAGTTCCGCACTGGCAAAACTTGCGCCACCCATGCCGTCTCTGCCCGTGGTGGAACCGACGTATAAGACTGGATTACCGATACCCGCCGCCCCAGATTTGACGATTTCCTCCGTTTCCATCAATCCCAGTGCCATGACGTTTACGAGGGGATTGTCGCTATAAGCGGGGTCAAAGTAGACTTCGCCGCCGACGGTGGGTACGCCAACGCAATTATGCGTCACTATGCCAGAAGTGGTGGCAAAAAGATGGGTATTGTCTACCTCAACATCGTAGACATCGCATTCATCAACACTATTAATTTCTAAGCTTTTAATCTTGACAAAGGCTATTTCATTGGAAACTTGATAACGGGGAAATGAATATTTTGTCCCGTTATAGCGTTCTAAGGCTGTCGCTAACTGCTCATTGCGTTCTTCCCCAAACACATTTGCTAATGCTGTTAGTCCAGTAACATTGCCAACTTCCAAACTCCATAATGGCTTACGCACATGTATACGACCTTTGATTTGTCCCTCACAGGCTGGTCGCTGATAGATATAGGGGATTGCTCCCTGACTCTGAAGCAGTATCACAGCTTGCTCAAATAGTTGGCGGCTTGTTGTTCCAAATGTGATTTTGGCATGATTCCCATGAGTTTTAGTGGTCAAGGAGCCATCGCCGCGCAATAAACCTTTGAGGGCTTCACGCTGTAAATAGCGAGGCCATTGGAACACAAAAGCGGGAAAAGCTTTATCGCTTGCTCCGGTACCGCACTTCCAAACGTCTTTCAAAAGGTACCCAAACAGCCATGAAGTTGCATAGACAGCAATCGTGGAATCACGTTTTTCGATGCAGGGTCGCAACCCAAGATTTTTCAGTCCCAATACAACGTCATTGACGTACTCGCTTTCATGAAGAGCAAACGTGAAAATGATTTTATAGGTATTGCTATTTTGAGAAACACATCCTTCAGAGAGGTAGTAGCCCAGTAAGCGTGCAAATACCTCATCAGGGTGGATAACGGCGAACATGTGGTTGGCTTTGCCACGTCGGAAGAGACAGACATCGCTTCGCGACACATTCAGCAGTGGCTCTAGGCTGAGAAAATGTGAGAGAGGTAATGTGCCTTTTTTCAGGTATCTGTGGCGATTACAGGCAGAAGGTTCGAGTTCTAGTAAAGCTGCGCGTAGTTCCTCTGCGGGTTCCCAGCCTGGTGGTAGGTTTACATAAACATTTTTATCGCCTTGATGCTGTTCACCTAGAGTAGTAAGCAAGTCCAGAGATGGGGCATCACTCTGTTGTTGCTCTACCTGCGGGTAGGGCATATTGATGAGTATGGGAATCTGGTCGCCAACTTGAAGGGATTGCGATTCGCGGGTGCGCCATTCCCCGTTTTCCAGGAGCAACATGGGATGGTCGGGTGTGACGGTGAGAGTTCGACCAAGGGCTGTACGAATGGTTATCAGGGTTGTGGCGCGTCGTTTAAACAGACGGCGCACCGATTGCCAACAACTTTGCTGTGTGTCGGCATCCAAAGAAAGCGTTTCAACTGAGGCAGAAGGCTCTAACTCGGCTGTAGTCTGATCCGAGGATAAACGCGACTCAACAAAATTACCGATTGTATCGAAATGTACGCCTTTGTCGTCCCGCCAGATAAATGTTTCACTGGGGATTAAGCAGTTGCCATAGTGCGATATTCCTTCTACTACACCACTGAACAGCCTTCGCGTTCTAGCATCGTCCAGGGAACCAAAGCGTAGGGAGTTGAGTGCGGCAATGGGACGCGCCCCCATTGTAAAAATATCCCGCAGGATGCCTCCTACTCCCGTTGCTGCACCTTGAAAGGGTTCAACGGCTGAGGGGTGGTTGTGGGATTCGATTTTAAAGGCAAGTCTTAACCCGTCTCCTAAGTCTACAACTCCGGCGTTTTCTCCGGGGCCAACTAGGATGCGATCGCCTTCTGTGGGAAATTGCTTTAGCAGTGGACGCGAGTTCTTGTAGCAACAATGTTCCGACCACATGACACCGAACATCCCTAATTCAGCCTTATTGGGATGACGCCCCAGCCGTTGAACAATTTCTTCGTATTCTTCAGGCTTCAAGCCTTCAGCGGCAATTTCTTCGGGGGAAAAGGGAGCAGAGGAGATGCTGGACATGGGAGCTTTGCAATAGGCAACAGTGCCATATTTTATCGGTATTTAGCCGACTTGCGATGACAAAGAATTTTATATTTGGATGATTGGATGTGTTTAGCTATGCCTAAGCCTACATGCGATCGCTTCCTAGCGATTAGATTCCCCAACGCAAGGCAGGGGTTTTGACGGGTGCATCCCAAAATTTAATCATCTCCTCATCCATCTTCAGCAGGGTGATTGAACATCCTTGCATCTCCAACGAGGTGATGTAAGGGCCGATCAAGTTTCGCACAATCTGAAGGTTCTTCTTTTCGCAGACTTCTACCAATTTGCGATAAACGATGTACAACTCAGAAAGGGGGGTGCCACCCATGCTGTTGACAAAGGCGAGGACGGAATCACCGCTTTGCAAGGGAGGGTCAGTTAGTTCTACTTCTACCCATTCTGCTTTGTCCGCATTCCACTCTCTCAGGGTGCGGGTGTAGTCTGTATCTTCGATGATAGAAATCGCCAGCATCTCCGTGATTTCATCCGCTGACTTGAGGGGCATTCGTTGGCGTCCCGGTTCCCCGTGAATGCCGATACCCGCTTCCATTTCATCATCACCCAATTCAAACGTAGGGCTACCTTTGGCAGGTACGGTGCAAGAGGTGAGTGCCATTCCCATGCTGCGCCCGTTGAGGTTAACCTTACGGCAGAGATTGGCAAGTTGCTTCAAGTCATATCCCTGTTCGGCGGCAGCACCACAGATTTTCTCTGCCAGTACAGTTGTGCCGACACCCCGACGCCCTTGGGTGTAGAGGCTGTCTTTTACGGCAATATCATCATCAATCAGAAGATTGAATATTGGGATGCCTTCTGAGTGGGCGAGTTCTGCTGCCATCTCGAAGTTCATCACGTCGCCACTGTAATTCTTGACGATGTTGAGGACACCCGCACCCCCATTGACCATCTTGGCAGCTTCTAGCATCTGGTCAGGAGTAGGAGAGGTGAAGACTTCGCCAGGACAGGCAGCATCTAGCATTCCGAAGCCGACAAAGCCACCGTGCATCGGTTCGTGTCCACTACCCCCACCGGAGATAAGGGCGACTTTGTTTTGAATGGGTGCATCGGCGCGATAGATGAAGTGGGGGTCAAGGTGAACTTTGAGTAAGCCAGGATGGGCTGCTGCCATGCCTTGTATGCTTTCGCGTACTACGTCATCGGGGTTGTTGATGAGTTTTTTCATATAGCCCTTAAGCGAATGTCCTGAGAAATCTAATTGCTTCGGCTTTATGCTGAAAGATTGCGTGGATTACATCACCATTGTTATACCGGATGTCAATCTCATACTTCAATGCAGGTGCGAGCGTAGGTTGACTTTCTTGGTAATTCTCAATGTATTCAATAGCTTCTTCAATAGTAGCCATCGGCTGAGATAAGCCGTGTAGAACAGTAGCAGTAACGCCCTGAACCTGCCGCGAAAACGACTGGTTTAAGGTATTCA
>Ga0310810_10012161_pt1 | contig 10097 bp, 10 predicted proteins | sample NCmetagenome_FD_207641 | JGI IMG/M metagenome (GOLD analysis project Ga0310810, IMG submission 207641) | Soil microbial communities from experimental microcosm in Duke University, North Carolina, United States - NC | ecosystem: Engineered > Artificial ecosystem > Soil microcosm > Unclassified ...
AATCCTGTTCACTGGATGGTTGCCGATCGATCCATTGTTGTCGCTCGGCGTGTCCTTGCTCATCGTTCGCAGCGCGCTGGCGCTCGTACGACGCTCGGCACACATCCTGATGGAGGGCTCGCCGGATTGGCTCGATGTCGGCGAGCTGCGCAACACGCTCGAGGAACGTATCCCTGCGATCCGCGACGTTCATCACGTGCACGCGTGGCTGGTGGGACCGAACGAAACTCTGCTCACGATGCACGCATCGGTGACTGCCGCCGCAGATCACGCAGTCGTGCTGAAGGATGCGAAGGTGCTGCTCGCCGAGCGCTTCGGCATCACGCACGCGACGATCCAGATCGAAGTCGAAGAGTGCGTGGACCAGGACTGCGCGGGCGAGCAGAAGAGAGCGGTCGGCGGTTAACTCTTGGCGCTGAGCGCAGCGGCGGCCTGCCGGTAGGTTTCCAGCATGCGGCGTTCGAGCTCGAGTTGCGCGGCCTCCATCTGTGCGTCGTCGAGCTTCTTCTCGGGAAAATACGGCTCGCCGATCGCGATGGCCACCTTGGCGAACGGCGGCGGAATGATGAACTTGTCCCAGGTGCGCAGAATCCACGCGGGCTTCGCCGCGTAAGCGATCGGCACGACCGCTTTGCCGCTGATCTGTGCAGTGAAGATCGCGCCGGCCTTGAACTTGAAGCGCGGGCCGCGCGGCCCGTCCGGTGTGATGCCGGGCGAAATGCCTTCCTTGACGATCGCAGTATAAACGCCGCGTACTGCACGCATCCCTGTGTACGAGCCCGAGCCGCGCACGACGTGCGCGCCGTAAAGCTCAGCAAGCATGGTCGGCGCCTGGCCATCGACCGACGGCGAGATCATGAAGCCGGTCTTCAACTCCGCACGCCGATCGGCGATGAAACGCGCGCACATCAGCAGGTGCTGATGCCAGAACACCGGCACGACCGCGCCTTGTTCTCGGACCAGCGTCGTCAGCCGATCGAGGTTGACGAAGCGCAGCCGCGCCGTGCGCCACAGCGTCTCGACGATCAGATAGGCGAGCCGCGCCGCGAGCCGATAGAGAAACATGCGGCCCGGCGTCAGTCGGCGCTGCGACTTCGTTCGTTGCGGTCTCACGGTCACGGATGACCCACAAGCAAACGCCGCGGGAATCGCGGCGTTGCGCGCGACTTTGCCACACCTGCAGCGGCACGGTAAAGCCGCCTGCTAGTTCTTTCGGGCAATGCGAGGCAGAGGAAGTGATGCACAGAACATGAGTGCAGGCTCCACTGCGTCCCGAAAGAATCAAGAGGAGAAATGCCATGAACATCATTACATCGCGAGCTCAGCTGCTGACGCGCGCAGGGATCGCCGCGATTACTCTCTCCACGTGCCTGGTCGCCTACAGCGCTTCGGCCGAGCCGAACGTGAAGGCGCAGACGGTCAGCTTCGCGGATCTCGATCTGTCGAAGGCCGCCGGCGCACAAACGCTCTACAAGCGCATCAAGGCGGCGGCGCGCAACGTCTGCGGACCGGCTGACAACTACACGTTCGTGACGCCTAGCAAGGCGTTCCGTAAGTGCTACGACAAGGCCATCGCAGATGCAGTCGCCCAGATCGATCGTCCGTCGCTGTCGGCGCTGCACCGGGAAGAGACGCGCAGCGCCCGTGGCTGAAGACACGCGCAACACGGCCAGCAGGATCCGTCGCAGCCGGTTCACTCCGACGCGACGGGTCCTGCTCGGTCGAAGCGAGCGTCGGGGGACACATGACAGACGTTGCAAGAGACGGTGATTTGGCGCTCAATGGCTCCGCGCACTGGGTTACGCAGAGACCTCCCACCGTCAGCTCGGTGGTTGTGGAGCAGCCAATGGCCAATCCCGAGGCCCACGTTGTCGCGCCGACGTCCGCCGCCGTGCCGCCCGGCATGGATCGAGCTGCTGTCGAAGCCCTCATCGCCAAGCACTACACGGGCCTCAGGCTGCTCATTCAGCGTCGCGTCGGCGATGCCGAAACGGCAGCAGACATTCTCAATCAGGCTGCCTGCACCGCGTGGGAGAAATGGCAGACCGGACAGGTCCGCCGCCCGGAAGAAATCGGCGGTTACATTTTTCAGGTGGCCATGAACCTGCTGCGCAATCGCCGCCGCAAGGTCGCCGAGCGCGCCGATCGTCGCGTGGACTCGGAAGTGCTCGGTCATTTGCCCGCAGACGTCGACGCGACCGATCGCTGGGCGGACAAGAAGATCGCCGCCCGGGTCAAGCGCATGCTGCAGGAGCTGAACTCGCCGCGCGACCGCGAGATCCTGGCGCGCTTCTATCTTCAGGAGGAAGACAAGGATGCGATCTGTCGCGACCTGGCACTGGCGCCCGACCAGTTCGACAAGGTCCTGCATCGCGCGCGCTTGCGACTCAAGGAGCTGCTGGAGGCCTACGGTCTGCAGAAGTCGGACTTCTTCATGCTGTGCCTGTGACGCCATCCGAGAGAGACACCATGCAAACGGAAACCCGCATTCAGGACGACCCAGGTCTCGCGAGCCGCTACCTGGCCGGGCAACTTTCGCCTGCGGAGCTGCAAGCGTACGAACAACACCTTCTGGAGAACCCCGATGCAGTCAGGGAGCTGGAAGCGACCGCGCGGATGAAAGTCGGCCTGGCGAGCTTGCGTGAGAGCGGACAGCTCGAAAAGCTGTTGCGAGCGCAACCTGCACTGCGCTCGCGGTGGCGGGCTCTCGCGGCTGCGGCAGCACTGATAGTGCTTGCCATTGGACTCTGGCGGGGCATCGAGACCCCGCGCGATTCAACGCTGGTCGCTACTGCAAGTGAGCTGATGGACAGCTCGGGACGGCCGCTGACTGCAGGTTCCACCTACGCATTGCTGCGCACGCGCTCATCCGCTTATGACGCGGTGATAGAGCTGCCGCCCGAGCCGCGTGCGATCGAGCTGCGGGTGCGTCCCGAGGTGGCCGCGCCCGTCCATAGCGTTGCCCTTTCGCGGATTCAGTCCGATGGCTCCACCACGCAGATCGGCAACATCTCGCAGCTGAAGGCGGACGCCGATGGCTTCGTCCCGCTCTACGTCGATTCCTCGCGGCTCGAAGCGGGGCCTTATCTGCTGGTGATTACGCCCGTCGAGGATCGCGCTGCCACATCCACCAGCGCCTTTCGCATCAGGGTCACCGGCCCGGACGAGCGGCAGCCCTGAGCACGCGGCGCTTTCGACTGTTCAAGGTGCGAGGAGCAGGACCCAAGGGACAGATCTATTTGAAGGAATAGCTCCACTCGCCAACGAGGCCAGCCATGCGCGTCACGCGTCGTCGATGGTCTGCGGTCTTGATCGCCGGCAGCGTTCTTGCTCCGCAAGGCGCGTGCATGCGCCTCTGGCTCTTTCAGTCAGGACCGCACGCGCTGAGCCGTCGCAGCCTTGGTCAGACGACTCGCGTTCGCGCCGGCGCGGCGCTCAATCCAAAGATGAATTGAAACGGCACAGCTTCGGGCGCCTAATCCGACGCAGCCTTTCGCAACTCACATGTAGAACAAGCGAATGTGCGTGGCCAGAAAAACGGAATTGCCTCCAGCGCAATCGAGAATGCGCGCGGCACTTACCAGCATGGCGTTGCCGCTTCTGGTCACGCTGCTGCCGGAAGGACCGGCTGCTGCGGCCGCTGGCTGCGTCCCGCTGTTGACGAATCATCCGCCGCTCTTCGAAATGACTTTCGAGGTTACCAGCAGCGCGCCCGTCCATCGCAGGCTGTTGTTACCGCCGGGCCGGGACGTCCTCGTGCTGGCGCTCGAGCAAGGCGCGGATATTCGACTCGTGGTCAAGCGTGACGCTGCTGTCGTGGCTGCGGCGGACAATCCGATTTACCGCGGCGGCACGCAGCGGGCGGCGTTCAAAACGATCCCGGGCGGGCAATACGCGCTCGAGCTCGTCGCCAAGGAGTACGGCGCGAAGGGTCGTGTGCAAGTACGCGCAGTAACCGCGGGACCCGGCGCGAGCGACGAGCAATGCGTCGCCGTCGAGCGCGCACTTGCGACAGCCGATGCGCAGTTTGCAACCGGTCAGCTGATCTCGGGCGGAGCGACTGATTCGGCTGCGAACGCAGCGAGCGCCTATCAAGCCAGCGCAGCTGGCTACGCCGCAGTCGCCGCAACACTGGTGGCCGCCGGGCCTTCGGCAACACTCGGGGAAGCTCAGTACTCTCAGGCGGGGGCGTTGTATTCGGGCGTGCAAGATTGGGAGGCCTCATGCATGGCAGCCGAGCGCGCCATGCGCACGTACGAAGCAATCGGCGCCGAGTATTCGGCTGCGAAGGCCAGGGCCCTGCTGGGCGCGGCACTCATGGAAACGCAGCCCGCGACGAAGGTCACGTGCGGCGCGACGCCGCAGTTCGACTCCGAGTCGCGACTGGAGCGCATTCGCCGGTTGCTCGCCTCGGCAGCAGCGTTCCATGCAAAGCGCGGTGAGGCCTACGACCAGGCGCTCGCGGTGAACAACCTCGGACTCACCTTCCTGATGGACGATCACTACAAGGAGGCCAGAGCTGCATTCGAGCAGGCACGCCACCTCTACGACGTCGCGGGTGAGACGCAACGGCAGGCGCAGGTTCTGCAGAACATGGTCTGGGGCGACTTCGAGATGTGTCGACTGTCCGACGCGCGGACGCTCTACGCGCGTGCACTGGCGCTACTCGAACCGCAAAGCAATCCCACGCTGTACGCCACGATCCTCAACAACAGCGCTCTGGTCAGTACGTTGACCGGTGATCACGACACTTCACTGCGCCAGCTGAGTACCGCGCTCGACCTGAGCCGCGCGGCACAGAACAAGTGGTGGGAGGTGACGATCCTCGACAACATCGGCCTGACCTACGACCGGATCGGGGAGAAGGACCTTGCGCTCGATTTCTATCAGCAGTCCCTGACGCTGGGGAACGCCGCCCTGATCAGCGGGGGCCGAAGGAACACGTTGTCCAAGATGGCCAGCATCCTGCGAGATCAGGGAGAGTTTGCGCGTGCGCTGGCCGCGCGCAACGAAGCGCTGGCACTTGCCTCGTCGCCTTCAACACGCTCGCTCGTCTCCGTGCAACTGGCTACCGACTACCGTGTCGCGCGCAATTTCACGGAAGCGACGAAGGTGATTCAAACGGTCCTGGACGGACCTCCGCCCAGTGACTTCGCGCGCGCGCTCGCTGTGCTCGAGCGTGGCAATCTCGCTTTGGCACAGCACGCTGCGGCAGCCGCGGAAGCGGACTACAGAGCAGCGAGTCGCATCTTTCGCGCGCTCGACAGCCCGGAACGCGAGTTCGACGCGTCGCTCGGATTGGCGCGAGCTCTGTACGAGCGCGGCTCCGCGGATGACGCTCTGCGCGAGCTCGAGCGGACTCTGCACCTCGCCGAAGAACTGCGGCAGCAAAGCGCGAATCCGGAATTGCGTGCGCAACTGCTGGTCACGTCCAGACCTGCCTTCGATCTCAAGATTTCGATCCTGGCGGACCGCTACTTCGCCCGAGCGCAGCAACCCGACACGAGTCAGCTGGCGCGAGAGGCATTGCAGACGGCGGAACAGGCACGCGCGCGGGCCCTCGCCGATTTCACGCAACTCGACATGAGCGCGTCCGGTGCATCGCCCCGCTTGCTGGAACAGCGACGCGCCATCTGCTCCGAGCTGTCGTCCCGCCGGCAACGCATCGAATCCTTGCTGGAAACCTCGGCGCCAACCGATCCGCTCATTACCACCATTCGCGCGGACCTCGCGACGTTTCGACAGCGACTGAATGACGTCGATGCCCAGCTTGCAGCGGCGAGCATTCGCACCAGCGTTGCCGACAGTCGATTGACGATCGACACGCAAGCCATTCCGAACGATGTTGCCATCGTCGAATACTGGCTCGGACGCACGCGCGCGCTCGGCTGGACCGTGACCCGTGAGGGAGTCGCGTTGTCAGATCTCGGCAGTAGTGCCGCGATCAATGACGCGGCTCTGGCTCTGCATACCTCTTTGCGCAGCCTGGGCTCGGTGTCACTCCAGGAGCGCCTGCGACAAACGCAGCGAGTCTATGACCTCGTCATGGCACCGCTACAGGCCCAGCTTGCAGACAAGAAGTCGCTGACGTTCGTCGCGGACGGTGCGCTTCATTACGTGCCCTTTGGCGTATTGCGATCGGCCGGCCGCGAGGGCCGGTTCGTGATCGAGAATCACGACGTGGCAGTCGCTCCGTCCGCCCGAACGCTGTTGCAACTGCCGGCTCCGCGAGCGGCAGCGGCGAGCCGCATGCTGCTCGTGGCCGATCCGGTCTACCGCAAGGATGACGCGCGCCTTGCAATGAACGACGCAGGCAACAAGGTCGCGCAGACACAGACGCTTAGCCGCGTCCCCGATGCATTCCGCGGACCTGACGCAGGAACCCTGCAACGCCTCCCGGGCACAGCGGCGGAAGCTGCGGCGATTCGTGCCTTGTTCGCCAAGAACCAGCTCGACGCGCTCGATGGCCGCGCCGCGTCACGCGATCGGTTTCTTGCGACCAATTTCCGCGACTATCGCTTCATTCACATCGCGACGCATGCGGTCGCCGATTTGGAGATCCCGCAGCTGTCCGCACTCATTCTGAGCACTGTCGATGCGCGAGGTGCCGCGATCAATGGTCGTGTGTTCGCAGCAGATCTGCTGACCATCCGACTGGACACCGAACTCGTGGTGATGAGCGGTTGCGAGACCGCGCTCGGCAAGAGCGTCGCCGGCGAAGGACTCATCGGCTTGCAGTACATCATGCTCGCGCGCGGAGCGCGCAGCGTGATGTCGTCATTGTGGGCAGTTCCGGACCGGGAGACTGCGGACCTGATGTCGCGGTTCTACTCGGATTTGTTGCTGCGAGTACCCAGCCCGCGCCAGGCCCTGAGCAATGCAATGCGCACCCTGCTCGCGGCCGGCACCGATCCGGGCATGTGGAGCGCATTCGCGCTCACGACCAGCGAGTTGAGTGATTGACGATCGACGAAGTCCTCGAGCTTTACTGATACGGGAGACGAACATGGCCAAGAAATCCAGCAAATCGAAGAACCCCGCGCTCGGCAAGACGTGCGAGTTGCTTGGGGTCGACGAGGTGTTGCCGCAGCTGTTCATCAAGGGCACGAAGGCTGGCATCAACGAATTCCAGCTGGTGGCCGGGCCCAAAATCGGCGACGGCATCTCCAGCTTCAAGATCACGTTCAAGGATGGAATGATGCAGCCATTCTGGAAGGACCGCGTCTTCGTGGCGCGCGGTAATGCGCGACTGGGCGCCAAGTCACTGCGATCGAAACCCACGTCGCAGCAGATCGACACCGCTTGGGAAGCGTTGACGACCAAGTTGCACTCCAGCTCCATCAGCGCCCAGCGCCTCGAATGCGACACGAAGGTCCCGGTAACCGGAGCGCAAGTAGCCGGCACCAGGCACACCAAGAAGAAGTTCGGCTCTCTGCGACTCTATCAGGTCCCGAACAAGTCGAAGCGCTTGTTCTTCGCCACTTTCGCTACCGATGGCAACCCCGACGGCAGCGGCGGCGGCGGCGTCGTGCACAACTGATCGGGCGCTGCAGTCAGCTACGGAGAAAACTCATGAGATATACAGACGAGGTCACGCCATTCCGGGCGATCATTGCGGACGCCATCGGCGCTCTGTCGAAGTCACGCCGGAACACCACGAATATCTATCTCGACACGCGCGTGCGGAAGGCGGACGAGGCGATTGGCCCGGAATTTCAGAACATCAAGACCAGACAACCCTGCTTCGTTGTCTTTGTCGATGACCATCCACGGGTCAATTTCGGCCATTGCTGCAGCTACCGGTTCTATGACGCCAAGAACCAGCGCTTCCTGCTCGAAACGCCCGCAGCGTTTCCGCCTTACGTCGATGATGCGCCGAAGACGCTCATCGCCATTCACCAGCCGGTCCAACCTGTGATCGGCCGTCAGGAGATCGAATTTTATGCCAAACGTACCCAACGGGAACCACGACAAAGACCGGACCGGTAATCGATACGCCATCCTCGTTGCAGGAGGGAATTGCGAGCGACGGCACTTGAACGATCTCGAGTTCTGCTATCGCATGCTCACGGATCATTACGCCTTCGCGCCCGAAGACATCGCTGTCTGTTACTTTCATGGAAAGCTCGAGGTCGGCGTCGACCCGCAGCCGACCAGCTACCCCGATGAAGGGACCGACGAACCGTACGAGATCACGGCCAGGATCACGACCGACCGGAAGGGCACGGGCGCCGCCGTCGGGGCCGCGCTACGCGCGCTGAACGCGAACAACAAACTGCAGCCGGATGACCTGGTGTTCGTTCATATCAACGGACATGGCTACATGAACGGAGGCGAGGCGTATCTGCTGGAGGAAGGCGGCGGCAAATACACTGCAGGAGACTTCAGCAAGGACCTCGAGGATCTCCGCCCGCATGCGAAGTTACTGATCATGATGGAGCAATGCTTCTCTGCGGGCTTCATCACTCCGGTTCTCAACGCCAACATCCAGGCGCAGTCCGTCAGCATCGCCTGTGCTTCGGCGACTTATTCCGGTTTCACCAATGACCAATTGTTCAACTGCTTTTCCAAGGCCTGGATTGCTGCCCATATGAACGAGAGTCCCTGGGGCAAAGTTCTCACGGCGAAAACAGACACGAATAACAGCGGCTTCATCGAGGCAAACGAGGCCTTTGTCTACGCCAGGAATCGCAAACATGAGGACGATGATCCGAAGCAGGGCAACCACCCCGACTCCGGCGCCGCCGCGGCGCAGTCCATCATTCGTCTGGCGTGAGCGCAGAGTGTGAGGTCGCGCCCAAAAGAAAACGCCCCGTGCAGAACGGGGCGTAAGTCTTGAAGTAATTTGGTGCCGGAGAAGAGATTCGAACTCCCGACCCGCGCATTACGAATGCGCTGCTCTACCAGCTGAGCTACCCCGGCGAGGGGGCGGAAGTATAAGGGAAGATGCGGACAGCGGGTAGCGGACGCCTAGGCGCGCTTTTTCCTGAGCCGGATCACGACTTCGACTTCGGCTTCCATGCCGTCCGGGAGCGTCGGGAAGCGGCTGAAGGCGATGTCGTTCGGGTCGATGTCGCGCAGCTCGCCCGTCTCGAGGTCGTGGAAATGATGATGGGGCGTTCGGGTGGAATCGTAGACCGAGCGCTCGGGATCGAGATGGATCTGCCGCACGAGGCCGCGCTGTGCCAGCACCTTGAGCGTGTTGTACACGGTGGCCTTCGAAACCCGCTCGCCGCCGCGGCGCACGGCCGCGAGGATCTGCTCCGCCGTCATGTGCGTCGGCGTGCTCATCAATAATTCGGCGATGCGAATGCGCTGCTCGGTCGGCTTCAGGCCGTGCGCGTTGAGCTGTTCGATGAGGTGCTCGCGGGACAGCGTCCGAACGGGTTGCTGGGAGCTCACGATTCCGCCTCGTAACGGTGCGATGGGCCGAGCATACCGCGACCCCTCGCCGGAGGCGAGAATCCAGGCAAAAGCCACAATAAAGCCCGACTGCGGCCCGGTCGGCGCAACGTAAAGTGACCGTCGGTGGATCCGCGCGACGGGCATAAGGATGTGCAAGGCGGCCGGGACGACATTGCTGGAATTGCTGACGGTGCTGGCCGTCGTCGCGGTGCTCGCGACGCTGGCGGCGCCGAGCTTGCAGACGCTGAGCCTGGACAGTCGGCGGGCGGCCGCGGTGAACGGCCTGCTGCACAATCTGTTCCTTGCGCGGTCCGAGGCCGTCAAGCGCGCGGCAGTCGTGAGCGTGTGCCATTCCAGCGATGGACAGCGCTGCGATCCGGGCTTCGACTGGAGTCGTGGCTGGATCGTATTCGCGAACCACGATCGGGACGAGCCGCCCGTGCGCGATGCCGCGGAAGAACTGATCGTCACGTCGGCGGGCTCGCCTGGTATCTCGATCACCTCGAACCGCCGCGCCTACTCGTTCCGCGCGATGGCCCAGGCCGTCGTCAACGGCACTATCGTGTTCTGCGACGCCCGCGGCTCTGCGCACGCGCGCGCCATCATCATCAGCCACACGGGTCGGCCGCGCGTTGCACAGCGCGATGCCGACGGCAAGCCTTTACGCTGCCCGTAAGGATAGCGATGATCAT
>Ga0310810_10012163_pt1 | contig 10096 bp, 7 predicted proteins | sample NCmetagenome_FD_207641 | JGI IMG/M metagenome (GOLD analysis project Ga0310810, IMG submission 207641) | Soil microbial communities from experimental microcosm in Duke University, North Carolina, United States - NC | ecosystem: Engineered > Artificial ecosystem > Soil microcosm > Unclassified ...
GAACGCGTTCAGGTGGGCGTTGCCTCCCGCAGCGCTGGCGACCTGACGTAGCCAGTCAGCCGACGCGTTGTCGACGATGGTGGCGGTGCGATGGATGCCTTGACTGTCGTAGGTCTGAATGAGCTCGCTGATCCGCCGTCGTCTATCGGCGGCCGTCTGCGCTGAGGCAGGGAGCGATCCGGCAATAGCCCACGCCGGCAGACCGAGCGCGATCAGTCGAAGAAAGTCGGCACGTGAGAGTTCTGATGTCATATGTCGTGCCTGCGTAGGCGACGGGATTGAGCCCGTCGCTGGGCGGCCTGAAGGCCGGCTCTACAGCCCCGAATAACCCGTAACTCCCGTCACGGCTGCGGTGATGAATCCAAAGCACACCGAGATCACGATGATGACAATCGCCGCGACGATCATGTACGGGATCACCTTGTCTGTGGGCGTGTGCATCACTGGCGGGAGTCCGAGATAAAAGAGGTAGATCGCGTAGAGTCCAGCGAGAATCCCCAGGATGCCGAGCACCGGAATGATCTGAAAGACACCGGCCAGCCATATTGGCGTTGACGCGAACACGACCAGCTTCATCGCCTGCGTGGTGTCGCCGCGAGACTGGAAGGTCGGCGCCAGTTTTTCGATGATGATCGCGCTCACATAGACGCCGACCAGCCCGAGCACAAAGCGCACGACGGCGCTCGACAGCCCGGACATCATGCTGGTCCGGAATGTTCCCGCGAAAGGCACCGACACCCCGACGATGGACAGACCGATGAAACTGCAAATGGCGGGAATCGCCGACAACGGCGCCGCGTAGCTGGTAATCAGATCCATCGGCGTGGTGCTTTCGCCGGCGATCACAGGCCATTCCGCAGCCGGTTTGGTGAGGATGTTCGTGGCGCGCGTCTTCAGGTCCATCGTGTGCGTCTCCTTTTCGTCTGGAATCAGCGTTGAACCCACTCGAACGCTTCCCGGACGATCGGCGCGGGTGCTCCGTGTCCGCCTTCGTATTCGCGATACGTAACGTCGTAGCCGAGTCCCTTGAGCCGCGGCACGAACTTTCGGCTGGTGTCGTCGATGGGCATGGTCGTGTCGCTGAGGCCGTGAGAGATGAAGATCTTCGGCTTGCCGCGGGCGGCAACCGGGCTCATCACGCCCGGCGACATGGCGATGACGTGACCGAAGACGTCGCCGGCTCCAATCCCGAACGAGAGCGAGTACGAGGCACCGTCGGAGTGGCCGCCGACGGTGAGGCGCTGGCGATCGATGGTGCAGCGGCCCAGCGTCTGACGGAACGCCTCCTGGAGAAATTCGACATCGGGACCGTACTGGCCGAGCACCAGATCCCAGGTAAGCTCGCTGCGCGAGTCGGGCGCGAGCACGATGAACCCGAATTCGTCGGCCAGGGGAAAGCAGTAGCTGGTGTTCATTCCGGAGCTGCCGGCGCCGTGGAACATCACCACGAGCGGTGTCGGGACGCCGGCCTTGTAGCCTTTGGGCACGTAGAGCACGCCGTCGCGGACATTATCGAGCTTCAGCGGATACTGTCCGGGGGTGAGCTCGTCGGCGGCGCTGGGCCGGACGCTGGCCGCCATTACTCCGGCCGCACCCGCAGCCGCGAGAAAGCAGCGACGAGTGATTTTCATGTGGCAGGCACATTATCCTGATGCCCGTTCGAGCGCAATGCCTTTGACGATGCTATCGATCGTGGTGTGGCTGTTGTGTGCCGCGAGCGGCGCGGCGGCGTTGATCTACGAAATTGTCTGGCAGCAATTGCTGCAGCTGGTGATTGGCTCGTCCACTGTATCGCTCGGCGTCCTGCTCGGGATGTTCATGGGCGGCATGTGCATGGGAAGCCTGGCAGCGCCGCGATGGATTGCGGCAGACCGGAACCCGCTGCGTATCTATGCCGCGCTAGAAGTGGCGATCGGGGTGAGTGGCGTGGCGCTCCTCGTCGCGATGCCAATGGTCGAACGTCTCTACACGACCTGGGGCGGTGATGGCGCAGCCGGCGTCCTGTTGCGCGCGGCGGTCGCGGCCGTCTGTCTGCTGCCGCCGACGGTCGCGATGGGCGCGACGCTGCCGGTGATTTCGCGCTGGGTCGAGACCACGCTCGACAGCGATCGATCGCTTGGATGGTTCTACGCCGGCAATATCCTCGGCGCAGTGGTCGGATGCCTTGGTGCCGGCTTCTATCTGCTCCGCGTGTACGACATGAACGTCTCGACCTACGTGGCCGCAGCAGTCAACCTTCTGGTCGCGACTGTCGCCTTGTTGATGGCGCGGAGGCACCCGAACACAGCGAGCGCGACTCGTCTTCCCCGGTTGGTCGAACCGCCGCCGAACCCTGACCGTCGGACTCCGGCCTCGAACCTCCTGCTCGCCATTGCTCTGTCGGGCTTTTGCGCGCTGGCGGCGGAAGTGGTCTGGACGAGGATGTTGAGCCTCCTGTTCAGCGCCACGGTCTACACGTTTTCAATCATTCTGGCGGTGTTTCTGATCGGCCTGGGCATTGGCAGCGCAGCAGGGAGCGCGATGGCCCGGCGAATCGCGCGCCCGTCGCGGGGATTGGGCTGGTGCCAGTGGCTCAGCGTGGGCGCGATCTTCTGGTCCGCGTACGTGCTTGCGCGGATGCTGCCGTCCTGGCCGGTTGCCACGGACTTGAGTCCATTCGCGACCTTCGAGCTCAACCTTGCGCGCACGTTCCTGGCGATTTTCCCGGCGACGCTCCTGTGGGGCGCCAGTTTCTCCCTGGCGTTAGCGTCCATGGCTGAGGGACGCACGTCATCCACGAACGATCCCGCCGTATTCGTTGGCCGCGTCTACGCGGCGAACACCATCGGTGCGATCGTCGGGGCGCTCGGCGCGAGTCTGCTGCTCGTGGCCTGGATCGGAACCGCTCGCACCGAACAAGTGATGATGATCGCCGCTGCGCTCTCAGGCGCGCTGATGCTGTGGCCGGATCCACGACCGTCGATGAGGGCGCTCGTCGCAGGCTGGGCGCTCGCCGCCGCGGGCTTGACGATCGCCGTGCCGCCGCTTCCCGCGCTTCTGGTCGCGTATGGCCGACACGCCGCGGCGTGGGCGGGGCACGCCGCGGACGTTATTTACGTTGGCGAAGGACTGCACGCGTCCATTGCCGTGTCTCGAGGAGCCGACGGCGTCCTCAATTATCACAACGCGGGAAAAGTGCAGGCGTCGAGCGAACCGCAGGACATGCGCCTGCAGCGGATGCTCGGCCATCTCACGACGCTCGTTCCGCAGCGTCCGCGGTCGGTACTGGTCATCGGGTGCGGCGCCGGCGTCACCGCGGGTGCCGTCAGCGTGAACCCCGACGTTGAGCGCGTCACGATTGTGGATATCGAGCCGCTGGTGCCGAAGACCGCCGGACAATACTTCGGCGGTGTCAATCACGACGTGCTGCGGAATCCGAAAGTGCGCGTGATCGTGGACGATGCCAGGCATTTCCTCATGACCACGACCGAGAGTTTTGACGCCATTACCTCGGATCCGCTGGATCCGTGGGTCAAGGGCGCCGCCACGTTGTACACCACGGAGTTCTTCGAGACGGCCCGGGCCCACCTCAACCCCGGCGGCGCCATGACCTTGTTCGTGCAGCTGTACGAGAGCAGCACCGAGGCCGTGAAGAGCGAGGTGGCCACCTTCTTCAACGTGTTTCCCGACGGCTTGATCTTCGGCAACACCTTCGACGGCAGCGCCCTGGACACCGTGCTGGTGGGACCGGTCGCACCGCCGACGCTCGATCTCGATGCCATCGACAACGCGCTTCGCGCGCCCGCGTTCAGCCCGGTGGTTCGCTCGCTCGGCGAGATCGGCCTGCACGGTGCCTACGACGTGTTTGCGAACTACGCCGGACGCGCCCGCGATCTGCGCGGCTGGACGGCGACCGCGCAAATCAATCGCGATCGCAACCTGCGTCTGCAGTATCTCGCCGGACTCGGCGTCAACCTGCACGACGGCGACCGCATCTACCGCGACATCATCAGCTACCGCACGTTCCCCAACGACTTGTTCGCGGGATCCCCGACGACGCTCTGGAGCCTGCGGCAGGCCATCGAAGGGGCGCGCGAGTGAAAGCATGCGGGCTCTCGACGGTCGGCACTCTGCTCCTGTGCGTGATTGGTTCGAGCTGCACGCCCGCTCCTTCGGAGGACGTCAACAAACCCGAGGCTCGCCTGATCGAACGCGCGGGCCTCGCGATGGGCACCGAGCTCAAGCTCACGGCCTGGACGCCGGACGAGAAACTGGCACAGGCGACCTTCGATGAGGTCTTCGGCGAATTCGATCGCCTCGATCGCATGATGAGCGTCTGGAAGGACGGCAGCGATGTCCTGCGGCTGAATGCGGCCGCCGGAGACCATCCGGTTCCGGTGAGCGCCGAAACCTTCGAGGTGCTGACGATCGCGCGCGACGTCAGTGTTGCGACAGAGGGAAGGTTCGACGTCACGTTCGGAGCGCTGACCGACGTCTGGAAGTTCGACCAGGATCAGGACGAGAGCATTCCCAGCGCCGAGCAAATCCGCGCGCGACTGCCGCTCATCGACTACCGCGCTCTCGAATTGAACCAGGCAGCCGTCACCGCCTTTTTGACGCGCAAGGGGATGCGCGTCCATCTGGGCGGCATTGGCAAGGGCTACGCCGTCGACCGGGCGGTCGGGATCTTCCACGCTCGCGGATTGACGAACTTCATGATCCAGGCGGGCGGCGACTTGTACGCCGGCGGCCGTCGCGGCGATCGGCCGTGGAAGCTGGGGATCGCCGATCCGAGGGCTCCCGACGGTCCCAGCTTTGCGAGCGTCGAACTGTCGGACAGCACGTTCAGCACATCAGGCGACTACGAGCGGTTCTTCGTCAAGGACGGCGTCCGCTATCACCACATTCTCGATCTGCAGACCGGCCAGCCGGCCCGAGGATGCCGGAGCGTGACGCTGCTCACCGGTCGGGCCGTGATCGCGGACGCGCTGGCGAAAGGGGTCTTCATCCTCGGGCCTCAAAAGGGGATGGCCCTGATCGAACGTCTGCCGGATGTGGAAGGGGTGATCGTCTCGGCCAAGAACGACGTGCTGGTGTCGAGTGGGTTGAAAGACCGCTTGACGTTACTTCGCCAGCCTACTGACAGTCCGTGATCGTTGTCGCAGCAGTGGACACGAACTCACGAAATCACGAAGACTGTTGATCCGCTGAACGACAAGTTTCGTGTTTTCGTGGCTTCGTGACCCCGGTGCGACGGCTAGGCAGTACCCTTGATCCCCTCGCGGGCCCAGCGTTCCTTCTTCACGATCATCAGCCAGTGCACGCAGGCTTTCTTGTCGGCGTAAATCCGTTCGCAATCGTCGCAGCGCACGCACTCGGACTTGATGATCTTCGGACCCTGAATCGCGCCCCATTCGCAGGCGCGTTCGCAGATCTTGCAGGTCTTGCACTCGGACCAGCGCTTGATCGGCAGAACGGTGGACACCTGAGAAATGACGCCGAGCATCGCGCCGACCGGACAGAGAAAGCGGCAATAGAGGTTGCGCACGACCAGCGTGGCCACCAGCAATGTGGCGAGCATCGTCCATAGCAATACGTCCGCTGACCGCGTGAACATCCAGAACGGCTCGACGTATCGGTAGACGCTCGTCTGTTTGGTCGCGATGTAATAGCCGACGACGGCGATCAGCAGGCCGTACTTGACGTAGCTGGCACGGCGTTCGAGCCAGAGCGGCGGTTCGATGCGCAGACGCCTGGGGACGATGGCGTCGAGAATCTGCGTGAACGCGCCGAACGCGCACATGCGGCCGCAGTAGAAACGGCCCCACACCACCGTCGAGATGACGGCGAAGCCGGCAAACAGATACCAGGCGACGCTGTACTTGAATTCCGGGAGGTTGAGATCAACGACGCGGAAGATGTCAGTGACCGAAATCATCGTGCTCTTCATCACGCCCAGATAGACGAGCGTGAACACGAGCGTCGTGTATTTCAACACCTTGCTGCGCCTGGAAAAACTGAACAGCGCGAAGGCGATGAGGCCGGTGGTCAGCGCGATGTCGAGCGCCTGCGGACGAAGGATGTCGGCCCAGGTTTCGACCTTCACCTCATCGTCGAATCCCCACGGATCGGGCGACGAGGGCTGTTGCGCTCGGACGAGCGTCGCGGTGGCGATCAGGAAGAAGAAAACCAGCACGAGCAGCCGGGCGGCTGCCGGGCGGTTCACCGTTTCACCGCGTCCGGCGTCAGCAGCGCGCGGGCCATCATCCGCGAGCTGTCGCGAATGGCCCTGGCGGCGCTGTTGATGCTGAGCGAGGCGCGCGAGACGGCATCGACGTCGCCGCCGACCCGGAACGGGTCCCGGATGCTCTTGTTCGTGAACTGCACGGCGAACTCCTTCGGCTCGACCGAGAAATAGCCGTACGGCTCGGAGTCGTAATCCACGATCACGCCGGTCAGCACGCCGCTCATGTTCATGCCGACCAGAATGTGGATCGGACCGTGATACCCGTGCTCGTTGGGAACCAGATCGGTGGTCCAGAAGGCGAACCCGAGCGGATCCGACGAGGGATTCTTCGCCGGGTCGGTCGAGTAGGCGGTGAAGTGCAGCGGCGTCCCGGTGAGGGACGAAAAGGCGACGGCGCTGGGAAACAGCCGTTTCAAATGAGCGTCAGGCTTGGGATTCGTAAAAATACGGTCCGCGGCGCCCAGGACGACGCCACTTGCCACGACCGACACGCAAAACGCCAACAGTCTCTTCAAACTCGACCTCCGCGTCCGCACGAATTATCCCGGTCGCTGGGAGCCGGGTCAAGCCAGCCCGTCGTAAGGAACTCATAGAAATCAGGCTCAGCCGCTATCATGGCAACCGCAGGATCACGCCATGGCTCCAATTGCCGTGTCTCCCGGCGTTCCCGGTGCCGTTCAGCCGTCACAAGACGATCGCGGGCGCGTCTGGTGGTGGTGGATTCCGTACGTCTACCTCCTGCGCGTCCCGATTCTCACCGCGCTCATCGCGTTGATTGCCCTGCCGGTGTTCGGACCGATGTCCAAGGGCTTCAGAGGGCTCTTCGACCTGGGGGATGCTGGCGCGCTCTGGAGCATCCTCGGCATGGCGCTGGTGGCGCTGGCGGCCTTTACGACCGCGTCCACGCTTCTCGCGAGCTCGTGGTGCACCATCTACAACGCACCCGAACGTTTCAACGTGGCGCACATCGAGTGGGTGAAGTTCCCGATCCACTGGCAGCAGCGGGTGGCCTTTGGAACGCTGGCGCTTCCCACTATTTACCGAGCGATCCTGATTTCCTCGAGCGACTCCGGTGTCAGCCACCTGGTGTTGCTGGCCGGTGCGGTGGTGGGACTCGGGGCGACCGTCCTCACGGTGCTCTGGACCAACTGGACGACCGACTGGCTGTCTACCGATGTCGCGCGCCCCGAGCCGCGCACGTGGGTGGGACGACGGTTGAAACAGGTGATCGGCTGGCTGGCCGAGCGCGGGAATGACGGCGACGGTTTCCTCGAAAAAGGCACGCGGAACATTCGCGACGGTCATGTGCTGGCATGGGTCGCATGGAGCGAATCGATTGCGCTCTACGCGATCATCGGTTTCAGCAAGTACCTGCGGCTGGGCTATCCAACCTACGTGTCGACCCTCGCGTGTGTGCTGCTGCTGGCGCTCATGCTGTGCTGGATGGCTGGTGGGATTGCGTTTCTCGTCGATCGCTATCGGGTCCCGTCAGCGACAACCCGGTGATCGTAGTGGCGACGACCGGTGGGGGCATTCAGGCCAGCGCGTGGACGGCGCGTGTGCTCACGGGCCTTGACCAGGTCCTGCGACCCGAGTTCGGCGACACGTTCGCCGGCTCGATTCGGATGATCAGTTCGGTCTCGGGCGGGGGCGTCGGCGCGCTGCATTTCGTCGACAAGTACAAAGACGGGCGGTTCGATCCCAATGACGCGGCGCTGGTCGTCAAGGAAGCTGATGCGTCGAGCCTCGACGAAGTCGCCTGGGGCCTGACATATCCGGACTTCTGGCGGGCGTTCTTTCCGTTGCCGCTGCGCGGCGCTCAGATCGACCGCGGACAGGCGCTCGAATGGGCCTGGGCGGCACACGATCCCTCCGTGCGCGCCAGCCTCGCCACCTGGCGGCTGGACGTGTCGGCCGGCCATCGCCCCGCCAACATTTTCAATGCCACCATCGTGGACAGCGGCCAGCCGCTGCTTATCGGCACAACGCGCGTCGGGTGGAATGACGATGCCGGGCTCAGGAATTTCGAAGATCTGTATCCAGGCTTCAATATTCAAGCGGTCACGGCGGCACGGCTGTCGGCGACGTTTACTTACGCCGCACCGGCGGTCCGCTCGGATCGTCCGGGGCACGACGTCCATCTCGTCGACGGCGGCTATTACGACAACTACGGCATGGCCTCGGCGATGGCGTGGATACAGAGCGGCGCGCACGACTCCGGGATCGTCCGGCAGATTCTCCTGATTCAAATTCACGATTCGCCGGTCGACACCGCTCGCGGACCGGATTCGTGGCACGGGACGTTCTATCAAGCGCTGGCGCCGCTCGAGGCCGTGCTCAACGTACGCACCACCGGTCAGCGTTCGCACAACGACAACGAGTTGAGCCTGCTGATGAAGAAATTGTGCAGCGTCGAAGGCGTCCGGCTCGCGACGACGACCTTCGAGTTCAGCGGGGCCAACGCGCCGCTGTCGTGGCATCTGACCGGGCGCGACAAGAAGAATCTCAGCGACGAATGGACGGCCCAATCGACCGGACCGTCAGTCGACGAGGTGCGGAAGTTCCTGAGGACCGAGGCGCTTCGAAAGCGTAGTCCCGCTCAATACGATGCGGCGATTGGGTGCCCCGACTAAGTGTCCAGGATCTCGCGGACTTTCTCGAGCAGCTTCTGCGACGTGAACGGCTTCTCCATGAAGTTTTCGCCGCCTTCGAGACGGCCGGCCCGGATGACCTCGTCGTCGGTGTAGCCCGACATGTAAAGGACTCTCAAGCCCGGGTACTCAACCGCGAGCTGCTTGAACAGCGCGGGACCGTGTGCGCCGGGCATCACGACGTCCGAGATCATGAGATCGATTTCGTCGGCACGCGAGTGGAAGATCTCGCGCGCTTCGTCGGGAGCGGCCGCTTCCACCACCTGATAACCGGCCCGCTCGAGAATGAGACGCGTCATCGTCCGCACCGCACGCTCGTCTTCGACGACCAGAATCGTTTCGTTGCCGGGTTGATGTGACCGCCTGATCTCGCGCCGCACTCCTGGTGCCGTCGCCCCTGGAACGGCAGGCAGGTAGACCCTGAAGGTCGCCCCTTCGAGCGGCTCGCTGAAGACACCGATGAAGCCACCGCTTTGTTTCACGATGCCGTAGACCGTGGCCAGCCCCAGTCCGGTGCCTCGTCCCTGCTCCTTGGTGGTGAAGAACGGCTCGAAGACCCGCAATTTCGTGTCCGCATCCATGCCGATGCCGGTGTCGCTGACGGTGAGCATCACGTAATGACCCGGCTCGGTGACTTCCGCATGCGCGGCTTCGCCGCTGGCGACCGAGACATTGGCGGTTTCGATGGTCAGCCTGCCGCCCGATGGCATGGCGTCTCGCGCGTTCACCGCGAGGTTGATCACGATCTGTTCGAGCTGCGTGCGGTCGGCGCTCACCGGGTCGAGATTCGGCGCCAGGACCGTCACCAGATCAATGTGCTCGCCGATCACCCGGCGCAGCAGGACCGCGGTTTCGCGTACGAGCGCGTTGATGTCGAGAATGGCCGGGACCAGCACCTGTTTGCGGCTGAACGCGAGCAGCTGACCGGTCAACGCGGCGCTTCGTTCGGCCGCTTTGATGATTTCGTCGACGTCGACCGCTTTGGGATCGTCATGGTCGATCGAGTCGGCGAGCAGTTGCGCGTAGCCGATGATCGCGGTCAGGAGGTTGTTGAAGTCGTGGGCCACGCCGCCGGCCAGACGGCCGATGGCCTCGAGTTTTTCCGACTCGCGCAGCCGCTCCTCGAGGCGGCGCCGCTCGGAGACGTCCTCGAGAATCACGATCAGGTGGCGCGGCTCGCCCGACGTGCTGCGGACCGGGCTGATGGTCAACCGGACCC
>Ga0310810_10012164_pt1 | contig 10096 bp, 2 predicted proteins | sample NCmetagenome_FD_207641 | JGI IMG/M metagenome (GOLD analysis project Ga0310810, IMG submission 207641) | Soil microbial communities from experimental microcosm in Duke University, North Carolina, United States - NC | ecosystem: Engineered > Artificial ecosystem > Soil microcosm > Unclassified ...
CGCCCTGGGAAATGTCTGTTTCGCAATCTGCTCAATTTCCGAGATGAACCGCCCCACTTCTAGGGTTTTGCGCTGACCTTCGAGTCCTCGTGAAAACGACAGCACTTGTTTCACCAAATCTGCCCCACGTTTAACGTTGGTTTCCATGATCGAAAGCCACTCCAGACTCTGCTCATCCTGAAGTTTTGTCTCCAAGAGTTGAACGGTCATCATAATCGGTGTCAGCACATTGTTGAGATCGTGAGCGATGCCGCCTGCCAAAGTGCCGAGACTCTCCATGCGCTGGGCCCGGAGAAATTGCGTTTCCAGTTGTTTTTTCTCGGTAATGTCGGTGTTGACACTAAGGATAGATTTGGGTTGCCCATCTTCATCGCGAACTAAGGTCCAGCGACTTTCAACGACAAGCTCCTTGCCTTCTTTGGTAACTTGACGCAACTCACCTTGCCACGCGCCACACTCAGCCAGAACTTCATAGTGTTCTTCGAGCTGATATAAGGGGTCTCGATACAAGAGCTTGATGGCATTTTTGCCGATCGCTTCTTCTGCTGTCCAGCCATACAGACGTTCAGCACCTTTGTTGCAAAATAAAATTTTGTGGCTTAGGTCTTGAACTCGGATTTTCTGTTCCGAACGCTGGCGCTCTTGGATTTCCTGTTCCAGACGCAGATTTTGCTCTTGGAGGGTCTTGGTCAAGTGCCGGATGCTCATATGGAGCTTGATACGGGCTAAAACCTCTTCATGTTGAAGCGGCTTGGTAACGTAATCTACTGCACCGAGATTCAAACCTCTGACCTTATCCACCGTCTCGGAAAGCGCGGTCATGAAAATTATGGGGATGTCTTTTGTTAATTCATTGGCTTTCAGGCGGCCGCAAGTTTCAAAACCGCCTATTCCCGGCATGAGCACATCCAATAAGATCAAGTCGGGTGGAGCATATTGAGCCCTCTCGATCGCACTTTCCCCATCTTCAGCAACCAAGACTGTAAATCCAGCATTCGCTAAAAAATCGAACAGCACCTCTAAATTAGTAGGAGTGTCATCGACGATTAAAATAACACTTTCTTTACTAGTATTAATACTCATTTTTCCCTCTTATATTCTTTGAGAAACTCCAAGAGTTGTTTCCCTTTAAAACCTTTGGCGAGTTGACGCAGATGGGTCGCAAACGGCACCCATTGCTTATCCAACTCCTCTAGTCTCGCAGCTCGTTCTACAATCGCTCTAAGGTTGCCCCTCATCGCTAAATCGAGCAAAACCGCAAGTTCCTCTTCTGGCAGAGCAATCAAATTAGCCTTGGTCAGTTGTTTGTTGTCAGTTGTCGGTTGCTCTTGATCAACGACTCCTGACGACTGACGCCTTTCTCCTGACTCCTCGTAAACCCATTCCAACCCCAAGTAAACCTGTAATTTTTCTAAAAGATCTGCTTCCCGAACTGGCTTGGGGAGGAAGTCATCGCAACCAAACTCCCGACTTTGCTGCTGATCGAAATCAAAAACGCTAGCCGAGACGGCAATGACCACCACTCCCTTGAGTTCTGGCAACATCCTGATCCGACGGGTGGCTTCAAAGCCGTCCATTACCGTCATAACCAAGTCCATAAAAATCACATCGGGTTTAAACTCAGCCGCTTTGGAAAGAGCATCTCGACCATCTGTCGCCTCAAGAACTTCAAATCCTAAAGGCTCCAGCAGATTAACCAAAACAGAGCGATTTTCCCATTTGTCATCCACCACCAAAACTTTCCGCTTAGAGCCAGCAAAACCAATGATGTTGCGTTGCTCTACCTTGGCAACATCAGCCCATTGGGAAACCTCAGGCAAATCTAAATCCAGCCAAAAAACACTCCCTTTACCTAATGTACTCTTTACCTTCAGTGACGCGCCCATCATCTGGACTAACTGACGGCTAATTGCCAGTCCCAACCCCGTTCCTTCAGTCTTACGACTCTCCTCACCCACCTGCTGGAACGGCAAAAATATTTGTTCTAATTGCTCTGGTGCAATGCCGATGCCAGTATCTTCCACCTGAAACCGGAGTTTCTCCTCTTGATACCCTACTTTGAACGTTATACTCCCTTTTTCCGTAAATTTGACCGCATTGCTAAGTAAATTAATCAAAACTTGACGCAATCGTTTCTCATCAGCGCGGATAACTTTAGGAATTGGAGAAACCGTTTTGTAAATCAACGAAAGCCCCTTTTGTTCTGCGCGGATGCGGCAGATTTCAGCAACGCTCTCAAGAAATGCAGGAAAATAAAACTCTGTTGAGTAAAGTTCCATTTTCCGGGCTTCGATTTTGGAGAGGTCTAAAATATCATTGATGAGAGTCAGCAGGTGTTCGCCGCACTGATGAATGATTTTTATACCATTGTTTTGCTTTTCGGTTAAAGTTTTATCTTTTTTAAAGATTTGGGTGTAACCTAAAATGCCATTGAGCGGGGTGCGGAGTTCATGGCTCATGTTCGCCAGGAATTCGCTCTTAGCGCGGTTGGCGGCTTCAGCGGCCTCTTCTGCACGTTTGCGATCGCAAATTTCTTGTTGCAGCAGTATATTGTTTTCCTGTAACTCTAACGTGCGCTGTTCTACTTTTGTTTCTAAATTTTGGAGAGCTTCTTCTAAATCTGTATAAAGACGCGCATTTTCTATCGATATTGCGGCTTGCGCTGATAAAAGTTTTAATACTTCTAATCGCTCAGAAGTGAAGGCATCAGTTGTTAAATTATTTTCTAAATAAAGAATACCTGTGAGTTTCCCCTGGTGGATTAGCGGCGTACATAAAACTGATTTGGGTTGGTTACTAAGTATGTAAATATCTTTACTAAAAATGCTGGAAGCAGAAGCATTATTTAAAACAACATTTTTATGAGTTTTTTCTACATAATTAACTATAGATACAGGTAACAGATGACCGTCATCAATTGGAATTGATTGCAATAATATAACATCATCTTGTTCAAGGTTTATTTGTGCTTCTATGAAAAGCTGACCTAATTTATCTAAAATCAAAATTCCTTTTTCAGCACCAGCATTCTCAATAGAGATTTTCATTAACTGACTGAGCAAATTACTCAAAACTATTTCACCAGAAAGAGCTTGAGAGGCTTTTATAACAGTAGCTAAGTCTAAGCTGGTATTAGTTCTGGATTGACTGGTAGTACTAGGAGTATCGGTTGTTTGGTTAACTGTAGTTTGGGTTCTGCTTCTGGCTGAGGTTCTAGGCAGTAATTGGGGATATTTTTCTTCTAAATCATCAACTTTACGTTGAGCGCCCCAAACTTGATAAGCGTAATGAGCCTTCTGCATATAAAGTTGGGCGATCGCTTCTTTGCCCCATGACAGGTAGAATTTGGCAGCGAGTTCATGAGCGAGGGCTTGTTCATTGATGTACTCGTTTTCTTTGGCTAAAGCAATGGATTTGTCGTACAAATCCATTGCTTCAACTTTTTCGCCTAAAACTCGATGGCGTTCTGCCTCCACTAGATAAAATTTGTGTAAATAATTCATTGGGGCATGATTTGCCCATTTTTGCATTTTTTCTTGATTCGCTTGTACTCGATTAAGAATGTCCTGTTGCTCCGACTGTGAAGCCTCAGAATATACAGCGACGCGTACTAGAGAATCATAGAAATAAAAAATAATAGCCGTTGGTTGCCCTGCAGATGCGCCGAAAGAACTCTCTATGTGAGGGATATGCTTCAAGGCTTCTGGGTAATGTTCAAACGCATAACAAAGCGTAAGTTTGTGCAAATATAAGTAATGAATTGCCAGTTGATCGTTCGTTTGCTGATGTAGAGGCAGCATTCCCTCTTCATCGTAGACCTCCCCCTTTAGCTGACACTGATTTTGGCTTCTTCCCATCAGAGTTAGGACGGCTTGCCAACAAATTTTTATACTATTAAGAGCTGTCTCTTGGCTGATTTGACGAACAGCATCTGCGTAAGTGGCGAGTTCTCGTTCAAATTGGATGAGTTCCTTGCCAGCAAAAAACGAGTAGTGGCTCCAGACCATAATGGCAAAGCCAGCATATTCTAAATCTCCAGTTTCCAGCCCGCTAGAGAAAGCTGAAAGGAGAGGTTCTAAGGTATTCCTGGCATGTTCTTTCCAATGCAGGACGCCCGCAGGCACCATGTGGTATGTCTTGGTTTCGATCTCTTTGGCATTTAACTTGGACACTAAACGTAAAGCTAATTGACCGAACTCATAGCCCCGATCAATGTCTCCTACGATCGCGCAAAGTAGAAGACCATATAAAGCATAGGCAAAAGGAGATACAGACGCATTGCCATATTGCACAGATAAATTAATCTGCTTACACACGGTTAAAGGCGCTAGTAAAGGCATCCCACAATAGCAAACAGCAAATATTCTTGACAGAATTCTGATGGCTGCCAGTCGATGAGGATCTGTCATTTCAGGGAGATCGATTAATTCCTCAGTTCGCGTTCCGCTCAAAATTGCCGCAGTTTCCCCCAATGCCTGCCCAATATCTGATGGGTTTGGCGAGTTGGGAAATTCTATCCCCAACTGTTTTAAGATTTTCAGTCCCGTATTCAGTGCTTCCAACAGCTTGTTTTGCCCTACATAAGCTTGAATCTGGACTTCGTACACTTTTAGGCTGTCCAATAGCGTTTTGGCACAGTTTTGCACGATTTCAGCCAACCTCTGAATTGCTTCAAAGTCACCATTCAGAAATGCTGCCTCTGCTGCTTCGGTATGCAGTGATAACGTTAGTTCATACTCAGTATCCCAACTGAAATCTGCTAACAGTGCCAAACCCGCTTGCAAATATTTGGTAGCGGCAGCATGAGCCGCTGCTGCTTTGGCTTTCTGTCCAGCCATTAAGTTAAGTTTGGCGATTTCATTTCGTTCGGGTTCATCGCTAATTAGTTCAATTCCTAAGTTTAGATGATCGACGATTTCAAATATCTTTTCTAGCCGTGTCTCTGACGCAGTGTTTTGCCAGAGTAAACGACCAATTTGCAAGTGAGTGACTTGCTTATAGCTGTCATTAATGAGAGCATAAGCGGCTTGTTGCACGCGGTCATGGAGAAACTTAAATTCCAGACTAACTAGATGTGTATCGATGATGTCTTCTGGTAGGCTTTTCAAGCCAGAAATAGGTAATATTAAGCCTTCCTGAATTGCTCCCCAAAGATCGCGATACGCAACTGCTGCCGACCGCTTGTAGATAATCGAGAGAGTTTGTAAGTCAAACGTGTTACCAACACAAGCCGCCAACTGCAAAACCTGCTGTGTAGAGTCAGGCAGTTTTCGCAACTTCCGAATCATCAACTCTACAACATTACCAGTAATACCCATCGCCTCAATGTTTGAGATATCCCATTGCCAAAAAGCTTGGCTGTCTTGGGACGGAGGGGTAAACGTTAACAAGTTTTCCTGATACAGAGTTTTGAGAAATTGATTAACAAAAAAAGGATTGCCAGAAGTTTTCCTGATTACTAATTCGGCTAAGGGTTTGACGGCAATGGTATCACTGTGTAGTGTGTCAGCAATTAGATTCCTAATATGGTCAAGTGCTAAGGGAGCTAAAATGATGTTATTAATAGTGACACTTTGGGAACGAAGCGAATCAAGGGTGAGCATTAAGGGATGCGTCAGATTAACTTCGTTATCTCGATACGCTCCGATAAATAATAAATAGCCTGTTTCTGCATCTGTCATTATTACTTCTAATAATTTCAGTGTGGCAGAATCAGTCCATTGCAAATCATCCAAAAAGATAACTAAAGGATGCTCTTGTGAGCAGAATACACGGATAAAGTTTTGAAATACAAAATTAAAACGGTTTTGTGCTTCGGTTGGCGCTAGTTCTGGAACGGCTGGCTGCTTACCAATAATGAGTTCTACTTCCGGAACTACATCAATAATGATTCGTGCATTTTTACCAAGGGCAGCTAAAAGTTTTTCTTTCCATTGGCTGAGTTTTGCTTCATTTTCAGTTAGTAGTTGCTTCACTAGTACTTGAAAAGCATTGATGATAGCCGAGTAAGGAATATTGCGTTGAAATTGGTCAAACTTACCAGAAATGAAGTAGCCCCGCGTCCCGACAAGGGCTTTGTGAATTTCATTCACTAAAGAAGATTTACCAATTCCGGAGTAGCCGGAAATAAGCATCACCTCAATTTTGGATTTTGGGTTTTGGATTTTGGATTGGAAATTCTTCTCTACTCCCTCTTCGTATAAGTTATGGACTCTATTCTCTGTACCCTCTCCACTCACTCGCTGAAAGGCATCCATTAACAGACTAACTTCCTGTTCGCGCCCATATAGCTTTTGCGGAATATAAAATTGGCTAAATAAATCCAACTCTCCCACCTTAAAACGAGAAATTTCGCCAGATGTTTGCAGCATCTTTAGACAAATCTCCAAGTCAGCTTTAAGACCTAGCGCACTCTGATAGCGCTCTTCTGCTGTCTTGGCAAGTAATTTCATCACAATCTCAGACAGCACCTCTGGAGTTTCTGAATTTATAAGGTGGGGAGGTACTGGTGTTTTAGCAATATGACAGTGAATTAATTCCAGGGAGTCAGTTGCTTGAAAGGGTAGCTGTCCCGTCAGCATTTCATAAAAGGTAACGCCTAAGGAATAAAAATCACTTCGGTAGTCAATTGAGCGATTCATCCTTCCCGTTTGTTCCGGCGACATGTAGGCGAGGGTGCCTTCAAGAAAATTAGGATTACTGAGTGTTTTATTTTCTCTCGACAGGTAGGATGAAATACTAAAGTCTATCAGATGAATCCGACCGATTTTGGCATTAATCAGAATATTCTGAGGCTTGATATCTTTATGAATAATGTTATTTTGATGAAGCTGAGCCAGGATTGAAGCTAACTGAATAGCAATCTGCAAAAAAAGGCTTAAGTCTAAACTTGGATCTGCAATCAAATTCTTTAGAGGTTCTCCCCCCGAATCTGACAAGATTAATGCCAGCCCGTTTTGATAGTTTTCCAACGCTAAGGGTTTAATAATTCCTTCTATATCTAGGGATTGTAGTATTTGATATTCATGTCTTAATCGAGTTAGCTGTTCTAGAGTTGGATACTCAGCTTTGAGAGTTTTAATAATTACCGAAGCTTGCTCTGACTCCCTGGAAGCCCGATAAACACAAGTAGTGGTACCTTCATAAAGGGTTTCGAGCAGGTTGTAACCGACAATGGTGATACTCATTTTGGTTTTTTGAGCGGATGAGCTTGGTAGACATCAGCTATTGGCTTCTACCAATGACAAGTTCTGGCGTTGCTAATTTAACATGCGGGCACCCATTTCGTTGTCCACAGCCATTCAACCTTCGTGTAAATCCAGCGCCTTTTTAAGACTTGCCAGCCTAATTCTCATGCTTTGAATCCTGCTTATCTGACGGGTGTTTTGGAGTGATATATTACTTTCGATTACGAATTTTTACTTTCAGTTACACAATGAGTCTATACCCCAGACAGAGGAAAAAACTGATTTTATTCTTAAAGTCAAAGAGGATAACTTGTACAGTGTTCATCAACCCCCTGACTATTCAAATGTAAATACGCCAAAGTATTAGTAGAAGAGTAGGATAAGATGGGTGTTGTTTGTGGCTAATCTCCGCTAATTACGTAAAGTTTCTCAAAGAGATAAGTTATAAAATTATAAAAAATTAAGAGGTATTAATGAGTTTTAATACTATCGAAAAAAGTGTCATTTTAGTCGTCGATGACACCCCCATAAATTTGGAAATTTTACTCGATTTATTAGAGGAATCTGACTTTAAAGTTGTGGTAGCTGAAGATGGTGAAAGTGCAATGGAGATGGCGGAATATGCCCCACCCAGCTTGATTTTGTTGGACGTGCTGATGCCAGGAATAGACGGTTTTGAAACTTGCCGTCGATTGAAAGCGAATCCAGCCACTCAAGATATTCCTGTAATTTTCATGACTGCCCTGACGGAGAAGGTGGATAAGGTCAAAGGGTTGAATCTTGGGGCCGTGGATTACATCACCAAACCGCTAGAGCATGAAGAGGTTTTAGCCCGCGTTAACATCCACTTACGCTTGCGCCACCTGACGAAGAGACTCACAGAGCAAAATGAACGATTACAACAAGAAATCTTTGAGCGCAAGCGAGCGCAAGAGGAACGAGAGCAGGCGTTTACAGCACTGCGGCAAAGTGAAGCCCGGTTTAGGCGATTGGTTGAATCCAATATCATTGGAATTATTTGCACAGACCTTAACGGCAGTATCACTGATGCTAACGACGCCTTTCTACAAATCGTAGGATACGATCGCACCGAACTCGTAAAAGGAGATTTGCGTTGGGACGAGATGACTCCATTAGAATATCGCGGTTTGGATGAAAGGGCGATCGCAGAATTAATCGCGTCTGGAGTTTGTACTCCCTACGAAAAAGAATTTATTCGCTCCGATGGGACGCGTATCCCTATTATGATTGGAGGTGCTCTTCTGGAGGAGTCTCAACAGAGTGCGGTCGGGTTTGTCCTCGACCTCAGCGATCGCAAGATTGCCGCACAGAAAATCCGCGAACAAGCTGCTCTGCTCGATATCACGACAGATGCAATTCTCGTCCAAGATTTGAACAAGCAAATTCGATATTGGAACGAAGGAGCTGAACGCCTCTATGGATGGAAAGCCCAAGAAGCGATCGGCAAAGATGTTCATGAGCTTCTGTATCGACGGGAAACCTTAGATCAACTCGAACAGAGCTGGAAAAGTCTTGCTGAGTGTAGCTCGTGGCAAAGTGAGTTGTATCAATTCACCAAAGAAGGCAAAGAGATCATCGTTGCCAGTCGGTGGACATTAGTGCGTGATGAAAATGGGCAACCTAAATCTATTCTGACGGTCAACACCGATATTACAGCGAAAAAACAACTCGAAGCACAGTTTCTCCGAACCCAGCGAATGGAGAGTCTGGGAACCCTAGCCAGCGGTATTGCTCACGACCTCAACAATGCGCTGACACCCATGATGATGGCAGCTCAACTTCTGGAATGCAAACTCCCGGATAAACAGAGCCAACAGTGGCTTTCGATACTAGAAACCAATGTGAGACGTGCAGCAGATTTAGTCAAGCAAGTGTTGTTATTTTCACGAGGCGTCGCTGGTAAGCACACTCCTTTAGAGGTAACCTACTTAATTAAGGAAATTGAGAAAATTGTTAAACAGACATTTTCCAGAGCGATTGAAATTCGTAGTGAGATTCCTACACAAAACCTTTGGATGATCTCTGGTGATCTGACTCAGCTACACCAAGTGTTAATGAACCTCTGCGTTAATGCTCGTGACGCTATGCCAGATGGGGGTACCCTCCAGATTTCTGTCAGAAATTTTTGGGTTGATGCCCACTATGCTCAGATGAATATTGAGGCTAAGGTTGGCCCTTACATTGTGATTACTGTCTCCGATACAGGCACGGGGATTTCTAAGGAAATAATAGATAGAGTTTTTGAGCCATTTTTTACGACAAAAGAACTGGGAAAAGGCACAGGGCTTGGTCTTTCAACCGCGATTGGTATTATTAAAAGCCACGGTGGTTTTGTTCAGGTATTAAGTAAGGTGGGAAAAGGAACACAATTTCAAGTGTACTTACCTGCAACGCCAACAACTAAGATTGATTGTCCATCTGAAGGTCACGATGAATTACCCAGGGGGCATGGAGAATTAATTCTTGTGGTCGATGACGAAGATTCAATTCAGAACATTACTAAAACTTTGCTAGAAACCTATGGCTACCAAGTTGTGCTAGCTAGTGACGGGATTGAAGCGATCGCTCTGTATACACAACATCAGGATAAAATTAGTGTTGTGTTGATGGACATGATGATGCCGAATATAGATGGCCCAACGACGATCGGCGTCTTACAAAAAATTAACCCACAGGTCAAGATTATAGCCATTAGCGGACTGGTTTCGAACCATAAAATTGGTCAATTTCTAGGTAATAGCGTCAAAACTTTCTTGCCTAAGCCCTACACATCTGATGAATTGTTGAGAAACTTACAGCTCGTTCTCAGCATAGACTAAAAATTAGAGTCGATTCGCAGAGAGTGAAATTACAAAACTAAGTTTGTTCTTCAGAATCAACAACTTCAG
>Ga0310810_10012165_pt1 | contig 10095 bp, 6 predicted proteins | sample NCmetagenome_FD_207641 | JGI IMG/M metagenome (GOLD analysis project Ga0310810, IMG submission 207641) | Soil microbial communities from experimental microcosm in Duke University, North Carolina, United States - NC | ecosystem: Engineered > Artificial ecosystem > Soil microcosm > Unclassified ...
ACCGGGCGGCAAAACTCACTTCGAACCCGGAGTAGTTGGTGCGGGCGACATCGTAGTCGCCGGTGAAGTCGAGCAGATCCACTTGTCCCTGTTTCGAACGGTTCAGGTTATAGATGGTGACCGGTTCACCGTTGAGGGGGCTTGGCACGGTGAACGCCGTGTAGTCGGTCTCGCTGACCAGCAGGTTCACCTGCTGCTCCATGTCATGCGTGTCGCGACGGTACCAGGCCGCGGTGACGGACACACCGGTCCAGATCTGGCGATCCACCGCCACCGTGTACTCCAGGTCCCAGGTCCGCTTGATTTCCGGATCGGGATGGCGAGCGGGGGCGAGACCGAACCGGTTGTTGTTGCTCGGCCCGATCTCGTTTTCCTGGGCGATGTTGTCGCGGTTGGTCGGCAGAACGATCGGCGAACAGGTCGACGTCCCAGCGACGTAATTGCAGTCCGACCAGTTGCGCGTGTCGCTCTGCAGCACGGTCGGGCTGTAACGATTCGCGTAGTCAGTCGTGAAGTTGCGGTTATAGCGGTTGACCCCGAACTTCAGCGCCGTCTTCGCGTCACCCGTCAGGTTGTACACGGCGCTGAAACGCGGCGCGATGTTGTTCCAGTTGGGCAGATCGGGAATCTCACCGAAGTTCCGCAGCGGAACGAACCGGCCGCCCTCCACCGACATCGGCTGCACCGAGGAATTGAAGTGCTCGAAACGCAGCCCTGGATTGAGCGTCAGGCGATTCAGCGTCCACGAGTCCTGCACGTACAGACCGAAGTCGGCGCCCATCAGGTTGTAGGTGCGCGTGGGCGTGTTGTAGACGATGACCGAGTCGGGAACGCCGTCGCGGTAGCGCTGCACGAGGTCCGCGTTGGCATCGGCGGTATTCCACGTCTGGCCGATATGCCACTGGACTCCGGCCTTCAGCGCATGTGAACCGGTGACGTAGGCAGCCGATCCGATCACCATGTAGCGGAAGTTGTACGTGCCCGTCTGCGGCGTGCTCGCCGTCGTCGTCGTTCCCTTGTTGATGTCGATCCGCGCCGCGTTGGCATACCACTCCGGAGTGAATGGTTCCCGCTCGATCCCCGGCTGGTACTTCTCGGTATACGAGTTGACGCTGGTACCGTAGCCCCCGTCGAGAAGAAGACGGCTGCCCACATTCGTCGTCCATTTTGCGGCAGCGGTGTACTTGATCACAGGCGGCCGCCGGCGCGAGGCCGTTGCGACGTCGATCCCCGATGAAAAGAGATGCCCGACGTACTTCGTCTGGTAGTCGTCGTAGATGGTGAATTTGTTGCTTGGGTTGACCTGCCACGTGAGGCGTGCCGTGTAATTCTTCACGCGCTGGTCGTAGATGCCGGGACTGCCGTCCGGGTAGAAGCTGTTGGCGACGATGTTGTCGTTGCCAACATTGCGGTATGAACCGAAGAACCAGAGCTTGTCCCGCTTGATGGGACCACCAATGGACGCGTTGACGTCGTAGACGAGATCCACTGAGTCTGGCGTCTGCAATCCCTGCGCGAGCAGTTCGTCTGTCAGGTTGTTGAACTGCATGGACCCGTTCGAGTAGCCGATGTAGGTGCTGCCGCTAAAGATATTGCCGCCCGCTCGGGGGATCAGGTTGATGTGCGGGCCGCCCGCTGACACCTCGGCTCCGAGCGCGCTGGTCTGGACTGTCATCTCCTGGACCATCCCGTCGTTGTGATCGGGATGGCTGTCGCCGCCGCCGACCAGCGTGTTCATCTTCATGGAGTCGACGTCGATGGTGGTGTCCTTTGACAGGCTGCCGTGCGCCGTCACGCGGGGATTCACGGCCGCCCGCGTGCCGCCGACGTTCTGGCTGCTCACCTTCGTGCCGACGGCCATCGCAGCTTCAGCGACAAACATCCGCGGCATCGGCACGGAATCGAGCAGTTCGCGGGTGATGACGGTCGTCCGCTGTGCGTTCTGCACGTCCACGGTCGGTGACTGCCCCGACACGGTAACCGACTCTTCCACCGCGCCAAGTTCGAGCGCGGCGTTGACGGTGGCGGTGAAATTGGACGGGAGGTCGATGTTCTCCTGAATCATCGTGCGGAAACCGGAGAGGGAGAACGTGACCTTGTACATCCCTGGCCGCAGATCAACGATCGTGTAACGCCCTTGTTCGTCGGAGCTCACGGTGCGAACCTTCTCGATGAGCGCCGGGCTCGAGGCCTCAACCGTCGCACCGGGCATCACGAGACCGGTCGAATCTCTGACCACTCCGGTGATCGCGCTCTGGGCGGACACGACTGACGGGAAGACTGCCGCGAGAAGGCCGAGTACGAGCGCGCCGACGAGAAAGCGACCAGGCATGTCAACCTCCTGTTGGGAATCGCGCGAGCGGTGGCCACATAGTGCACAGGCAGTTGAGACAGCGCCATCCCTGATAACAGGCACGCTTGATGAGGTGTCGACGTGTGTCACGCAAGAGTGCAATTGACCGAACCGACGTGAGGCGCGTGCGTCGGCATGCAATACTCGCGGATGCCATCGGACCTCGAAACGGTGCACGAGTACTACAGCGCGTTCGGCACGCTGTGCCTGAATGCGATCACTTCCGATCGCCGAGAGTTGACCATCACAGCGGCCGGTCTGAGGGCCCGCAAGGTTCATTTGATGCGTGCATGCACAAGCCTGATGACAGTGGGCCTGCTACTCGTTGGAACCAGCGCGCTCGCGCAGCGGGCGACACCAGGCGAGGTGGCGCCGGGACAGTCGTGTACGGTTGTGACACCGGCCCATGCCGCCGAGAGCGCAGGAACACCAAACATCAATCACGACGGCACCGCCCTTCCCGGCGTCCCGCTGCCCGACATCTCGCAGCGGTTCCAGGGCATCCCGCGGTCCGCGCAGCCGCCGCTGACCGCGTCGCAGCAGCGCATCCTCGAGTGCACGTATCGCCTGCCGGAGGCAAACGCGGACATGCCGTACACGCTGTTCGTGCCCTCGACGTACCGCCCGGGCACGCCGACGCCGCTCGTCGTCGATCTGCATGGCCTGAGCATCACACCTCTGATGCAGATCCTCTTCGACGGGACCACTGACTTTGCCGAACGGTACGGCTTCATCGTGGTCGCCCCGATGGGATTCAGCGTATCCGGCTGGTGGGGAGCCGTGCCCGGCAGTCCGGTGGACACCGCGGCAGCAAACCCTGCGACCGGTGCGAAGTTCAAAACCGGCGAGCTTTCCGAAGTAGACGCAATGCGGGTGCTCGCGATGATGCGTGAAAAGTTCACCATCGATCCCGATCGCATCTACCTGATGGGCCATTCGATGGGTGGTGCCGGCACCTACCATCTCGCCAGCAAGTACAACGACATCTGGGCTGCAGTCGCTCCCATTTCAGCAGCGGGCGGGATCGCCAACGAAGGCGAGGCGCAGCGCTATCGCGCCTTTGCCACGCTCCTGATGCACGGCGAGAAGGATTCGATCGTGGCCGTGGAGGGCTCGCGGAAGGCGGCGATGCTGCTGCAGACGGTTGGTGCGCAGCACCTTTACCTGGAGTTCCCGGGCAAGGATCACGAGTTCTGGATTCGTCGCGGCGCCGGGAACATGGAGAAGGTCTTCCTGTTCTTCGCGACGACGTCGAAGCGCACGCAGCGAGGATTTATTACGCCGGAGATGACGAAGGCGGCGCCGTTACCAGGGCGGTAGACGCGCCCAAGTCGACACGATGGCGGGCTAGCTGATCGCGCCAGGAGCCGGGAAGAGCGACGCGATGGTCGTCACCGCATGCTCCGCTTCGGCGCGATCCGCAACGGTCGTCTCGTCGCCAAAGCCGTAGTAATCGTTCTCGCCTGTGACCTGCAGGAGCAGACCGTCGCGCCGCGGGACGAACGACGTGTCCTTGTAACGCAGGCCGTAGGTTGCGTCGGCCTGTGAGATGAGCCGCGTGATCTGGCCACGCACGGGTGTGACCGACATGTCGCCGAGCAGTGCGCGTGCACCATAGCCGGTGCAATTGACCAGCGTCTTTTCCTTCACGCGCGCGAGGTCGGCGGGTGTCTTGAAGTCGACGATCTGCAGCGTCCCGCCATTTCCAGTGAAATCCTCGAGCAGGACCCTCGAGTAGCTGGAGATGTTGAACATCAGCTGCGAGTTGCGCCGCAGGTAGCGCCGCCCGAACTGGTGGCTGCCGGGCTCGAACTCGACGGGGCGCGGCATCAGGTCCGGCGTCATCTCCCGCTGCAGTTCCGCGAACTTCGGCCGTCCGCCAAGATCGCTTTCCGGCCGTGGCCCCGGGTCGTCCGACACCGAGTACTGATCGATGAACTCGACAGGCGTGCCGGCGATGCCGAGAAACGATTGGAACATCTCGTACGACTGACGCGACATCTGCGCCCACGTCTTCTTGAATTCCGGCGTGGCGTGCTCCTCGAGTGCAATACGCGAGTCGGGGGTGTACAGGCCGGTTGCCCACGAGGATCGCACGTTGGGGGGCAGCTCCCTGGCGTAGATCGTCACCCGCGCTCCCGCACGCTGCAGTTGACGCGCGGTCGTCAGGCCCATCGCACCGCAGCCGATCACCGCGATATCGCGCTCGCCGGTCGCCATGGCACTGGCCGTGGCGATGGCGCCGGCTCCCCAGGACAGCGACCAGCCGCTGCCGCCGTGCCCGTAGTTATGGACCATCGTCTTTTCGCCGAGCTTCTCCACGTCGGTCCGAGGACCCTGGGCCCGGAACGGACGCGTGCACACTGTGATGCGGGTGATGCGATCGACGCTGATGCGCAGCGCCGCCAGATGCGGCGCCGGCTCGCTGTACGTCGGTCGGCGACACCCGTCCACCGCGCCCACTGCGACGAGAGCGGCGGCTCCCTTCAGGAAATCGCGTCGTCTGACCAGTCTGTGCATGCCGTCTCGCTCGACAGAAATTTAAGCGCCCGACGTGATCGCGGCCGTGTATCTGCGCGGTGAGCCTGTGCACCGGTCAACATACCGGTGACGCGGGACGCGCACGCAATCTGCGATCTCCGATTCACGATTCCAGGCAACGGTCAGTGTGCCGGTTCGATCCGCAGCAGCGCGCCGTCGTCTTCCTCGGTCAGCGCGTACAGGAGACCGTCGGGCCCCTGCTGCACGTCGCGGATCCGCTGTCCAAGCTCCCACATCAGCGGATCGCGCCGGATCGGAAGCCCGCGCATGTTGAAGACGACGCGCTGAATCTGCTCGCCGACCATCGCGCCGACGAACAGGCTGTCCTTCCACTCCGGGAACCTGTCGCCCGTGTAGAAGACCATGCCGGTCAGGGCGAGAGATGGCGACCAGAACAGAAGCGGCTGCTCCATGCCTTCTGCTACGGCCGGACTCTTCACCGGCCCGGTCTCGCCAATCGCGTCGCCGCTGTACGAGCGGCCGTACGAGATGATCGGCCAGCCGTAATTCTTACCAGGCCGGATGATGTTCAGCTCGTCGCCGCCCTGGGGCCCGTTCTCGGTTTCCCACAGCTCGCCGCTCGCGGGATTGATGGCCAGCCCCATCGCGTTGCGGATGCCCATCGCGTAGATCTCTCCGCGATGGCCGGGCCTGCCGACGAACGGATTGTCCGGCGGCACGCTGCCATCGTCTTTCAGCCGGAGGATCTTGCCGTACACGCTCGAAGGATTCTGTGCGTCGAGAGGTGTGGCAAGACCTGGACGCGGCCGTGGCGGAATCGGGATGCCAATCCCCAGAAAGAGTGTGCCGTCCGGCGCAAACAGGATCTTCGCTGTTGAGGGTCCCGTCACGTAGGTGTCGGCCGTGAAGAGATCTGTGACGTCTGACAGTGCGTGGGCGCCGTCGTACTTCCCGCGTGCGAGCGTGGCCGCGGCTGCATCAGTCTCGGTCGGGTGCGGCTTGTAGTAGGTGAAGTACACCCACCCGTTCTCGGCGAACTTCGGGTGGAGCGCGACATCGTTCAAGCCGCGCATGTTGCGGTTGAGGACGGCCGGCAATCCCGACACCGGCTGCGGATCCAGAGCGCCGCTTGCGATGATTCTCAGGCGTCCCGCACGCTCTGTCACGAGGATCCGACCGTCGGGCAGGAACGCCATGCCCTGAGGACGCTGGAGACCCTTGACAGGTACCACCCGGAACTTCGGACCCGGGATCTGCACGCCGCTCGGCCCGCGTGACGTGCTGTCGAAGACGACTGCTGTCGTCTCGAGCGGCTTCCGCGACGCCGCGCTCTGTTGCGCGGCGAGCGACGCGCCGCCGGCTATCACAAGGAGCGCGCCCATGGACACGCCGGCGACCAGCGTTCTCTTCATCCTCGCGTCCTCCTCAGACGATGGGCGAATCATGATCGAGAACCGCCGGGCACGCAAGCGCCGAGCGTCGGCGGCGCGGGTGGAAGCGCTCGGTCGGACGCCCGGATTGACCACGCGTCGAAGCGCACGCAGAGAGGATTTATTAGGGTGGCGCTGACCAAGACGGCGCCGTCACCAGGAAGGTAGACGGCGCCGGTCTCGTGCGATTACTGCTGGCGCGAGGTGCTCTGAGAAGGCCTGTTGATGATCTGGCTGTCGACGGTGTACTCGGTGAATGCCTGGTACATCTCATCCCAGCTCTGCTCCGACCAGTAGACCGGCAGGTGCGGCGCGGGATTCCAGCGGTTCTTCACCGAGTTGTCGTACACACCCAAACCGAGAATCTTGCTGCCCGCCGGGATCTTCAACGGTTCCTTCAGCTCGTAGTTGAACTGCCAGTTGAAGTCGAAGTTCGGCACATCCAGGATCGTCTGCTCGTGACCATCCGGATAGACCACCACCCAGCGAAGGCTCTTGCCGCGCAGGTGCATGTGCGGTGACATCGCGTACAGCGTGATCGGCTCTGTAACCGGCGTGATGCCGATGATCGACCAGTTCTCCGCGTAGGGAGGAATGTTCGGCGTCGTGCGGCTGCGGCGCGTGCTGCTGGGGTCGGCCTTGTATTCCACTTCCTTGCCCTCGACCCGGTACAGCGAGAGACCGTTGCTGTCGGTCGCCATCGGGTCGCCGGCCTGGCGGATCAGAAGCTCGTGGCTCACCGGCACCTTGTTGAACCAGATGCCGAGCTTCGTCCGATCTTTCGTCACCTTGCCATTCGGGTTGTAGTGCATCTGCCAGTTGATGTACTTGCCGGCCGGGATGCGCTTGCCGATGTCGGGGCGATGAACGTCCACGCCGCGCCCCGGAACCCACGAGAGCAGCTTCGACGAGCCGGCCAGCGTGCCCGACTCGGTTCGCGGGAGGCCCGACTCCGTGCGCTCGGTGAATGGCTTGCCATTTGGTCCGACGAGGCGGCCATCGACGACCTGTGCTCCCTCGGGAATGTCGACGACGAAGACACCCGCGTGATGCAGCACGGACCGGTTGCCGGGATGCAGTTCGAGCACCTCGGCGAACTTGTCTTCAGTGAACGGGACCTTGCTGAAGAAGGTCTGGACGCCCAGCTCGCCCTCGGCCGGAATTTCGAACTCCACCGGCATTTCGAGGACCATATCCGGCTCCTTGCCGTAGGTCCAACCCTCGGCAAACGACGGCGCCGCCGGCATATCGGCATCGTTGCCCTTCGGCGCGCCGGCGTCCACCCACGCGGAAATTGTCTGAATCTCCTTGTCGGTGAGGCTGACGTCATTCCGCATCGGCAGCGACAGCGCCGGATTGGCGCCCCATGGCGGCATCTCGTGTCTGGTCACCTTGGTCTTGATGGCCTTCGCCCACGGGCGCGCATCCGAGTACGACAAGAGCGACATCGGCGCCACTTCGCCGGGGCGGTGGCACTTCGCGCACTTGTTGAACATGATCGGAGCGACGTCCTTCGCGAAGGTGGGCGAACCGGCCGGAGCGGTCTGGGTTGCAGACTGCGCCACCATGGTCGCGGCGAGTGACAGGGTTCCAATCAGCACGAACAGCAGCCGACGCGTCATAGACCTCTCCTCGTAACGAGAACCCGAAACGCAGCTGGGAGTGTAAACCCCGAAGGCCCGGACCCGATCGACATTCTTGGCTCCGCTATTTCCCCGACGCACACGTCGGAGCGACCGTCACAATCGACGTCATGTTCAGCCGGCTGACCGGTTTAGCGGGAATCAGCAGGCCCTTCACCGCGACGGTCTTGTCCTTGTAACTGGGCAAATCGAATATGGACACGCCGATCAGCTGAAACTGATTCGTGCCGAAGACTGGCGGTTGAGGCATCTCGCTGGCCGGCGGCGCGACCGCGTTGCTGGGCTTTGGATCGAGGGCATTCACGATTCGCCAGTCGCCCGAGCTCTGTTCCTTGAGGCAGCCGGCCACCATCACAATATCGGCTTTGGTGGGCGGTGTCTGCGCCCCCACACCCAGTTCGGCTGCCATCAGTCCGGCCAGCAGTACGCCACTTGCAATTCTCATCCGTCGCTCCAGGAAACGGCCAAAAACGCCACGTATGATAGCCGCAATGTGGAGCCGCCGGAGCCTGCCCCTGCGGAACCTGTTCGTGACGCTCGCGATCGTGCTGGCAACGATCGCGCGACCCGACGCGCACGATCTCGAGCGGACCACGGTGACCTTGCAGGTCGCACCCGACGGTTCCTTCGCCCTTCGCCTGGCTCATGATCCCGCCTGGCTCCTGCTTCGCATGGAATCCTTCGCAGGCGGGTCGACCAGCACCAGCACCACCGACGCGGTCGCACGCGACGCCCGTCTTCGCGCGCTGGCGCCGCAGGCGATCGACCGGGTTGTGCTCTTCGTCGACGGACACGAAGTCCGGCCCACGACGGCGGAGTACGCGCCGCCGCCGCAGACGGTGCCAGCCGGCGCGTATGCCCTGGCGTCGTACACGCTGCGCGGGCGCTTGCCGGCCAGCGCCCGCGAGCTTCGCTGGTACTACGGGATGATTGCGGACCCCTATCCGCTGACGATCGAGCTTGCCGACGGTAGCTCGAAGACGGAGTGGATACAAGGCGACGCCTGGAGCACGACGCTGCCGCTCGGCGGTCCGTTCACACGCCCGCCTCTCTTGACTCGGCTGGTTGAATACGTGCGGCTCGGCTACACACACATCCTGCCCAAAGGGCTCGATCACATCCTGTTCGTGGTCGGCCTATTTCTCCTCAGCGCGCGCGCGAGGCCCGTGCTCGCACAGGTTACGACGTTTACCGTCGCCCACTCGGTCACGCTTGGCCTGTCCCTCTACGGACTCGTCTCTCTTCCCTCTCGCATCGTCGAGCCGCTGATCGCGCTTTCGATCGCGTATGTCGCCATTGAGAATCTCAGGACGCGAACGCTGACCGCCGCGCGAATCGCGCTCGTGTTCCTGTTCGGGCTGCTGCACGGGATGGGATTTGCGGGGGTGCTCACGAGCCTCGAGCTGCCGCGCCAGGATTTTGCCGTTGCGCTATTCGGGTTCAACGTCGGCGTCGAACTCGGCCAGGTGTCGGTGATCGCGGGGGTCGCGCTGCTGATTGGATGGTGGCGTGGGCGCGCGTGGTATTACTCGCGAATCGTGGTTCCCGCGTCGCTCGCGATCGCCGTCGTCGGTGCGTACTGGACGGTGGTGCGGCTGGTCAAACTCTAAGACGTGGGAGAAGTCAGAAGTCAGAAGTCAGAAGTCAGAAGTCATTACGTAGCCGCGGAGCTTTAGCTCCGCATCGCTCTTGTAACTTCTGCCTTCTAACGTCGGAACGAAACTATTTCGTGCCGGTTGCCGGAACGAACTTCTGAATGCGCTGACCGTAGGTGTCGGCCGCATACACAGCGCCCTTGGAGTCGACGACGATCCCGTGCACCCAGTCGAACTGATTCGGTCCGAGCCCCTGCGATCCCCAGGTCGCCAGCAGCTTCCCGTCGGCCAGCGAGAACTTGTGCACGCGCTCCAGCATGTGGTCGGCCATGAACCCGTAGGGTTCGGTGCCCTTGCGTGAGATGTTCACGTCCCACGGATTCCACTCGTTCCTGATCTCGCGGATGTAGTTCAGGTCCTTGTCGAAGACCTCCAGCCGATGGCCCTCGCGGTCGATGATGTACAGATTCTCCCTGGCGTCGACCGCCAGCTTGTGCGGCAGGTTCCATTCACCCGGTCCCGTTCCCTTGTCAGCCGGGCCGCCCGATCCCTTTCCGACCTGCTTGATGAAC
>Ga0310810_10012166_pt1 | contig 10095 bp, 4 predicted proteins | sample NCmetagenome_FD_207641 | JGI IMG/M metagenome (GOLD analysis project Ga0310810, IMG submission 207641) | Soil microbial communities from experimental microcosm in Duke University, North Carolina, United States - NC | ecosystem: Engineered > Artificial ecosystem > Soil microcosm > Unclassified ...
TTCCACGCGCGCGTCCTCGAGGTGCACCACGTGCATCTGCAGTGATTTCACGAGGAAGTTCTTGTCGTTCCCGCAGTTCGGGCAGGTCAAGGCCACTCGTACGCTCCTCTCGCCGGCAGCTGGCACAGCAGTCATCTACCGCCGATTGTAGGGGATGGACGCGCGCAAGGTAAACAGGAAACGTGACTTGGCGGGTCGGTTTTCGAGAAGCAAAGAGGTCCGACAAGCCGCGATTTACTCCGCCCCTACACGCCTTCTCGGGCCGAATCCCGCGCGTAGACGAGCCTGGCCTCGACCTCGACACCCGGCAGGAGCCGTCTGACGGCCTCCACATATCGTGCAACCTGGCGCTCGTGGGAGGGGTCGGGCCGGCCGGACTTGAACTCCAGGACCCACGCCCGGCCCTTTCCGACGATCAGGCTGTCGATGGCGCCATGGACCACGCGGTCCCCGTCCCGGAGGGCAACCGGCACCTCGTGCCAGACCCGGGCCGACTCGAACAGGCCTGCCAGGTCTGGGCGGGCCGCGAGATCCTGATACCGCGGAACGACCGCTTCGACGACCTGCATCAGATCTGATGCCCCCAGCCGCTCGTCTCGCCGCAGCAGCGCTTCCGCGGTCGTGGCCAGACGGTCGCGGTCGTGTGGCGCCAGCCCGAGATGCTCGATCAAGCGATGCAGCAGAATGCCGACGAGCCGTCCTTCGGGTATCTCCTTCGTAGGCCCGAGCTTTTGCTCGGGCGTTTTCGTCCAGTTGGTCACATCAGATGACCAACTCTCGCCCGTCACCGACACCCGCTCAGTTCCCGCCGCGGGCCCGAGCTTTTCGAAGTCGACCAGATGTGGCGGCGGGGCTTCCGCCTTTGGGCGAAGCGCTTCGGCGGACTCGCCGGAGCCTTGGCGGAGGCGGTTAGCCCCGCCTACAGCCGCACAAATCACAAAACGATGCACGCCCCCGCTCGTCCACTCGATCACATCGCCATGGGATGACACAGCCCTGGTGAACACCTCGCGAAGATCCAACGGCAGCACTTCGCCCACCCCGCCGCGCGCCGCGATGAACGCTCCTTCCCTGCCGAGCACGCTGGCGAGATACAACCGATCGCGCGCACGCGTCACCGCGACATAGAGCAACCGCTTGGTTTCTTCCCGCTCACGGTCCGCGGCATCATCGTCGGCCTCCGAGCGGAAGTCGCCGATCGCGACGCTCGGAGTGTCGTCCTCGGTCACGCCCGTCAGCCGGATCGGATCACGGCCGCCGCCGGCGCCCTTCTGGAGGTTGACGAGGAAGACCACCGGGAACTCCAGGCCCTTGGCGGCGTGGATGGTCATCAGGTTGACGGCGTTGACGGCGTCGATCGCCGCGTTCGATTCGTCGCCCGCCGAGAGACGGTCGAGATGCTCGGTGACGCGTGCCAGTGTCGCGTAGCCCCGGTTCTGGATGCGGCGAACCAGCGTGCGAATCTTCTTGAGGTTCTCTCGCGCCTGCACCGCGCGGGGTCCCGCAAGCTCGTAGTCGTACGCCGATTCCTCGAGCACGCGATCCAGCAACTCCGCTGGAGGCAGCCGATCGGCCAGCAGGATCCATCCCGGCGCGAACGCCCGCACCTGGGCGAGCACGGCCGCATCGTCCGCATCGAGACGGCTTTCGCCGTCCACAGGTGCCGTGACGGCGGCCGCGAGTTCAGGAGCGAGCACCGACAGCGCGCGATCGGACAGACGGACCACGCGCGACCGGAGGAACGCCGCGGCCCTCAGGCTGGACGATGGATCGCCGAGCCAGCGCAGGACAGCCACGACGTCCTTCACCTCGTCGGTGTCGAAGAAGCCGAGGCCCTTGTAGACGTAGCTGGGAATGCCCTCCGCCTCGAGCGACGACTCGAACTGCTGATGGCCTTCGCGTGAGCGGAAGAGGATCGCGATGTCCCCGGGACGGACCGGCCGTGCCACGCCGGTCTGGCGATCGCGGACGATGCCCTCGGCGAGCAGGCGCGCGATTTCCGCCGCGACGGCGCGCGCCGAGTCGACGGCCTCGGTCGTGGCGACGAGACCGAGCGCGGGACCGCCGGACCACGGGTGCGAGAGGTCGATCGGGAAGCGATCGATTTCCTCGTAGATGAAGGCGTCGGGGCGCACGGACTGCGGGGCTGACCAGCCTCCGCCAAGGCTACGGCGGTCGGCCGTAGCTTCAGCGAAGGCCGAAGCCCCGCCGGCGCTCACAGCGGGGGCCGTGGTAATTGCATCGCACAGGGCGTTGGTGAAAGCCAGAAGCGGGGGCACGGCGCGGAAACTCTGGCGGATCGCGCGGCGGACGGATGCGCCGTCGGGCCTGAGCTCCGCGATGCGGCCGGCGGCCCGGCGCAGGACGCCGACGTCGGCGTCCCGGAAGCCGTAGATCGACTGCTTGCGGTCGCCGACGACGAAGATCGTGGGCTCGAGGGGCTGATCCTGCGCAACGCCCAGGCCCTCACGCCACGACTGCACGAGCTGCCACACCAGGCGCCACTGCGCGTCGCTGGTGTCCTGGAACTCGTCGAGCAGCAGGTGCTGATAGCGCGACTCCAGCTGGAAGCGGCTCGCGGTGAACTCGCCCATTGCGCCGAGCAGCTCCAGCGCGCGCGCCAGCGCCTCGGGGAAGTCGACGACGGCGTGCTCGTCGAGCGTCTGGCGATATTCCTTGCGCGCGATCGCGAAGAGCCGCCATGTGCCCCGCGTGAGCACGGCGTTCAGGTCGCGGCGGAACGCGTTGAGGTCCTCGGCCAGCGACGAGGCGAGCGACTCGACCATCTGCTGGTGCGCCTTGCGCGCGACCTCGCCCGGAAAGTGGTCCTTCACGTAGGCGGACCGCTTGCGCGGCGTGTTGTCCTTCGTGAAGAAGTAGGCGCGGATGGCGTCTGCGAGCAGCCGGGCGTTGCGGAAGGCATCCTGCTCCGCTGGCGCCGTGCCCGAGGCGAGTCGCGCCAGATCGGCGGCGAGCAGGCGGAAGCGCGGGTGCCGCGCCGGCCCGGTCCTGATGAACGCGCTCAGGCCCACGCCGGCGAACGTGCGATGAATGCGCTCGAAGAGCGCGAGCGAGGCGGTGGCCGCGGTCAGGTTCTCGGGGACGACCCGCATGGCGCGCGTCAGCGCGTCGCCGACGGCGAGGCGGCGATCGATGAGCGAAGCCAGCCCCGCGCGCACCTGGAAGTCGCCGAGGCTGGTCAGGACCAGCCCGACGGCCGGGTCCTCCGTCGCCAGGCTCCGCGCAATCCGCATCGATCGGTCGAGCGACTCGTCCACCAGCCTCGCGGCTTCCGTCTCGTCGGCCATGCCGAAGCCCGGATCGAGATCGGCCTCGAGCGGGAACTCGCCGAGCAGTGACAGGCAGAAGGCATCGATGGTACTGATTGCGACATCGCCCAGGCGCTCGCGGAGCTGCCGCCATCGGGCCGGATCGATGCCGCCTTCTTCGGCGGCGCGCCTCAGGTTCACCAGGATGCGCTCGCGCATCTCGGCGGCGGCCTTGCGCGTGAACGTGATGGCAAGGATGTGACGTGGATCGACGCTTGCGCGGATCAGGTTGGTGTAGCGATCGACGAGCACGCGCGTCTTGCCCGTGCCGGCCGACGCCTCGAGCACGACGTTGAGGCGCGGATCGACCGCCGCGGCACGATCGGCCGCGTCCGGCGACGACGGGCCGGCCTGATTGCCGGCCGGCTCCGGCTCGTCAAACGGCAGGCTCAGGCTGATCGGCTTCGACATAGTCCTTGCGGCAGACGCCGGCCCACGCACATGTGTTGCACAGGCTGCGCTGCGCCGGGCGCGGCGGAAACTCTCCGCGCTCGATGCCCTCGACGATCGCCAGCGCGCGCGCCTCCTCGCGTGCGATCGCCGCGTCCAGGTCGGCCGGCGTGCGCGCCAGCGGTTTCACGGGCGGGTCGTCGCGGAAGGCCACATAGGCGGCCTCGCCCGCGACCCACGCGCGCCCGCGATACGCGGCCAACCGCTGCCTGAGCGCGGTGGCATACAGGGCGATCTGCAGCGGCCCGCTGGCACGCGACGTCTTGTAGTCGATCACGCGGAATGTCCCGTCCGAGAGCAGGTCCACGCGGTCGGCGATCCCGCGGAGCGGCACCTCGCGCGTGCCGTCCGGTCCGCGCAACGCCACGACGCCTTCCAGCTTGTGCTCGAGCCAGCGCTCCGTCACCTCGACCTCGCGCTCTGCCTCCATGCGCAGCACGACGTCGATGAGCCCAGGGGCGACCGGCGAGCCGAGGAACCGCGTGCGCTCGATCGCCGCCAGGGACGCCGGGAGATGGTCGAGGTGCCGCGCCAGCACGTCCTCGGCCAGCGCGCGCGCCTGATCGAGGTGATCGGCCGTCACCGATCGGTGTCCCCGGTCCTGCCACGCGCGGTAGAACGTCTCGAACACCTCGTGGATCAGCCGGCCGCGCTCGAGTGGCGTCAGGCCGTCCTCTTCTTCGTGCTCCTCCCCGAGCTTGAGGACATACCGTGCGTAGAACTTGAACGGACACTGGCCGTACAGGTCCAACGCGCTGACCGACCAGGCACGCGCGGCGGGCGGGTGCGTGTAGCCGTGAAACTCACGCTGGCTGAAATCGGGCCGTGACGCGCGCAGCCGCGCCCACGATGCCGCGGACTCCTCGAGCGCGTCCATCGGCACGGGCCTGAGCGCCAGCGCCTCGCGGGCGAAGACATCGGTCGCCGGCACGCGCAGCGTCAGGGCCGACAGGCCTGCGCGCGGCGCCTCGTCGAGCAGCGACGACGGGTCGACGAGGCTGTCTTCTTCGAGCGAGAAGCCCGAGAGCGAGACGTGCGCGCGCGGAGAACGCATGAGGTCGACGAAAGATGCGCGCTCGGCAGCCGCGCGCGCCGCATCGTCCGGCCACCCGAAGGCCTTCAGGATGGCCTGGCCGAAGAACACGTTCCGGCGCAGGCGCGCGGGCCACTCGCCTTCGACCAGGCCCACCAGGTGCAGGTCGTCGAAGTCGCCGAAGGGCGCAGCCGCGCGATCGACCAGCAGCACGCCTCGGTCGGCGCCCTGCGGGGTGAAGGTCTCGCCTTCGATCCAGCGGCGGACCGTGCCCGCCAGCTCATCGATCTTCCACCGGAGATCGTGGTGGTCGCGATGCGATGTGGACAGGCCGTCGAGGATCGCGAGCACGGCGCGGCGCGCGCGCAAGTGCCTCTCGCGGAGTGGATCGTCCAGCACGATGGGGCGGCCGAACGCACCCAGGAACTCACTGACCGTCGTCAGCAGCGCGCTTGCGGGTTGCTCGATGGCCAGCGGCGAAAGCGCGCGGACGACGGCCGCTGCCGTGCGGGCCGCCTGGGCGGCCTTCGCCGGGTTCCATCGCGGCTCGCGCGGCGGCTCGAGCGCGCCGCTTTCCCAGTCCGTTGCCAGAGATTCCAGTCGCGCGGCGTCGCCGCCATGGTCGAACGCCGCCAACCCAATGGCCAGTGCTGCGACGGCGTCGGCTGACAGCTCGAGATCCGCGGCGCGGAACAGGAAGTGCGGCGATCGAAGCAGGGCGAGCAGCGGCGCCGCGGCGAAGCCGGTGGAGACTGCGGAGAAGATCAGATCCAGCGCGGCGGCGAACGGCTCGGCGGCCAGCGGCAGCGCGTCGCGCGACTGGAGCGGCACGCCGCCGGAAGCGAACACGCCCCGCGCGAGGTACACGTACGGCAGCGGCCGCCCAACGACAACGCCAACTCGATCCAGTGCTGAGCCACTGCGCCTCTGAGAGTGCAAGGCGCGAATCCGCCGGACCAAATCCGACAGCTCATCTTCGCGATCGCGGCTGAGGAAGCTCGTCGCGCGCGGCTCCTGCTCGGGTACCAGCAGGACCGGAGCCTCGAGCCTCGCCTCCGGCGGCGGCACCTTGGTGTCTTCCAGGCCTGGCAGCAGGTTGTGCAGCCGCTCGTACAGGCCAGAGGCGAGCTGCTCTTCCGTGGCCACGAAATCGACCGCCTCGAGCCCCGGCAGTCGCGTGAGGAGATCGAAGTCGGCCGCCGGCAACCCGTTGGGATCCTGGGCCTGGTCGCCGACCGCGACGATGGCCGCGCGATACGGCGTCGATGACGGCGTCTCGAGCAGGATGTCGCGAAGGCGGTGCTCGTCGAGCTCGCCAAGCACCGCCACCCGCTGCTCGTAGCCCTGTAGCGTCCGAGCGAGGAACCGCGTCTGGCGCAACAAGCGCTCAGCGCCGCGATCGTAGTCGGCCGCCGCGCTGAAGGTTGCGGTCAACTGCTCCTCGAATCGTGCCAGCGTCTGCTGATGCCCCCGGAGGCCATCGTAGAGGTCGAGGATCTCGGCGAGCAGGGCGGGCCGGATGTTGAACGGCGGCGTGTCGCCTTCGGTGATGGCTTCGTGTGCCGCTGCCTCGACGAGCACCTCGCGCTCGAAGGGCGTCAGCAGCCGCGGCAACCCGGGCGTGCGCTGGTGCAGCCGCTCGTACCAGTCGCGGCGCGTCAGCACATCGGGCAGGACGATAGCCGTGCCCGGCCCGAGCGCGCGATCCTCGATCGTCCGGCGCAGGAGCTGGCCGGCCGATCGGGTCGGCACCAGGACGAAGGTGTCGCGCGCGCGATCGATGGTGTCGACGGGGACCAGCGCCGCCAGCGCGGCACGGAATGCGGGAAGCGTGGGCGCGCGGTGGAGCCGCGTACGTCGGGCGGTGATCACTCTGGTCCGGGCGGGGCGATGGCGACCTCGATCTCGTGCCTTGCGCGCGTCAGCAGCATCATCGCCCCTGCCGCGGCCGACGACGCCTGCCAGGCGCGGTCCATGGCGCCGGTCCTGACGGCAGCCTCGCGCGTGCCGACGGCCTGCGCGGCCAGCCGCGCGGCGCTTTCGACCAGCGCGTGCGCGGAAGCCAAATCCGTCGGCGGCACGACGGCGTCCAGTGTGCGCAGCGTCGCGGCGAGCTTCGTCTGCAGCTTCGGCAGCTCGGCGGCGGGCGGGCCCGCGAGCCGCTTGATGTCGTCCAGCGAACCCTGAACCTCGTCGAGATCCGAGAGCGACCCCGCGATGGCGCGCTGGTAGTTGCGATAGGCGCCGATCTTGACCGACCACTGGTCGCGCGCGAGGCGGAGCCGGCGGGCGGAGTCGAGCTGGTCCCGGATGGCCGCCAGCAGCGCCGACATGCGTTCGGGCCGCCTGCGGCCCAGCCGCTGATCGTCTTTGCCGACACGGGCGATGACGCGCTCGACGCCCCGCACGTCGGCCCTGGTCGCGTAGGCGTGCGCGTCGGTCGTCGCTTTCGTTGCCATCTGGGCGTACGCCGTTTCCACGCGCCGTTCGACCTGCAGGCGCCCGTGCACCAGCGCGCGCAGGTGCGTCGCCACCGCCGGCGAGAGCGACGCCGTGGCGGAATCGATGGCCTGTGCCAGCGATTCCAGCAGCGACACCCGCTCGGAGGAATCGTCCGCCAGATCGATCACCAAGGCCGCCGTCGTCAGCGACTCAGCGGTGGTGGGCGCCGGCAGCAGGGGACCGGGAAGCGGTGTCCCGACGTTCGCGACGAGGTTCAGGTCGAACTTCTGCTCGCCGGCGGACGCCCGCATCTCGGAGATGGCTTCGTCCACCAGCTGGACGATCTGCGCGACGTCGGACGCGCGGTAGTTGTAGTGCTCGCCCGGCCACTTCTCGAGCCGCCGGCGGGCCTGGAGCGCGACCTGAAGCCGGCGCCCGGGGTCCTTCGTGAATGCGATCTCGTTCAGAGCCGCGGCCACGTCACCGGCCAGCGCCGAGAAATCGAGCTCGCCGCGAACGTCCGCGTAGCGCACCGCGCGCAGGTTGTCGCTGTAGGCCTCGGTCCTCGGCCAGTCGACGCGGCTGGCCGGCAGGGACATCAGCTGCGAGGTACCGCTATCGCCGAGCGGGAGCGTGAACACCACGCGGTCGCCGACCCGCGCGAACTCGCCGAGGCAGGCGAGAACCGTGCCGTTGGTCAGGAAGAGACGGAACTGGGGATCGGAGGCGCTGGCGGCACGCGCGGACGTGCTGAACAGCCCGATCGCGGCCACGAGCATGCCCCATCGCCGGACGGAGCGCACATCGCTGAGCGTAGCACGGAGCCCCGAAGAGACGCTGTGGCAATCCAAGACGAATTCGACCCTGTGGAAATCATGTGGATGATGCGTGGATTGACTGTGGATTCCGTGTCAGCCAAAAAAAATGCGCGCGGTGGTTGCGCCTGATTGCGGCGGAAGCCCGCTGTGGATGCCAGCTTCGTGGGTACTTTCGCTTGATTGCCCTGCCACGCCGCCTACAATGTGCAGCCTGCCGCGGCAATCTGTCGCGACCGTCATTCTTCGAGACCCGACGCCAGTGCATCATATCGACGAGACGATTGAAGGCCGCACGTACCACATCGAAGTCTCACGGGTCGCCCCGGACCGCTGGCGGGCGCACATCGTCCGCAATCCGGGCGTGCCAAATGCGATGATGCCGTTCTACGGCGCGACTCCCGATGAAGCGGCCCGACACGTCAGCGACTGGCTTGCCCTGGCTTACCGCACGGCCCGTTCGACGCCATCTTCAGGGGTGTAGCCTGCATCGCGTCTGGCTGGCTGGCGCCCTGGCGCTGGCCCTGGCCGCTCCGGCGCTGGCGCAGCCGCGCGTCCGGCTCATCGCCACCGGCGGCACCATCGCCAACGCGCGCGACGGCCGGTGGTCGGCCGAGACGCTGCTCAGCACCGTTCCCGGGCTGGCCGACGTCGCCAGGGTGGAGCCGGAGACGTTTTCGCGGACGGCCAGCCTTGCCCTCTCGCTCGACGACTGGCTGCGGCTCGCCCGGCGGGTCAATCAGGTCTCCACCGAGCCCGACCTTGCGGGCATCGTCGTCACCGTCGGCACCGACACGCTCGAGGAGCTCGCGTGGTTCCTGGATCTGACCGTCCGTGGCCAGGTGCCGATCGTGATCACCGGGGCGATCCGGAAGCCCGGCGGTCCGCAGTCTGACGGGCCGGCGAACCTTCTGGAGGCCGTCCGCGTGGCCTCGAGCCCGGCGGCACGTGGGCGCGGGGCGCTCGTGGTGTTCCACGGGCTGGTCTTTCCGGCGCGCGATGTCGTGAAGACGTCGACCCTGAGCCCCGACGCGTTCGGCGGCAGCAGCGGCGCGCCGGTGGGCCGGGTGAACGGCGCCGAGGTGCGCCTGGACGATGCGGATGCGCGGCGGCACGGCGCGCGCAGCGAGTTCGACGTGAACCGCATCTCGCAGCTCGCCCGCGTGGACGTGCTGCTCACGTATCAGCAGGCCCCGGGCGATCTGGTGACGTCGGCCGTGCGCAACGGCGCTCGCGGCCTGGTGATGGCGGCCGCGGGCGCGGGCGCGCTGTCGGCAAGCGAGATCGAGGCGGTGACCTTTGCCCTTCGGGCGGGGGTGCCGGTGGTGCTGGCATCGCGAGTCGAGGACGGCCACGTCACGTTCGAAGACGCGGGACGCGAGCCTGGCCTGATCTCGGCCGGCGATCTTGCTCCGCTCAAGGCGCGCATCCTGCTGATGCTCGCGATTTCACAAGGCCTCGAGGGGCGGGAACTCGCGCGGGTGTTCAAGGAGTACTGATTGTCGGGTGCTGAAGTGCAGGAGTGCCGACGTGCGCTGGAAACGTACGTAGGGCCGAGCTTCACATCCGCGGGGCGTTGACGAGATGTCGCCGGGCAGCGCCCTCCAGCACTTTCAGCACGGAACTGCAGCCCCGAAGCACTGCCGCACTTGTCAGTACCCGTAGGCGATCCTCGTGACCTTGCCGTGCCAGTATGGCAACGGTCCATCCGCCAGCTCCCATTCCACCGTGCAACGCACAGGGATTCGCATCCCGCCGTGCGTCTCGTAGTCCTCGCAGCGCACCGTCCATGGGGTCGGGATGTACTTCCCCCGCACTTCGCGGTAGCGCGCTGGCGTGGAGATCGTGGTCACATCGCCGGCGTCATCGAACCTGAAGCGGAGAGAGACGGTCGTCCCGGCGTCGGTGAGCGTGGCCAGCGCGGTCGTTGAGTCGATGGCCGTCCAGCGGAGGTTATTGCCCGGGAGCAGCGCCGTCGGGAACCAGACGGCTTCAGCGAGGTACCGCTGCAGCGCGCCCTGGTTCA
>Ga0310810_10012168_pt1 | contig 10095 bp, 4 predicted proteins | sample NCmetagenome_FD_207641 | JGI IMG/M metagenome (GOLD analysis project Ga0310810, IMG submission 207641) | Soil microbial communities from experimental microcosm in Duke University, North Carolina, United States - NC | ecosystem: Engineered > Artificial ecosystem > Soil microcosm > Unclassified ...
AACGATGCGCAGCGCCTGCGCTACACCGGCGATCAGTTCTTCCTGAAGACGCCGGAGCAGATGGCGGCGGTGTTCAAGGATCATTCCGAGGCGCTTCGCAACACGATGCTCATCGCGGAGCGTTGCAACGTCACGATCCCCAAGGGACAGAATCACCTCCCGTCGTTTGGCGTCCCCGACGGGTTCACACTCGACGAGTACTTCGAGCACGTGGCGCGCGAAGGCTTCGCGCAGCGGATGTCGCGCCTGCAGCAACTCGCCTCGTCTGGACGGCTCCGTCAGTCGGTCGACGAGTACGCCCGTCGTCTCGAGTACGAGATTGAGATGATCCACAAGATGGGGTACGGGGGGTACTTCCTCATCGTCTGGGATTTCATCCGCTACGCACGTGAAGAGGGTATTCCGGTTGGGCCTGGACGAGGATCGGCAGCCGGCTCGCTCGTCGCGTGGTGCATGCGCATCACTGACGTCGATCCGCTCGAGTTCGATCTCATCTTCGAGCGCTTCCTGAACCCCGAGCGCGTGTCGCTGCCCGATATCGACGTGGACTTCTGCGAGCGGCGACGCGGCGAGGTGATCGACTACGTCACGCGGAAGTACGGGCGCGAGAACGTCGCGCAGATCATCACCTTCGGGACGATGAAGGCGAAGGCCGTCGTGCGCGACGTGGGGCGCGCGCTCGACATGCCGTATGCCGATGTCGATCGGATCGCCAAGCAGATCCCGCCGGCGCTCGACATGACGCTCGAGAAGGCGCTCGCCGAGAACCCGGTCCTCAAGGACATGGTGGCGAAGGACGCCAAGGTCAAGGAAGTCATCGACATCGGCAAGCGCCTCGAGGGCATGTCGCGCCACGCGTCGGTCCACGCTGCCGGCGTGGTGATCGCCCCAGGTCCGATCACCGATTACGCGCCGCTCTACAAGGGGGCGCGCGACGAAATCACGACGCAGTGGAACATGAAGGAGGTCGAGCGCATCGGCCTCCTGAAGATGGACTTTCTTGGGCTGAGCACGCTGACGCTCATCCAGGACTGCCTCGCTGAGATCAAGCGCACCGAAGGGATCACGATCGATATCGATGCCATCCCGCTCGACGATCCGAAGACCTACAAGGTGTTCGGCGACGGTGCCGCGTTCGGAATCTTCCAGTTTGAAAGCTCGGGGATGCGCGAGCTGCTGCGCAAGGCCAAGCCCGAACGTCTCGACGACCTGATCGCGCTGAACGCGCTGTATCGCCCCGGCCCCCTCAAATCGGGCATGGTGGATGACTGGGTTGCGCGCAAGCAGGGCAGGACAGAGGTCAAGTACGAACTGCCTCAGCTCGAGCCGATCCTCTCGGATACCTACGGGGTCATCGCCTATCAGGAACAGGTGATGCGCATCGCGCAGGTGCTCGCCGGGTTCTCGCTCGGACAAGCCGACGTGCTTCGCAAGGCCATGGGCAAGAAGGACCCGAAGGTCATGGCGAAGCAGCGCGAGGCCTTCATGGAGGGGTCACGCGCCAAGGGCATCAACGAGAAGAAGGCGAACAAGATCTTCGAGCTGATGGAGTACTTCGCGGGGTACGGCTTCAACAAGTCGCACTCGACCGCCTACGCGTTCCTCGCGTATCAGACGGCCTATCTCAAGGCGAACTACCCGTGGCACTTTGCGGCAGCGCTGCTGACGATCGAAGCGCAGAACACCGACAAGCTCGCCATGTACCTGGCCGAGAGCAAAGATCGCGGCATCCCTGTGCTGCCTCCAGACATCAACGAGAGTCAGCTGCACTTCTCGGTGGACAAGGGCAAAGGCGTTCGATTCGGGCTGACGGCGATCAAGGGACTCGGTGAAGGTGCGATCAACGCGATCCTCGAAGCGCGCACGAAGCTGGGCGGAAAGATTCCTTCGCTGCACGCGCTGTGTGAAGAGCTCGACCTTCGGCTCGCGAACAAGCGCGTCTTTGAAGCGCTCGTGAAGGCCGGGGCGTGTGATTCGCTCGTAACGGCTGACAAGGGCACACCCGCGCCCCTGAACCTGATCCGGGCCCGGCTCTTCGCGGCGATCGACGGCGCATGTGAGCACGGCAATCGTCTTCAGCGGAACAAGGATCTCGGGCAAGTCGATCTGTTCGGTGGTGGCGACGCAGAGAACTCCGGTCCGACGATCGTCCCGCTGCGAGATGTCCCGCCCTGGTCGGAGATCGAGCAGCTCACATACGAGAAGGAGACGCTCGGCCTCTACTGGACGGGCCATCCCATGGATCGCTATGCCGACGACCTGCGCGAGTACGGTTCAAAGACAACGGCCGATCTCGTTCCCAAGAGGGAAGCGGCCGTCATCACTCTCGTTGCCGACGACAGCGACGACGCGCCGGTCGAAGCGGTCGCCGCGCGGCCCGATACCGGAAGCAGCCCCCCGAGCGGGAACGGCAATGGCAGCGGCCGTACTTCCGAGGACATCTCGATCGGCGGCATCATCTCGGGGTTGCGGCCATTGAAGACGCGCAAGGGCGATCGCATGTGTGTCTTCACGCTCGACGACGCCGCGGGCAGCATCGAGGTGGTGGTCTTCCCGGAAACCTTCAAGCAGAGCGGCCACTACGCGGAGAATGGTCGCAGCGTGCTCGTCCATGGGCGTTTCGAGCGCGACGACGACTCGGTTCGGATCCTCGCGACGGAGATCGTCCAGATCGAGATGGTGCGCGAGCGGCTCGCCAAGTCGGTTGCCATCCGGTTGTCGATGCCGCCGCACGGGCGCGCCACCTTCGAGCGCCTGTTGGAACTGCTGGCCCAGCACAAAGGTGATCGCAAGGTCGCCTTTGTCATCCTCGAGCAGGACCGGCACCTTCGAGTGACGGCCGACGTCAGCGGCCTGCGCGTGCGTCCGTCAGAGCGCCTCGTGTCGGAGGTCGAGAAGATCTGTGGGAGCGGCTCTGTAAGCTTGAGATAGGCCATGTCAACTCCCAACGGAATGACCTTCCCTGTCACGGTGAAGTGCAAGAGTTAGCGTAGGAGCCCGGATGCCGCCCGATACACTCGAGTTCGAGGAGCCGATCGCTGTCCTGCTGAAGGAGATCGAGGCGCTGTCGATGCTCCCGCAGACACCGGAGCGTCAGCGCTCGATCGACAGCCTGTACTCGCGTGTCGAGTCGATTCGGGTGGAGATCTACAAGACGTTGACGCCGTGGCAGCGCGTCCTCGTGGCGCGGCATCCGAACCGGCCAACGGTGCTCGACTACGTCAGCCGCCTGTTCACCGAGTTCGTCGAGATCAGCGGCGACCGCCGTTTCTCCGACGACCACGCCATCGTCGCCGGCTACGCTCTCTACAAGGACGAGCCGGTGCTCGTCGTTGGCCACCACAAGGGTGGCGGCGACACGAAGCAGAAGATCTACCGCAACTTCGGTTATGCCAGACCCGAGGGATATCGCAAGGCGCTCCGCGTGATGAAGCTCGCGGAGAAGTATCAGCGTCCCGTGATCGCCTTCATCGACACGCCCGCGGCGTATCCCGGGATCGAGTCGGAGGAGCGAGGCATCTCGGAAGCCATTGCGGTCAACCTTCGGGAGATGGCCGCGCTCGACACGCCGATCATCGTTGTTGTTCACGGTGAAGGTGGCAGCGGCGGCGCACTCGGCCTCGCGGTGGGCGATCGCATCCTGATGCACGAGTTCGCGATCTACAGCGTGATTCCTCCGGAGGGGTGCGCGGCGATTCTCTGGCGCGATGCCGGACGGAAGGTCGAGGCCGCTGAGGCGCTCAAGCTCACCGCACCCGATCTGCTGCGGCTCGGTCTCGTGGACGAGATCGTCTCCGAGCCGCCCGGCGGCTCTCACACGAATCCAGACGCGGCGGCCACGCTGCTCGATACCGCCCTGTGGCGTGCGCTCTCTGAGGTCACGAGGATGGAGTCATCCGCGCGCCTGGAGGCTCGCTATCAGAAGTGGCGAAAGATGGGGAACGTGGGGATCGCCGAATGACTCTTACGGCAATCAACTCCCAACGTGTTCCGCGAAACCAACTCCCAGCTTCCAACTCTGATCAGGCCCCTTGGGAGTTGGCGCACGAATGCAGTTGGGAATTGGGAGTCTTTGAGTGATCCAACGCTTGTGGCAGCCTCTCCAGTGCGATGACGCGCAAGTAGACGCGCTGGTCCAGGAATTGGGGGTCGCTCCGGTTACTGCACGGCTCCTGTGCATTCGCGGCATCTCGGATCTCGATCAGGCTCGCCGCTTCCTGAATCCTTCGTTAGACGACTTGCTGGATCCCTTCCTGCTGACCGACATGTCGGTGGCTGTGGATCGCATCCTCGCTGCAATTGCGAGGGGCGAGCGCATCGCCATCCACGGCGACTACGACGTGGACGGCGTGACGTCCACGGTAATTCTGCGTCGTGCACTCGAACTGCTTGGCGCCGATGTCATCCACTTCATCCCCGAGCGTCTGCGGGACGGCTACGGATTGCAGCCCGCGTCGCTCGATCGGCTGGCGGCTGAGAAGGTTCACCTGGTCATCTCGGTTGATTGCGGCATCCGGGGCGTCGAGGCCGCTGCCCACGCGCGCACCCTCGGCCTCGATCTCATCATCACGGATCACCACGAGCCCGACACCGAGCTTCCGAATGCACTCGCCGTCATCAACCCGAAACGGCACGACTGCGGCTATCCGGACAAGAACCTTGCTGGCGTTGGCGTTGCGCTCAAGCTCGTTCAGGCGCTGTGCGCGCGTTCGGGTCGCAGTCACTGGGTCCCCGCGTTCGTGAAGGTCGCGGCGATCGGCACATTGGCCGACGTCGTACCGCTGACGGGAGAGAACCGCGTCATCGCCAAGCTCGGTCTCAGCATGCTCTCCAAGGGGCCGCACAAGATCGGCTTGCGCGCGCTGCTCGACGTGTGCGGCCTGACGGGGAAGGAAATCGACAGCTATCACATCGGCTTCGTCCTTGCGCCTCGTGTCAATGCTGCTGGCCGCATGAGCACGCCCGACATCGCCGCGCGGCTACTTCTCGCGTCTGACGATGGCATGGCCGACGAAGCGCGCCAGCTGGCCGAGCAGCTCAACACGGAGAACCTCAGGCGCCAGGAGGAAGAAGCTGGCATCGTCGCGCAGGCGAAGAAGCTGGTGGAGACGGATCTCGAGGTCGGATCGCGCCCGGTCATCGTGGTCTCCGGCGAAGGATGGCATCGCGGCGTCATCGGGATCGTCGCGTCCAAGCTGGTCGATGCATTTCATCGTCCCGCGATCGTGATCTCGACCGACGGCGACGTCGCTCACGGATCGTGCCGAAGTATCCCCTCGTTCAACATGCTGGGCGCGCTCGAATCGTGTGGCGACGCCATGATCAAGTTCGGAGGCCATAAGCAGGCCGCCGGTCTGACGATCGAGTCGTCCAGGATCCGTGAGCTTCGGTCGCGGGTGAACGACCACGCCGAAGAGCGTCTCCAGCCGGACGATCTCCGTCCTCGCATCTGGATCGACGGTGCGCTGGCATTTAGAGGGATCAACGAGCAGGTCACATCCGAGATGACGACGCTCGCGCCATTTGGTGCGGGCAATCCCAGGCCTGTGTTCCGGGCGAGCCGTGTCGAAGTCATCGACGGCCCTCGCCGGATCAAGGACCGCCACCTCAAGATGGCGTTCAAGCAGGATGGACGCATCATGCGCGGCGTCGCATGGCGCGCCATCGAGCGCGAAACCTTCGTGACCGAGCATCGCTCGGCCATAGACCTCGCGTTTTCCCTCGATCAAGACACCTGGAACGGCGAGCGCTATCTGCAACTTTCGGTAGCCGACTTCAAGGAACCCGACAGCTAACGGGTGCTATCCTGTACCAACTGAATGACTTCTTGGCAGAAGCGCCTGCGCGTCGGCTTGGCGGTCTTCGGCATTCTGTTTGCCGGGCTGGTCTACCGCTCCATCGGTGAGCGTCGGGTTGCCGGACCCGTCCGGCCGGCCGAACGAACCGACCCGAAGGCAATCATGGAGATCGGGCAGTCAGAGGCGCAGCAGGTCCGTGGCATTACCCGAGACTTCGAAATTACGTCCGAACGCACGCTTGGCTACGACGACAACTCGGTCAAGTACATCAACGTGGTGATCACGGTGAACAGGGAAGGGCGGGGCTATGTGATCACCGCCAAGGAAGCGTCTGCCGGGCCGAATCAAGTCGAGTTGCAGCTATCGGGGGCGGTCAAGATCGCTGTGAGCGATGGCTTTGAGCTGTTGACCGAGCGCGGCACCTTCAATCAGAACGAAAGCATCGCGCGCGCGCCAGGCGCGGTGACGTTCAAGAAGGGGCACATGTCGGGCTCGGGATCGAACGCGACGTACAACCAGAAGGACGATGTGCTGAACATCGCCGAGCGCGCGAGGATCGCTGTTGTCGAAGACAACGGCAAGACCTCGTTTGACGGTGCAGCAGGGAGCGCCGTACTCGACCGCACGCAGGACGTCCTCTTCCTCGACTCAAAAGTGCATGTCTTGCGCGACACGCAGATCATCGACGCCGACAAGGTCATGGCGAGGTTGTCGCCGAACGAAGACGTGATCACGGGTCTCGAGCTTCGCGGCAACTCGAATGTGAAGGGTGGCAACGGGCCGCTCGATTCGATGAGCGCCGATGCGATCGATCTCACGTACTCAGAGGACGGCACCAAACTGGAGCGGGCGCTGCTGAATGGAAAGGCCAGTTTCAGCACGGCAGCGGACGAACACGCATCGTCACGTCGCATGGCCGGAGGCGTGCTCGAGGTCACGACGGCGACTGACGGCACGGTGTCGAACGTCGTCGGCAAGGATGGCGTCCAGCTCGACATGCCGTCGGTTGAGAGCGGACCCCCAAGGACGATTCGCGGCCGCACGCTCGACGCGACCGGCGAGCCAGGCCGAGGGCTCACGGCGGTTCGCTTTCGAGACGACGTCGTCTTTCAGGAGGACAACAAGACCAACAAGTCCTCTCGTGAGGTTCGCGCGCAATCGTTGAACGCCTCGCTCGAGGGTGACGGATTGCGCAACGCGTTCTTCAGCGGCGGTGTGTCGTTCAAAGAAAAAGGGTTCGAAGCCGCAGCTGCCGAGGCACGCTACCAGCCGGGGATGGGCATCCTGAACCTGTCAGGTACCGGCGGCCCACGCCCATTTGTCACCGACGATCAGATCCACGTCGAGGCTCGAGAGATCGACGTGACGCTCGAGAGCCACGGCATGGAAGCGCGTGGCAACGTCCGGACGACGCTGAGTGGGAAATCCTCGACTGCGAAGGATGGCGGACGGCTGCCGGGCCTGTTGAAGGAAGGGCAGGCAGCGAGTGTCAACGCCGAGCAGCTGGATTACAAGGGCGCCAACGGCCGCGCCGAATATATCGGCATGGCGACCCTGGTCCAGGGCGACACCACTGCGATTCGCGGTGAGCGCATCATCCTCGATCAACAAAAGGGAGACCTTGTCGCGTCGGGATCCGCTCGATCGTCGATGATGTTGGATAAGGGGCGCACGGAGGGCCGCGCCAATGAAATCCGCTACGACGAGGCTGCACGGACTGTGACCTACAGTGCCGGCGCTGTCGCACCGACAAGCGGACAGGCGGCCAGTGTGCCACTCGCCCAGGTGAGCGGGCCCGACGGCGATTTGCGCGCTGAGCGTATCGAAATCGTCCTCGCGCGCGAAGAGAACGGCGTTGACCGTCTGGAGGCCTACAACCGCGTCACCATGGTCGTGGGCGCCCGGACGGCGACCGGGACCCGCCTGACGTATCACGCCGGCGAGGAGCGATACGTCATATCGAGCACGGGCGTCACGCCGGTCTCGATTCGCGAGTCGTGCCAGGAGACGACGGGACGAACGCTGACCTTCTTCAAGTCGAGCGACAGAATCATCGTTGACGGCAACGAGACACGCCGGACAGAGACCAAGCCGTGCAAACCACAGCCAGCGTCGAATCAGCCCCCGACATCGCCGCCCGCGCGATGACGTCTACGCTGCAGACGAAAGAACTGACCAAGTCGTATGGCGGTCGCACCGTCGTGCGCGGCGTCAGCATCGAAGTCGGCTCGGGCGAGATCGTCGGCCTGCTGGGACCGAACGGCGCGGGCAAAACGACGACGTTCTATATGACCGTCGGCTTGACCGGACCAGACTCGGGACGTGTGCTGCTCGACGGCGAGGATGTCACCGACGCACCGATGTATGCGCGCGCGCGGAAGGGTATCGGATACCTGCCGCAGGAGCCGTCGATCTTCCGTGGGCTCTCGGTCGAGCAGAACATCATGGCGATCCTCGAAACGCTCCCGCTTGATGCGAAGAGCCGGCGTGCGCGTCTCGACGATCTGCTGGCCGAGTTGCACCTGACGCCGCTGAGGTCAGCGCCGGCTCACACCCTGTCGGGCGGTGAACGTCGTCGCGCAGAGATTACCCGGGCGCTCGTGATGTCGCCGAGGTTCATCCTGCTGGATGAGCCGTTTGCCGGCATTGATCCGATCGCCGTCAGCGACATTCAGAACATCGTGTTCCACTTGAAGGAGCGCGGCATCGGCGTCCTGATCACGGACCATAACGTGCGTGAAACGCTGAGGATCACCGACCGCGCGTATATCGTTCACGATGGCGTGATTTTTCGTAGTGGAACGCCGGAATCATTGGCCGCAGACGAAGATGTGCGCCGGATTTATCTGGGGACCGAGTTCCGGTTGGACTAAGATGGTTTACGGGTTCGCTGGCTGATGGCTATCTCTCAGAAATTACACACCAAGCTCGTTCAGAAGCTCATTCTGACGCCGTCGTTGCAGCAGGCAATCAAGCTGCTGCCGATGTCGACGCTCGAGCTGTCTGAGCTGCTGAACCAGGAGATGGTCGAGAATCCGATGCTGGAAGAGGTTCCGACAGAGGAGCTTCAGCCGGTCGAGGCGGCCCCTGAAAAGCAGGAAGAGAAGCCTTCAGAAAAGAAGACCGACTCGTGGGACGACCAGGACTACGAGTACTTCTTCGGCGACTACCTCGACGACGGGTATCGTCCGCGTACGCCGACCGAGGTCAAAGAGCTCCCTCCGATCGAGAACACGCTATCGACAGGGCAGTCGCTGTCCGATCACCTGCTCTGGCAGCTCTCGATGCAGACCGACGAGCCGCTCATTCGTGAGATTGGCGAAGCGATCATCGGCAACCTCGATGACGATGGGTATCTCGTGGCGACGGTGGAAGAGCTCGCCGCCATGGGGCCGTGGCCGGTTGAAGAAGTCGAGCGAGCGCTCAAGCTGCTCCAGGGATTCGATCCGATTGGTGTGTGTGCACGCGACCTTCAGGAGTGCCTGCTCCTGCAGTTGCGACATCTCGGGATGACCGGCACGCCAGCCGACCAGATCGTCACCGAGCACATGCGGCTCCTGCAGAACCACCAGGTGCCGGAGCTGGCGCGCAAGCTCGGGCTCACCATCGACGATCTCAAGCAACACATCGAGCTGATTCGTCACCTCGATCCGAAGCCTGGCAGCCGGTACAACCCGTCGCAGTCGCAGTACGTGATCCCTGATGTCTACATCGTCAAGATCGAGGATCAGTACGTTGCGGCGCTCAACGAAGAGGGGTTGCCGCAGCTGCGCATCAGTCCGGTCTATCGACGGCTGCTCGATAAGACCGCATCAGAGAACACCGACGAGACGCGCGCCTACGTGAAGGACAAGTTCCGGTCGGCGCTGTGGCTGATCAAGTCGGTGGAGCAGCGTCAGAAGACGATCCACAAGGTCGCCTCGAGCATCATCAATTTTCAGCGCGACTTCCTTGATCACGGCATCGAATATCTGCGGCCGCTCGTCCTTCGTGACGTCGCTAACGATATCGGGATGCACGAATCGACGGTGAGCCGCGTGGTGACGAACAAATACATGCACACGCCTCAGGGCGTGTTCGAGATGAAGTACTTCTTCCATAGCGGCATTTCGAGCTCCTATGGAGAAGCGGTGTCTTCCGTGACGATCAAGCAGCGCATCCGGAAGATCATCGAGCAGGAAGATCCCAGGAAGCCATTGAGCGATTCCAAGATCGTCAGCATCCTTCAGCGCGAAGGGCTCGAACTGGCGCGCCGCACGATTGCCAAGTATCGGGAAGAGCTCAAGATCCCCACATC
>Ga0310810_10012169_pt1 | contig 10094 bp, 10 predicted proteins | sample NCmetagenome_FD_207641 | JGI IMG/M metagenome (GOLD analysis project Ga0310810, IMG submission 207641) | Soil microbial communities from experimental microcosm in Duke University, North Carolina, United States - NC | ecosystem: Engineered > Artificial ecosystem > Soil microcosm > Unclassified ...
GGCGTGTACGCGGTCATGCGCGCGCGGCCGCGGACGGCTGGACCGACATCACGTTGTCGTCGATCCAGCGGCGGAAAGTCTCGCGGTCACGCGAGATGGGATCCCATGCCGTATAGAACGCGTTGTCACGAGCGTAATAGCCGTGCGCGTAGGAGGGACGCGCGCCGCCGGGGGCGACGACGACCGCATCGATGCACCAGGAAGGGATCACCAGCGCGTTCGTGCCGTCGGTCGCGAGGTCGTCGACGATTTCCTCGACCGTCACGATGGCGCGTTTCGCCGCCAGCACGGCTTCCTTCTGGACGCCAACGATGCCGCTGACGAGCACGTTGCCTTCGCGGTCGGCTTTCTGCGCGTGGACGACGGTGACGTCCATCGTCAGCGCCGGGACGGCGGCGAGCGTCTCACTGGTGAAGGGGCACGCGAGCGATTTGATGTTCGCGTTCACCCTCGGCAGATCAGACCCGGTGTAGCCACGAAAGACGGCGCACGGCATCCCGGCGGCGCCGGCCGCGTACGCGTGTGCCATCGCGGCATGGCTGTGTTCGTCGAGTTGCAGCGGCCGCGGCCATCCGCGCTCGACGGCGTCGCGCAGGCGATGGAGCGATCCCACCCCGGGGTTGCCGCCCCACGAGAACACGAGCTTCTCGGCGCAGCCGCACCCGATCATCTGGTCGTAAATGACGTCGGGGGTCATGCGGATCAGCGTCAGATTCGTGATCCGCTGGCGGATGATTTCGTGCCCGGCCGCGAACGGAATGAGGTGCGTAAACCCTTCGAGTGCGACGCGGCTTCCCGGCGCGACGTATCGGGCAATCGCTGCGTCGAGCGTGAGCAAGTCAGCCACGGCTGCGCATCCTAGCACGTGAGGTCACGCGGCGCCGCGATCCAATCGATATACTACGCATCGAACATCGAACATCGAACATCGAACATCGAACATCGTCCATCCCCCGCAGGAGAGCATCGATGGCGGCACCGCCGCGACTGAACGGCATCATTCGCATTCTCGAGGAAGGCAGAACTCCGATCGCCACGTTCGTTTCTCCGCCGTCGGTGGAAGGCGCGGTCGCGTTGTCGACGTCGGCGTACGACGGCGTCATCTTCGAGTACGAGCATCATCCATACGACATCCAGCATCTCAAAGACGGCCTGCAATACATGCTGAACCGGAAGCAGATCCTCGAGCGCGGTACGCTCGCGCCCGCCGTGACGCCGATGGTGCGCATTCCGCCGAACGGCGCGGAGATGAGCCAGTGGATGGCGAAGCAGGTGCTCGACGTCGGCGTGTACGGCGTCGTGTGGCCGCACGTCAGCACCGTCGAGGAGGCCTACAACGCGGTCGCGTCGTGTCGATATCCGCGGCCGAAGTCGGCCGCCGCGTACGAACCTGAAGGGCAGCGGGGCGACGCTCCGGTAACCGCCGCGCGGTACTGGGGCCTCACGCAGCAGGAATACTACGCGCGTGCCGACGTCTGGCCGCTCGCGCCGCACGGGGAGATTCTCGTCATCATCATGTGCGAGGAAGTCAGGGCGATCGATAACCTTCCCGACATCCTGAAGAACGTACCCGGCATCGGCGTCGTCCTCATCGGCGAAGGCGACCTTTCGCAGAACCTCGGCTTCCCGCGGCAGTACGAGCACCCGGCCGTCGTCGAAGCGATGACGGCGATCCGCCGCATCTGCAGCGAGCACGGAGTGCCATGCGGCCATCCTCACGTCGAGGCGCACAACATGGAAAAAGTCCTCGCCGACGGCTACCGCTTCGTGATGACGGCGCCGGTTCGTTCGTACGCCGTGCTCGACGCGTGCCGGAAAACACTCGAACGCGTCTCGTGACTCGACGGGTCATCCACCGCGCTGCAGCCCCCACGTCCCGTTCAACCAGAAGCAGGGACAACCCTTCCGTCGCCCTCGGCAATTACCGTTTCAGCATTGCCGCCAGCGGCTGCGACGGATCGGCGAGCGCCACGGGGTCGATGACCGTGCCCCGTTCGATCAATCGACGCACGGCCGCCATATCGCGCTGCACGTTGATGCCGAGCGCGCCGACGATACGGCCGTCGAGCACGTCGAACGTCAGCGCCGCCGAATCCTGGAGCGGTCTCGTCACGAGCGTCGTACCTGACATCGGCCAGCCGACGCCCTGCACGTAAAGGCCGTACTGCTCCGACCAGAACGACGGCGTCACGTTGTAAACCTCCGACGCGCCGGCTGCGTTCTTTCCGGCCACGATGCCCTGGTCCTGCGCATGCTTCCAGTTCTCGAGCCGCACAGGACCGTGCGGACCCGGGAAGCGGACGACGTCGCCGGCCGCGAAGATCGCGGGATCCGACGTCCGGCAGTATTCGTCGACGACGATGCCGTCGCGTACCTGGAGGCCGGCCGCGGCGGCGAGCGCGTCATTCGGCCTGGCGCCGGTCCCCACGACGACGGTGTCCGCGACGAGGCGCTCACCGCTCGCCGTGACGACCTCGACCTCATTGGCATCTGCCGTTGCCGACGCCATCGCTGAGCCGACGCGCAGCTCGACCCCGCGGCGACGGTGTTCGTCGGCAATTCTCGAGGCGATCGCCTCGTTGCACACGCGCTCGAGCACTCGCGGCGCGAGTTCGAGCACCGTCACGGCGACGCCGAGTTCGGCGGCGGAGGCGGCCACTTCGAGGCCGATCAGTCCTCCGCCAATCACCAGGAGCCGTCTGGTGTCGCGAAGCGCGGCGTTGAGGCGAAGGGCGTCCGCCTCAGTGCGCAGGTAATGCACGCGCGGCGTTCCCACCGGCAGCTGCGGCAGCTCGCGCACGAGCGAACCAGTTGCGATGACGAGGGCCGAGTAGGGCAGCGGGCGTGCGCCGGCGAGCACGACCGTTCTCTCCGCGCGGTCGATGCGGATGCAGGACGCGTGGCACTCGAGCACGACGTGGTGCGACGCCAGGCCGCCCGGGCCCGCGATCGGCGCGTCGGCCGGCGCCGATCTCCCGACGAGGACGCCTTTGGAGAGCGGAGGCTTTTCGTAGGGCTCGCAGTGCTCCTCGGTGAGCAGCCGCACCTCGCGATCCGGCGACTGCTTTCTGGCCGCGATCGCCGCGAAGGTCCCGGCTGGACCGCCACCAATCACGAGGACGGCCGGCGCTGACACCCTACACGCGCAAGGCGACCAGCATGTCGCCGATGTACTCGTCGGTATTGGCCATGACCACCATCAGCGACCACGGGCGCAGCTGTGCGAGCGTGCGCGAGACGTCGCGATCGGACGCGTCAGCGGCGCCGACGATGAGCCCAGTCGTGGTGACGCGCTGGCGGCTGCACTCGCGGCCGACCGCAGCGGCGGCCGACGCCTGGCCGCCGGGACCCGCGACCATGATCACCTGATCGGCGAGGGTGACCTCATCGGCGATGCCGGTCCGCTCACCTTCGAGGGTCCAGAGCCAGCGATCGTCGGAGTCCATCGCGGCGGCGGACACCGGCGCCGCTTTGAGAAACCTGGCCTGGTTCCACGTTCGCGTGGCCAGCTCGCGTACGAACGCGTCCGCCACGCTGTCGAGCGAGACGATGGCGGTCGCCCGCGGAAGCGAGTTCGGGGCCTGCACGCGGAAGCGGAGTTCCGCGGTGCTCGTCATCCGCGCGGATTCGCTCGGCACGGCGTGCCTCAGACCGACGCGGGCGCCACGTCCGGCCGCGCGATGAGCGCCTCGCGCGCGCCGTCCTTGAACGGCTGGTCGGGCGGCAGGACGACGGCGGCGGACCGCACCCGCTGGTGCTCGAGGGCGGCGCCGGGCGGCGTCACGTTCTTGTCGACGAGCGCCTTGACCGCGCGCAGCAGCCGATGGCGCGCCATGATGATCCCGTTGTCGGTCGAGACGAGGTTCTCTTTCATGCGATCCACGATCGGGCCCATGCTCTCCTGGAGCGACGCGTCCTGCATGCCGATCCCTTCGACGCCGCTGAACGTGCGTCCCGCCTTCTGTGCCGCGCGGTCGATCAGGTAATCGTTGTCTTTGTTGGCGAGCGGCCGGTAGCTGCCGGGATCGCACGCCACGTGGATGCCCTTGCCGGCGCGCATCGCGGTCAGTTCGGCGTCGGTCAGCGCGCGGATCGGGTGATAGTCGTAACTCCACGCCCAGCACGTCTCGTCGTCGATCGGGATCCAGAAGTGGCCGTGGACCGAGTGGTTGCCGCGGGGCGCAATCATCGTGAACGAGGGCATGACCCACTGTGTGATGCGCCAGTAGTAGTGGCCGTCCTCGGCGTTGCGGCGCGCGCCGATGTACAGGCCGCCCGGACTCTCCACGACTTCGAAGACCGGGCGGGCATCGTTCAGGTTGTACTGATTGCCTTTGGCCCCCTTGAAGAGCGGGTCGGAGTTCAGGTCGCCGCGGTGGAGGAACGACACGTGACTCGAGTCGATGCCGCCTTCCATCGCCTGCAGCCAGTTCGATTCCTGAAGCCGCTTCGACGCGTAGCTCTGCGACGGCGGCACCATGATGAATTCCCACTCGGGCAGCGGCGGCTGCGCGGCCGGATCGCCCATGTAGGTCCAGAGCACGCCCCCGCGCTCGACGAGCGGGTAGGACTTCAGCTTGATCTTCTTCGCGAAGCCGGATTCTTCCGGCTCGGAGGGCACTTCGAGGCACTGGCCGGTGACGTCGTACTTCCAGCCGTGATACGGGCAGCGGAGCCCGCACGCTTCGTTGCGGCCGAACCAGAGCGACACGCCCCGATGGGCGCAGAATTCATCCATGAGGCCGTAGCGGCCGGTGGTGTCGCGGAACGCGATCAATCGTTCTGACAACAGCTTCACGCGGACGGGAGGGCAATCGTTCTCCGGCAACTCGTGCGCGAGCAGCGCCGGAATCCAGTAGCTGCGGAACAGGCGTCCGCCGGGTGTGCCCGGACCCGTCAACGTGAGGAGGTCGTTCTGTTCTTTCCTGAGCATGGGCGCCCTCCGTCGTCTGCACGTTTCAATGGTCTGACCTATGAGCCGGTACAGTATACTGGCAAAACCGATGCGGATACGCGTGTGCGAGGCCGGGGAGGTGCCGGTCGGTGAAGTGCGAAAAGCCGAGACGGACGGACTGGTGCTCGCCGTGTTCAATCTCGACGGCGAATTCCATGTCACCGACGACCACTGCACCCACGGGCCCGGATCGCTGTCCGAAGGCTTCGTCTTCGACGATTGTGTCGAGTGCAACTTCCATCAGGGCGTGTTCAACATCAAGACCGGCGAGGTCGTGCAGCCGCCCTGCATCATCCCCGTGCGGACGTACCCCGCGTTCGTCGAGGAGGGGATCGTCTACATCGAGTATGCGCCCGCGGCGTCGGACCCGGTCAAATCTTGAACGACTCGAGCGTCTCGGGGGCGAACAACTGGTCCGCCGTGAGGCGGCGCGGCGAGAGGCCCTGCTCGTGCGAATAGCGGAGGAACGTCGAGAGCACGCCCGTGTTCGCCGCGAGCCCATACGGCCAGAAGTCGTCACCCATCTCACGGCGCGCGTCCTCGAGCTGCGCCGGCAGCCACGGCAGCATGACTTTCAGCGCGGCGGTCTGCTCGAGCTCCTCGTAGGCGATCGCCTTGGCGGCGGCAAACGCCTTGAACAGGGACTGGGCGATCCAGCGATGGCGCTCGTACACGCGCCGGCGGATGACGATGGTGTGCATGATCGGAAAGATCCGCGTCTGCCGGAAGTACTCCCGTTCAACGGCGACGCAGTCGTCGAACAGACGGCGCACGCGGCCGTCGCCCGCACGGAACGAGGACGGCGCGCGCGCGGTGTAAAGCGCATCGATCTCGCCGCTGGCGAGCATGGCCGACAACGTCTGCGTCGGGCCGATGCGGCGAACCCGGATCCGGGGTGGTAAATCGAGGGCGAGTTTTTCGGGCCGGCCGGGTTCCTCGAGCCCGCCGGTCGCGTACGTCACGCTGTCGACCGGGACGCCGTAGGCATCGGCCAGGGTGCCGCGGATCCACACGGGCGCGGTCATCTGGTATTCAGGCGTCCCGACCAGGCGCCCGGCGAGATCCTGCGGGCGGGCGATGCCGGCGTCCGCGTGGACATAGATGCAGGAGTGGCGGAAGAACCGCGACGGGAAGACCGGAATCGCGATGAATGCGGGATCGTCCGCGGCCAGTGACACGACATACGATGAGAGCGACATCTCGGCGACGTCGAATTCCTCGTGGCGCAGCATCCGGAAGAACGTCTCCTCGACCGGCAGGTCGAGACACGTCAGGTCGATTCCGTCGGCGCGCACGCGGCCGTCAAGGATCGCGCGCGTCCGGTCGTAGTTCCAGCAGGCGAACGAGAGCCTCAGGTTCGGCACGCGCGTAACTGTAGCAGGAGCCGCAAATGATCATCGATTGCCACGGACACTACACGACGGTGCCGCCAGGCGTGCGCGTGTTCCGCGCGCTGCAGATTTCCAACATGGGCCGGCCGAAGAAACCCAGATTCGCGGTCAGCGACGACGAGATCCGCGCGTCGCTGGAGCAGGGGCAGATCCGCCTCCTCGACGAGCGCGGCATCGACGTGATGCTCTTCTCGCCGATGGCGTCGGCCATGGGCCATCATTTCGGCAACGCGGTCATCAGCCGCCACTGGACCGAGGTGAGCAACGACCTCGTGCACCGCGCCTGTGCCCTGTTCCCGGACCGCCTCACCGGCGTCTGCGCGCTGCCGCAGTCCCCCGGCGTCCGCCCGGCGGAGAGCTGTGAGGAGCTGGAACGCTGCGTCACGGAGCTCGGCTTCGTTGGCTGCAATCTCAATCCGGATCCGTCCGGCGGCCACTGGTCGGATCCGCCGCTCGGGGACGAGTGGTGGTATCCGCTGTACGAGAAGCTCGTCGAGCTCGACACGCCGGCGATGATCCACGCCTCCGCGACGTGCAATCCCGCGTTCCACACGACCGGCTCGCATTACCTCAACGTGGACGCGACGGCCTTCATGCAGCTGCTCGAATCGCGGGTGTTCGAGGATTTCCCGACGCTCAAGCTCGTGATTTCGCACGGCGGCGGCAACGTCCCGTATCAGGCGGCGCGGTATCGCGCGCTGTGCCTGATGAACAAATGGACGCCGTTCGAGGAGTTCGTGCGCCGCCTCTACTTCGACACGACCGTCTACAACGAGCAGGCGATGCAGCTGCTCGTGACGGTCGCCGGCGTGGACAACGTGATGTTCGCGTCCGAGATGCTGGGGGGCGTGACCACCCGGGATCCGCTGACGGGACGCATGTTCGACGACAACAAGCCCTGTCTCGACGCGCTCGCGTGGCTGACGGACACAGACCGCGGGAAGATCTTCGAAACGAACGTCCGGAAGGTGTATCCGCGGCTCGACCGCGCGCTCGACAGCCGGCACGCGCCGGCGGCTGCGCGTTGACAGCGTCGGAACCAACAACGTAAAGTCGCTGTCCTTGTTCGAGGGCTGAAGGAGACCGAGTGGCCGAAAAAGTGCTCGCCGCGCTGAAAACCGCGGCATCCACGACCGAACTCCGGGAGATGGACCTGCCGCCGATGCCGCCCGACGCGGCGTTGATGAAGGTCGAAGTCGCGGGCGTGTGCGGGACCGACGTCAGTCAGTACAAGCTGCCGCTGCGCGCCGGCCCGCTCATCATGGGCCACGAAAACGTCGGGTACCTCGCGCGCGTCGGATCGGAGTTCGCGAGGCGCCAGGGGGTGAAGGAAGGGGACCTCATGTTCCTCGAGCACTACCTCCCCTGCGGCCACTGCGAATGGGATCGCGCGGGCGAATACCGCCACTGCGCCGCGACGGAATGGTTCTACGATCCGACGGCGATCCGCTACGGATACACGTCGACCGATATTCCGCCCGCGCTCTGGGGCGGGTTCAGCCACTACCTGTACCTCCCGCTCAACGCGGTCCTGCACAAGGTGCCGTCCTCCCTCACGCCCGAGGAAGCCGGGCTCGCCACCCCGATGTCGAACGGCATCCAGTGGGCGCTCATCGACGGCCAGGTCGGGTTCGGCACGACGGTGCTGATCCAGGGGCCGGGCCAGCAGGGACTGTGCTGCGTGATGGCGTCGAAACAGGCGGGCGCCGAGCAGGTCATCATCACCGGCACGGCGAGGGATGCCCGCCGGCTCGAGGTCGCGAAGGCGCTCGGCGCCGACGTCACGATCGACATCGACGCCGAGGACCCGCTCGAGCGCGTCATGTCCGCGACCAGCGGCCGCGGCGTTGACGTCGTCATCGACTGCACGGTCGCGGCCGGCCGCGCGCCGATGATGCTCGGCATCGAGGCGACCAAGCGGCGCGCCGGCACGATGATCGTGCAGGCCGACGGCAACCAGACGTTTCCGGATTTTCCAATCGGACGGCTCACGCGGAAGGGGATGACGCTCAAGAGCGCGCGCGGCCATTCGTACCGGTCGGTCGAAATGGCGCTGCAGCTGCTCGCGGCGAAGCGCTTCCCGCTGGACTTGATCACGACGCACCGGTTCGGCTTGTCCGACGTCGACTACGCGATCCGTTCCGTCGGCGGGCAGGGAGCACCCGGTGCCATTCACGTCTCGGTGATGCCATGGAGCACGACGGCCTAATCGGCTCGCTCATCGACGCGATCCGCATGCTGACCCGTGCGGAACACATGGACTGGGGGGGCCACGGCAGCGCCCGCCGGGACGAGCGCTCGTTCTTCATCAACTCAGGGGCGTCGATTCGCTCCGCCGTCACGCCCGAGGACATCCTCGCCATCGATTTCGACGGAGGGCTCGAGCAGGGGACCGCGAAACCGCCGCTCGAGTTCCCGCTGCACGCCGAGATCTATCGGGCGCGCCCCGATGTCACGGCGATCATGCACACCCACCCGAAATGGTCGACGCTGCTGTCGATGGTCGGTGCCCCCTTCCGCCCCGTGTTTCCCCAGGGGGCGCTGCTCGGGGAGGTGCCGGTGCTGGACTCGCCGCTCTCGATCAACACCCGCGACATGGGGGAGCGTGTCGCCGCGACGCTCGGCGCCGGGCCCGCCGTGCTGCTCAAATCGCATGGCGCGGTGGTCACCGGCCGCGACATGCTCGAGTGCTTCGCGCGGACGGTGTATCTCGAGGAGAACGCGTCGCGGCAGTACCTCGCGATGCAGATCGGCACGCCCTACGTGCTGAGCGAAGCCGAGCAGGAGGCCTGCCGGTCGCGTCTGGGCACACCCTCTCTGTACCGCAAAGCGTGGGATCATTATGATGCCGCGCTAAAGCGCGGCTGACAACTCCCAACTCCCAACTCCCAATTGCACTGAGCCGCCATCCCTAAGGTCCGACCATTTACTTGATCCGAAGACCGCATTCCGCGCTACACTGCGGCGCATGCTGAAACGTGCCCTGGCCCTGCCTGTCGCGATCCTCACGCTGACGTGGACGTCGGGCAGCAAGACCGAGCTTTCCGCCGACGTCGCGAAGCCGCTGATCTCGTCCCTCGAAACAGACGATATCTGCCTGATGCCGCCGACGCTGGAGCAGCGCGCGGAGTACCAGGCGGCCATTGCCGCGTACCAGTCCCGCAGCGGCGGCGCGGCCGCGGCGCAGAAGGCATCCGACGGCGCACCCCCAGGCTGGCCGGGCAGGAACACGATCGGGGGCAACATTCCTCCGACCGCGGCGGTCATGGACCCGTGGCCGACCTTCGACGGCATCGCCGTCGACGGCGAGAACGGGGTCGTCGCGATGAGTGATGAAAACCGCCACGGCCTCCTGATTTACGACGCCGACGCGGGCGGGCAATCCTCGAAGGTGACTCCGCCCCGCGGCTGGGTGCTCGGCCCGAGCGTCAAGCTCGGATTCGTCGCGGGCGTGGCCGTCAATCCGAAGCGCCGCGAGATCCTGGTCACGAACAACGACGGCGGCGGCGTGGAGGTGTTTTCCTACGATTCGAACGGCGACACCCGGCCGATCCGATCGCTGACGGTCCCGCATCAGTCGTGGGGGATGTCGCTCGACACCGACCTCGACGAGCTGGCCGTCACGAGCCAGCAGTATCAGGGGATTTCCATCTACTCGGCGGAGGATTCGGGAGTGGTCCGGCCGCGGCGGACGATCCGCGGCATGGCGACCAGGCTCGAGGATCCACACGGCGTGTTCCTCGACGGCG
>Ga0310810_10012170_pt1 | contig 10094 bp, 7 predicted proteins | sample NCmetagenome_FD_207641 | JGI IMG/M metagenome (GOLD analysis project Ga0310810, IMG submission 207641) | Soil microbial communities from experimental microcosm in Duke University, North Carolina, United States - NC | ecosystem: Engineered > Artificial ecosystem > Soil microcosm > Unclassified ...
GTCCTTTGTAACCGGATCAGATGACCCGGTCGAGATCGAGGATGTAACTCACGAGGATCGTGTCGATGTCGCGCGCGCGGCGATCCGCGTCGGTGACGTCCTCGAGATCGTCGAGCGTGATCGTCGCGGCCCGCGCGACCGCGGGGACAGTCGGCGTCTCGTCCGGATCAGGTGTCTTCTTGGGGAGCGAAGGTAGGAGTCGCAGCGCTTGCGGCATCGAGACCTCTCGCGATCGAAAGGCTGCAAACCAAAGGCCGCGAGAGTGAGGCGAGCGGACACGATGTTGCACGCGCTTCGCGTGCGATCACGCCACGCTGTGGCGCGCGCGCACGGCGTGAGGACCGCGTCACCTACTGCACGCCGAGCAGCTCGACCTCGAAGAGGAGCGTCGCGTTCGGCGGGATCACGCCGCCGGCGCCGCGCGCGCCGTAGCCGAGCTCGGGCGGGATGAGCAGCGTGCGCTGGCCGCCGATCTTCATCGACGCGACGCCCTCGTCCCAGCCCTTGATCACGCGGCCCGCGCCGATCGGGAACGTGAAGGGCTTGCCGCGATCGCGCGACGAGTCGAACTTCGCGCCCTTCGCGCCGTCGACCCACAGCCAGCCGGTGTAGTGCATCACGCAGGTCTGGCCCTTCTGCGGCGAGGCGCCGGTGCCGGGGACGGTGTCTTCGTATTGGAGGCCGGTCGAGGTCTTGGTCATCGCCATGCGCGCAGCCTATCAGACGCCGGTCGCGACATCGTCGACCACGCGGCGCGCGGTGCGGGCGAGCGCGCGGGCGTCGCGATCGTCGCCGGCGGCGTCGGCGAGCACGTCGAGGATCGCGAGCGCGACGGTGCGGCGCGCGTCGGGATCCGCCGCGCCCGCGAGCGCGAGGTACGCCTGCGCGTTCGCGCGCGTGAGGCGGCGCGCGAGCACGTGGCCGGTGCGCGCGCCCGCCAGCGAATGCACGAGGCGCGCGATCGTCTTGCGCTTGGCGAGCGCGGGATCGCGATCGATCGCGTCGAGCAGCGGCGGCAGCGCGGCGGTCTTCGCGAGCGCGAGCGCGCCGGCCGCGGCGTTCGGGTTCCAACCCGAGGCGAGCTTGTCGACGAGCAGCGCGAGGCCGTAGGCGTCGCCGGAGATCGCGACCGCCTCGGCGACCGCGCGCGCGGGCAGGGCGGGGGCGCCGGCGCGCAGCTCGCGGACGAGCTCGCCGACGGTGTCGGGATCGCCGAGCCGACCGAGCGCGAGCGCGGCGGCGGCGCGGACGTCGTCGTCGGGATCGGCGTGGATCGCGGCGCGCAGCGGCGCGCCGGCGGCGAGCGGATCGCCGTGCTCGCCCATCGCGCGGGCGGCGCGGCTGCGCGCTTCGCTGTCGGCGCTGCCGAGGACGAGGCGCGACAGCTCGGCGATCACGCGCCGGCGATCGCGGCGGCGCTTGGCGGCGGCCTCGTCGGGCCCGGACGCGACGATCGCGGTGTCGACGATCTGGAGCGCGGCGTTCTTGAGCGCGTTGTCCGGTGAGCCGGACAGATGGGTCATGAACGCGTCGAGCGCGGCGGGCGGCTCGGCGAGCGCGAGCGCGCGGATCGCGGTGAGGTCCTGGATGCGCGAGCCCTTGCCGAGCAGGTCTCGTGCATGCGTGGTCGCGCCGGCGCGGGTCGCGAGCGTCGCGGCGAGGATCGGTCCGAGCTCGGCGTCGCCGGTGAACGGCGAGCGCGCGAGCGCGTCGCTGTCGAGCGTCTCGAACGCGCGGCCGGCGTGGTACGCGAGGTGGAAGCGATCGAGCTGATCGCGCGCGGCGGCGAGCTCGCCTTCCGGCAGCGGCGCGGGCCGCGTGATCCGCACGCTCGGCCAGCACGGCACCGCGGCGTGCGCGGACGTGTCGATCGTGCGCGCCGACAAGAGGCGCACGAGCGCGACGCCGAGCACTTGATAGACGCGCACGAGATCGTCGAGGCGCGCGTTGGGATCCGGACGCGCCGCGAGCTCGGCGAGCAGCTCGGCGGGGCGGGCGAGGCCGAGGTCGCGCAGGCGCGCGACCAGCGCGTCGGTCGCGCGCGGCGTCACGCGCGACAGGCCTTGCGCGAGCAGATCGGCGAGCTCGCCGCGCACCTCGGCGAGCGCGATCGCCGCGCCCGACGCGCCGGCGGCGCGCGCTTGATCGACCCAACCGGGCTGCGGGCCGGCGAACGGGACCGCCGAGGCGGCGGTACCGTTCCGATCGATGACACGGGGCGGCGCGCGGCGCTTCGCGCGCAGCGAGGCGAGATCGATCGTGCCCGCGACCGGCCACAGCTCGAGCGCGCCGGCGCGCTCGACGACGAGCGCGCGCGGCACCAGCACGAGCAGCGCGAGATCGAGCCCGAGATCGCCGAGCACCGCCCGCAGCTCGGCGCCGCGCAAGACCGCGGCGAGCTGATCGACGAGCACCGCGTCGGCGGCGAGCGGCAGCGCGAGCCCGCCGGCGTCGACGATCGCGGGGCGCGGGCCGTCGGCGACGACGGTCGCCGCGCGCAGCGCGACCGGCAGCTCGTCGGGCGCGAACAGATCCTTGCGATGCTCCTGGAACGCGCGCACGACGGTCGCGGCATCGGGCGCCGCGACGTCGACCAGGCGCGCGAGCGTCGCGCCGTCGAGCGCGCGCGGATCGCCGGGATCCGCGAGATCGAGGCGCACCGGCGGATAACCGGGATACGCGCCGCCGCTCGCGCCGATCATCACGACGCCGGCGCGGCTCGGCTTCGCCGGCGTCCGCCGCGCCATGAACAGCGGCACGATCTGCTTCTCGCTCCAGTGACCGCCGGTGATCAGATCGACGTAGCGCGACTCGCGGACCACGAAGCCGTCGGCGGTCTCCCAGGCGCGGTACGCGTACTCGACGAGGTCGAGCCGCTCGACGTCGGCGCGATCGGTCTTGCGCCAGGTCTTGCCGATCAGCTCCTCGACGTGGCGCGGGTCGAGGTCCTCGCCTTCGACGTGCTTCTCGATCTTGCGCGCGGTCAGCAGCAGATCGACGAGCAGATCGGCGTAGTCGCCCGCGGCCGCGGCGGCGCCGGCGTCGAGGAGATCGGCGAGCTCGTGCACGCGCACGGCGAGCCGTCGCAGGCGCCCGGCGCGCAGCGCATCGGCGAGCGCGCGCAGCTCGTCGCGCGGTCGCGCCTCGCGCGCGGCGACGCCGGCGGCCGCGAGATCGCGCGCGAGCTGGATCGCCTTGGCGACGCCGTCGGCCATGAGCGCCTTCGCGTCGGCCGATCCTCTCTTGATCCGCTTCTTCTTCTCGTCGGGCGGCACCGGCGGCGCATCGCTGACGACGAACTGCTCGGGCGCGCGCGCCCACGCGACCAGGAGCGCGGCGGCGTGCTTGCAGAACGGGCGCGAGCGCGCCGCCATGCACGAGCAACGCGCGCTGACGCTCGTCTCCTTGATCGTGACCTGCACCTTGTACGGCGCCGCCGACGAGCCGAGCGCGTCGGCGTAGAGCTTGTCGCCGTGGCGCGCGAAGTGCTCGAGCCCGCCTTCGTCGTAGCAGACCGCGCCCTTGGCGAGCTCCGCCGGATCGGTGACGACGTCGCGCAGATCGCCGAGATCGAAGGACCTCATCGGATGTCCTCGCCCCGCAGCACGCGCTCCATCACGCGCGCGAGCAGCTGCGGCGTGCAGCCGAAGCACGGCACGCCGAGCGCGACCAGCTCGTGCGCCATCGCGTGATCGTACGAGGGCCGGCCGGTGTCGGTGAGCGCGAGCAAGACGATCACGCGCACCTTCGCCTCGACGAGCGCGCGCGCCCGCGCGAGCAGCCCCGCGGCGTCGCCGCCCTCGAACAGATCCGTCACCAGCAGGAGCAGCGTCTTCTCGGGGCGCTCGATCCAATGCGTCTGCGCGTACGCGACCGCGCGATGGATGTCGGTGCCGCCGCCGAGCTGCGCGGCGAACAAGACGTCGACGGGATCGCCGAGCTCCGCCGAGACGTCGACGACCTCGGTGTCGAAGAACGCGAGGCGCGTGCGCAGGACGTCGAGCGACGCGAAGATGCTCGCCATCACCGCCGCGTACACGACGCTCTCCGCCATCGAGCCCGATTGATCGACGAGCAGGCAGACGTCCCAGTCGTGATGGCGGCGCTGGCGGCTCGTGAAGTGCAGCTCGCGCGGGACCAGCCGGCGATGCGCGGGATCCCAGCCGGCGAGGTTGCGTCGCACGGTGCGCTGCCAGTCGAGGTTGCGCAGCGCGCGCAGCGGCGAGCGCCGATCGCGCCGCGTCGCGCCCATCACCGCGCTGCGAACCTCGCGCTCGAGCTGCGCGCGGAGCTGATCGGCGATCTCGCGCACGATCGCGCGCGCGGTGTCCTTGGCGCGATCGGGGACGAGCTGCTTCGCCGCGAGGATCGTCGCGGCGAGCTCGACGTTGCGCTCGAGGAGCGGCAGCGTCTCGGGCTCGAGCAGGAGCTGGGTCAGGTTGCGCCGCTCGATCGCGTCCTTCTGCACCATCGCGACGACGTCGTGGCGGAAGAAGCGGCGCACGGCGGCGAGCCATTGCGGCAGGTACACGCGCGGGCCGCCGCGGCCGCCGCCGTTGTCTTCGCCGTAGACGAACGACAGCGCGCGATCGAGCTCGGCGATCGCGGTCGGATCGAGGCCGGTGGTCGCGGCGGTCGGCTCGTCGGCGAGGCGGCCGAGCGCGAGCTCGGGCCGCGCCTCCTCGGCCTTCGCGCCGAGCGCGAGGCGCCAGCGGAGGAGCGCGGCCTTGTCGCCGGCTTTCAGCTCGTCGCTCACAGGAGATCATCCAGGTCGTCGAGGGCGGCGCCGAGCTCGGCTTGCATCGCCTCGAGCGCGTCGGCGTCTTTTTGATCGAGGACGGCGGCGGCCTCGCGCGCGGCGGCGCCGAGCCCGCGCACGGCGATCACGTTGTCGAGCAGGTAGCGGCGCTCGACGGCGCCGAGCGCGCCGAGCGCTCTCCGCAGCACGGGCAACACGTCGACCAAGCGATCGTCGGGGATCGCGGTCAAGAACTGATCGAGCGCGGCGACCACCGCGCGCGACTTCACGACCACGAGCGCGTTGACCTCGACGAAGCCGGCGAGCTGCTCGGCCGCGACCTCGGGCGGGTTCGCGGGGCTCAGTCGCAAGGCCAGCGCGTCGGCGACCGCCTCGTCGGTGAGCGCGCCCGCGAGGTAGAGCAGGCCGAGCGCGAGGCCGGCGAGGCGCGGGTTCGCGCGCGCGCCGTCGGCGATCGCGCGCGCGGCATCGATCCACGCGGCGCGATCGACGACCGGCGACGCCATCGCGACCTCGTGGAGCGCGCGCAACGCGCGGGCGAGCTCGTCGACGGCGTCGGTCTCGCTCGCGACCGGCGCGCGCAAGACCGCGCGCTCGAACGTGGTGGCGAGGAGCCGCGCGACGACATCGCTCGCGATCGCGTCCGCGCGGGTCGCGCCGTAGCTCGCGAGCGACGACAACGCGACCGCCGCGCGCGCCAAGGACGGCACGTCGTCGTCGACGGCGGCGCGATCGTCGCACGCCGCGAGCGCGCGCGCGGTCGTCGCTTCGCAGCGCGTGATCACCGCGTCGAGCAAGACCTCGGCGCACGCGCCGGTCGTGCGCGCGTCGGCGAGGCGGCGATCCAGGATCCGGCCGGCGACTTCTTCCAGCGACGAGCCGAGCACGATCTGCTCGACCAACGCGACGTCGGTCGCCGGCGTCCACTGCGCGGTCCAGGCCTCGCGGATCCGAGTGAGCACCGCCAGCCCGTCCGCATCGCGGCCCGCGCCCAGCCACGACGCGTACGGCACGTCCGCGATCCGCAGGCGGTGCAGGAACACGCTCGACGCGACCTGCACGGGATCGTTCAAGACCAGCGAGAAGTCCTCGGCCTCGTCGGTCGCGGGCAGGCGGCGCGCGCGCACCTCGCGCCAGAACTCGTCGGTGAGCGCGTTGGGTCCGAGCTTCGCCGCGACGTGCCCGACCGCGCGCCCGATCGTCGCGCTCGCGAGCGCCGCGTCGACCGCGCCGGCGTCGCCGCGGCCGAGCGTCGCGATCGCCGCCTCGCGCGCCTCGTCGAGCGCGGGCGCGTGCTTGCCGCGGATCGTCGCGAGCATCTGCGCGAGCCGCCACGCCTCGAGCGTGTCGGCGAGCGAGACCGCGAAGCCGCGCAGGCGCAGGTGCTCGCCGATCTCGACGAGCGTCTCGAGCGTCGCGCGTGCGAGATCGCAGCCGGCGTCGTGCGCGCGCTGATAGAAGCGCGGCGCGCGGTTGCCCGCGCCGTAGCCGAGCTGCTCGGCGAGGCGAGGGAAGCTGTACGGGATCACGGTGACCGCCGACGGCACGGGCGGCGGCAGGCGATCCGCCGCGGCGAGATCGATCTCGCCGGCGACGAACGCCGACGCGTGCGCCGCGCCGACCACGACCGCGATCTGCTCGGGCGCCACGCCGGCGGTGCAGATCGCGCGCGCCATCACCGCGTCGCGCGCGCGATCGCGATGCGCGGTCGCGCGGATCAACGCCGCGTACGCGAGCAGCAGCGCGCGAACGTCGGCGGGCGAGTGGTGCGGCGCTTCGATCAACGCGTCCCACGCCTCGTCGAAGCTGCGCATGCCGAGGCGCGCCGCGACGTCGGGATCCGGCGAGGTCGGGAACTGATCGGCCGCCTCGATCGACGGATCGTCGTCGCCGTCGCCGTGGACCTCGAGCGCGGGCGTCGCGCGCATGGTCGCGAGCGCGACGCCGACCGGGAGGTCGATGAAGCGCACGTCGATCCGGTTGCGCACCGCCCAGCGCAGCGCGACGAGCTCGGGCGAGTAGTCGGCGAACGGCCACAGCGCGCTCTGCGTGATCCCGTCGGTGCGATAGCCGAGGATCGCGATCGGCGGCTTGGTCTGCTCGTCGGCGAGGACCGGGATCATCGCGCCGGCGTCGCTCGGCCCTTCGATCAAGACGAGCGACGGCCGCGCGCGATCGAGCTCCGCCGCGACGAACGCGGACGCGCGCGGCGAGTGATGGCGCACCGGTAACAGCAGCACGCGCGAGAGCGCGGCCAGATCGATCGTCGTCGGCGGCGGCGCCGGTTTCGCTCTCGCGCGCGGCATCGCGGTCACCCGCCGCGCAGCGCGGCGCCGAGCTCCTTCCACGGTCCCGGCCGTCCCTTCGCCACCGTCTCCGCGTACTCGCGCACCGCCGCGAGATCGTCGCCGCCGGTCTTCGCGACCGCGCCGGCCAGCGATCGCCCGACATCGGTCGCGGTCACCGCGCCCTTGCCGAAGCACTGGGCGAGGATCGAGCTCTGGAACAAGACGCTGATCGCCTCCGCCGTCGAGAGCGGCGAGCCCGGCGCCTTGAGCTTGGTCTTGCCGTCCTTGGTCACGCCGGCGCGCAGCTCGTGGAAGACGGTGACGAGCATGCGCACGAGCTCGGCCGGCGGCACCACGCCGACCTGGTAGTCGCTGCGCAGCTCCGCTTCGCGGCGCACGACGATCGCGATCTCCTGCTCGAGATCGTCGACGACCGGGACCGTGACGAAGTTGAAGCGGCGCTTGAGCGCGGCGCTCATCTCGTTCACGCCGCGATCGCGCGTGTTCGCGGTCGCGATCAGGTTGAAGCCGCGCTGCGCGGCGAGCTGCGTGCCGAGCTCGGGGATCGCGATCGACTTCTCGGACAGGATCGAGATCAGCGCGTCCTGCACCTCGCTCGCCGCGCGCGTCACCTCTTCGAAGCGCGCGATGCGCCCGCTCTCCATCGCGCGATAGACCGGCGACGGCACCAGCGCGCGCGGCGACGGCCCCTCCGCCAGGAGCAGCGCGTAGTTCCACGAGTACTTCACCTGCTCCTCGCTCGTGCCCGCGGTGCCCTGCACGACGAACGCGCTCGTGCCGCTGACGGCGGCGGCGAGGTGCTCGCTGAGCCAGCTCTTGGCGGTGCCCGGCTCGCCGACGAGCAAGAGCGCGCGCTCTGACGCGAGCGTCGCGATCGCGACCTCGACCAAGCCGCGAGCGCCGACGTACTTCGGCGTGATCCGCACGCCGCCGACCGGCTGCTCCGCGCCCATCACATACGCGAGCACCGCCTGCGGCGACAGCGACCAGCCCGGCGGTTTCGGTCTCTCATCCGCGGCCGCGAGCGCGCGCAGCTCGTCGGCGTACTTCGTCTCGGCGGGCAGGCGGACGTCGGCCATCCGCCAAGGGTAGCGCTACTCGCAGCGATCGTCGTCGGGCGGGCACTGGAAGCGGACGTGGAAGTGATCGCTGTGGTTCGGCTCGTGGCGCACGATGCCGTCGGACGAGCCGCGCCCGTGCGGGTACTGGAAGAGCCACTCGAGGTGATCGACGTCGACGCCGTGCTTCTTGCCCCAGCGATACAAGATTCCCTGCAACTCGAAGTCGAGGAAGATCATCTGCACGCCGCCCGGCTTGTCGTGCGTCTTCGCGAACGACTCGATCAGCGACAGCGTCTTCTCGCAGTCGAGGTTCGACTCGTCGGCGGTGACGAAGTCCTGGGGATAGTCGGCGGGCTGCTTCTTGTAGAAGAAGCCGATGTCGACGTCGCGGCCCGATTGGTGCGAGTGGTGATCGCTGATCTCGCCGCCGCGCTTCTGCGAGATGTCGCCGATCGCGAGCACGTGCGCCTTCGGGAACTTCTGGCGCGCCTCGGCGATCGCCCGCTGGATGTAGCCGACGACGTGGGTCGCGCCGAACGCGCGCCACGGACGGCGGATGTGATAGCCCTTGCCCGACGGCAGCTCGGCCGGGTGCGCGAGGTGGCCGTTCCAGGGGCGTCCGATGCTCTGGCCGGTGACGACCTTCACCGCCTTCGGCTTCTCCGTCGAAGGCTTCTCGCATTCGTCCGGGATGATCAGCTGCTGATCGATGTCGAGCGCGTCGCTCGTGAGCTGATTCGCTTCCTTGATCGCGGCGACCGTGCAGCCGTAGCGCTTCGCGATCGAGCTGAGCGTCTGCCTCGCTTCCACCGTATGCGTGTGCGTGCGATCAGCACGCGCGACATCTCCCAGCGCGATCACGACGAGCACCACGAGCCACGAGCGCATGCGAAACCCCCTGACCTACAGAGCCTGCAACCGGGTGATCGGTTGATCCAGTTTCTTCATGTCCGCTTAACACTGCTCATCGGCACAGGTCGGCGAGGTGCGCGAGCACCGGGCGCAGGTCCGGCTGGAGCTCTTCCTTGAAGTCGGATCGCTTCAGCTTCTTGGCGGCCGCGATCATCTTCGCGACCGAGCCGCCGCACGCGGCCTGGACCTTGGTGAACCCGTCGCCGGCGGCTTCGTAGACGCGGAGCTCGATCAGGGTCGCGTTGTTCGGGCGCTCTCGGAGCTTCAGCTCGTCGGCGAGCGCGTCGATGATCGCGTCCTTCTTCGCGAGCTTCTCGGCGCGCGGCGCGTCGGACTCGTAGAGCGCCTCGAGCTCCTTGTACGCGACGAGCTCCCGCGACACCCGCGCGGCGCGCTTGGCGAGGTCGTCGCGATAGTTGGCGACCTCGTCGGAGCTCTCGCCGAAGCGGCCGACCAGCCAGTCGTCGGCGAGGTGATCGCCGACGAACTCGGCGAAGCCTTCGTTGAAGTCGGGCTCGTCGGGGATGAACACGGTCGCGTGGGTCGACTCGTGCAGGATCACGTTGGCGAGCCACTGCCAGGCGTCGTCGCCGTCGGACAGCATCGACGACACGACCGGATCGTGGAACCAGCCGCCGGTCGAGTACGCGTCGGCGGGGCGCGCGAACGAGTCGTAGCCCTTCTTGGCAAGCTCGTCGCGCTGCGCGAACGCGTCGTCTTGATCGAACCAGCCCAGGCCCGCGAAGCAGCCGGCGATCGGGAAGCACCACTGCAGCGGCTCGAACGCGACGGGATCCGACGCGCCGACGAACCAGACCGCCGCCGACGAGTCGAGCTCGACGTAGTTGTCGTAGTTGTGGCGGGTGTCGAGCCCGTGCGCGGCGCCGAACGCCTTGATGTCCGGAATCGCGGACAACAGCATCCGCGTGCGCAGATCGACGTTCGGGTCGTTCACGACCTGATCGAGCGGCCGCGCGCGCTGGAGCAGATCGAGCTGACCGTAGGCGGCCTGCGCGAGGTACCGCGGCATCAAGCAGCCGCCCAACAGGACTA
>Ga0310810_10012171_pt1 | contig 10094 bp, 8 predicted proteins | sample NCmetagenome_FD_207641 | JGI IMG/M metagenome (GOLD analysis project Ga0310810, IMG submission 207641) | Soil microbial communities from experimental microcosm in Duke University, North Carolina, United States - NC | ecosystem: Engineered > Artificial ecosystem > Soil microcosm > Unclassified ...
ACGACCTGGTTGCCTATTATGGAGGCCAGCGCGTGGCCAAGGTGGTGGGCATCGAATCGCGCGGCTTCATTTACGGCGGCATCCTGGCGCAGCGCCTCAATGCGGGTTTCGTTCCTGTCCGCAAGCCCGGAAAGCTGCCGGCCGACTCGTTTGAAGTCAAATACAGTCTCGAGTACGGGTCCAACTCATTGGCGATTCACCGAGATGCGATTCAGATGGGCGAACGGGTGCTGATCGTCGATGATCTCCTCGCCACGGGAGGCACCGCGGCGGCGACCGTCTCGCTCGTGAGGCAGCTCGGCGGGGAAATCGTCGGACTCGATTTCCTGGTTGAGCTGAAAGGATTGCACGGTCGGCAAAAGCTTGCCGGGTATCCCGTTCACTCCACCATCGTCTATCCGTAGGGGCCGCGGGCCCTCGTCCTACAACCCCTTGTCAAACTCCGAGCGGCCGTGTTATAGATGCCGAACTTTTTTTGCCGTCCGGCGTTCACCCATGGAGAGGACAACGCGATGGCGACGAAAACATCTCCGAAGAAGAAGCCCATGAACAAGACAAAACCATCCGCCAAACCCGTGCCGAAAGTGAGACCAGCAGCAGCCGCGCTGATTGAGAAACCGATCACTATGGCGGTGTCGCCGCTTGCTGCGAAACCGAAAGAATCCCCCAAAGAACGCGAAGAACGAGAGCGACGCCGGGAAGCGCTACAACAGATCTTGATGCGCAAGCGCCAGGAAATCCTCAAAGAGATCGAGGGAAGCCTGGGCCAGTCCTTGACCGAAGATCAGCAGCGCCGGCTCGAGTCCGCCCGTGACGTGGGGGATCAGGCCCTCATGGATCTGGACCGCGAGTTGGGGATCTCGCTGATGGAAATGCGCAATCGGCGACGGCAGGCCATCGACGAGGCGCTGACTCGACTGAACGAAGGCACGTACGGGATCTGTGCCGAGTGCGGCGTCGAGATCAGCGAGCGGCGTCTGGAAGCGGTGCCCTTTGCGAAGCTTTGCGTCGAGTGTCAAGCGCGAGAAGAGCTTCTGGAAAAGATCGAAAAGGAAGAAGAGCGCGACTAACTGCCAATCTGCCCTTCCGCGTGGCGGCCGTACCGTTGGTCGGACCGCCGGTGCTCTCTCCTCATTGTTGCGACGGTCCACACAAGGTCCACATCGATGGTTTCTCCTCGAACTCCCAGCCGCGCGGTGCTGCTCGCGAGCGGAGGTTTGGATTCGACCGTGACCGCCGCCCTGGCACGGGCAGAGGGATGCGAGTTATTGTGGTTGACGATCGATTACGGACAGCGCCATGCCATCGAAGTCGAGCGCGCCCGCCAAGTGGCCCGCGCCATGCACGCGGCAAAACACACCGTTCTTTCCCTCGATCTGCGGGCGCTCGGCGGCTCCGCCTTGACGGCGGAAGTACCTGTTCCCAAGGACCGCCAACATGCCGAACGGAAGCGGGATATTCCTGTCACCTATGTGCCCGGCCGGAACCTCATTTTTTTGTCTCTCGCCGCTGCTCATGCTGAAGTCGAAGGCGCGTCGCATGTGTACTTCGGGGCAAATGTCTTGGATTTTTCCGGCTATCCGGATTGTCGTCCCGAATTCATCCGCGCGTTCGAGACCGCCGCGCAGGAGGGGACAAAAGCCGGCATCGAAGGTGTGGGATTGCGCGTCCTCGCGCCGTTGCTTGACATGACGAAGGCCGATATCATTCGAACGGGCGTCCGGCTTGGTGCGCCGTTGCATCTCACGCACAGCTGCTACGATCCGGTGGGCGATCTCGCCTGTGGCCGTTGCGACAGTTGTTTGATTAGGCGGGAAGGTTTCTTAAAGGCCGAGGTTGAGGATCCTACCAAGTATGCAGTACGCTGAGACGCACTCTCTCTCCACCGGGTTTTACGCATGAGCGTCTCGCCAGAAGAGTTCTTTATGTATTTGACGATAGGCCTGATTGTCATCGCCCCGATCGGCGCACGCCTGTACCGTCGGATGATGCTTCAACGCACACAGAAGATGCTACGCGAGCAATTTGAGCCGTCCGGTCGACGGCAAGGGGACCGGCAATGACGGCAATATTTCGGTGGCGGTTGATGGCGCTCGCGCTCGCGGTCGTCATGACGGCCGCATGCGACTCCTCACAGCCGAAGACCGCTGCGGGCGGCACCTCGGTTCCCGCGGAGCTGCAGGCCGGGGAGGCGAAATTCAACGCCCATTGCGCGGCCTGCCACGGTCCGCAAGCGACCGGCACGCAGCAAGGGCCTCCGCTTGTCCATAAGATCTACGAACCGAATCACCACGGTGATGCGGCGTTTTTGCGGGCCGCCGAGTTCGGCGTGAAGGCTCACCATTGGGAATTCGGCAACATGCCGAAGATCGAGGGGGTATCCTCTAGCGACGTCGAGCAGATCATACGCTATGTGCGTTGGCTTCAACGGCAGGCCGGAATTTCCTGACCACGCCTTCCTCCTCTCCAATCGCGGTCGGTTGATTTTGTCGACTCCATGCCGAGGGGGAGCATCATGAAGCGGTTCGGAGTGGGCAGTCAGGGTCGACAGCCACTTGCAGCCATATCGGCCCCGCGAGGTAGAAACGAAGAACGCGCGGAGCCGCCGCTCGGCGGCTCCGCGCCAATGGCCTACTGGGCCTTCGAGATGGACGTCACCTGTCCATTCGGGTCGACCTGGGCCTCCACCACATCACCGACCTGCACTTGTCGGCTTAATTCCGGAGAGAGGGAAATCGGCATTTCCCGATTTTGTTTGTCGCGGACGACGTACTGTTCTCCTCCCGTCGTCCCCGGGGCACGCTCACTTCGCGCAAGCTCGCCCTTTATGGTGCGGGTACCTGGCTGGCTCACCGGCCTCGCAAGTTCACTCGCAGGCCTGGTGTCGCGCACTTTCATGCCCGCGGCCCGGGACAGGCGAACCCGTGCTTCTCTGATGGAAGACGTCGCGCCAGGCACCTGGTTGCTTTCTCCCAAGACAATCGTATCTCGCAATGCGCTGATCCCGGCGTCCAAGTCGGGATGTCGTCCGGCCCGCTGAGCTTCCTTGGCCTGGTCGAGCGAGAGTTCTGCATGACGAAGCATTTCCGGCACATGCCCCTGATTGCCGGCGATTTCGGCTTCGCGGGCATGCTTCACCGCTTTGTCCGCATACCGGTCGTAGAACGCACTTTCCTGTGTCCAGCGAACGTTCTCGTAGCTGCTGCCCATTTGACGACGATGGCGCGTCGGACAGGCCGGATCATCGTAGATCAGTTTGCCCTTTGCATCGCGATGCGAAGTACACGCGGCGGCGACGCTATCGCTCACCGTTCGACGGTAACGGTTAGGACAAGCAGGATCCTCGAATACCACGTTGCCCTTGGCATCCGTTTGTGACTTGCAGGCCGCAGCAATTTCCGGCGAACGGTCTGACAAGCCCATGCGGTCGGCCCGCTCGCGATTCAGGCGATCGCATTCCATTGATGCGGTCATGTCGCCCGCGGCGTCGGCACAAGGTACGATCCGGTCTTCAGGTGTCACGTCCCACGTTTGGCGGCCGTCTCCTGTGCCCAAACGGTCATAGGGAACCGGCCGTTCCGTGGATGCCGCTTGTGGTGCGGTCATGCGATCTGTGGGATCATAGCTAGTCCCGCGGTCGTACCCGCTGCCACGATCGGCGACAACGTCGCTGCTGCTGCGTGCTTGCGCATCCGCCTTTCGGGATTTTGCGCCAGAGGAACAGGCACTCAAAAGTAAAACCAGCGATAGACCGCCCATCACGGTCTTCATACAATGAGAGTGCATCATGAAAACCTCCTTAATGAAAGAGAATCTCCATCTGCCTTGGTCGGGCATGACAGGCTGCCCCCAAAAACGCGCCGACAAATCGCGCCGACAGGCATGACGTTCTTTTTTCCCTCTTTCCAGGCTAGAGCCGAGGCCGGCGGCAAGCCACTAGGTGCATCCCTGAAATCTGCCGCCTTCGCCGGTCGGCCGGTAGCCCCACCTATGGAAATTCCTTGCAGGGCCGCAGTAGCAAGGCGGACGTGGGAAGATGTGAGCGCGTCGCTGATTACTCCGATGGACGCTGTTGAACGCTTCGTGAGCGCTATGCCTCGAATCACGCGTTTCCAAGGGGAACGACAAGTGTTGCTTGACGTGATCCGGCGGACGCAGCTCGTGCTATGCCGCGCGTCCTTCTTGAGTGCGAGCCAGCTGTTGCCGGGTCTGGCTGGTATCCGCTTTTCGGGGGTCCGTCACTCGGGCGTCCGAGGTTGGGACAATGCGCGATCCAAGCCGGTTTGCGTAGACCTGCGTGAACTCAGCTCCATATAACAGGATCTGGGCCGAATAGTAGACCCATACAAGCACGAGAACGAGAGAGCCCGCCGCGCCGTACCCTGATGCCACATTGCTTTTTCCCAGATAGAGACCCAACGCGAACTTCCCAACGGTAAACAGCACAGACGTCAGCGCTGCGCCGACCCAGACGTCCCGCCAAGCCACCTTAGCGTCGGGAAGTATTTTGAAGATCAGCGCGAACAATCCCATGACAACGACGAAGGACAAGGCAAAATTCAGCAGATGAAGCACGGCTTCGGGCAGGGGGAGCACTCCACTGAACCATTTGCCGAGGGCCGCCAACGCGCTGCTGACAATCAGAGACACTAAAAGCAAGAACCCGGTACCAACGACGGCGACAAACGAGAGAAAACGGTCCTTGATGAACCCCCACAAGCCCCGGCCTTCTTTCGGTTCCACTCCCCAGACCGTGTTCAGCGCATCTTGGAGTTGTCCAAAGACGCCAGAGGCGCCCAAGAGCAGCGTGACGACGGCAATGATGGTCGCCACCGCCCCGGTGGACGGCTCGTCCGCTCGCTGAATCATATCTTTGATCGCCGCCGCGCTCTGCTGTCCGACGAGATCGGCGATTTGCTCAAGGATTGCTGATTCGGCCGCTTGCTGGCCGAACACCAGTCCAATGAGCGCGATCACAACCACCAAGAAGGGGACAAGCGAAAAGACCGTGTAATACGCCAACGCCGCTCCGAGGCGGGGCGCACGGTCGCGGCTCCAATCGGCAAAGGCTTCTTTGAGCAGCTGCCAAGCTGCACGAGGCTTGAATGCGTCCGACCAGGTGCCGTCCATGTCCAACTCCGTGCGTCGGGCTGCAAAAATGCAAAACACGCGCCGATCTGCAACGTGGCCGTTTTCTTTGTGCAGGTTGTCCTCTCGATCGTGATGGCCGGACAGAATGTCCTCGCTCGTATTTGCGGGCGCAGAGATACATGGAGTTTTAGCGGCTCGAGTTGGTCCCGCACTTGCTTCCTCTGACGTTGGGCCGTTCTTCAGTCAAACACTCATCCAGGAGGACACATGATGAATGGTTTGCGTCCACGTTCACCGATCGGTTTCAAGGCGGCAGTGGGAGTGCTCACGGGTATGCTGGCTCTCTTGATCGGCGCCCCAACCGACGCCCGGGATCACAGCGGCGTCCTCAAGGCCAGCGAGGTCATCGGTAAGAAGGTTGAAGGGGTGGATGGGAAAAATCTTGGAAGCATCAAAGACTTGGTCATCGATCCGCAAGATGGGGACATTGAGTACGCGGTGCTGGATTTCGGCGGGTTTGCCGGCATCGGTGATAAGTACTTCGCCGTGCCATGGCAGGCCTTGCAGCTTGATCAGGAGAAGAAGCGTCTGGCGCTCGATCTTCACAAAAAAGATCTGAAGGACGCGCCCGGCTTCGACAAAAATAACTGGCCTGATTTCAGTGAACAGCAGGTCGTCATCTACGAGTTCTACGAGGTGCCTCAACCGACCGAAGAACGCACGGCTCGATCAGTCCGCTAATCATCCCTGAGGCCGGGGCGGCTCCCGGCCTCCACGCGGGACTTCGTTTGGAACCCACCCCAGCTGTAGGCACAATCGCACAGGGGCGAATCTTGATTTCGCGTACACTAGGAGCGAGAATTAAAAAATTTTTTCCAGATGACCGATGCCTAACCACATCCGCCATACGACCACCGCAGCCTATCTTGCAGCCGTCATTGAATCCTCTCAAGATGCAATCATCACTAGGGATTTGTCCGGGATCATCCAGACGTGGAACAAATCCGCAGAACGCATTTTTGGCTACACTGCGGAAGAAGCCCTCAACCAATCGATCTTCTTGATCATCCCTCCGCATCTTCACCCGGAAGAAGCCTCGATCCTCTCCAGCCTGCGCAAGGGCGAGCTCATCGAGCGTTACCACACGGTCCGTCGACGCAAAGACGGCCGGCTTATCGACGTGGAGTTGACAGTCTCGCCGGTACGGGACGCCGACGGCATGATGATCGGCGTCTCAAAAATTGTCCGGGACGTGACCGAACGGGAGCAGGCCCGGCGCAGGCTGGCGGAACTCCAAGGGCTGCTCTCTTTGATCGTCGCCTCGACGGACGACGCGATTGTGAGCAAAGATCTCACCGGCACGATCACCAGCTGGAACAGAGGCGCCGAGCGCATCTTTGGTTACACAGCGGAGGAAATGGTCGGGTCCTCAATTCTCCGCATCATTCCTGCCGACCGGCATTCGGAAGAAGCCGCCATCCTCGCAAAGCTTCGCCGGGGAGAGCGGATCGATCATTATGAAACCGTTCGGCGTAAGAAAGACGGACGCCTCTTCGACATTTCGATCACCGTATCGCCGATGACCGATGCATCCGGAAACGTCATCGGCGCATCAAAAATCGGACGCGACATCTCGGAACAAAAGCGTATCGAACGGAGTTTACACGAAAGCGAAGCACGGTGGCGTGTCACGCTGGAAAGCATCGGCGACGCCGTCGTGGCTACCGACGGCTCAGGGATCGTGACCTTCGCGAACGCAGTGGCCGCGGGGATTTTGGGCCGGGGCGTCAAAGATATCGTCGGACGCCCGTTGAACGAGGTGTTCAAGATTGTCCATGAAGAGACCCGTGATCCAGTCGCTACCCCTGTAGATCTCGTGATTCGCCAAGGACGGATAATCGGACTGGCCAATCATACGGTCGTGATCAGGCCGGACGGAACGGAGGTGCCGATCGATGATAGTGCGGCCCCCATCCGTGATAAAGAAGACCGTTTGATTGGCGTGGTGCTGGTATTCCGAGACATTTCCGAGCGAAAACGCGCCGAAACCACGCTCCAGCGTTGGAATGCGGAACTCGAGGAGCGCGTGAGGGAGCGCACCGCGGCTCTCGTGAATTCACAAGAGCGGTTGCGGGCCTTGGCATCGCAATTGAACTTGACCGAGCGGCGCGAGCGCCGACGGTTGGCCGGCGATCTCCATGATTACTTGGCGCAGCTTCTCGCGTTGATCCGGATCAAGTTGGGTCAGGCTCTGCAGCGGCTGCCCCACCAGTTTGCCGACGGACGCGGGTCGCTTGCTGAAATCGACAGCCTCCTGCAACAATGCCTCCAGTATGCGCGGACTTTGATGGCACAGTTAAGTCCCTCGGTGCTGCAAGACCTCGGGCTCATTCCCGCCCTCCATTGGCTCGCCGAACAGATGTCGCAGCAGGGACTCAAGGTGGACGTCCGTGTGCTCACGCCCGAGGCGCCTTCGTTCGATGAGCAACAGTCCGACATGCTGTTTCAGGCCGTCCGGGAGCTTCTCACCAATGTCCTCAAGCATGCGGGAGTGTCCACGGCGACGGTGTCCGTCCAAAAACAGGATCAGGACACCTGGTTGTTGACGGTCGAGGATCCCGGTCAAGGATTTGACATCCACGCCGTGCATTATCAGCCGTCCGGCGAACATTTTGGGTTGTTCAGCATTCAAGAACGGATGGAAGCCATGTCGGGATGGTGTCGGGTCAATTCCATGCCGGGCAAGGGAACCACGGTCGAATTAGGATTGGCGGTGGTTCCGTCTGATCCGAAGCCCAAGCCGCATATGTCGAGTACGGGTCCTTCATTGTCTCACGTCATGCGATCGTCCCAACCCTCCCGCTGGAGGGTGTTGCTCGTGGATGACCATGCCATGGTCCGTCAAGGTCTCCGCAGCATTCTCGAAACGTATCCAGACCTTGAGGTCGTGGCCGAAGCCGCGGACGGAATGGACGCGGTGGAGCGCGCCCTCAGCAAAGAACCCGACGTCGTCGTCATGGACATCAATCTGCCGCGACTGAACGGTATCGATGCCACCAGACGCATTAAGAAAGAGGCGCCCGCGACGGTGGTGATCGGACTCTCGGTCCATTATTCATCCCAGACGCATACGGCGTTGATCGAGGCCGGCGCCTCGGCGTTGCTCAGCAAAGAACAGGCGACCGAGGATCTGTATCGAACGATCACGCGATTTCTCAACGATGGAATCGAACGATGAAACCTTCACATTCCTCCAACTGCCGTTGACACGAGGCACTTCATAAACCATGGGCATGCGATTGGCCTCGAGGAGGACGGATACTTTCCCGGCAAGCCCTTGTCGCACGCTCGCCCTTGCGGACCTGCTTCGGCTCCGGTAGAGTCGCCCCTCCATTCAGATTTCTCGATTCAACGGCGCCATGTCATTGCTCGACGCGACGGTCATTAGCCGTCTCCAGATCGAATTTCGCCGATCCATGCGAAGCTTGATCCCGGCGCTCTGCCGCGAAATCGAACATTCTCCACGACTCGCGGATGAGTTCGCGCTTCCCCTGGAGTATTTTCGGTTTCTCGGTGATCGACTGGATCTCTCTGCGTATTCCAATTGGAAGGTGGTCGGATGGATCGAGGGGCTGAACGACTTCATGTACTTTTTAGATGTACTGGCTCAGAGCCGTCGCGAGCGCGACCGCAGAGGTTTTGCCGATGAGCTCTTTATGGAGTGCGAGCAGAAGTTTTTTGAAAACAGCTACCTCGACGACCTGTTTCCCCCCGGCCAGCCGCCCTTTCGCGGGTTGACGAGACGGCTGCAGTCGCTCTGCCGAAGACTCGCCCTGGAAATCACCCAAGAATCGATCTTCCTTGATCCCGAAGGACCGTTCCACTGGATGAAGCGGCGGCATCGTCCGTGGGCGATACAGGCGAGCTTCGAGCCCTCCTTTGAACGGGCAGAACAGGGCGCGACCATTCCTCTCGGGTTCGAGGGAAGGGCATTGATCGCACCGGGTTCCGTGCGAAAAGCGGTTGGACGCCGTCCGCGGCTTGCGACGTTTGTCGTGACCAACGATCACATTACGGTGCGCGCGAACGGTACCTATCGAATCTGTACTCGACACGGAAACACCATACAATGGCACTGGTCGATTCGGGAACCGTTTCGGATCCGCTCGCCGGGACGGCTGACCATTGGCCCGACTCTGCATTACGGAAGCGACCGCGAACCCAAGTCACTCACCGTCACCGAGGCCAAGCAAATTGCACGCATCGACCGGGCCTGGCAGGCGATCCGACGCGCGTGGCCCGAAGGGCACGCGCTGTTGGCCTTGCTCACGTCCCGAGTGATTCCCCTCGCCGCGCACGGCGTCGTCAGCTTCAGTTACCGCCACCGTCCCGGCCTCTCATTCATCAACTGCTTCGACCGCGACAACCTTGATCTCATCGACGACTTGGTGCATGAAAACAGCCACCATCATTTAAATCTGTTGTTACGAAAGCACGTCCTCTATCGAGGTGACCGCAACGAGCAAATCTTTTATTCACCCTGGAGAAGAAGCCTGCGGCCGCTTCGGGGCATTTTGCATGCGACGTTCACCTTCACGATGGGCGCGGTGCTGTTTGCACGGCTGTCCGCCTGGGCGGAGACGAGAGACGGGAGGGCTCAATGGCGGGAAGCAGGGCTCACGGCCCACCAGCTCGTTCGGGCCCGCTTTCGCTGCTTCGAAGAGATCGAATCCGTCCGCTACTCGCTGCTTGACCTTGCGCACGCGCGCAGGCTCAAATGGATCACACACGCCGGTGCGCGACTCGTGACGCAGCTTGAAGAGGTCATTATGAAGGCAGACCGTCAGATCGCCCGCCACCGGCACGCGGTGCTGGACTCTTCGTTCGGTCCTTCATTGCGTCGGCATGTGGTGGAACTCGCGCAGGCCCGCCGCACGTATGGACCGATGAATCTCGATCAAGCGTAAACGACGAGCCAACCTGCATCTTCCCCTAGCTCCGAC
>Ga0310810_10012173_pt1 | contig 10094 bp, 9 predicted proteins | sample NCmetagenome_FD_207641 | JGI IMG/M metagenome (GOLD analysis project Ga0310810, IMG submission 207641) | Soil microbial communities from experimental microcosm in Duke University, North Carolina, United States - NC | ecosystem: Engineered > Artificial ecosystem > Soil microcosm > Unclassified ...
TGCCGAGCGTCACCAGCACATCCGGGTTGACGAGTTCGATCTGCCGCTGGATGAACGGCAGGCACACTTGCGTCTCTTGCGGCGTCGGCGTGCGGTTGCCCGGCGGCCGCCACGGAATCACGTTGGCGATATAGGCCTTGCTGCGGTCGAGCCCGATCGCCGCGATCATGCGGTCGAGCAATTTGCCGGAACGTCCGACGAACGGCAGCCCCTCGATATCCTCGTCGCGTCCCGGCGCTTCGCCCACGAACATGATGCGCGCTTGTGGATTGCCGTCGGAAAAAACCAGTCGCGTTGCGGTGTGTTTCAACGCGCAGCCGTCGAAATTCTCCAACAGCGCGCGCAACGCCTCCAGCGACGGCGCGGTTCGCGCCGCTTCCCGCGCCGAGGCGATCGCGGCCTCCGGCGCCGGTGCAATTTCGCTGCGCGAAACTGCCGGTGTTGCTGCCGGCATTTGCCGGATCGGCGGCGTAGCTTCGCGCGCCGGCACGGCCGTGGCGGCCATGATAACGCTGTCAGGCTCGGCGAGCCGGTCGACCGGCGCATCGGTCAACGCGCAATCGACCCCGGCCTCCAGATAAAAGGCCAGCAATTGCTGCACGGTAGGGGCGGGATCGGGCGCGATGGGCATTGTCTCAGTCTAGGCCGGATCGAGCCGTCGCGAAACGTCCCAGATTTCATTTCCATGGTTGTTCTTGGCGCAAAAATCGGAAACAAACGAACCTGGAGCCGCTCTCAACCGGGCTGAGACCAGATCATGAGCACCGAAGAACTACCGCCGCGTGAGTCCATGGAATTTGACGTCGTGATCGTCGGCGCCGGGCCCTCCGGCCTGTCGGCGGCGATCCGGCTCAAGCAACTCAACGCCGATCTCAACATCGTCGTGGTCGAGAAGGGCTCCGAAGTCGGCGCCCACATTCTCTCAGGTGCGGTGATCGACCCGGTCTCGCTCGACAAACTGTTGCCGGAGTGGCGCGGGGATGCGGATTGCCCGCTGAAGACGGAGGTCAAGGACGACCGCTTCTACTGGATGACGGGCGGAGCTGCGATCCGGTTGCCGAACTTTCTCATGCCGCCGCTGATGAACAATCATCACTGCTATATCGGCTCGCTCGGCACTGTCTGCCGCTGGCTGGCGCCGAAGGCCGAAGCGCTCGGCGTCGAGATCTATCCGGGTTTTGCCGCAACCGAGGTGCTCTACGACGAAAAAGGCGCGGTGCGCGGGATTGCGACCGGCGACATGGGCATCGCCAGGGACGGCAGCCACAAGGATTCGTTTACCCGCGGCATGGAACTGCTCGGCAAATACACGCTGTTTGCCGAAGGCGCGCGCGGGAGCCTCTCCAAGCAGTTGATCGCGAAATTCTCGCTCGATGCGAAGTCCGAGCCACCGAAATTCGGCATCGGGCTCAAGGAAGTCTGGGAAATCGACCCCGCAAAACACCAGAAGGGCCTGATCCAGCACTCGTTCGGCTGGCCGCTGAACAATTCGACCGGCGGCGGCTCGTTCCTCTATCACTACGACGACAACAAGGTGGCGATCGGTTTCGTCGTGCATCTCAATTACGACGACCCTTATTTGTCGCCGTTCGACGAATTCCAGCGCTTCAAGACCCATCCCTCGATCCGCACACTGTTCGAAGGCGGCAAGCGGCTCGCCTATGGCGCGCGCGCCATTACCGAGGGCGGTTACCAGTCGGTGCCGCGCTTGAGTTTTCCGGGCGGCGCGCTGATCGGCTGTGCCGCGGGTTTTGTCAACGTGCCGCGCATCAAGGGCGTGCACAATGCGATGGGCAGCGGCATGCTTGCGGCCGAACATGTCGCGGCGGCACTCGGGGCCGGCCGCGCCAGTGATGAGCTGGTCGAATACGAGAATGCCTGGCGCGATTCCCTGGTCGGCAAGGATCTCTACCCGATCCGTAACGTCAAGCCGCTGTGGTCGAAGTTCGGCACCCTGATCGGCATACCGCTCGGCGGCTTCGACATGTGGACCAACACGCTGTTCGGCTTCTCGCTGTTCGGCACCCTGTCGCATGCCAAGCCGGATCGGAACACACTGGACGCGGCCGGCGCGCATGTGCCGATCGCCCCGCCGAAGCCGGATGGCAAGCTGACCTTCGACAAGCTTTCGTCAGTGTTCCTGTCCAACACCAACCATGAGGAGGACCAGCCGGTCCACCTCAAGGTCGCCGACCTCAATCTGCAAAAGACATCCGAGCACGACGTCTTTGCCGGTCCCTCCAACCGCTATTGCCCGGCCGGCGTTTACGAATGGGTCGAGGAGGCCTCCGGTCCGCGCTTCCAGATCAACGCCCAGAACTGCGTCCACTGCAAAACCTGCGACGTGAAGGACCCGAACGGCAATATCACCTGGGTTCCCCCGGAAGGCGGCGGCGGACCCAATTACGAGGCGATGTAACCATTGCGTGAGTTCGATTATCGGTAATCCGGGTAGCGGCCACGATACCGCCACACTGAAAGCGTTTCCGGGGGCTCGCTGGCTAAATCGGCCGCCTGATCGGCGGGCTTTTGGGGGCCTTGCTGCCAATCGATTCGCCACCCGTATCCTTGCGGTTCAACGCCAAAAGCGGCATTGTCGCCGTATCTTGATGCCGCCGTGTGACCGCATTCGAGAGCGATCGAAAAGACGATCGTAAAAATACCTGCCATAAATCCTGGAGCTAGGCGAACCGTGATGCTTTCCACTCGATTCAATCGCTGGACGATCGCCGCCCTTACCGCCGCCGCCCTTGCCGCGCCCGGAACGGCCCTGGCGCAGACGCCCGAGCATACCGGGGACAATTCGGCGCAATTCCCGAGCAAGGCCGACCTGAAGGGGCTGACCACGTCGGGCAGCTATCTGGCCGCGCGCCATGCCAGCGTCGAACGCGACGCCAATTCGGCTGCGGCGTTCTATCGTTCGGCGCTCCGTTCCGATCCGAAGAACAACGAACTGCTCGACCGCGCCTTCATCTCCTCGCTGGCGGATGGCGACATCGACGAGGCCGTCAAGCTCGCCGACCGCATCCTGACGCTGGACATTTGCAATCGCGTCGCCCGCCTAGTGGTCGGCGTCCGCGACCTCAAGCAGAAGAAATACGCGACCGCGCAGATCAACATCAATCAGTCGATCCGCGGACCGATCACCGATCTGGTGGCGACGCTGCTGTCGGGCTGGGCCACCTATGGCGCCGGCGATGCCAAGACGGCGGTCGCCAATATCGACAAGCTGACCGGCCCGGAATGGTATCCGATCTTCAAGGATCTGCATGCCGGCATGATCCTGGAACTCGCCAACAAGGAAAAGGACGCCGGCACGCGCTTCGAGCGCGCCTACAAGCTGGATGATTCGATGTTGCGCGTTTCGGATGCCTATGCGCGCTGGCTGTCGCGCAACAAGGAAGCGGCGGCGGCGACCGGCATCTACGAGGCCTTCGAAAAGAAGCTGCCGCGGCATCCGCTGGTGCAGGAAAGCATGCGCGAGGTGAAGGCCGGAAAGAAACTGCAGCCGCTGATCGAGACGGCGCAGGCCGGTGCCGCGGAAGCGCTGTATGGCATCGGCGCGACGCTGACCCGCCGCGGCGGCGAGGATCTGGCGCTGGTCTACCTGCAGCTTGCGCTCTACCTGCAGCCCAATCATGCGCTGGCGCTCTTGTCGCTCGCCGATCTCTATGAGTCGGTGAAGAAGCCGGCAATGGCGATCAAGGTCTATGAGCGCATGCCTGCGAGTTCGCCGCTGAAGCGCAATGCGCAGATCCAGCTCGCCACCAATCTCGACGCCGCCGATCGCAGCGACGAGGCGATCAAGATCCTGAAGGCGGTCACGACCGAAGACCCCAAGGATATCGAAGCCTTGATGGCGCTCGGCAATATCGAGCGCAGCCGCAAGAAGTTCGCCGATTGCACCACCACCTATTCCAAGGCGGTCGACGTGCTGCCCGCCGCGGGCGACAGGAACACCTGGGTGACCTATTACTATCGCGGCATTTGCGAGGAGCGCTCCAAGCAGTGGAGCAAGGCCGAGGCCGACATGCGCAAGGCGCTCGAAATGCAGCCCGAGCAGCCGCATGTGCTGAACTATCTCGGCTATTCCTGGATCGACCAGGGCATCAATCTCGACGAAGGCATGAAGATGATCAAGCGCGCCGTCGATCAGCGTCCCGACGACGGCTATATCGTCGACTCGCTCGGCTGGGCCTTCTATCGCATCGGCAACTACGAGGACGCGGTGAAGAACCTCGAGCGCGCGATCGACCTCAAGCCCGAAGATCCGACCATCAACGACCACCTTGGCGACGCCTATTGGCGTATCGGCCGCACGCTGGAAGCCAAGTTCCAGTGGGCCCACGCCCGCGACCTGAAGCCGGAGGCGGAAGAACTGCCGAAGATCGAAGCCAAGATCGCCAACGGCCTGCCCGAGGACACCTCTTCGGCCGCTTCCGCCGACAAGAAAAAAGAAGACGGCAAGGGCGGCTAGAGGGCGGTTGGACAAAGCTTTGGGGACGGTTCGGCGATGCCGGCGTTAACGGATGAAGGGCGTGCCAAGGTCAACCTGACCTTGCGGGTGATTGGCCGCCGCACGGACGGCTATCACGATATTGAAAGCGTGGTGGCGTTTGCCGACTGCGCCGATCGCTTGACCTTGACCCCCGGTCCCGAACTGACGTTGCAGATGTCGGGACCGCTGGCGCAAGCCTGTGGCGCGACATCGGACAATCTGGTGCTGAAGGCCGCCCGCCTGCTGGCAGAGCGCGTGCCGAATATGAAGGCCGGACGTTTTACGCTCGACAAGGTATTGCCGGTCGCAGCCGGCATCGGCGGCGGTTCGGCCGATGCCGCGGCGGCGCTGCGCTTGCTGGCGCAGTTGAACGGCCTTTCGCTCGACGACGAACGGCTGCTCGAGGTTGCGCTCGAAACCGGCGCCGACGTCCCGGTCTGCCTCGCCTCGCGCGCCTGCGACATGACCGGGGTCGGCGAGACCCTGCTGCCGCTCAGCCTGCCGATCATACCGTGCGTGATGGTCAACCCCTGCGTTCCCGTCGCGACCCGCGATGTGTTCGATGCGCTCGGCCTGCGCAGCGGCGAACTTCTGGTCGGCGCTACCGACGTGTTCCGGGGCACCGATTGGCCGGAAGCCGGCGCCTCGGTCGAAGACTGGGTCGAGGTTCTGGCTGATAATACCAACGATCTGGAAGCACCCGCGACGCGTATCCAGCCGGTGATCGGTGCGGTGATCGCGGCGCTCAACGCCACCAACGGCGCCTGGCTGGCGCGGATGTCGGGTTCCGGCGCGACCTGTTTTGCGATCTATGAAAACACCGCCGACGCCGGCCGCGCCGCCGACAAGATCAGACGCGATCATCCGGACTGGTGGGTTCATGCCGGGACGTTGAGTTAGGGCCACAATCACGTCATCGCAACGAGCAAAGCGACCGTAGCAATCCATTCTTTTGGCCCGATGGATTGCTTCGCTTCGCTCGCAATGACGGTTGCAGATTTCGTAGGGTGGGCAAAGCGAAGCGTGCCCACCACTCTCGTTATCGAACAACGATGGTGGGCACGGCGCAAGCGCGCCTTTGTCGTACTGAGTCAGAAGGTCGCACGCTGGGAGGTTGAGAATCAACTATTTGAGAGGATTCAAGATTGGCGCGCGAGGTGCTGACATGGATCGGAAGGTTGAAGAGAGGGTTAAAGAACGCTTTGCGGCATATGTTTCGGGTGTTTCGAGCGTGCTCGGCCACGCAGACCGGATTGGCCCGCTGCGTGATTACTGCACCGGGTTGATCCTGCCGGGCGAGCGCAAGAGCGTGGAGCCGATGGCCGCGAAGACGGCCCCGGCGCGGACGGCGGCACAGCATCAGTCGTTGCTGCATTTTGTCGGTGTAGCGACTTGGTCGGACGAGAAGGTGCTGAGCAAGGTACGCGAGATGGTGCTGCCTTCGATGCAGCGGCACGGACCGATCGAGGCATGGATCATCGACGACACAGGTTTCCCCAAACACGGGAAGCATTCGGTAGGCGTGCAAATCCAGTATTGCGGTCAGCTCGGTAAGGAGGCCAATTGTCAGGTGGCCGTCTCTCTGTCGATCGCCAATCACTGCGCCAGCCTGCCGGTGGCTTATCGGCTATATCTGCCAAAGGAATGGATCAAGGACAGGGCGCGCCGGAACAAGGCAGGCGTGCCGCGGGACATCCGCTTCAAGACCAAGCCGGAGATCGCGCTCGATCAGATAAGGTGGGCGTGCGAGGGCGACCTGCCCCGCGGCGTGGCCTTGATGGACGCCGCCTATGGAGTGGATTCGCGGCTGCGCACCGGCATGACGGCGTTGGGCGTGAGCTACGTCGTCGGCATTCAGCCGAAGATCCTGGTATGGCCACCTGGTACCGGACCAAGCGGAGAGGCCGGCCGCTGAACAATACGGGGCGACGCGACGAGCCCGATCTGATCTCGGCTAAACGCCTGGCGCGCGATCTGCCCAAAGACGCCTGGCACATGATCCGGTGGCGGGAGGGTTCGGCCGAGTGGTTATCGTCGCGCTTCGCCCGCGTGCGTGTCCGGGTCGGACATACCCAGCTCAAACCGGAATTGATATCGGAGGAATGGTTGTTGATCGAGTGGCCCGCGGGCGAGCCCGAGCCGACCAAATACTGGCTGTCGACGCTGTCAGCCGATATCGGTTTCCGCGAACTCGTCGATTTCGCCAAGCTGCGCTGGCGTATCGAGCGCGACTATCTGGAGCTCAAGCAGGAGGTCGGGCTCGGGCACTTTGAGGGGCGCGGCTGGCGCGGCTTCCATCATCACGCCACGATGTGCATCGCAGCCTATGGATTCCTGGTCTCCGAGAGGGACACGATTCCCCCCTCAGCACCTCGTCGCGCCGCGCCATTCCAGACGCCTGCTTTACCCGAAGGTTATCGACCCAGAGGATCCCCCCTTGCGGCCTGAACGCCACATTCCGAACTCGATCGCCACCATGCGCGTTCGCTTGATCAACGCGCTCATCAGGACCTTGCCCCGATGTCCCTGTTGCGGCAGCAACCCCGCAACATACAGACGAAAAAAATTATGACGCAGTACGATTTGCCCACCCTACGCATCAGGCATTTCTGTTCAATGCGACCTTGCCAGGCAGAACGCCACGACCTGCTCGAGTGCGGTCTTCATCGGCGAGGCCGGGAACAGCGCCAGCGCGTCGACGGCCATCGCGCCGTAATGATGGGCGCGGCTGATGGTGTCTTCCAGCGCGCGATGTTTGGTCATCAGGCCGATAGCGTGATCGAGGTCGCCGCCTCCAGCGCCTTGACCCAGAACGCGCGTTCGCTGGCATTGCCGCGGCGGAACGCCAGCACCACCGGCAGCGTGATCTTGCCCTCGCGAAAATCGTCGCCGATGTTCTTGCCGAGTTTGGCGGCCTTTCCGCCGTAATCCAGCACGTCGTCGACCAGCTGGAAGGCGATACCGAGATTCATGCCGACCGACCGGCAGGCGGTCTGCTCGGCCTTCGGCCGGTTGGCGATCACAGGCCCGACCTCGCAGGCGGCGGCGAACAGTTCGGCGGTTTTGCCCCGGATCACGGCGAGATATTCGTCCTCGGTGGTCGCGGTGTTCTTGGCTGCCGCAAGCTGCATCACCTCGCCTTCGGCGATGGTGGCGGCGGCGGAGGAGAGGATGTCGAGCGCCCGCAGGGAACCTACTTCCACCATCATGCGGAAAGCCTGGCCGAGCAGGAAGTCGCCGACCAGCACGCTCGCCTCATTGCCCCACAGCATCCGCGCCGACAGCTTGCCGCGCCGCAATTCGCTTTCGTCGACCACGTCGTCGTGGAGTAGCGTCGCCGTATGCATGAACTCGACGGAGGCGGCGAGCTTGATATGGCCGTCGCCGGAATAGCCGGTGAGGTTGGCCATCGCCAGCGTCAGCATCGGGCGCAGGCGTTTGCCGCCCGAGGAGATCAAATGGTTGGCGACCTCGGGAATCATGGTGACTTCCGAACCGGTCCGCGACAGGATCGTGGCGTTGACCCGCGCCATGTCGGCGGCGACGAGGCCTACCAGTTCATCGATCGAGGCGTTCGACGGGCTTTCGAAGGGTACAATAACCGCCACGCTGGTCTCCACATTTGCCCAATTCGCACTATCCTTACCTACAATAGAAAGTGCAGGCTGAAGCGGCAAGGGCACGAAGCGGTTGACATCGGTCGACAGGTGGTTGCACCGGGCCCGGTTTGAGGAGAACGCAAATTGCGGGAATTGGTTCGGACCAACGATATGGTGCTCGTTTCGGCGGTCGGTGCGCTGCTCGACGGCGCCAATATCCATCATCTGGTATTGGACCAGAACATGAGCATCATCGAGGGGTCGCTGGGCGTGCTGCCGCGCCGGATACTGGTCCATGAGGACGACAACCGCGAGGCGCGCCAGCTCCTGGCCGATGCGGGCCTCGCCCACGAATTGCGGGCCGATGAGTGAGGCATAGCGTTTTCAAGCGAAGTTAAGGACCGGTTCGCGTGAAGAAAACGCGTCAAAACAATAATCGGGAGCCCGGTTCTGATGAAATCGGAACCGATAAGGCTCTCGATGTCACCGAGGACGCTTTTCTCGGCGGCGGGTTGCGCCTGCGGCAATTGAAATCGGGGCACCGCGCCGGTCACGACGCCATGCTGCTGGCGGCGGCAACGCCGGCGCAACCGGGCAACCGCGTGGCCGATCTCGGCGCCGGGGTCGGCGCTGCGGGGCTGGCGGTCGCCAGACGCGTATCCGGAATTGATCTTGTTCTGGTCGAGATCGACGTGACGTTGGCGGGCCTTGCGGGCAGCAATGCCGCCTTGAATGCACTTGCCGCCGATGTGATCGTGCTCGATGTAAATTCGTCCGCCGACGCATTCGCAGGCGGCGGTCTTTCGCCCGACAGTGTCAACGTCGTGCTGATGAATCCGCCATTCAACGATGCCGCGCGGCATCGGATCTCGCCGGACAAGGCGCGGGGGACCGCGCATGTCGCGACGGCAACCACGCTGGCGAACTGGATTCACGCCGCCCGCCGCATCCTCAAATCAAAGGGCGTGCTGACGCTGATCTGGCGCGCCGACGGGATTGCCGAGGTGCTGGCGGCGCTCGATCACGGTTTTGGGAGTCTGGAAATCCTGCCGGTTCACGGTGACGTGAAAGCCCCGGCCAATCGCATTTTGATTCGCGCCACCAAGGGCGGGCGGGCGCCGACGCAAATTCTCCCCGCCCTGATGCTCAATGATGAGTCAGGCGTGCCTAATAAAAGGGTACAGGAAATTCTGGCCGGGAAGGGGATACTGCCGCTGGCGCATCCGTGAGGGTGCCGGGCCACGTGGATTCCAAGGCGGAGACGTTATTGCGGGAGCGTTTCTGGCTGCCGTTTCGGTGCCGATGTGAAGTGAACCGCGGTCAAAAGGGCGCCGATCAGCATTATCAGCAGATAGATTTTCATGTCACTCTCCGCTGCGCCATTGCAGCCTCAACAACTGAAATGCAAAACACGTTCCAGCCCAAAGGCGTCCCGGTCCCTCCAATGACAGTGGGGGGATAAAAAATGGTTAATTCGAGGTAACGGCATGAGTGAACAAATAAGTGATCGCACCGGACTGCCGGGCCTTGCCGCGCGGCTGATGGAATTTGTTCCGGCGAAATTCCGGCGTGGGGCAGCCGTGGTGCCGGTGGTGCGATTGGCCGGCGTGATCGGCGCCGTGACGCCGCTGCGGCCGGGCATGTCGCTGGCCGGCATCGCCAAGGCGCTGGAACGCGCGTTCGCCACCAAAAACGCCAAGGCGGTTGCGCTGGTGATCAATTCGCCAGGCGGCTCGCCGGTGCAATCGCGCCAGATCTATTTGCGGATCAGGCAGCTTGCCGCGGAAAAGAAATTGCCGGTGCTGGTGTTCGTCGAAGACGTCGCGGCGTCCGGCGGCTACATGATCGCCTGCGCGGGCGACGAGATTTTTTGCGATCCGTCCTCGATCCTCGGTTCCATCGGCGTCGTCGGTGGCACTTTTGGATTCCAGGACCTGATCAAGAAGATCGGGGTCGAGCGCAGGCTTTATACGGCGGGCGCCCACAAGGCGATGCTC
>Ga0310810_10012174_pt1 | contig 10093 bp, 7 predicted proteins | sample NCmetagenome_FD_207641 | JGI IMG/M metagenome (GOLD analysis project Ga0310810, IMG submission 207641) | Soil microbial communities from experimental microcosm in Duke University, North Carolina, United States - NC | ecosystem: Engineered > Artificial ecosystem > Soil microcosm > Unclassified ...
GCCGACGGCGCGCAACGCGGTGTTCCTTCTGGCTCTCCTCGGTTTCGGCTCCAAGGCGGGAGTCGTCCCGCTCCACGTGTGGCTCCCTCGCGCCCATCCGGCGGCGCCGAGCCACGTCTCGGCGCTGATGTCGGGGGTCATGATCAAGCTGGGCGTCTACGGTCTCCTTCGCGTCGGCCTGGACCTGCTGGGCGGGGGGCCCGCCTGGTGGGGAGCGCTCCTGATCGGCCTCGGCGCCCTCTCGGCGGTCGTCGGGGTGCTCTACGCGCTGATGGAGAACGACCTCAAGCGACTGCTCGCCTATTCGAGCGTCGAGAACATCGGACTCGTCTTCATCGGCCTCGGCGCCGGCTTCCTCTTTCTGAGCCTCCGGGTCACCCCGGCGGCCTTCCTCGCGTTCGCGGCGGCGCTCTACCACGCCTTGAACCACGCCGCATTCAAGGGGCTGCTGTTCCTCGGCGCGGGCTCCGTCCTCCACGCCACCCACACCCGCGATATGAACCGGCTCGGTGGCCTGATTCGACGACTGCCCTGGACGACGGCCTTCTTCTTGACCGGCTCCCTCTCCCTCGCCGGACTGCCCCCGCTGAACGGCTTCGTCAGCGAATGGCTTCTCTTCCAGTCGCTGCTCCCCGGCATCGGGAGTCCGGTGTTCCTGGTGGCCCCCCTCCTGACGCTGGCGGTCGGGGTGCTCGCCCTCACCGGCGGGCTCGCCGCCGCCGGATTCGTCAAGGCGTTCGGGATCACCTTCCTCGCGATCCCGCGGTCGCCGGCGGCCGAGCACGCCCACGAGGCTCCGCTGTCGATGCAGGCGGGCATGGGAATGCTGGCCGCGGCGTGCGCGGGCCTGGGCCTGGCCGCCGTCGTGATCCTGCCGGCGCTCGCCGCCGCCCTCGCGGGGCCCGCGGGCCTCCCCGCCCCGGCCGCGGGCTTCGGGTCCGGGCTGTCGCTGTCGATGCCGGGCGGGTTCGCGCGGATGTCGCCGGTCCTGGTGGCCTTCGGGCTCCTGCTGACCACCGCCGCGGCGTGGGTGGCCGTCCGGGTCCTGGCCGCGCGCCGGCCCGTCCGGGTGAGCGCGACGTGGGGCTGCGGGCGAGTGGTCCAGACCCCGCGGATGGAGTACACCTCGACCGCCTTTGCGGAGCCCCTGCGCCGCGTGTTCGCCGAGCTGTACCGGCCCACGCAAGACCTCTCGATCGATTTCCATCCGGAGTCGAAGTACTTCGTTCAGTCCATCGAGTACCGGAGCGAGATCGTCCCGTGGTTCGAGCGGTATCTCTACGCGCCGCTCGTCGCGCGCATACGGCGGTGGGGCATCCAGGCCCGGGCGATCCAGTCCGGCTCGGCCCACGCCTACCTCACCTATCTCGTGATCGCCCTCGTGGGGCTTCTGGCCCTGCTGCTCGTACGGCAGATGTGACATGGCGATCGCGTACTGCCTGCTCACCGTGCTCCTCGCCGCTCATCCGATCGGGGTGGTCGCGGCGCTCGCGGGTCGCGGAGCGGTCGGGCGAGGGCTCGTGGCCGGCTGCGGACTCGTCGGGGCCCTGGCCGCCTTCGGGCTCGGGGTGGTCGGTCTGGGCACCGGGCTCGTGCCGACGTTCGATGCGGCCTTCCTGCCGCTGACCGGGCTCGCGCTACGCGTCGACGGCCTGAGCGCGTTCTTCCTCGTCGTCATCGGGGTGGTCGGCGCCGGGGTCAGCGTATACGGGTTCGGCTACTCGGCCGCGTACGAGGGGCGCTATTCCCTGCGGTTGCTCGGCGCGATGCTGAACGTCCTGCTGCTCTCCCTGAGCGTCCAGGTGATGGCCGACAACGCGCTGACCTTTCTGATGGCCTGGGAGGCCATGTCTCTCTCGGCCTACACGATGGTGCTCACCGAGCACGACCGCCCGGGAACGGTCCGCGCCGCGCACTGGTACATCGCGGTGACGCACGCGGGCTTCGCGGCCCTCACCGCGATGTTCCTGCTCCTGTCCGCGGGCGACCTGACCATCTCCTTTGCCTCGATGCGATCGGCCATCCTGGCCCCCGGGGCCCGCGACGCGGCGTTCGTGCTGGCGCTGCTCGGATTCGGCACCAAGGCGGGGATCGCGCCGCTGCACGTATGGCTGCCGATGGCGCACCCGGTCGCCCCGAGCCACGTCTCGGCCCTGATGTCCGGCGTCGTGATCAAGATGGGGGTATACGGGCTCCTCCGCGTCACCATCGACCTTCTCGTGGGGGGGCCCGCGTGGTGGGGCGGCCTCGTCCTGGCGGTGGGCACCGTCTCAGCGCTCCTCGGTGTGCTCTACGCGCTGATGGAGCACGACCTCAAGCGGCTGCTCGCCTATCACTCCGTCGAGAACATCGGGATCATCTTCATCGGAATCGGGGCGGGGCTGATGTTCCAGACCTACGGTCTGGTCGCGCTCGCCACCCTCGGCGTCGTCAGCGGTCTCTACCACACGATCAACCACGCGTGCTTCAAGGCCCTGCTGTTCCTGGGCGCGGGGTCGGTGCTGCACGCGACCGGCACCGGGAACATGGAGGAGATGGGTGGCCTGGTGAAGCGGATGCCCCGCACCGCGCTCTTCTTCCTCATCGGGGCGTGCGCGATCTCGGCCCTACCACCGTTGAACGGCTTCGCCTCCGAATGGCTCGTCTTCCAGACGCTGCTCGGCGGGTCGGCGATCCCTCAGCCCGAGGTCGCGGTGATCATGCCGATCGCGGTGGCCATGCTCGCGCTCTCCAGCGGGCTGGCCGCCGCCTGCTTCGTCAAGGCGTTCGGGATCACGTTCCTGGCCATCCCGCGATCGCGGGAAGCGGAGCTCGCGCACGAGGCCCCGTGGTCCATGCAGGTCGGGATGGCGACCCTGGCGGTGGCGTGCGTCGGGCTCGGGCTGGCCCCGTTCGCCGTCGTCCCCATGCTCGGCTCGAGCCTCGTGGGGTTCGGCGGCGTCGCCCCTGAGACGGCCTTCGCCCTGACCCTGCCCCTCCGCGTGCCGGGGGCCTCCGGGCAGATGTCGATGCCCCTTCTCGCCGTGGGCCTCGTCCTGCTGATGGCGCTCGTTCCCCTCGCGCTCCGGACCCTGGGTGCGGACCGGCGGCGGCGCGTGGGTGACACGTGGGGCTGCGGCCGCATCGGCCAGACGGCCCGCATGGAGTACACCGCCACCGCCTTCGCGGAGCCGCTCCGGCGCATCTTCGCCGAGCTGTACCGGCCGACCCGGGACCTGTCGATCGACTTCCATCCGGAGTCGAGATACTTCGTGCAGTCGATCGAATACCGGAGCGAGATCCACCCGTGGATCGAGCGGCTCTTCTACGACCGGCCCTTGCACGCCCTCCACCACGCGGCCACCTGGGTGCGTCGTCTCCAGGGCGGCTCGCTGCACCTCTACCTTTTCTATCTGACGCTGGCGTTCCTCGCCCTGCTCACCGCGGCCCGGTGGTGGAGATAGTCCGGAGATGATCGGCTACGCCCTCGAGGTGGCGCAGGCGGCGCTGGCCCTCCTGCTCGCGCCCGGCCTGGTCGGGCTGGTCCGCTGGCTGAAGGCTCGCCTGCAGAATCGGCGCGGCGCTCCCGTGTGGCAGCCGTACTGGGAGCTGACCAAGCTGTTCCAGAAAGAGGTCGTCGTCTCGAGCAACGCGTCCTGGCTGTTCCGGGCGGCTCCGTTCATCGTCTTCGCGAGCACGGTGGCGGTCACGTTCCTCGTGCCGATCCTCGCGGTGCCTCTACCATTCGACGGGGTCGGGGACCTGCTGGTGGTCGTCTACCTGCTCCTGCTCGGAACCTTCTTCCTCGCGCTCGCCGGCCTCGACCCCGGCTCGCCGTTCGGTGGGATGGGCGCGAGCCGTGAGATGACGGTGGCCGCCCTCGCGGAGCCGACCGTCGCCCTCGCGATCTTCGCCCTGGCTCTCAGCGCCGGCTCCACCAACCTCGGTCAGATCGTGGCGCGCACCATGACCGACCCCGGGGCGTCGCTGAGCCCGGGCCACCTGCTCGCCTTCGGCGCCCTCTTCATCGTGACCCTCGCGGAGACCGGGCGGCTCCCGATCGACAACCCGGCGACGCACCTCGAGCTGACCATGATCCACGAGGCGATGGTGCTCGAATACTCCGGACGCTATCTCGCCCTCATCGAGTGGGCGGCGGCCCTGAAGCTGCTGATCTTCTTCTCGCTGCTCGGCAATCTCTTCATCCCGTGGGGGGTGTCGGTGGGCCTGACGCCCGCGACGCTCGCGATCGCGGTGGCCAGCCTGCTGGTGAAGCTCGTGGTCCTGGCCGGGACGGTCGCGGTCCTCGAGACGCGCATTGCGAAGCTCCGCCTCTTCCGGGTGCCCGAGCTGCTGAGCGTCTCCTTCGTGCTCGCGCTGCTCGCGGTCACGTCCTCGTTCCTGCTGAGATAGCCCATGGACAGCGTCTTCTCCCAGCTCAGTGTTCTCGGCTCGAGCCTGGTGCTGATCTTCGGACTCATCCTGCTGTGGCGGCGCGGCGTCACCGCCTACATCAGTGCCTTCACGTGGCAGTCCATCGTCCTGTCGGCGGTGACGGTGATCGTGGCGTACTTCGGAAAGGACCGCGAGCTGTACTGGGTCGCGGCCGGCCTCCTGCTCCTCAAGGGGCTGGTGATCCCGAGGCTCTTGAAGCAGATGGAGCGTCGGTTCGCGGCCGAGCGGGAGCTGGAGCCGTACGTGAACACCGCGTCGTCGCTCGTGGTGTCCGGCCTGCTCGTGCTGTTCGGCTACGCGGTCACGAGGCCGCTGGTCGCGCTGAGTCAGCTCCCCACCCGGGCGGGCATGCCGCTGGCGATGGGGCTGGTCCTCGTGAGCCTCTTCGTGGTGATCAGTCGCAAGAAGGCGCTGACCCAGGTCATCGGCTTTCTGATGCTCGAGAACGGCCTGGCCCTGCTGGCGGTCCTCGGCACGTACGGGATCCCGCTGATCGTCGAGCTCGGGGTGTTCCTGGACGTCCTCATGGGGTTCCTCGTGATGCAGATCTTCATCTACCAGATCCACGAGACGTTCGAGAGCATCGACGTCGAGCAGCTCAACCGCCTCCGGCACTGAGGGACCGTGACCACTTTTGTGATGCTGCTCGGACCGCCCCTCCTGGGGGCTCTGCTGGCGGCGGCGGTGCGGCCGTACCGGCGCTTCGTCGGATGGACGGGCGCGGTGCTATCCCTGTCGTCCGTCGGTGCGGCGGTCACCTTCTGGCGCCACGTCCTGGCCGGCGACGTGCTGACCTCGGGCCCCGGCGAGTTCCTGCGGGCGGACGCGCTCTCGACCCTGCTCGCGCTGTGCGTGAGCATCGTCGGGGCGCTGGCGGCGTGGCTCGGACCGGGGCTGGCCACGGGGGAGGACTACGACGCCGCGCAGACCCGGCGGTTCCGGATCTTCGGCAACCTGTTCACGTTCACGATGCTGTTCGCGGTGACCTCGAACAATGTCGGCTTCATGTGGATCGCCATCGAGGCGACCACGATCACCTCGGCCATGCTGATCCCGCTGCATGTCACGAAGGCCTCGGTCGAGGCCTCGTGGAAGTACATCCTGATCGGATCCATCGGGATCGCCCTCGCCTTCGGGGGCACGGTGCTCGGCTACTTCGACTTCGTCAACCTGGTCGGGCGCCAGGAGGCGGCCCTGAACTGGACGGTGCTGCGGGCGTCCGCGCCCCAGCTTCATCCGGAGGTGATCCAGCTCGCCTTCGTCTTCATCCTCATCGGGTACGGCACGAAGGCGGGCCTCGCGCCCATGCACACGTGGCTGCCGGACGCCCACTCGGAGGCGCCGTCGCCCTTGTCGGCCATGATGTCCGGCGTGCTCCTCGCGGTCGCGCTCTACGCGGTGATCCGGTGGGAGGCGGTGGTGAACGCGGCGGTCGGGACGGGGTTCACGGACGGCCTCTACATCGCGCTGGGAGTCCTCTCGATCGCCATCGCGGCATTCAGCCTCGTGATCCAGCGCAACTACAAGCGCATGCTGGCCTACTCGAGCATCGAGCACACCGGGCTGATCTGCCTGGGGCTCGCGCTGGGGCCGCTCGGGACCTTCGCCGCGATGCTGCACCTCCTGAACCACGCGCTGGCGAAGTCGACGATATTCTTTCTCGCCGGGCGCGTGCTCCATCGGTACGGCACCACCGAGATCGGCCGGGTGTCGGGGCTCCTCAAGGTCATGCCCTGGACCGGCGGCCTGTTCGCGGCCGGGATCCTGGCCGTCATCGGGTTGCCGCCGTTCGGCCTCTTCATCTCCGAGTTCGCGCTCTTCCGGGCCGGCTTCGCGGCGGGCCGGCCGTGGCTGATGGGGCTGGTCCTGGCGCTGCTCGCGGTGGCCTTCGTCTCGGTGATCGGCCACCTCAACCGCATGCTCTACGGCGCGCCGACGGCGGGCGTGCCGGTGGGCGAGCGAGACCTCTGGCCGCTGGTTCCGCTCGGGGCCTGCGTGGCGGCCCTCGTCGTGCTCGGCGTCGTACTCCCGGCGCCCCTCCAGACCCTGCTGCGGCAGATCGTGGAGATCGTCGAGCAATGACCCGGCTGCCCAAGCTCATGAGCGTGCTCGCCGAGAAGTACGGCGATCGTGTGCTCGACGTGCGACTCGTGCGGGGCAACGAGCTCCACTGCTCGGTCCAGCCGTCCGCCGTCCACGCGCTGGCGACCCTTCTTCGCATGGGGTTCGGCGCGGAGCTGGTATTCATGGCCGCCACCGATCGGCGCGCCGACCGCGGCGTCTTCGAAGTCCACTACCTCTTCGCGCCCGAGCGGGAGAACTGGTTCGTCCATGCCACCGCGCCGGCGGGCGCCGAGGCTCCCGCGATCGTCTCGCTGGCCACGCTCCACTATCCGGCCTCGCGCTTCGAGCGAGAGATCTACGACCTCTTCGGGATCACGGCCGAGGGCCATCCGGATCCTCGGCCCCTGGTCCGCCACGGCTTCTGGCCGGCGGACTACTTCCCACTCCGGAAGGATGCGGTGCCGCGCGAGTTCGCGGACGACGGGCGCGCCTTCCCCTTCACGGAGGTGGGCGGCGAGGGGGTGTACGAGATCCCGGTGGGTCCGGTTCACGCGGGGGTCATCGAGCCGGGACACTTCCGCTTCAGCGTGGTCGGCGAGACGATCATCGACATGAAGTCGCGTCTGTACTTCACCCACAAAGGCACCGAGAAGCTCTTCGAAGGCCGCGAGGCGGGCGCCGCCGTCGAGCTGGCCGAGCGCGTATCGGGCGACACCACCATCGGACACTCGCTCGCCTTCTGCCAGGCGCTGGAGGCGGCCGCGGGCACCGCGGTGCCGGCGCGAGCGCGGTGGCTGCGCGTGATCCTGCTGGAGATGGAGCGCCTGTACAATCACGTCGCCGACTTCGGCATGATCGCCAACGACACCGGATACGCGGTGGCCCACTCTCACTGCTTCCGAATCCGCGAGCGGCTGCTGCGACTCAACAAGCGGCTGACCGGCAACCGGCTGCTGCGGGGCGGCGTCGTTCCCGGGGGCGTCGGCCACGACCTGCCGGCCGGCCTGGATCTGCCGGGAGAGCTGGAGTCCACCCTCCGAGACTTCGACGAGATCGTCGGGCTCGCGCTCGAGAATACGCTGGTGATGGATCGACTCGAGGGGACCGGCCAGCTTTCCACCCGCATCGCCCGCGACCACGGCGTGCTCGGCTACGTGGCGCGAGCCTCGGGTATCGACGCCGACGTTCGGCGCGACCATCCGTTCGCGGCGTACGGGGATCTCGAGGTGCGGGTGCCCGTATTCGAGTCGGGCGACGTCAAGGCGCGTACGCTCGTGCGGGTGGAGGAGGCGCGGGAGTCGGTGCGGCTCATCGGCGAGGCGGTCGGGCGCCTGCCCGCGGGTCCGCTGGCCGCGCCGCTCGGAGGGCTCCCCCCCTTCGCGCCCGCGTTCGGGCTCGTGGAGGGCTGGCGCGGGGGCATCCTCCACTGGGTGATGGCCGACGGGGCGGATCGGCTCCACCGGGTGAAGATCATGGACCCGTCGTTCCTCAACTGGCGGCCGCTCTCGTACGCGCTGCTCAAGAACATCGTCCCGGACTTCCCGCTCTGCAACAAGTCCTTCAACCAGTCGTATTCGGGTAACGACCTGTGACGGGGGGTATACTGCCAGCATGAAAACTGGATTGATCGTGCTCGGAGTGATCATTCTGATCGTGGTCGGCGGCATCGCGTGGGCGATCGGGATCAACAACCAGCTGGTGGCGCAGGAGCAGCTGGTCAACGAGAAGTGGGCCCAGGTGCAGAACGTCTACCAGCGCCGCGCCGATCTGGTCCCGAACCTGGTGGAGACCGTGAAGGGGTTCGCGACCCAGGAGCGGACGGTGCTGGAAGAGGTGACGAAGGCCCGCGCCAGCGTGGCCGGCATCAAGGCCACGCCCGAACTGATCAACGACCCGGTCGCGTTCCAGAAGTTCCAGCAGGCCCAGGCCGAGCTGGGCGGCGCGCTCGGCCGGCTGCTCGTGACCGTCGAGCGCTACCCCGAGCTCAAGTCCAACCAGAACTTCCTCACGCTCCAGAGCCAGCTCGAGGGCACCGAGAACCGCATCGCGGTCGAGCGCATGCGCTACAGCGAGGCGGTGCGCGACTACAACACGCGCCTGCGGCTCTTCCCGGGCAGCGTGGTGGCCTCGCTGCGCGGCTTCAAGGAGAAGGCCTACTTCGAGGCCACCCCGGGCGCCCAGGAAGCCCCCAAGGTGAAGTTCTAGCGGCGCGACGGGCGGGAGGATCGTGCTCCGGCGTGTCGCGTCCGCGCTGCTGCTACTGCTGGTCCTGCTCGCGGCCCCGGCCGCGGCGGCCCTGCGCATCCCGCCGCCGCCCGACCGACGGATCAACGACTACGCGGGCGCGCTCAGCCCTGCCGATCGCGACCGGCTCGAGCAGGCGCTGATCGCGCGCGAGGCCACCAACCGCAACCAGGTGGTGGTGGCCGTCTTCCGCTCGCTCGAGGGCGAGAGCCTCGAGGACTACTCGATCCGGCTCGCCCAGGCCTGGCGCATCGGCCAGAAGGGCCTCGACAACGGGGTCATCTTCCTGGTGTTCCTCGACGACCGGAAGATGCGGATCGAGGTGGGCTACGGGCTCGAGGGCAACCTGACCGACGCGGTGTCGTCCTCCATTCTTCGGGACGTCGTGGCGCCGCGCTTCCGCGCGGGCCAGGTCGCCGACGGCATCGGGGCGGGCCTCGACGCGATCGATCGCGCCATCGCCGGTACCTATGCCCGCCCGCCCGACGCCGGGAAGGGCCGGCGGCAGGGGGAGATCGGGGGCCGGGAGCTGCTGGCGCTGCTCTTCGTGTTCTTCCTGATCGTCGCTCTCGTGACGAACCGCATGCAGCAGGCGGCGCTGCGGCGCCGCGGGTGGACCGGTGGGTCGACCGGCTGGGGCGGGCCCTTCATCGGCGGGGGCGGCCTCGGGGGGAGATGGAGCGGCGGGGGCGGCGGCAGCGGGGGCGGGTTCAGCGGGGGCGGCGGCGGCTTCGGCGGCGGCGGCTCGAGCGGGAGCTGGTGATGGCACGACATCCACGGTGGGTGCGCCGGTTCATCGGCGAGGACGATCTGGCGGCGGTGACCCGGGCGATCGCGGCGGCGGAGGCGCGCACCTCCGCCGAGATCCGGGTGCACCTCGACCACCACTGTGCCGGGGAGGCGATGCCGCGAGCGGTGGCGGTCTTCGAGCGCCTCGGCATGCACCGGACCGCGGCCCGCCACGGCGTGCTGATCTACGTGAGCGTGGGCGACCACAAGCTGGCGGTGCTCGGCGACCGCGGCATCCACGACCGGGTCGGGCAGGCCTACTGGGAGCGGCTGGTCGAGGCGGTGCTCACGCACTTCCGGGAGGAGCGCCCACGCGACGGGCTCCTGCACGCGGTGGCCGAGGTGGGCGCCGTCCTGGCCCGGCACTTCCCGCGCCGGCCGGACGACGTTAACGAGCTGTCCGATCAGGTGAGCATCGAGCCCTCGTGACCGGCTCAGCGCCCGAAGCGGGCGCTCAGGCCGACGAAGGCCGACCAGTCCGGGCCGGAGCCGGCGAGCGTGGTGCGCACCCCGGCGTCGAGGGCCAGGCGCGGGGTGACCTTGTAGAGCACCGCCAGCGTCG
>Ga0310810_10012175_pt1 | contig 10093 bp, 5 predicted proteins | sample NCmetagenome_FD_207641 | JGI IMG/M metagenome (GOLD analysis project Ga0310810, IMG submission 207641) | Soil microbial communities from experimental microcosm in Duke University, North Carolina, United States - NC | ecosystem: Engineered > Artificial ecosystem > Soil microcosm > Unclassified ...
CTGTCTGCTCGCTGGATATGCCGGAGGTCCCGTCAACAATCCCACTACTACCGCTCGAAACGGATCCCGACGCTGTAGCTGTTGGTAAGTCGGTTGTGATGATGGGCTATCCCTCCGGTCCAGATCGATTACTTGCTCTCCTGGACGATGCTGAATCTCGTGGAATCCAGCAACGTTATGGATCACTTGACGCGCTTCTGGGATTCCTCGCTGAGACCAAACGCATTCAACCACTAACAACCCAGGGCAATATCACTGACCTCGACGTCCGAAGAATTGCTTATGACGCACGAACTGCTGAAGGTGGTTCGGGCGCTCCATTGTTTGGACCATCTGGCCGTGTGATCGGAGTAAATTTTGCGGTCTTCACTGAAAACCAGGCCTCCAATTTTGCGGTACCGATCCGATTTAGTATTCCGCTGCTCGAACGCGGCGGTTGGGAACCTCCGCAGCCGAAGGATAGCGAGGCAGTAAGTCAATCAGCCACTCACCCGCCCTCAGCAACAATCAAATAAAGTTCTTCCTGAGTTAACGCAAGGGCTCTCAAAAACGTCCGAAGTGTGTGTAGGCTCCGGCAACTAAGCAAGGCCGGGTTTGCATCGGATCGTTTGTTACGATCTACGGGCTGTCACAACTAACAGTAAAAAACTGATCCAAACGAGATTACAGTGGTGATATATTTGATTGTGCCTTCGATGGGGCATGGCTATTGCTGATAGTGAAAACCCCGGGCGCGATTATTAGGCGTTCCTGAAGCGCCCGAGATTTGGTGCAGTACAAACTCCCCATTCGCCAGATATTGTTGCGTACTGTTTTGAAGAACCGACAAGAATGACGACACAAACGCGAAGGCCCTCGTATCAGGCTTGGAGCTTGTTTTTCTCCCTTCTGCTCTTTTTCTCGCCTCTGCTTCAAAGCACTGGCCGCTCGCAATCTCCCGAACCGCAAACTACAAGTCAGCAACTGCCAAATGATCTCTCTCAAATATTGAGATTGGATCGGCTGGAGGTAAGCGGTGGGGCTGAATTGCTTACTGTGCAAGCTCGACTCGCGGGTCTCGATTCTGACAAAGAAGATAATTGGGTTCCGCTCGTTTCAATTCTTCGCGACACCCTGGGAGATAACAATCGTGAGAATGATCGGCTGCGATACGTGTGGCCTCTCACCTACACCCGGCCTACATTGAGGCAGCGGTTCGCTGCAGCCGTGCCGTTCTTTTATACGAGAGTCGGCAATAAGGAAAAACTTTCTGACAAACCACCACCGCCGGCATTGGACCTTGCTGCTCCCGAAACAGAAGTCTGGGACAAACTCTTTTGGGCCGCCATTCAAAATGTCTTGCTTGATCCTTATGGTACTCCGATCAAGGCATCAACAAGTGCATACAGGAAAAACGCCTCTGACTATCGCAAGTCACATATCATTCGCGCGTTGTCAGTGCTTGCTTTATATGAAGCCGTCAAAGGAGAGTCGGCCTTCACGCAATCGGAACTAGCAGAGATTCAAGCTCGTCTTCTCTTAACCGACAAAACGTTCGGTGGTTTGGTTGACGACACACAGCTTCAGGGTTACTACGCCAGACGACTTGCACAAACTCGAGATGAGCGCGGTCACAACTGGGAACTTCTTAGACAAAGAGCCGAAGCAGAATCGCTCTACTTTGAGCCGCTGCAAATGCCTGACGGCAGCGCGACTCATGCGATGCTTTGGTTGGCTGAACCGGATCTAGCCAAACGAAAAGGCTGTGCGTTCGACAGTCGTTTTCTAAACATTGCGAATCCATGGACCGATAAACGACTGCAAACCTGGGAAGGCTACACCGAGAAGCGCTATTTGGATTCTTCGGGCAATGTCGTCGATGAGGACGCGCCGGGAGCACAACCTGTCCAGATGATCCCGCTCGCGCTTTACGGGCTCGATTATCCAAAGATTCCGATGCTCCTGGTGGACTTTCGCGACAAGTACAATCCGAAGAAGCGTGAAATGTCCCGGCGAGTTCTAAATGACCTGACGCGAAATGTTCTTTCGGTGTCGAAGTTCGGCAACCTGCCTTTTTTTCTCGGTCGATCGGTCTTTGATTTCGTCACCGGTCGACGCGGAATGGATATCAATCAGCCATCTCGTTTACAAACATATTCACAGTTAAAACTGTTTCTCGCTCTCAACGAGACTATGGCTCCGAACCTTCGTGAGGAAGTCAACGGACGGCTCGAGAAACTTTCACTAAATCCATTTGAAAACGATTTGAATGCGGAAGCCAACGTTGCACACCAACAGTACGAAGCGTTGCTGGCTTTCGCAAAGGACCCTGATGGTCTGGCTGCAAAGCTTGAACGTGATCGGCGCGCCGAGTTGACGCCACTGGCGCACGGCAGCAAAAGCCAAATAGTTTTTCGGGTCGCGAATGTCCTATCGTTTGGAAGGTATGTTCATCGCGAAGAACGAACAATCGATATGGAGAGCCGCCTCGACATCGCCCGCCGGTTGAATTACCACACAGATTTTCTTCGCGAGGTAGCTAAGTCCAGCGCTGAAATTGAAGTCGCCTGGAATCTGGATGACATCCGCCAGTCGCTGCACTTCATTGCCGATCATGGCGACGAAGCAGGAACAAACGCCGTCATGGCAACAGCAAAGATTTTTGAACGTACGCGAGATGATGAAGTACGGCGCGCTTGTCTCGAGAGTCTTTCGAGAATCAATCACACCAAGGCACGTAATGAGCTTCTGAAGATCTCCCAGAACCAGGGACTGGATCAGATGTGGCGCGACCTGGCGACGACAAGTCTGCGACGCATGAATGAACGTTCACAACCAATTGCTGCCTCGGTGAATGGAACGGCCCTCAAGAGCGGTCAGCCGTAAGCCAATGAGTCAGGCGCACGGCATAAAGAACGGCAAGGTCATCAGCCGGTCGCTTAACTACTTCGGTAGTTCGCGCGTCTTGTTAATTCTACTCACTCTCCTTCTTAGTTCCCTTCCAACCTTAGGACAAGTCAAACGACTCGTCGTCATCAAATGCGACGGTCTGCCTCCTGGTGTGATCGATCGGTTTGTAAAGGAAAAGGATCCGGCTACAGGTAAGAGCAGCCTGCCCTGGTTTGACTACATCTTTTACCAACGCGGAACACGCTTATCTAACTTTTACGTGCGCGGGATGAGTCTCTCGGCGCCTTCGTGGTCAATGCTCGACACAGGTCAACACCTGCAACTCAAGGGTAACGTTGAATTCGATCGCTACACTCTGCACTCCTACGATTATCTAAATTTCATTCCGCTATACCTTGGCAACATAACAGGCTCTCGAATTGATATGCCTGGCGTCGAAATACTCGACTCGATTGGCATCCCGCTTTTTCCTGATGCTTACCAACACGATGAGCGCTATCTCACGTTCTCATTGTTTCTGCGTGGTGCTCGTTATTCGACCTTGCAAGGTGGACTCGAAGGCAGGTTCAAAAAGTCGCCCAAGGATCTTTTTGATGAATGGACAATGGGTTTCGAAATGCGGAGCGCGCTGAGCGATCAGCTCTTGCGCGAACTCATAGGCAAACTGTCAGACCCGAGGATTCAATACCTCGATTTAATGATGACTGACTTTGATCACGTTGCCCATCACAACAACGATGATCAGACTCAACTTTTTGTGATCAAACAGATGGATGCGGTCATCGGGCAGGTTTGGACGGCGATCGCCAAGAGTCCTTTAGCAAATCAGACGGCGCTTATAGTTGTCTCTGATCATGGGTTCAACACCGATGAGAAGGTGTATAGCCAGGGATTCAATCTGGTGAAGTTGCTGGGAAGCAAACAAGGTGGCGGTCATCATGTCATTACCAAGCGCCGCCTGATGATGGACTACGCGATCAAGGGCATCAATCCGTTAGTACCTCTGATTACCACTACTACTGAAGAGTCATACTATTTGAAAAAGCAAAGCACCGAGTATCCAACGGCGATGCTTGATTTCGATGGAAACGAGCGGGCGTCGATTCATCTGCGCAATAGTGACTTGAATAAACTACACATTCTGCTTCAGCAGCTGCAGCGCAAGGATTTGTCGGCGGCGTTACGCAATGCTGCGACCGCGGAGTTTTTTGCGACTATTGATGGACGGAGGACAGAGTGGACTAAGTCCCTTTCAGAAATGCAGGCGGAACTGGTAGTGCTGCGCAAGAACATAGAAAAGCAGCGAGTCTTGTGGGAGGCACAGCCTAAGAAGTTTTCGAAAGAACAAGAGCAGGACGGTCTTGATGAAGCTGCAAAACGCATTTTCGTTCAACTCGATCGGTGGCAGAGCGAGGAGAAAGACTACAGTCATTACCTGGCAGTGCTTCAAAACCTGGTGAACCTTTCTCAGCCCTCTTTCGATCCGATGAAGATCAAGATCGACGAAGTAATCCCCAAAGAATCGATGGGAGATCGCAATAACATTTATCAGCTTCAAAACTATATCGTTGGCCTTACACCTGACGGGCTCGTCCTGAACACTGACGGCTCGCTCAACAACGATCAAAGTTTTGCCCGCATAAACTACTTCAACCTACTTCACGGTATAACGGTCCGAAATAGTCAGGCTGGCGTTTCAAACAAACCAATCGATCTGATCGCCACAAGACTTCCGTCGAGCCTGGTGAGCGTGGCTGTCAATGAAACTAATCTTGACCCTGACGCTGTGTGGGTAACCTGTGGATCAGAAAAGCAGGCGCTACTTCTCTTTCGAACAAACGATCGCGGCGAGTTGAGCATTCGTTATCAGCCAATTAAGAACCTCGCTCAGAGTGTTAATGGGGCGGTGCATTTCGATGAACTTGAATGGCAACCTGGATTACCACTTCAGATTTTGGAGGATCCCAGACTCTCGATCGGTTCTGCTGATCGCAGCCAATGGTTGACTCAGTGGCACACAGAAACAGAGTGGCTGGAGGCACTACACGAAACTTCTTATTCGAATGGCTTGATTGGACTGAATGAAGAACTGGCACGACACCCCAACGAACGTCTTTCAACAAGCGAGCCTGGATTAACCTCAGACGAACGCATCCGTCGCGCATTCATTCAACGACAGCGGGATCTTTGTGAATCTGAGATGCTGCTTGTTGCAAACAACCACTGGAACTTTGACGTTCGTGGCTTCAATCCAGGTGGTAATCACGGTTCATTCTTCCGCATTTCTACACACTCGACATTTATGATCGCCGGCGGTAAGGACACTGGCATCGGTCAGGCCCGAACGATCGAAGAGCCCTACGACAGTCTTAGTTTCGTGCCCACGCTGTTGGCATTAATTGGGGATTTACGCGATGATAGCACTCCCGTTCCAGCTTTGTGGGAGAAGGGATTCAGACGTTTTCCCGGTCGCGTAATCAAAGAACTTCTGCCTGGCAGTCTGAGCAATAGGAACAGTACTGCCGTTGGAGCACACGTATCGCCTTGATTGAATCTGACGAACTCGAAGCAGACTGGCAAACAGAGGAACCTGAAGAACTCTCCGAAGAACCATCACCTGCTTCCAGGACCTCACGACGATCATTTGCCTGGCTGCAAACACTCGCCTTTCTACTCGGTCTTGCGCTGCTCGTTTATGTAATTAATCGCGTCGGCTTACAACCACTCTTCGATGCTCTTCTGCGAATTGGTTTTGGCTTCTTCATAGTTCTTGGTTTGAGTGGATTGCGCCACGTGCTGCGTACAATAGCCATGCGCGCGGCAGTTCCTCCGGAGCATCGTCGCATTAGTTTCCGTAATGCATTTGCCGCACGATTGGGTGGCGAAGCAATCAGCTTCCTTACATTCACAGGACCACTTCTTGGCGAAGCAACAAAAGTGGCTCTGCTCCGCAAACGCGTGCCCTTAACCTACGGTGTCCCGGCGCTCGTCGTAGACAATTTGCTTTACAACATGTCAGTAGTGTTTTTTGTTTTGAGTGGCGCGTGCGTGATGTTGCTCATCTACCCGCTGCCGACGCCTGTGTATGCAGTTTTAATAATTATTGCGAGTGTCGCGGCATTGGGGATCATTGCAGCCGGGTTTGCGGCTAAACGACGTGTCATGCTGCTCACGTGGGCCATAGATCACCTCGCAGAACTTCGGCTAAGTCCAAAAGTAATTCTCAAACGCAGGCATCATATCTATCACCTCGAGTCGAAAGTCTACGACTTCTACAAGCATCACCCCGGAGCATTCTTCGGAATGATAGCTTGTGACCTTCTCTCGCACGCGACGAGTGTTATTGAGGTCTTCGTGGCGCTGCGTTTCCTGGGATTCCACCCGCACGTTTCTCAGGCTTACATCATCGAATCACTAACTAAAGTAATTAACTTTGCCTTCGCTTTTGTGCCGGGAACGATCGGTGTGTACGAAGGCGGCACTGAAGTGATTCTGCAAAAAGGCCTCGGCTTTACCCCAGCGGCCGGACTCGCGCTGGCGCTCGTCCGTAAAGCGGCAATAGTTGTTTGGACTTCAATCGGATTGCTTGTACTTACATCACGAACTTTACCTAATGCGTGGCGGCGCGTTCTGAATCGCAGCCCGCGCTTAAGACGACTTATGGATAGCCTGGTATTCTCAAACATCGCTCATAGACCTGCTCGCACGGCAGTCAGCATTTTAGGAACGGGTGTTGGCGTGCTGTTAATCGTTTTTACGGTTGGACTAGCCCACGGTGTTCTGCACGAACGCGGTACACGCGAATCTAACATTGGTGCGCAGATAATGATTCGCCCTTCGGGCACTATCGGTCTGGCTGGCGGTTCACCTTTTAGACTCCAAGCCTCACACGCGGCTGAGATCGCCCGAATCGAAGGCGTAAGAGCGGCAACCGCTATGGGACAAGCCCTGGACAGGAGTGATTCTGGTTTCGGCCAAAGGTTGCTCGACGGCATCGATTACGATCAGTACGCAAACCTTGCCGGCATCTCAATTCGCGAAGGTCGCAGACTCATCTCAGGTGATGAAGCGATCGTTGACCCTCAGTGGAAGGAAAATCGTCACGCACAAGTTGGTGACACAGTCAAACTCTTCGAGCGTCCTTTTAAGATCGTCGGTGTCTACGAACCACCTGGTGGCGGACGAATCAAGATTCCACTTTCAACTTTGCAGGAACAGGAAGGTGCCGAAGGCCGCGCTACCGCGATCCTGGTAGCTTGTGCTGACCCAGCAAAACAAGACGAGGTTGCGAAACGGATTCAAAAACAGTTTCCTGAGGATCAGCTTATCTTCACTCGCGACCTTCCAGAGCTTTATGCTTCGGGAGTTCCTGCGCTGAACATATTCATTAAGGTAGTTGTTGGTGTCGCGGCTTCTATAAGCATGCTGGTGATTCTGCTCGCGATGTACACGACAGTTACCGAACGCACCAGGCAGATCGGCATACTCAAATCGTTAGGCATGTCAAAATCCGCGATTGCCTGGGTGATCGAACAGGAGGCAATGGTCGTCAGTTTTCTTGGCGTAGTTGTCGGCGTGTTGTTGACCATGGCTGCACGTTTTGCCGTGATGCGAGTGACTAGCTTAACGATCGAAATCGAACCTCGCTGGGTTCTGATCTCACTCGCTGTCGGCCTGTTGGGAGGGACAATCGGTGCGCTTTACCCTGCTCTCCGTGCAGCGCGACAGGATGCTGTTGAAGCTTTGAGCTACGAATAGATTGATTGGAGGGACCTATGAGCACAAGCGCCGGGGCAGCAGCGGCAGCCGCCGCCATTGCTCAAGCAGTTAAAGCCAGTGGAGTGATCGTCCGTGTAACTCCAGAAGACTTTGAGAGTATCCTCAACAGAAGCGAAAAGCCCCTCGTGATTTGTGCAACCGGCGGTTTCATCTCTACAAACTATCAATACATGACCAGCTACAAAGGCTTCGCGTTTTTCACGAAGTGTCCCGCCCCCCTGATGTTCTCTCCCAAGGTGGAAACAATCGTCGCACAAAAGATCTGGATTCCAGGATAAGCAATTTCAGATTTAAGATTTAAGATTTCAGATTGGCTGAAGTTGTCCGACGAACTTTAGTTTGTCGTGCGTGAGGTTAAGCCCCCTATGTTTATATAGAGGGCTTCGAATGGAATCCACGACAAACTAAAGGAAGCTCTGATTAAGTCGGCTTCAAAAAACAAATATCAAGTTAAGATGCCGGTAGCCTCAGTCAAAGGAGAATGACGAATGAGTCAACCGACATTTGCTGCTCTAGCTTACGCCAATAAGAAAAAGCAGACGCGGCGGGAAAAGTTTCTCGCCGAGATGGAGCAAGCGGTACCTTGGCAAAAGCTGCTCAAGATTGTGGAACCTCATTACCCCAAAGCTGGTCAAGGACGACCGCCGCTGGGGATCGAGAAAATGCTGCGGATCTATTTCCTGCAGCAATGGTTCAATCTTTCTGACCCAGCGATGGAAGACGCACTTTACGATATGGAATCGATGCGTCGCTTCGCCGGTATTGAGCTGGGGCCGGATGCGGTGCCCGATGAAACTACGATTCTGAACTTTCGTCATCTGCTGGAACGCGAACAATTGACTAAGAGGTTGTTTAAGAAAGTAAGCAATCACCTGGAACATCGAGGGCTGTTGCTGCGCGAGGGCACTATTGTCGACGCTACGATCATCAATGCTCCGCGCTCGACAAAAAACGCTAGTGGCAAAACCGATCCGGAAATGAGCAGTACGCGCAAAGGGACGGACTGGAGTTTCGGGATGAAACTGCATGTCGGTACGGACCAGCGCGGCTTGGCTCATAGCGCGGTGGTCACGACCGCCAAGGTGCATGATTCGGTGCTGCTGGAGCAGTTGGTTCATGGTGCGGAGAAAAGTCTTTACGGTGATCGCGCCTATATCAATAGCTGGAAGCAACAGCAGTATGAAGCGCGGGGTGTAAGTTGGAACATTCAAAGACGGGGCCAGCGTAATGCGCCGTTGACGAGCGCGGACCAGGAGTGGAATCGGCAGCAGAGCAAGGTGCGAGTGAAAGTCGAGCATATCTTTCACGTGATTAAAGAACTTTGGGGTCATCGTAAGGTGCGTTACCGCGGTCTTGCTAAAAACGAGGCTCATTGTTTCACTCTCTTAGCGCTGGCCAATCTCTATTTGGTACGCAAACAGTTAATGGTCTAGGGCCGTAGTGTCTCTACTGTTGGCTTCTGGGGACGCAAAAAAGCAAACAGCGGAAATTAAAATCGCGAAACCGTCGACTTAAATCTCAATAAGCAGCCTGCGCAGCCGAGACCCGAACTTTCGGAACTTAATCAGAGCTTCCTAAAGTTCGTCGGACATTTGACTGAAAACTTTACCCTGCGCTGCTGCGTATCACTGCTGATTGCAAGCCAATTCAGCTTCTCCAACCTTCAACTGGCTCGCGAAAAGCGACCCTCGGAGTCCAAGCACCATGATTAAGTTCAGTCGATTCAATCGCTCCATTTCAGTCTTCCTTCTGTTGTTTGCCGTTGCTTTCGCACCAATGAGTCGCCCGGTCGTGGCTCAGCAAGGGTCGAAGCCGCAAACGATAACAGCGGCCACGCCGGACTACTCGACTCAACTGGCCGCAATCGAGAAAGCGATAGACGATAAACGGAAGGAGTTGGGAATTCCCGGAGTATCCCTGGTTATTGTTAAGGACGATCACATCATCTATATCAAGGGTCTCGGGGTTAAGGATTTCGAACGCCAAGTCCCAGTCACCCCTGACACGCTCTTCGCAATTGGTTCCGCCTCCAAAGCATTCACTGCCATGTTGGCACTCATAAGCGCCGATGAAGGAAAACTGTCTCTTGACGACTCTCCTAAAAAACTTCTCCCTTATTTCCAGCTTCGGGATCCTGAAGCTGATGCAAAGATAACTATTCGCGATTTGCTGTCGCATCGCTCAGGACTCAATCGCACGGATCTCGCCATGGTGAGTGGCGTGCTCAATCGTCAGGAATTGATTCAAGTGGCCGCCATGGCGAAACCAACGGCGAAACTTGGCGAGAAGTTTCAATATCAAAATGTGATGTATGCCGCAGCGGGAGAGGCTGTCGCTAGTGCGCAGAACTCAACCTGGGACAGACTTATCGATACGAAGTTGTTCAAGCCACTTGGGATGAAAGCGAGTGATACCACTGTCGGCG
>Ga0310810_10012176_pt1 | contig 10093 bp, 8 predicted proteins | sample NCmetagenome_FD_207641 | JGI IMG/M metagenome (GOLD analysis project Ga0310810, IMG submission 207641) | Soil microbial communities from experimental microcosm in Duke University, North Carolina, United States - NC | ecosystem: Engineered > Artificial ecosystem > Soil microcosm > Unclassified ...
CCGAGCGGTTGCTCGAGGGATGGATTCGCTGATGGTCCGCAAGCGCACCACCGAGGAAGGGGTCAGCTCGCTGTTCGCCGCCACGGCCCGCGAGGCCCAGCCGCTCGCGGCACGCATGCGGCCGCGCGTCCTCGACGAGTTCGTGGGGCAGGAGCATGTGCTCGGCGCGGGCCGGCCGCTGCGCGAGGCGATCGAGCGCGACGTGCCCGGCTCGATGATCTTCTGGGGCCCGCCAGGCAGCGGGAAGACGACCCTGGCCCATCTGGTCGCCAACTCGTCGCAGCGGGTATTCGTGCCGTTCAGCGCCGTGACCGAGGGCGTGCCGCGGATCCGGGAGATCGTGACCGCGGCCCGGGGTCGGCTCGAATCGGGTGGCGCGCGGACCATCCTGTTCATCGACGAGATCCACCGGCTCAACAAGGCCCAGCAGGACAGCCTGCTGCCCCCGTCCGAAGATGGCACGCTCACGCTCATCGGTGCCACGACCGAGAACCCCAGCTTCGAGATCAACGGGGCGTTGCTCTCGCGGACCCGCGTGTTCGTGCTGCAGCCGCTCACGCCGGAAGACGTCGAGGTGGTGCTCCGGCGTGCGCTCGAGGACGAAGAGCGGGGCTTGGGCGGGCAGCGGCTGTCGGTGGAGGACGACGCGCTCCGGTCGATCGCGGTCGAGGCAGACGGCGACGCGCGGCGGGCCCTCACGGTGCTGGAGGCCGCGGCGGCCCACGTGGGCGAGGGGGGGCGGGTCACGGTCGAAGTAGCTCGTGAGGCCATGCAGAAGCGGTTCGCTCGCTACGACAAGTCGGGGGAGGAGCACTACAACCTCCTTTCCGCCTACCACAAGTCACTCCGCGGCAGCGATCCCCAAGGCGCGCTCTACTGGATGGCGCGCATGATCGACGGCGGCGAGGATCCGATGACGCTGTTCCGGCGCGCCATCGCCATGGCCGCCGAGGACATCGGGCTGGCCGACCCGAACGCCCTGATCATCGCGGTAGCAGCGCGCGACGCGTTCCACATGCTCGGGCCGCCGGAGGGCTACCTGCCGCTCGCCGAAATGACGATCTACCTGGCAACCGCCCCCAAGTCGAACAGCGCCAAGGCGGCGCTGGGCGCGGCCATGGCCGCGGCCCAGGAGACGCCAGCCGCGCCGGTGCCGCTCCATATTCGCAACGCGCCGACCGGGCTCATGAAGGAGCTGGGCTACGGAAAGGGTTACCGCTACGCCCACGACTCGCCGGACGCGTACCTCCCGCAGGAGTACCTCCCGGACGAGCTGCGCGGCACGACACTGTACCAGCCGGGGTCGTTCGGATATGAGAAGAAGGTGGCCGAGCGGCTGGCGTGGTGGGAACGGAAGAAGGCGGAGGCGGCAGAAGGGGGCGGGGAGGTTGGCGGTGGCGGGGAGACAAAGGAATGAAGGCGCGATTCTGTCATCCCGAGCGGAGCAAGGGAACTTCTTCCCTTGGCATCGAGCCATTGCTCGGGCAAGACCCCTCGCTCCGCTCGGGATGACAGAGAACCCTGTGACGCCCGGCACGGCCAGTCGCCCTGGTGCTCGGCATAGTCGGTCCGTGCACTCGGCTATATTTCGGAAGTCTCCAGAGGCTCGGATGCCGCTGCGCCGTGTGGGCGGGACCCTCGCGGTCGCGTTGCTGGCCGGCTGTGCCGGACTGCAGGGGTATTTCCGGGAGCCCGACGTGAACCTCCAGCGCGTCGTCGTCAGAGGCGTCGGGCTCACGGGCGGCACGATGGACCTGGTCGTCGGGGTGTACAACCCCAACCCATTCGACCTGCAGGGCACCAAGCTCCAGCTGGGCCTCGACGTCGAGGATTCGCACGTGGGCGAGGTGGAATACAACAGTGGATTCCAGACCCAGAAAGGCGACACCACGGTTCTGACCCTGCCGCTCAGCTTCACCTGGAGCGGCCTGGCGGGCGCGGCCCGCACGGCGCTCAACTCCGGCGAGCTGCCATACACCCTGAAGGGTCAGCTGACGGTGGCCACGCCGATCGGGGACCGGCAGGTCGCCTTTACCCACCAGGGCCGCGCACCGCTCAGCCGGGTCGGCGGCCTGCTTCCTGGCTCAATCGGGCGCTGAAGCGTCGCGCCGAGGAGAGGTCATCAGGGCACTGATTCAGGTTCGCGATCCGATCGAACGCGCCGTCCTCATCGCGGCGCCCCGGAAGGGGTCGAGCGATGCGCGCCACGTGACCGAGCATCTCGAGGAGCTCACCCGGCTGGTGGACACCGCCGGCGCCGAAGTCGTGGGCCGGATGTCGCAGCAGATCGCCTCGCCCAATCCCGCCACGCTGATCGGCGAGGGCAAGGTCGAGGAAGTAGCCGCCGCCGTGGCCGAAGCCGGCGCGTCACTGGTCATCTTCGACGAGGAGCTGAGCCCGGTGCAGGGCGCCAACCTCGAGCGCGAGCTCAAGGTCCGGGTCATGGACCGGCCCGAGGTCATCCTCGACATCTTCTCCACCCGGGCCCGAAGTCACGAGGCCAAGCTGCAGGTCGAATTGGCCCAGCTCGAGTACCTCCTCCCCCGTCTCACCCGGATGTGGACCCACCTCTCGCGCATCCGCGGCGGCATCGGCCTCCGGGGTCCGGGCGAGACCCAGCTCGAGACCGACCGCCGCATCATTCGCCAGCGGATCCAGGGACTCAAGGCCAAGCTCAAGGGCGTGGAGCGCCACCGCGAGAACCTTCGTGCGGGCCGCGATCCGATGCTGAGCGTGTCGCTGGTGGGCTACACCAACGCCGGCAAGTCGAGCCTGTTGCGGGCGCTGTCCGGCCAGCACGAGATCGTCGTCGAGGACCGGCTGTTCGCCACCCTGGATACGCTGACCCGCGAGGTGGATCTGGGGGACGGCCAGCGCGCCCGGGTCACCGATACGGTCGGGTTCATCCGGAAGCTGCCCCACCATCTCGTCGCCAGCTTCCGCGCCACCTTGGAAGAGGCTCGTGCCGCTGACATTCTGCTGCACGTGGTCGACGCGAGCCATCCCGACTGGGAAGGCCAGATGCACGTGGTCGAGCGGGTGCTGGCGGAGCTGGATCTCGCCGACCGCCCGATTCTGGTCGTCTTCAACAAGATGGATGCGCTGCCCGATCCACTGGCGTTCGCCACCCGGGTGCGCGAGCTGTATCCCGATGCGATCACCACCTCGACCATGCGGACCGACGGCATCGTGGGGCTCAAGGCCCGCCTGCGCGAGCTCGAGCGCTCGGACCGGCCCACCGTGCGCGTGCGGTTGCCGATCTCCGACGGGGCGCGCGTCGCCGCGCTCTATCGCGAGGGCGAGGTGCTGAGCCGGGCGGATGGGCCGGACGAGGTGGAGCTCACGGTCAGGCTCGATCGCTGGCAGGTGGAGCGGCTCAAGGGGGAAGGGGTGGCGGTGGAGGAGGCGGCGGTGGGGGCCAATCTCAAGCGGGCGTCGGGGGCGTAGGAGCAGACTAGCCCCCACAGAAACCGACCGGATCTCAGAGCGCAGCGTGAGGGGGCCGGGCCGACACTGCGTTCTTTTGTGGCGCCTCGGCCCGGCCCCCTCGCGCGGAGCCGAGATCAGGGATGCGCGAGGCGGACATGGGCCCCTTCGCCCGTCGGGCTCAGGGTGACAGAAAGATGGGACAGCCAGTGGGCTGTCCCATTTTTCGTGTCAATTTTCTCCGCTGAGCACCTGTTCCAGGATCAACCACCGATTCATGCCGGCGAACTTCTGGTGCATCTTCGTGATCGGGGACGCCTCCTGGGAATCCTCCTCGATCTGCAGGTCCGCCAGCGCCTCGATCCCGCTGTTGAGGAACTTGCGCAGGCCCTTCTCCAGCGCCATCCCGGCCGTGCGGAAATTGAAGAGCGTCGAGAACTGCAGGATGAAGCCCAGGTCGCCCAGCTGCTGGTTGGTAATCAGCGTCCCGGCCTTCTTCGCCTTCCCGAAGTAGAGCGACGGCGAAAGGTTGAAGCCGAGCATCTGGTTGGGGTAATACTTGCGAACGCCCTCGCTGAACTCCTGCGGCTGGTCCAGCTCGGTGTTGTTGAATTCCGGCCAGATGACGTCCACCCCGAGCTCGGCCGCTTCCCAAGCATCCTCGATCGCCATCTTGACGCCGCCCGGCTCCTGGTCGGGCAGGGCACCGTCGATCGAGTCGGTGCGCGCGATGACCACCACGTTCACGCCCGTGGCGTCGCCGGCGGCCTTAATGGCCTTGAGCTTGGCCAGCCACTGCTCGCGGGTCACCAGCACCTTGTTCCGCTTCTGCTTGCCCACGTTCACGATGTGGCCGCAGGTGCGGTTCGACGGGTCCTGGTTCTCGAGGTGGACGCCGGCGGCGCCGACGCGGATCAGCTCGGTGGCGAGGGTGAACGTCTGAGTCGGGCCGCCGAAGCCGGCCTCCATGTCCACAAACGCGGGCGGCGCGTCGATCAACTCCTTGCCCTCGGTGTCGTACCAGCGGGTATTGCGGGCGCCTTCGATGCCCTTCTTGAGCTCGAGCACCAGCTCCACCATCTGATGCGACTGATAGATGCCGATGTCGGGGTACATGCTCTTGGTGGCCGCGAGCTGCCAGCCGCTGCCGTACAGCGTCTTGAAGCCGAGCGTGGTCATGATCGCGGCGGTAAAGGCGTCGTAGGCGCCGGCGGTGTGCAGGAAGCCCTTTTGGTCCCGGGCTTCGTGAAGGAGCCGGCGGAGCTTGTCGGCCGGGACCTCCCGCTCGGGCGGGGCGAACAGCCGGTTCACCGCTTCGGCGGGGTAGGAGACCTTGGAGGACACCGGGTTGGTCGCAGTCGCCATGATCGCTCTCCTTCGAATGGATCGCGGCGCCGCCGCCGGGAGCGAGGCGCCGCAGGTCTCAGCCACGCCGGGAGGTGGCGGGCGAAGGGTTTGTGAAACTATTCACAATATGGCGCGTCACGTCGGATTGCGCCAGACCCCCAGTTTGTCGAGTCGGCCGAATCGGCGCAACTTCATGCATCGACCGGACCTGCTTATACTTGGGCACTCATGTTCATCACCAAACCGTTCGTTCGGGATCGCAAGATCCGGTTCGCCCTCGTCGGCTGCGGCCGGATCTCCGCCAACCATTTCGAGGCTCTCGAGCGGCACCAGGACCGGGCCGAGCTGGTCGCGGTTTGCGACATCGATCCGGACGCCCTGGCCAAGGCCGAGGCGCGCACCGGGGCGCCGGGGTTCCGAACCCTGGACGCCCTGCTGTCCGGCTCGGACCCCGACATCGTCATCCTGAGCACGCCGAGTGGCCTCCACGCCGACGAGGCCATCCAGGTGGCCGCCACCGGCCGGCACGTGATGACGGAAAAGCCGATGGCGACGCGCTGGCGGGACGGCAAGCGGATGGTCCAGGCCTGTGACCAGGCCGGCGTACACCTGTTCGTAGTGAAGCAGAACCGGCGGAACGCCACCCTGCAGCTGGTCAAGCGGGCCATGGAGAAGAAGCGGTTTGGCCGGATCTACATGGTCAACATCAACGTCTTCTGGGCCCGGCCCCAGTCGTACTACGACAGCGCGCCCTGGCGTGGCACCTGGGAGTTCGACGGCGGCGCCTTCATGAACCAGGCGAGCCACTACGTCGACCTGCTCGACTGGCTCATCGGTCCGGTCGAAAGCGTGCAGGCCTACACCGCGACCCTGGCCCGCAACATCCAGGTGGAGGACACCGGCGTCGTCAGCATCCGCTGGCGCACGGGCACGCTCGGCAGCATGAACGTCACCATGCTCACCTATCCCAGGAACCTCGAGGGCTCGATCACGATCATTGGGGAGAGGGGCACCGTGCGGGTGGGTGGCATGGCCGTCAACAAGATCGAGCACTGGGAGTTCGCCGACCAGGACCCGGACGACCAGGCGGTAGAGCAGGCGAGCTACGACACGACCTCAGTGTACGGTTTCGGCCACCCGCTGTACTACGACAACGTCATCAAGGCGCTCCGTGGCGAGGCCGCGCCGGACACCGATGGCCGCGAGGGGCTCCACTCGCTCGAGATCCTCATCGCCACCTACATCTCCGCGCGGGACGGCCGGCGGGTCGCGCTTCCGCTCGAGGTGTGAGCGTGGCGAACGAACGCGCGGTCGGACGGAAGGGCATCATTCTGGCCGGTGGCTCCGGCACCCGCCTCCATCCCGTGACCCGCGCGGTCTGCAAGCAGCTGCTCCCCATTTACGACAAGCCGATGATCTACTACCCCCTGTCCACCCTGATGCTGGGCGGGATGCGGGAGATCCTGGTGATCTCGACGCCGCAGGATCTGCCGGCGTTCGAGCGACTGCTGGGGGACGGGAGCCAGTGGGGGCTCGACCTTCACTATGCCGTCCAGCCCTCCCCCGACGGTCTGGCCCAGGCGTTCCTGATCGGTCGCGACTTCATCGGCGGGGATGCCAGCTGCCTGATTCTGGGCGACAACATCTTCTACGGGCAGGATCTCAGCATCACCCTGCAGCGCGCGGCGGCCCGGCGGAGCGGGGCGACCGTGTTCGGGTACCACGTTCAGAATCCGTCGGCCTATGGGGTGGTCGAGTTCGATCCCGCCGGCAAGGCGGTCGGCATCGAGGAGAAGCCGGCGGCGCCCCGCTCGCCCTACGCGGTGACGGGACTGTACTTCTACGACCACCGGGTGATCGACATCGCGCGCGAGATTCGACCGTCGGCCCGCGGCGAGCTGGAGATCACGGACGTCAACGCCCGCTATCTGGCGCTGGGCCAGCTCGACGTCGAGATTCTGCGTCGAGGCACGGCGTGGCTCGACACCGGAACTCACGAGAGCTTGCTCCAGGCCGGCACGTTCATCCAGACCATCGAGGAGCGGCAGGGCCTCAAGATCGCGTGCCCGGAGGAGATCGCCTGGCGGATGGGCTATATCGACATCGTCGCGGTGACCCGACTGGCCCAGCCGTTGCGGAAGACGGCTTACGGCCAATATCTCCTCCAACTGGCTCAGGAGTCCCCGGGTTGATGAGGACCACCGTCACGGAGGTTCCGGAGGTGCTGCTGATCGAGCCGACCATCCACCAGGATCAGCGTGGTTTCTTCCTCGAGACCTGGCAGGCCGAGCGCTACGCCGCCGCGGGGGTCGCGCCGGCCTTCGTGCAGGACAACTACAGCCGGTCGTCACGGGGAACCCTCCGGGGGCTGCACTATCAGGTCGGACGGCCGCAGGGCAAGCTGGTGCAGGTGGCGCGGGGAACCGTGTTCGACGTCGCGGTGGACCTGCGACGATCCTCCGCGACGTTCGGGCGCTGGGTCGGCTGCGAGCTGAGCGAGGCCAACCATCGTCAGTTGTGGGTCCCACCCGGCTTCGCCCACGGCTTTTATGTGCTCAGCGATCAGGCTGACGTGCTCTACAAATGCACCGAGCCGTATGACCGCACCCTGGATCGCGCCCTGCGGTGGGACGATCCGGACCTCGGGATCGCATGGCCGCTCCAGGGGGGCCGGCCGCTCCTGTCGGAGAAGGATGCCGCGGCTCCCGGATTCCGTGACGCGGCCATCTTTCCGTGAGTCTCCCGGGGGACCGGGTGCTCATCACCGGTGCCGGCGGACAGCTGGGTCGGGCGCTTCAGATGACCGCCCCGCCGGAGTGGGAGGTCCTGGCGTGCGGCTCGGCCGAGCTCGACGTGACCGACGCCGGCGGGGTGCGGCAGCTCGTCCGGCTCCGGCGGCCCACGGTGGTGATTCACGCCGCCGCCTACACCTCGGTGGACGCCGCGGAATCGCATCCCGAGCTGGCGGAGGCCGTGAACGCCGCCGGGACCAGGAACGTGGCCGAGGCGGCGGCCGAGGTCGGGGCGCGCCTGATACACGTCTCCACCGACTACGTGTTCGATGGCGCCCAGAGTTACCCCTACGCGCCCGAGGCCGGTCCCAACCCGCTTGGGGTGTATGGGCGCACCAAGCTGCTGGCCGAGCGAGCTGTAGCGGGGTTGCTCGGGACTCGCGGGCTTACCGTTCGGACAGCGTGGCTGTACTCGGCCCACGGCCGCAACTTCGCTCGCAGCATGCTCCGGCTGATGCAGGAGCGTGACGAAGTGAGTGTGGTCGCGGACCGGGTCGGAACGCCCACCTGGGCCCAGTCGCTGGCGGAAGCACTCTGGTCCGCGGCTGCGCGTGCCGATCTGCACGGGATCCTGCACTGGACCGATGCCGGCTTGGGCAGCTGGTACGACTTCGCCGTGGCGATCCAGGAGGAAGGACTGGCCGCTGGTCTGCTCACCCATGACGTGCCGGTACGGCCACTGGCGTCCTCGGACTACCGGACGCCGGCGCGGCGTCCGTCGTACAGCGTTCTCGACACCCGCACCAGCCGGTCGGCGCTGAGGCTGCAGCCGCCGCACTGGCGGGTGAACTTGCGTCGCATGTTGCAAGGCGTGGGACGTGCCTAACCTGCTCGTCACCGGTGGCGCCGGCTTCATCGGCGCGAACTTCGTGCAGCATTGGCTGCGGACCCATCCGGGCGACGGCGTGGTCGTGCTGGATGCGCTTACCTACGCCGGGAACCGGGCGAGCCTGGCTTCGGTGCTGCCGAGACCGGAACTGGTCTTCGTGCAGGGCGACATCGGCACTCCGGAGCTCGCGGCCGACCTGCTCCGGCAACACGCGATCACAGTCGTCGTTCACTTCGCGGCGGAGTCGCACGTCGATCGGTCCATTGCCGGCCCTGATGCGTTCGTCGACACCAACGTGGTTGGGACGCACGTCCTGCTCAAGGCCGCGCGGAAGGTCTGGCTGGAGGAGGGCCGGGCAGACGGCCCGGTGCGGTTTCACCACGTGTCGACCGACGAGGTGTACGGCTCCCTGGGGCCGGACGACCCGCCCTTTCATGAGCGGTCGCCGTACGAGCCCAGCTCACCGTATGCGGCCAGCAAGGCCGGCTCGGATCACCTGGTGCGCGCGTATCACCGCACGTTCGGCCTGCCCGTGACCACGAGCAACTGCTCCAACAATTACGGCCCGTATCAGTTTCCCGAGAAGCTGATCCCGCTCATGCTGGTCAATGGCCTGCTGGGCCGACCTCAGCCGATCTACGGCGACGGTCTGAACGTGCGCGATTGGCTGTTCGTCGAGGATCACTGCCGGGCCGTTGAGCGCATCCTGCTCACGGGGCGAGTGGGCGAGACCTACAACGTCGGCGGGGGCGAGGAGTGGCGCAACGTGGACCTGGTGCGGACGCTCGACGGGCTGGTCGACGAGGCCTTCGCGGCCGATCCCTCGCTCGCGGCCCGATTCCCCGACGCCCCCGCCGCGCGGGGTCGACCGACGGAGACGCTGATGACGTACGTCAAGGATCGCCAAGGTCACGACCGCCGCTACGCCATCGATGCGGCCAAGATCGGTCGCGAGCTCGGCTTTGCGCCGGCCACCTCGTTCCGAGCGGGGCTGCATCGGACGCTGGGCTGGTACCTGGAGAATGAGGCGTGGTGGCGCGGCGTGATGGACGGGAGCTATCGCGCGTGGCTCGCCTGGCAGTACGACGCGCGGGAGGTCTCATGACTGCCACCGGTCGCACGCGCCGGCCCGCGGCGCCGGTTCGGTCCAAGGATCGATTCCTGGTCTTCGGCGCCCCGGCGCTGGCGGAGGAAGACATCCAGGAAGTGGTCGCCAGCCTGCGGAGCGGGTGGATCGGCACCGGGCCCAAGGTAGCCCGGTTCGAGCGTGCCTTCGCGGCGTACCAGGGCGTCGACCATGTGGTGGCACTCAACTCCTGCACCGCGGCCCTGCACCTCAGCCTGCTGGCCGCCGGGCTCCGCCCGGGCGACGAGGTCATCACCACGCCGCTCACGTTCTGCGCTACCGTCAACGCCATCATCCACGCTGGGGCGACCCCGGTGCTGGCAGACGTAGATCCGGTCACCTTCAACCTCGATCCCGCCGCCTTGGCGGCGCGCGTGACCGACCGCACCAAGGCCATCCTCCCGGTCCACTTCGCCGGCCGGCCGTGCGACATGGACGCGATCCTGCCGCTGGTCGAGCGTCATGGGCTCACCCTGATCGAGGATTGCGCCCATGCCATCGAGACCGAGTACCAGGGACGCAAGGCCGGCACCTTCGGGGAGTTCGGCTGCTTCAGCTTCTACGTGACCAAGA
>Ga0310810_10012177_pt1 | contig 10092 bp, 8 predicted proteins | sample NCmetagenome_FD_207641 | JGI IMG/M metagenome (GOLD analysis project Ga0310810, IMG submission 207641) | Soil microbial communities from experimental microcosm in Duke University, North Carolina, United States - NC | ecosystem: Engineered > Artificial ecosystem > Soil microcosm > Unclassified ...
CGCGCACGCGTCGACGTGCCGAGCGTGATCCTCACGACGGTCGGCCTCGGCGCGCTGACGCTTGGGTTCATCGAGTCGCTTCCCGTCGCCACCGCGATCGGCATCGTGCTGCTCGCTCTGTTCGTCGTCGTGGAGGCGCGCACGCGAGAGCCGATGCTGCCGCTGTCGATTTTTCGTTCGCGCACGTTCAGCGGCGCGAATCTGCTGACGTTGTTTTTATACACGGCGCTCAGCGCTGTCCTGTTCTTCCTTCCGCTGAACCTCGTCCAGGCGCAAGGCTACAACACGACCGAGGCCGGAGCAGCGCTGCTGCCATTCATCGCCCTGATGTTCGCGTTGTCGCGTTGGTCTGGCGATCTGGTTCGCCGCTTTGGCGCCAGGCTGCCGCTCGTCGTCGGTCCGCTCGTCGCCGGTGTTGGCTTCGCACTCTTCGCGCGACCAGGAATCGGCGGCTCGTACTGGACGACCTTCTTTCCCGCGGTGCTCGTCATGGGCCTGGGTATGGCGATCAGCGTCGCTCCACTCACGGCAACGGTGATGGGCTCCGTTCCTCAGCGGAACGTAGGAGTCGCGTCGGGTGTGAACAACGCGATCGCGCGCGTCGCCGGCCTGCTCGCCGTGGCGGTGCTCGGGCTCGTGCTGTCCGTCCAGTTCAACCATTCGCTCGACCGGAGGCTGGCATCGTCGCCGATTCCGCCTGTGCAGCGCGCCGAGATCGACGGGCAGCGGCCGCGGCTCGCTGGCGCACAACTCAACGACCCGCGGTCGCGTGAAATCGTCAACGATGCGTTCGTCGACGGATTTCGTGTCGTGGCCTGGATATCGGCTGCGCTCGCGTTGGCTGCTTCGCTCAGCGCGGCCCTGTTGGTAGGTGGTGGAGAGAGCGAACAGTCAGTGAGGCTCGATCGGGCCGACGGGAATCGCCATCACCGCGATGCCCGACGTGTCGACGCGCAGCCAACCGGGTGAGCGGACGACGCGAAGCAGCACCGCGCTGCACCCAGTGCACCGAAGGACGATTCCCATGCCGTGGCCATACTCGAGGAGCGCGCCGACCGGACTCACTGCGCCGCATGCGGTGCAAGTCGTGAGCGCCGAAGTGACGTCGGTCGCGAAGACCTGGCGTAGCGTTCCGGCGGCGGCATTTCCGTCCAGTCGCATCTCCTCGGTCTGCATCGCGCCTCCTGCTGAAAGGTGGTCGAGCTGCTGGATCAAGTTGAATTGCCGTCTTTGGCTCAACCGGTCGGGCCAAAGCGCTCGGTGCGGACGCGCGCCGGGTCCAGCCCGAGCTCGACGAGCTGCGTCGCCACCGATTCGACGAGCGGCGCCGGACCGCAAACGAATGCGCGCGGGTTTTCAGACGAGGGCCAGCTCACTTCCTCGAGCATCGCGCGGTCGATCCGTCGCCGATGTCCCGACCAGTCGACGCTGGCTTCACGCGTGAGCGTGAGCGTAACGTCCACGGTCGGATCGTCGGCGAGCTGCGCCAGCTCGGCTCCATAGATGACGTCGGCGCGAGTCCGCGCGGAGTACAGGAGCCGCATCGGCGCACGCGCTCGGCGCGCTTCATCCGCACGCGCGTGGTGCCGCAGCATCGCCATGAGCGGCACGATGCCCGACCCGCCCGCCACGAGAAGCACTGGCCCGGACTGCATCACGTCCCACACGAAATAGCCGCCGATCGGGCCGCGCACCTCCAGCCCGTCACCCGGACGTAGGACATCGATCAGATATGGCGACACTTCACCGTCGTCGAGACGCTCGACGGTCAGCGCGATCCGTGCGTCCTCCGGCGGCGACGCGATCGAATACGATCGCTGCGCCTGGTAGCCGTCCTCGGCCACGAGACGCACGTCGACGTGCTGACCGGCGCTGTGCCCGAGCCACTGCGGCACGTCGAGGACGAGCGTTCGCGCGCGCGGCGTTTCTTCGCGGACGTCCACGACTTTCGCGACGCGCCACTCGAGTCGCGGCGACGCGGCAGCTGGCTGGTCGACCGTGTTTTGCGCCATTTACGGATCGCCCTGGTAGCGCTGCTCGCGCCACGGATCGCCGCGATCGTGGTATCCGAGCTGCTCCCAGAATCCCTGCTCGTCGCGCGGCACGAGCCGCAATCCGCGAACCCACTTCGCGCTCTTCCAGAAATACAAATGCGGCACGAGCAGTCGCGCCGGTCCGCCGTGCTCGGGCGGGAGCGCCTTGCCGTCGTAGCCGAACGCGACCCACGCCTTGCCACCGGTGACGTCGTCGAGAGGCAGATTCGTCGTGTAGCCTCCGTCGCAAAACGCCACGATGAACGGATTCTTGTCGACTCCTGCCTCGTGCGCTGAATGCAGGAGCGTATCGATCGAAACGCCTTCCCACTTCGTGTCGAACTTGGACCACTTGGTCACGCAGTGGATGTCGACCGTCGGTGTCTCGTGCGGCAGTGCTTGCAGCTCGTACCACGACCAGCGCTTCGAGTGGCCGCGGCTGTCACTGATCGTGAAGTCCCACGTCGTGAGCGACGTGCGCGGGGTCGGGCCGGCCGACAACACGGGGAAGTCGCGCGTCTCGTACTGCCCGGGTGGAAGCCGGCCCGGCGGGGCCGCAGGGCGGCGACTGTGAAAGCCGCGGGCGATGAACGGAATGTCGGCCATGATTGCGATCGGTGAGGTGCCGGACTGCGAATACTGCCAAGTCTATCCGCCTGCGCAATGGCGGCCGTACCCAGGTGCATTGAGCTCGGCACGGCTGAACTATCGGCGTCCGCGTTCGCCGCGACGATCCGCCATACGGACCCGTCGCGCCACTCGATGCGCGTGACCGGATGGATCTCCCACGGCGTGTGCCGGCGGCTGATTACGTGCATCTGATCGTAGAGCGTCCACCCGCTAATGCGAACGCGCGCACGCACGCCAGCCAGCGAATCGAGCCTCCGCCTGGTCCATTCGGGATGCAGCGCGCGAAAGCGCGGCGTGACTTCTACGATGGTCGACTGCATGATGCCGGCGTCACTCGTGGTGCCGAGATGCAGATGCCAATCGCGGCGCGTGCTGTCGCGCGCGTAGCAGTTCGACGGCTCCGGCATCTCGACGGTCACTTTGACGAGGTATGCCTCGACCATGACCGCGGCGCCTTCGTATTCGGCCAAGCTCTTCTTTTCCGCGAGAGTCCAGAGCCCCCGGAATCGATACGCGGTCGATCGGGGCGCCGGAAGCACACCCAATGCCTCCAATGACAGCGGAGTATAGTCGGCAGCGGTATCGATGCGATTCTTGCGCAGATTGAGCGCACGATCGGGCCGCGAGCCCCACGGCCGGCAGCCCAGAAAGCTCGACGTTTCCGGCGCGGGTTTTGGGAGAGCGCGGACGAGCGCGAACTCCTGCTCGAGCACCGTCCGTTCAAAGTCGGATCGAGCGCGCGGGCCAGACACGCACGCCACTCCGAGCGCCAACATGAGAAACACCAGGCGGCAGGCTCGCGACGAATTCAGATCAGGAGTTTTATCCACCGCTCGATACGCCGCAGCCACTCCGAGTGAGGCGGGAGCAGCGCCGCCAGATCGGCCGGATCGTCCAGCCATTGGCTCTCGCCCGCAAGCGCGATGAAATCCAGATACGGAATGACGCTCGGCCAATGCGAGACGACGAAGCACACCTCACCGTCCACCACCATGCTCCGCGTGTTCTGGTTCTGTGATCCGAACAGCGTGTAGAACACCACGCGCTCCCGGGTGCGGGCGTCCAGGCTGTTGAACCAATCCTGCACCACCGCGCCTCCGACGTCGACCCAGGCGTCGGGATATCCGTCGAACGTATTGACCGCGGCAGAGCGCGTCTGGACCTGTGCGATCCGCTGCTGAACGTACTCCCACGTGATTGCCGGCCACTCGGGTCGCGTCATGAACTGCCACGCCTCGCGCGACGCGAAGAAGTTGGCCTTGAGGTGCAGCTTGGGCCAATCGTCGTGCTCGAACTCCGCGTCCGGTCGTCGCTGCATGTCGAGCTTTGCGATCGTGCGTGCCATCTCGTCCAGCTCGGCATACGCCGACGGCGCGAATCCGAACAACTGCCGCAACCAGGGATGCGCAGCGAACGACTCGTTCACCGCTTGCACCTTTGCCGGAATGTTCGTCACCTCGATGTGAGACGCGAAGAGTCCCACTTTGAGCAGTCCACCCGACGCCTCGATTTCCGGAGCGAGCACGCGCGCCGCGGTGAGCAGCCGCCACAGCAACTCCTGGCTTCGCCCCAGCGTGCCGAGCGCCTTCGCCGGCGCATTCGTTTGCGCGGGTGCGATGACGAGGACTCGAACACCCCGCAGCGCACATCCAACGACAGCCGAGCCCCAGAACGCGCCGCTCCAGAGCGAATCCGGAATCTTGATCACCGAACCCGGCGGCATCAGGGTGTAGAGCACCGCTTTCGCCACGTCGATTTCCTTGTCGGCAAACCCCGTGTTGTTCATGAGCTCCATCGCGCGCACGGGCCGTTGTCCTTGCTCCATCGCGGCACGCACCCTGGCGTCGTAATCGCGCGCCTTGGGGCGCGCGCGGAGCGCGTACGGGATCTGGTCCGGGTGGAATCCCTGCGCGAGTAGCGCCGCACGCGCCGCGTCCTTCACGCCGAGTGCCGCGGGCCCCCGCACGAGGAGCGCGCGATCCTCCCACGACAGGTTGCTGTAGCTCTCACCGACGCCGGCGCCGGTGTATATCACCTCGCCCCGGTACGGATCCTCCTCCGCCACGTCGTAGAACACGATTTTGCGATGATCCCGTAGCATGATGTCGGGCATCGCCATTCCGGGAACGACTCGCCCGCTGAAAAAGGACATGTCAGCCCGGTTCGTGATGTTGACTTGTACCTTGATCAGATTGCGGAGCCACTTGTCGCCGTACTGACGCCGCTGCGCCTGGAGCAGCGGCGAAGCCGCGATGGCATCGCGAAGCCGCTTCTGCGCCGTCGCGATCGAATCCTCCCACGCCTCGAATCCGTCGGGCAGTCGCAAATGGTGGCGCGTCGGATCCTCGAGAAGACTCATCCAGATGCGCCCCTTCGTTCGCTCGTACGACCATTCGTCGAGCAGAATCATGTACACGGGAAAACGCCCCGTGCTGTCATACGCCTGGACGCGCTCGATCATGGCCGCCAGGTACGAGCGCAGGACTTGCCGGTACGACAACTCGTCCGGATTCCCGCTGTCATCGATGCCGCGAAAATCGTGCGTCCAGAGCACGTGGTACGCACGCGCCTGGCGAATCGTGCGGCTCAGGTGATACTGGAACTGTTCGTTGATGACGTACGAGACGAAGTTCCCCTCGCTGAACTCGTTGCCGCCACCCACCGCCCGCTCGACGAGCGAGTCCAGCTCGGCCTGGGTATCGTGATCCTCGGGCAGCAGCGCGTACTGCAGCGGCAGCCACACGAACCGCGAATCCCCCCACTGCGCCCGCGCCGCGCCTCGATTCGCCTCGATCACATCGAGCAACTGCGTGAACACCCAGAGCATCGCGGCGCGGCGGTTCGCCGGCACGGCGGCACTCATGTACACCCACTGAAGAAAGACACCACGTGCGTCCGCGGCGAATCCCAGTACGGTGTCGTCCTTCTTGACTTGTCCGAGCAGCCGATCGTACGGGAGGAGCACGTGGTCAAGGAGAATCGCCCGCGCCCGTGCCGCGGCGATGCGCGCGACCGAATCGGAGACACTGCCCCGCGACTCGTCGCCGCCCACGGCAAGGGCGAATGCGTGCTCGATTGCGGCGTGATACCGCCGCACATCAATCTCGAACGCGCCCCTCGTTGGCTCCGCGCCGGAGTCACTTCCGTCGGTCAGCGCCTTCGTCCTGAACAACGTCTTCAGGTCGCGCAGCTCGGCCAGCGCTCCTGCCTCGGCGTTCGCTCGCCGCCAGGCGTTCTGGTCGAGGAATGGGATGCTCATGCGCCGAATGTGATCGGCGGCCTCCCGGATCGGCTCGATCGATCGCTGGAGAACGGTGTCGGGGTTCGGCTCCGCCGGCAGGCCTCTCGAACGCGAGAGCGGTACGTAGTCGCGGCCGGGTCGCGTGCGACCGACGGGCATGTGGCGGAAGATCGGCTGCTCCACGCCGATGACGAATGTGTGATCGTGCGCGGGCACGTAGTCGAGCCGCAGCCAGCCGCCGTAGCTGAACAGTCCTCCACGGCGGATCGGATTGGTCACGGCCAACGAGAACGCCACGCTGCCGTCCGACCGTTGGTAGTCGACGCCCGCTCCAACGCGCAATCCGGGACTGATGAGGCGCGCGCGAAGGCCCTCGTCCAATCCACTCCGCCCGGACCGGACATAGAGCTCCGACTGGAGCGCGGCAACGCTGATGAGAGGATTCCAAAGGTCGCGCTGCAACGCCAGACGCCCTTCGATGAACCCCGCTGCCGAGCCTCGCGGAGCCGGGCCGCTGAGCACTGTCCCCATGCCGCCGCCCGTCGTCCACTTCCACGAGCTCGGCTGACCGAGGGATATCGTCTTGCCGCCGTCCCACGGCGGAAGGCTGCGCGCTTGCCCGATCAATAAGCGGCTCGAGGAGAGAGCTGCCACGACGAGGGCTTCGCGAATGCGAATGAGCATTCATCACCAGTGGCTGCGCCGCGTGGTGTGAACGTAGTGCGTCGGCGAGTGCGACTCAAGAAAAGATAATGAATCGGACACGATGGATGCGCCGCGCGCGCTACGTAAATGCTGAAGAGTGCTACGTCATTCCGTCTAATCGTATGCGTCCCGTTACGGAGGCGCGAAATCGACGAGACGTCGCATCTTGAGTGCGCAGAAACCGAGCTTCCACCACGGCGAGGTAAACATGCGTAACGACGATGGCGTGAGAATGTGGCTTCGGTTTGGTCTCGCCGCGGTGGCGGCCATCGTAATCGCCGTGCGGCCTATTGCCGCTGACGTGATTGATTCCGAGAGCCGCGACAGCACAGTCAAGACTCTTCAGATATCTCGCAACAATCAGGTCGTCCTCACCGCGGCGCCGTCGCGCTTGCCGAGCGACTCCGCTGTCGGCAATTACCTTACGTCCCCCTCGCTCGACGCACGCGGCATACTCGGAAGCGATGTCGTGGCGTACGCGTTTCGCATCGCAGTGGTCGATTCCTTCGGCGCCAGATTCTCGCGGAGCGCGAGCGTGGAGAGTGTGGACGCCGCGGTGTTTGCCGGTGAACGGCTGCTGGTCCAGCTCGCGGGAACGACCGCGGTATCATTGCCCAGGCCATTCGGGTTCTTCCTCACGGCCGGAGATACGCTGCGCATCGTCGCCCGCATCACGCCAGCGGCGCTCGCCGACTCCGAGAGCATTCGTCTACGCTTGATCATAGACTGCGAGCCGACCGAGAGGCCGGTGAGCCGCCTTGCGGTGATGATTGTCGACGTGTCACGGCCAGCCTCGGAACTGGCTAACGCCGCGAGGAGCGATCGTGCGATCGCGACGTGGACATGGACATCCGAGATCGCCGGGCGCGCAATGGCGATCTCCGGTGCTGCCGTCGAGAAAGCGAGGGAACTCTCGTTGACCGACGTCACGACGGGCGAGGTGCTGTGGCGCGATCTCCGGCAGCCGGACGGTCCGGGGTTCTCCGAGACGCGCTGCGCACGCATCGGCGCCGCCGTACTCCGGCGCGATCATGTGTACCAGGTCGCGATCAGGTACGCGGACGCCTCGCAGGTTGGCGATGAGCCGCCGCATCGCACACGCGCCTCGATGCGGATCATGGTGCTTCCCACTCAGGTTGTCAGCACACGATGACTCCAATGCACATAGGAGACCTACAATGTCAAAGCCCCTGTCGCTGTTCGTCGCGTTTGCCGCGGGGTTGGCTTGTCTCGCCGGTGCCGGTGCTCAGACATCAGTCTGGCGCGGTGCGAGCAACACTGGCCGTGACCTTCCGGGGACGTACGTTCTGATGACGATCGACGGTCATCCAATCCCGTACGCGCCGACGCATCCGGGGAGACCAGCCGATGCTCCTCCCGCACCGGAGGTCCTCGCCGCGACGCTGCTCGTTCGCCCCGACGGCTCGTTCATGATGGCAATGGGATACCGTCGGCTCGTGAACGGTGTCGAGCGATTTCAGGCGACCCCATTCAGCGGAACGACGATGCCGGATGGCGCCGGCTTCATCGCCCGCTGGGACGGCGCAGGCGCGAACAAGCTCGCTTTCGCCGGTGACACGCTCATCATGGACAACGAGGGCGTTCGATTCGCGTACCGAAAGGTCCGCTAGCTCGAGTCTCTTGGTTATCCAAGCCGGAGAATGGCGCGCAGTCTTTCCGCATACGCGCCACTCTCCGCGTCTCGTGTCACGATCTCGATGGCGCTCGGGCTCTCGATGCCAATCCCGAGCTCGACGGCCTGTGCAATCTGTTCCTGCTCGAAGATGCGTCGACCCATCACGGCCTGGTTGGCGCCGATGTCCTTGAGCACGGCAAGCCCTACAGCATCCACGGCGACGCGATCGCTGCCGGCAATCATCACGTTCGCCCGCTTCAGCGTGCCTTGCGATGGTCCGCCGTCCGTAAACGCCGTGACGCCGTCGAGAACGATGAGTTGCGGTTTGTAGCCGGTGTTTAGCTCGGAGATCATGCGCCGCATGTTCGGCGAGCGGTGCATGGTCCCTCGAATCCGCTTTGGCGTGAGTCCCACCGACAGTTTGAGCGACATCGTGAACACGCCGCCGAATCCGTGCGTCTTGAGACAACAGGTCGATACGGTGTACTCCGAATCGACGACGAGTCGCGGCAGGTCAAACCCGTCCGGCCAATGCGAGCCGGCAGGCTTGAAGTGCACCCAGTCTCCGTCTCCGATCTGCTCGAAGTCGACGACGTCGAACCGCATGTCGCGCGCGAGGTCGAAGACGCCTTTCTCCTCCATCACGCCGCGTGTCCGCGGCGGCCCACTCGACTCGCCCACCGTGACGCTACGCGCGCCGCGCTCGTGCATCTCGCTGACGAGCTGCGCGAGCGTGTCCGAATGAGTCGACGCCGGTGTCTCGTCCGCTGAATTGAAGTTGGGTTTGACGAGCACCCGCTTTCCGGCGATGCCTCGCGGGTCGAAGAGCGCGAGGACGTCCGCCACGCCTCGCCTCCGGTCGGTCGCGCGGACGAGCGCCACGCGACTCCGGGCCGGTGCGAACATCCCGTTCAGTCCATCGAATCGGGCGAGCGGGAGTGCGGCAAACCCCGCCGCGGTGCCGCGAACGAAATCGCGGCGATTGATCGAGCGCCTCGAGTGCGGCATGGGCCGGCCTCGGTAGCCGATGAGTCGACTCCGATCGTAGCCCCGGCCCACGCCATTCAGACATCGGACAAAGACCTGTTTCCTGTCAGGCGATCCCTGTTTCTGCCGCACTTCCAAGACGCACTCGAGTTGGCCTCACTCCCCCCCGACTCGGTCGACGTCGCATCACTCTGCCTACTGCACAGTGAGATCGGCCGTCATCCCCATCCGTTTGTGCATGCCCGAGCCGAGCGGGCAATAGATCTCGTACTTTCCCGGCTTGAGGTCCACGGAGAGAGTGACCGTCGAGTCGTGCGCAACCGCACGGGTGCGCTGCTCAACACCATTGCCTTCGATCTCGAACGAGTGCGTCGCCGCGCCGCTGTTGTGGACTTCGATCGTGACCGGTCCCGACGATACACGCGCATTGTTCAGTGAGATCTTCCACTCGCTCAACTCCGCCTTCAACGCGTGCGCGGGCACGGGTTCGGTGTTCGTCGACGGAACGGCGCGATGCGACACGAGCGCCTGTTGCGATTCAGGAATCAGTGCCACGCCAAAGTAGCCCGGCCTCGGCGAACGACACGCGGCGCCGCCGATCACCGACGCGGCGGCAACGCCCGCGAGTGAAAGGCCGCGCACGTTGCGCCGCGCGACGAGAGCGATGCTGCTTGCCACGGAGAGAAACGACATGGTAGTCCTCGCTATTGATGAGTCCAGGAGATGACCACCACCGTTCTCCGTCTATTCCCCAAGGCGCAGCGCCGGCTGCCGGTGAACACGGCGACTGGCGTTGATGCGCCTGAAGTTCCATCGGTTCGCGATCGATATCGTGCTGTGCACGAGCCCCGAACGACGCG
>Ga0310810_10012178_pt1 | contig 10092 bp, 8 predicted proteins | sample NCmetagenome_FD_207641 | JGI IMG/M metagenome (GOLD analysis project Ga0310810, IMG submission 207641) | Soil microbial communities from experimental microcosm in Duke University, North Carolina, United States - NC | ecosystem: Engineered > Artificial ecosystem > Soil microcosm > Unclassified ...
TTCGCGTCACTGAGCTTCGAGGGGTCCTTGCTGTCGTCGAGGATGTCCAGGTTCTCCTCGCGGAAGAGCGCGTCGCCTCCCTCAAGATAGCCTTCCGGATCGGTGCCTGCCTCGCCGAGGTCGGCGAGCGCGACCGCGCGCGTGATCACCGACGATTCGCGGACGAGACGCGGCTGGACCACCGTCCCCTTCGCCGGATCGAAACCCGGGATGGTGGCGTCGATGGCGCGGCGGACGACCTCCTTGTCCTCGTCCGTGAACACCTCCTGCAGACCCGCATCGCGGCGCTGCTGGTTGTAGCGGTCGAAAAAGGCGACGGCTTCGCCCGCGCTCGCGGCCTCGTTGCCCGCGTAGCCGCCCGGCAGCGTCGCCGACGCGTCGGCAGGGGTCGCCAGCCGCTTGCGCAATACTTTGGTGAACTCACCTTCCTGGATCGCGTTGGGTTCCCAGACCTGCACGGAATCATGGAAGATCGCGGCGAGCTGGCCGATCTCGACCGTACGCTCGTCGACGAGCTCCGGCGCGCCGCGCTCGATGGCCTCGAGGATCTTGCGCGTGCGCACGGACACGCCGACGCTGTGGTCGGCGCCATGGAACGGCAGCCTGTCCTTTTCCTCCTTGGTGTCCTCGAACCGTTCACGCAGCAGGTCGATCGCCGCCTGCGTGCCGGCGACGACGCCTTCCTGAAGGTCGGCGATGCGCTCACTGCGTTCGAGCTCGGCGGCGATCTCGGCCATCCGTTCCTTGGCGCGTTCGGACTGCGTGAACAGCGTGTCCAATTCGGCCATCGCCTCGGGATCGTCCGCGTACTCCTCGCGGGCGGCGGCTATGGCCCCGCCGGCCCGCTCGGCCGACCGCTGCGCCTCCGAAAGCGCCTCGGCGGTCTTGGCGCGCTCCGCCTCCGCGGTGCCCGTTTCGGGGACCTCGGCGGCGACCTCCTTCTTTTCTCCGTTCTCGGGACCGAGCTCGGTGCCCGGCGGCCTTTCGCGTTCCGGCATGTGCGTGGAAGCAAGACTAACCAAGATGTTCCTTGCGCGTATGTTCGAGCAGCCAGGCGTCGTGGCGCTTGGCAGCGTCCTTCACGGCGGCGTCGGCGCGCCCCTTGAGGCCCGCGAAGGCCTGCGCGAGCGCGGCGATCTCGTCGCGCATCCTCGAGAACCGCGCTTTCCGGACGTCCTGCTGGGTGACCTGCATATGGGGTCATTGTAGCATTTTTTCGCGGCCGCGTCGACGGGGTGGTATACTTTCTCCATGCGCAAAATACTTCAAACGTTGGCGCTGACCGCGGTCCTCGCCGCGCCGTTCGCCGCGGACGCCGCAGCGCCGCCGGATTCGCTGGTCAAAGCTGGCGGCACCGCCATCTATTATTTCGCGAACGACGGCAAGCGCTACGTCTTCCCCAACGAGAAGACGTACAAGAGCTGGTTCGTCGATTTCTCGGGGGTCGTCACGGTCACGGACGCCGAGCTCGCGGCCATGCCGCTCGGCGGCAACGTCACCTACCGCCCCGGCGTCAGGATGGTGAAGATCCAGACGGACCCGAAGGTGTACGCGGTCGCGCGCGGCGGCGTGCTGCGCTGGGTGCAGAGCGAGGCGCTCGCCGAGGACCTTTACGGGCAATACTGGGCGTCCGCGGTCGACGACGTGTCCGACGCCTTCTTCGTGAACTACTCGATCGGCGCGCCCGTCGCCTCGCCGGGCGACTTCTCGCCGCTCGTCGAGGCCGAGGCGACCGACACCATCGACGCGGACAGGGGCATCGCGCCTTCGGCCGCGCCGCGCCGCGCGGACTCCGAGGTCGCGAACGTCGTGCAGGCATGGCGCGCGTTCGCGCTCGCGGACATCAACCGGCTGCGCGCGGAGAACGGCGGCGCGCCGGCCGCGACGGAGAACGCGCTCCTCGACCGCATCGCGACCATCCACAGCAAGGACATGGCGCTCAACATCAAGGCGCTCTCGCACGACGGCTCGCTCGGCGAGACGGCGCACGAGCGGATCCGCGAGGGCAAGGTCCCCGACGTCATGAACCACGTCTTCATGTACGTCCCGCATCCCGACAACATCGTCTGGAGCGCCGAGAACGTCGGCTTCACGACGCGGCACGGCGACCAGACGGTCGAGGAGTCCATCGCCAAGATCCACGGCTATTTCATGGACGAACCGGCGGACCAGGCGAACCACCGCACCACGATGCTCGGCACGATGCAGGCCTATTCCGAGGTCGGCATCGGCCCGTACGTCGACGCCGACGGTACGCTCTGGATCACGGAGGATTACATTACGAAGCAGTGAGCGGAGGATGGAGTTTACGAAAAAGGGAAGAGCGAAAAGCTTAGAGGATGTGCCTTCCTCTAAGCTTTTTTCTTTTTTCTCTTCTCTTTTTCGATTTTTGTGAGTTTCAAATTCCTCTAGGCTCCTTTGTCCGAACTCCGTCCTTTCGGCTCAGACCGCCGCGGCATTCTTCAACGGTATCTCGATCCAGAACGTGCTCCCCTGCCCTTCTTTGCTTTCGAAGCCGATCTTCCCATGATGTTGCTCGATGAAGCTCTTGGCGATGAAAAGCCCAAGTCCGAACGCGTCCTGCTGCATCACCGAAGCGTTCGATGCGCGGAAGAAACGGGTGAAGATGTGGTGCTGTTCCGCCTTGGGGATGCCGATGCCCGTATCCGCGACCTCAAGCCGGGCGATGGCGTCCTTCGCACTGAGCGTGACGACGATCTTTCCGTCATCCTTGGTGTAGCCGACGGCATTTTCCAGCAGGACCTCGACCGCCCTCCGTATCTTCTCGCCGTCGCCCTCGATGACCGGGAGGTCGTTCGCGGGAGGGACGTACGTGCAGGAAATGTTCTTCAGCTCGAACTTATTGCGCATTTCGCTCACGACACCGGCACAGAGGCTGCCGAGCGAGACCTCTCCCGTCTCATACCGCACACGCCCCTCCTCTACGTCCATTGCCGTCAGGAGATTATGGATGCGGTGCGTGATCTCGATGCTGGCATGATGCGTGACCTGCAGGAACTTGCGCTGGGTCTCTTCCAGTTTTCCGAAATCACCGTTCAGCAGGGTTTCCAGGTTCCAATTCACTGCCGTGAGCGGCGTCCGCAATTGGTGCGAGATGATCGAGATGAACTTGTTCCGAGTTTCGTTCAGCTCCTTTATGTGCCGTTCGCTGTTCTTCCGCGCGGTGATGTCCCGGCCGACGAGCGAGGCTCCGCTGATCACGCCGCCGTCGGCATGCACGGGCGAGATCGAGAATTCCACGTCGGCGCGGGTGCCGTCCTTCCGCAGCCAGATCGAATCGTAGTCGGCGATGACCTCGCCGCGCCGCACCTTTTCGAGCAGCCGCGGCAACTCGTCCTTGAGTTCGGGCGGGAAGAGGTTGACCATCGGTTTTCCGATGACCTCTTGGGGCATGTAGCCGAACATCCGGAACGCGCCTCCGTTCCAGCTGGTAATGACGCCCTCGAGCGTCTTGCCGATGATCGCGTCGTGCGAGTCCTCCACGATCAGCTTGATCTGGCGCAGCACCTCTTCCGCTTTCTTGCGCGCGGTGATGTCCCGTTCGACGATCGAAGCGCCGATCACCGCGCCGTCCTCCGCCTTGATCGGAGAGACCGACATGGCCACGTCGATCCTGGCGCCGTTCTTATGCACCCTCACGGAATCGTAGTCGGCGATGAATTCCCCCACTTTGACCTTGTCCAGCAGCGCCGGCACCTGTTCCTTGAGCTCGGGCGGCAGCAGGAACGAGCTCGACCGCCCGATCACCTCCTGGGCGGTATACCCGAGCATCCTCGTCGCGCCGCGGTTCCAGCTGGTGATGGTGCCGTCGAGCGATTCGCCGATGATCGCGTCGTACGAGTTCTCCACGATCAATTCGATCTGGCGCAGCACTTCGTCCGCCTTCTTCTGCTCTTCGCCGGTTTGCGGCCGTTCTTCTTTTTCTGGCATAGGACCGTCGGTCATTCCGTTCGTTTATCGGTGAAGACCACCAGGCGCTCGGAATAGCGCCTGGCGCGCTTATCCCACGGTCCGGTGCAGGTAATGAGATTGAGGTGCGCCTTCCCGTCATCCGACCTGAAGACCTCGGTCGCGTCGGCCTCGGGGTCGTACTTCCGCACTTCACGGACGGCGAAGGAAACGACGGCGCCACGGTCGTCCAAGACCCTGATCGCATCGCCCGCTTTGACTTTTCGCAGCGCCGCGAACACTCCGGTCGCGCCATGTTTCCAGTCGACATGCCCGGCGATGGCCGCGCTTCCGGGGTCTCCGGGGCGCGGGCCGAGGGAATACCAGCCGGCTTCGAGGGGGTCCTTGGGCACGTCCATCGAACCGTCCGCCGCCATGGCCACGCTCTCTATCGCGGCGTCGACCGCGATGCTGGGGATCTCGAGGCGCAACGGCAGGCCGGCGCCTTGCGGCGCGACGACGTCCGGCGGGGCCGGCGGGTCCTGGACGGGCACGGACACCGCAACGGGGAAGGGCGGGGCCTGCGCGGGCGCGGCGCCCGAGAGGATGCCGTGCCAGATGAGCACATCGAACGCCGCCAAGAGGACCGCTGCCGCCCCCAGCGTTCTGATCGTCCTTCGATACTGCGTCTTTTTTCGGCGCATACTTCACAAGAAGGGCCAGACGAACCTCGTCCGGCCCTCCCTCGTTCGTTCTTCTCAATGATCCGTTAGGCGATCCGCTTCTTCCTGATCACGTAGATCGCGCCGGCGGCAATGATCCCCGCGACAACGGGCCAGGCGAAACCACGCGCATCAGGGCCGAAACCGGCGTTCGGCAGGGCCGGCACCGGGGCCGGCGGGACGGCAGCGGCCACGACGACCGTTGCGGTCGCGAAGTCCCTCACCGTGAAACCGTTCGCCGTGCCGGTCGCGGTCGCGGTGTTGGTCGTGGTACTTGTCAGGTTCGTGGTGCAAGTATACGTCCACGTTTCCCCCGTCTCCAGCATCCCGTTGCTGTTCGCGTCGCCGGAAATGCGCGTCATGGGAGCGCATTTGTCATCCGTGAGGGTGACATTGCCCAAGGCGACCGTCCCCGGATTGGTGATCCTTTCGGTGTAGGTGACCGTTCCCCCGCCGGCGAGCAGCGTGAGCGGGCTCGGGACCTTGGTCACATGGATGAGCGGCGGGACGAGCGGCACGCCGACGACGACCGTGGCGCTGGCGATGTCCGTGGCGGACAGGCCGTTGGCCCAACCGGTGGCGACGACGGTGTTCGTATGCGTCGCCGTGAGCGTCGTGGTGCAGGTATGCACCCACGTCTCGTTCACGTCGAGCCTGTTATCGCCGTTCGTATCGCCCGACACCCTGACGATGGGGCTGCAAGTATCGCCGACCAGCGTGACGTCGGTCATCGGGACCGTGCCGATGTTGCGGACCGTATAGGTATAGGTCACCTGACCAGGACCGACGGGCAGGGACAGGGGGCTCGGAACCTTCACTACGTCGATGAGCGGCGGGACCGGCGGAACGACCACCGGGGCGCCGATGTCGTTGTTCGTGACGATGCAGAACTTGTTGTCGCCCGGATTGAGGTTCAGGCGGCCGTTGATGTCGCAGTCGCCGGAGAACGTCCGCGTGTAATTGGGATCGGACGTCTCGGTCACGGTATAGACGCCGGCGGGGGCCGGGAAGCTGTTGGTCTGGCCGGAGGAGACCGGTGTGCCGTTCACGAACAGCGGGAAGTCGGAAATGGTCCTGGTGCGGCCATTATCATTGATGACCCTTTTGACGACGGTGATCGTCCCGTTGTTCCCGCCCGACGGGGGCGGGGCAGCGCAGGTCGGCGTGGTGATGGTGTTCGCGTCGGTCGTGACCGTCGAGCCGAACGCCAGCGCTCTTCCTAACAGGCTCTGAAAATGTCCCAGGGTGATGCTCAGACCGGCGGCGTCGCCGCGGAAGATCGTTCCCACGAACCCGTTCGGGTTCGGCAATGCTCCGGTGTACGCCCCGAGGGTCGTGTCGCCGACAGGAGCCCAGAACACGTCGCAAGCCGACGCGCCGCCGGCCAGCGTGACGAACGAATCGGCTCCGGTGGTAAGCGAGCCGCCCGGCTTGAAGATATGCGTGCCATTGCCGTCGAGCGTGATCGACGTGCCTAAGGTTATGGTCATGGCCCCGCCGTTCGTATAACAGCCGGGAGGATAATGTCCGGGCAGGATCGGCCCGGCACCGTCGAGGTCGAAAGAGTTCAGGGCGACCGCGCCCGCGCCGAGGTTCGTGCAGGACGGCAACGATGCCTGCAGGTTCACATCGGCCTTGGCGTTCCCTTGCGCCAACGCCACCGCGGCATCACAGGGCGTCACGGTCGTGCCGGTCTGCGACGTAGGTCCGACGGTGGAAAGCGTCGTATAGCAAAGCGCCGGCTGCCCGACGGTACCGTTGATGATGGTGTACGGCGCGGTGTTGGAATTAGTGTACGTATCGGAAACGACGCCGTACGTCGCCGCCGCGCCGAGCGACGGCGTGGTGGCCGCGGAAACGGAGATCGGCCCCATCAGTCCGAACGCCAAAGCGAGGACCGCGACCCCTCCTGAAACCTTGTTACGAATTTCCATACATAAAGATGATGGCCGTGGGGCCCTTAGATCCTGGTATAATACAAAGACGATATATGCAGATAGTAGCATATTTTCAATTGACAAAAGTGTATAACTTTCTCAGGAACGACGAGTCAGGCTTAAAATGACGGCGCAGAAGCGCCGTCATTTTGATTTTTTTTCCAATTTTCAGGCTATTTCGGCGATTCGCCGACGGCTTCGTCGGCGGCATCGGCGTCGGCATCGGCCTTCGTCCGATGCACCCGCCCGTCGATGTGGTTGGGAGGGGCGTAGACCGTGTAGATCTTGAGGTCTTCGGTGCCGGTGTTCCGGAAGTTGTGCTTCGTTCCGGGGACCACGACGACCACGTCGCCGGGTCCGACCGGGAACTTCTCGTCGTTCAGCAAGCCCTCGCCCGTCCCTGAGAGGAAGAACAGCGTCTGTTCGGTATACTTATGCGTCTCCTCCCCTACTTCGCCTCCGGGCGGGATGCTCATCACCACGAGCTGGCTCTTCGCGCCGGTGAACACGACGCGGCGGAAATTCGTGTTCTCCCGCGTTTGCTTGATGATATCGCCGTGGTAGCTCATAGGCAGTACTGGTTCAGCGGTCGCGCTTTCATTGCTTAGATGGGCGGACGGTGCGGACGGCGGAGTCGCGCACCCCGCGCCGATGAGCATGACGCCTGCGAGAAGGACGAGCGTGCTCGAAATGCTTGAAGATCGTTTCATGTGGTCCATGAACGCAGCGTACACGAATGTTCGCCGGCTGTCGCCGTCGACATCGGGACCGGCGTGGGGACCAACCTTCCCACCAAGCTGAGTGCGCAAAACAAAAGCCGCCATGCGGCGGCTGAAGGGTGGTGGGGTCGCGACGGGATGCCGTCAGGAGAACGCCTTGAGCGTCCAGATGAAGACGAAGCAGGTCGAGACGACCAGCACCAGGATGGTGAGGTGCGCGAGCACCGACTCGTAGAATCGTTCCATAGTGCTTGGGGTTATTGGAAAGAACGCGGGAGCATAGCAAAAAAAGACGGCCTTGTCAATGCTGACCAGGCCGTCTTTTCGTTCCTGCGCGCTCGTTATCCGGCGATAGGCGCCCCCACGGTGTAATCCGTGAAGAAGGCGTCGGAGACATCGTCGATCATCTGGTTCCAGAACGGACCGTAGAGGGCCGCCGCGGCGGATTCCGTCGGGACCCAATGGAGCGTGCCGTCCTTGTCGACCGCGTAGACCTTGGGGTCGGTCTGGACCTTGATCATCTTCACGCCCGGCCGGTAGGTGACGTTGTCGCCCAGCGGGATGCTCGCGAGCGTCGCGGCGTCGACGATCGTGATGTTCGCGAAGTTCGCGTACCACGACTTGAACGTCCCCGGGTTCGGGAAGACGTACCGCCTGCCGTTCAGGCCGCAGTAGTAGACGGCGCTGTCGACCTGCGTGGCCGGGTCGTTGTCGCTCGGCAATTTGATGAGCGAGTGTGCGACGCAGTTCGGGTTCTGCACGGCGGGCAGGTCCTTGTCGCCGCTGATCGTCGGGCTCGACGCGGTCGCGACGGCCGGCACGTACGTCGTGATCGGCGCGAACGGCTGGGTCGGCGGCGGAGGCGGGGGCGGTGGCGTCGGGCTCGGCGAGGGAGACGGCGCCGTACCGACGATCGAGAAATCGGCGTTGCTCACGTCCATGGCGCGCACGACGCCGCCGCTGGCGACCAGCGTCACGCGGACCCTCGCGTTCGGAACGTTCGTCGAGGGCAGGGTCCACTGATGGGCGCCGTCGTCGACGAGGCCTGACGCGATGGTCGAGTCGTAATGGAGCCCGCCGTCCGCCGAATAATCGAGGGTGACCGTGTGGTTCTCCGTCCCGCTGGTCGACCAGAAGATCCAGTACTGGGAACCGGCCGCGAGCGTCTCGCCGCCGTTCGGCTGCGTGAGCGTCACGCCGAGCGGCGTCGTGCCTCCTCCTCCGCCGGAAGAAGCGGCGCACGGCGTGGTGTTGGGCGTGAACGTCACCGTGAGCGGCCCGTTGATGACGGCATCGTTGTTGCCGCCGACGTAATTGCAATCAGGAAGGCCGCCGTCGTTCGGCAGGCGCCCCGGCGTCGGGCCGGGATACCGCAACGTGGCCGAATCGCCCGTGGCGACGTTGAGGACGATGGTGTTCGAGTTCGCGGTCATCGACTGGACGGTCGAGCCCGCGACGATCTGCACGGTGATGCCCGAACCGGTGAGCGTCACGGGCGTGGTGTTGACGTAGGATGCGCCCGCGCCGAGGACGGCCAGCGGCTGGAGCGCCAGCGCGATGGCAGCCGCCGCGGCCGTCCCGCGCCAGAAGCGCATGAAGCGAGAAGCTTGCATGGCCGTGGCGTTAGTTGCACCAGGCGTAGGTCGAATCGTGCTTGCAGAGCTCGGCCTTGAGCAGGTCGATCTCGGCCTGTTGTTCCTTGATGGCGTTCACGGACGCGGCGAGGATGGGCGTCGTGCCGACCTGCAGCTTGCCGCTCGCTCCGGTGTTGACCGCCTCGGGCAGCGCCTGCTGGACGTCCTGGGCGATGAAACCGTGGTACAGCACGCCGCCGTCATAGAGGTTCGTGCCCTCCTTCCAGGAATAGGTCTTCGGATGGATGTTCATGACGGCGTCGAGGCCGGGCGTGAAATCGCCGTGGATGTCCTTGAGCGTCGCGTCCGAAGTGCAGGACATCAGGCCGCTCGCGTTCGTCTGGACGCCGGCGCAGGAGGCGAGGTTCGTGATCTGCACCGTTCCGTCCTGATTGATGCGCATCCTTTCCGTGAGCGCGCTCGTCGTGTTGGCGGTCGTCCAGAAGCCCAAGTACGTGCCGTTCGCCGTGTTCGACCAATTCTCAGAGGTGGCCGCGAGAATGCTGGCGCTCGGCGTAAATCGACCGAACGGCGAAGTGACCGCGCCCGAGAACTCGATGGAACCGAGGGTCTGATTGTTCACGGGGTTAGTGAACGTGCCTTCCGACCCACTGTTCGAACGAGCGAGCATCAGCGAGGGCCAGTAGTCGTTGCGTACGCCGGTAGCGTCGCTGAATGAATCGACCCCGATGACCGGGAACAGGAAGCTTGCGCTGCCCGCGATCACCGAGATCTTCGGTTTGTGCGAGAGCCACTGCGGAGCCGTCGTGACCGCACCCGCATTAGAGACGATGAGGTCCGCGTCAGTGTTGTTCCAGTGCAGTTTGCCGGTCGCGCCGAACGCGCCGGAATTGTTGAACTGCACCTGGCCGCTCGAACCGGCGACGGTGGCGCCCTGCGTCACGCTCGACGGCGCGCCGACCACGCGCCAGTGCGCGCCGGAGCCGTTGAAGTTGTAGTCGTATTGCAGCGAGACCATGGCGCCCGCGGCGACGTTCAGGTTCGCGCCGGTGCCGGTGAAGATGCGGTTCGCCGCGAGGGAACTGCCGCTGTCGTTGGCCAGCGTCATGGTGTTGGCCGCCGAGCGGTTGATGAGATGCAGCACCTTGCCGTCATAACCGTTGGCGATGCCGGTGATGGTCACGTCGGCCGCCGACCCGGGGACCCAGGC
>Ga0310810_10012179_pt1 | contig 10092 bp, 11 predicted proteins | sample NCmetagenome_FD_207641 | JGI IMG/M metagenome (GOLD analysis project Ga0310810, IMG submission 207641) | Soil microbial communities from experimental microcosm in Duke University, North Carolina, United States - NC | ecosystem: Engineered > Artificial ecosystem > Soil microcosm > Unclassified ...
GAGCTCGACGGGCGCGCCGACATCTACAGCCTCGGCTGCCTCCTCTACCGGATGCTGTCCGGCACGCTGCCCTTCGACGGCGCCGCGGTGGCGGTCATGCTGGCGCACATCAGCCGCAAGCCGATTCACCTGCTCGAGGTCGCACCGGGCGTCGATCGCCGGCTGGCGGCCATCGTCATGCGCTGCCTGGCGAAGGACCCGGCCGAGCGCTTCGCCGACGCCGAGGGTCTGGCCGCCGCGCTCGCCGCGCTCGAGGAGGAGGACGACGAGGTCCGCGCGCCCCGGCCGCGCACGCATCCGCGCCCCGCGTCGCGCCCGCCGGCGCTCATCGTGCCGACCGTCGAGGCCGCGCGAGTGCTGGCGCCCGAGACGAGCTGGTGCGGCGAGCCGTCCGTGCCCTACGCCGGCGGCTTCGAAGAGCCGGCGCCGCGCCCGCGCATGCGCGCCGGCCGCTTCGCCGTCGCCGCGCTCGCCATCGCTCTCCTGTCAACCGCCACCGGGACCATCGCCAGCGAGGACAGCACCGCCACGCCGGTCACTGCGCCGCACCCCGCGCCTCTGGCGGTCGACCCGGTTCCGCCGCCGGTGGATGCGCGCCCGGCCGCCAAGCCGAAGGCGCGCAAGGCCCCCCGCGTCAGGTCCCGACGTCTGAAGAGAACAGGCGACAGGCGACCGGCAACAGGCGACGGGCGACAGGCGACGATCTGATTCCCCCATCGCCTGTCGCCTGTTTTCTCATCGCCTGTTGCCTGTCGCCTGTTTCTCTGCTGATACAGTCCCCAGGATGAACCGGGAGACTCCAGCGAGGGGACCCGTGGCCGTGCCACCCGACGGACGGGACGCCAGCTGGTTCTCGCTGCTCCGCTGTCCGGCCTGCCGGGCCACCGAGGTCGAGCGCGAGGGCCGCGGCGCCCGCTGTCGCGCCTGCGGCGCCTCGCATCCGGGCAAGGGTGGCTACCTGGACCTCTTGCCCTCCGCGCACCAGCCGATGGCCACCACGCCCGAGCAGCGCCTGATGGAGAGCGAGCTCATCGCCCGCGTCTACGAGCGCTTCTGGCGGCCGACCTTCGTGCGACTCATGGCCGGTCGCGGCGCCGGCGGCGCCACCGGCGGGTTCGCCGGCGAATTCTTCATCCACAAGAACGCGCTCCACATGGATGCCCGGGGCGGCCCGTGGCTCGACCTTTCTTGTGGACCGGGCGTCTTCACCCGCGCGATGGCGTCGTCCAACCCGGGCGACTGGGTGGTCGGGCTCGACATCTCGCGCGCCATGCTCGAGGTGGCGGCCCGCCGGGTGCACGGCTACGGCAACGTCGGGCTGGTCCGCGCCGACGCGCACGACCTGCCCTTCGCCGACGAGAGCTTCTCCGGGGTCAACAACGCAGGCGCGCTCCACGCCTACGACGACGCCGAGGGCGTCTTCACCGAGATCATCCGCGTCCTGGTGCCGGGCGGCATCTACGTCGGCAGCACCTTCGCGCAGTCCCGCTCGCCGCTCGGCCGCCTGACCGCGCGCATGGCGGGGATCCGGCGATTCGAGCTACCCGAGCTCAGGGCCTGGCTGTCTCGTATCGGCTTCGCCGATTACGAGGAGATCCGTCTGGGGGACTCGGTGATCTTCCGCGTGCGGAAGCCGTGATACGGCTCGCCGCACGGGGAGATATTCAGTTTTGCTACGCGGCGACCTCGGCGGCGGCCGGCTGCGCGCCTTCGGCGGTCCGCACAGCGGCGTCGATCGCGGAGAACGCGGCCTGCGACAGCTCGGCGTACGAGGCGCCGGGCATGTCGAGGTTCGCCCGCGCGTCGCTGGACTCGAGCACGCCGATGAACAGGCACCAGAACATGTCCACCACCTGCTGGGGGGCGCGGTGGTAGACGCCGGACTGGCTGCCGTCCTGGACGATGCCCGACAGGTGCTCGCGCACCTGGGTGAGGCCCTTGCCGACTGACTCGACGACCTCGTCCGAGAGCTGAGCGCGGATGTTCGGCTGAGAGATCAGCCGGAGCACGCGGCTCGCCTCGACGTCGGTCGCTGCCCACTGGGTGAGGAAGCTCCACGCCTGGCGGAGCCTCTCGGGGGCCGCGACCTCGCTGCGCCCGCGAATCTGGCGCAGCTCGGTGTCGAAGAGGTCGAGCGTCTCTTCAAGCAGAGAGACGTAGAGATCCTCCTTCGAGCGGAAGTAGAGATAGATGGCACCGACCGAGAGGGACGCCTCGCGTGCGATCTGTTCGATGGACGTCTTGGCGTAACCCTTCTCGGCGAAGACCGTGCGAGCGGCGCGCTGAATGCGCCGCCGGCGGGCGGTGCGCTCCTGCTGTTTTCTTTCCTGAGCGGTGGTCATGAAGGGGGGATAATGCGGCTGACGCATTGTGTCAAGTTCAGTTCGCTGTCCAGCAGTAATTTTTTCAAAGCGTTACGCAATGCGTCGATGTAGGTGTACGTCGCCGGAATCGATGCATTCAGTGGCTGTTTTTTCGGCCGACCAGCGAGTTCGCATACAGGTCGACAGCCCTGTTAGAGGCCATTCAATACACATCGAGATCGGACGTCTCACGCCGATCTCCGATCTCGGGACGCGGGAACGCGCCTGCGCCGCGCCCGCTCGACGCCGCTGGATGCTCAGGCATCCAGTTCGACAATGTCCGTCGTGACGTCTCGACTGATCGCGACCGCCGAGCGCAGCGGCAGCTCCTCGAAGCCGCTCTCGCCGCGAAGATCCGGACTCGACACCACGAGCACTGCCTTGAACTGGCTCTCGGGGCGGCGTGGATCCTTCTGCTGCTTGAGCCGCCGCACCTGCAGTGGCTCGCCGAGCCTGACCGCCATCATCGATCGGCTGTTCGACAGCACGATGTTGCCGTGCTGCCAGGACGCGCTCGCCTTCTCGGCCACCGCGTCGACCAGCGCGACGGTGTCGCGCAGCGCGCGGCGGATATGCGTCGGCGCGAGGTTGGGATCATCGAGCGTGCCGGCGTCGTGCAGCATCGAGAGGAAGAGGTGAAACACGAGCTCGGCTGGACTCCTGCCGCGGATGTTGCGGCGCAGGTAGTCCGGAATGTGCTGCGTGAGCTGCGGAACCAGCTCGGCGGTTGCCGGGCCGGCGCCGGCCGCGGTGTTCTCCTGCGCGAAGAACCAGCGCCGGTAGCGGAACGGCTGCGTGTTGGCGTCGCCGCGCAGCTCGTCCTCGGAGCCGGCCCAGCCGATCGCGTAGTCGGAGTTGAGCCCGGCGAGGAGCGAATAGAAGTCGACCTCTCCTGACGCCTGGCGCGGATGCAGCGTCAGCAGCACCTCTCCGGAGTGAACGTACCCGAGTCCCCAGCGTGAGACGGGCGCCCTCGCCACCAGAACGGTGCGGACGCTCTCCAGCGCTTCGTCGAGGCGCTGGGGCTGGTTACAGATACAACCAAACAGTCGGGTCATGGGGTTGTCGTTTCTTCAGGGCGCGGCGCGCCTGCGGCCACCGGCTCCGGCGCCGGAAGCGCGCAGCGGACCGGATGGTCAAGGAGCAGAGGCCCGGGAGGGTGGAGGGCGGAAGACCTTCAGCCGAGCCTTCTCGAAGTATAGAGGGCCCCCCCGACACGCGCAAACGAGAATCTGCGTACCTGACTGCAATTACTTTGGAAAGTTCTCTTCGAGAAATTCCCGCACGAGCGCAAACGTCGCGGCGCGCTCGCTCTCGTTGAAGACCTCGTGATACTGGCCGTCGAGGACGTGGATGCGCGCGGGGCCGGACACCCGCTCGGCGATCGCGCGCGAGGCCGCGGGATCGGTGATCGAGTCGTCGCCGCCGATGAGCCACAGAGTCGGCGTCTCGACTCGATGGGCGAACTCGTTCACCCACGCCTGCGCCGCCATCGCCTCGTTGAACCAGCGCGCGCCGGCCACGTCGTGGCAGAGCGTGTCGACCCGGCGCTCGGCGAGCTTGCCGGCGTCGTGCGTGAGCTTGTCGATCGGGATGTCGTTCGGCAAGGACAGGCTCGGCAAGAGGAAGCCGACCCAGCGCGCGCCGATCCGCTTGACCGGCGACACCTTCATGCGCAGCCGGAGGAACGGCGAGGAGATGATCGCGCAGCGCAGGCGCTTCGGGACTCGCCAGGGATCGGCGAGCAGCCGCAGGCCGACCAGGCCGCCGTGGCTGTGGCAGACGAGCGCCAGCGGCAGCTCACCCGGAACCCGGCGGTCGAGCTCGCCGAGCGCGGCCTCGACGTCGGCGAGGAACTCGTCGAAGCGGAGCGCGTGTCCGCGGGCGCCGGCGGCGCGGCCGTGGCCGCGCATGTCGAAGGCGAGGGTGGCGAGGCCGGACTGGCGCAGCACGTGGGCGACCTCGCGATAGCGGCCGCAGTGCTCGGCGTAGCCGTGCAGCACCAGCGCGACCCCGCGCGGCGACGGGTGATCGTGCAGCTCGCCGTAGAGCTCGAGGCCGTCCTTCGACGGAAAGCGGAAGGTCGCGCTCGGCTCGATGGGGCCGGGGAGAGGGGCGGGCGCCGCGGAGGTCACCATGCCCGAACTCTACGGGCCGGCCAAAAAATTGACAGTGCCTGCGGCGCTCCCTAGCGTCGAGGGCATGGTGGCCCGTAACCTCCGCACTTTCCTGGCTCTGTCGCTCGTCCTCGCCGGCTGCGCGCGCGGTGGCGCGCAGGACCCGAAGCGGAGTGGCAACCGCCTCGAGCTGGCCAAGGACTTTCTCAGCCGCGGCGACCTCGAGCAGGCCGAGGCCGAGGCGCAGAAGGCGCTGTCCTACGACGAAAGCAACGTCGAGGCGCACAACGTCCTCGGGCTGGTCGATTACCTGCGCGCGATGAAGAACCATCGCCTGCTCGAGATCGACGACTGCCTGACCGGGGTGGACGCCGAGGCGCTCCGCTCCGAGCTCGACGACTTCCTGGCCAGCGCCGACCGCCACTTCAAGAAGGCAGTCGAGATCAAGCCGGACTACGGCGAGGCCTGGGCCAATCGCGGCTCGGTCGCGCTGCTCATGGAGGACTACCAGCCGGGCACGAAGGACCTCGAGCGCGCGCTCAGCTACCCGCACGCGCTCATCAACATCGGCCTCACGCGCGCCAACCTCGGCTGGGCCTACTTTCACCAGCGGCGGCATGCGCAGGCGGCCAAGGAGCTAAGGCAAGCAGAGCAGTTCAACCCGGGGATGTGCGTGGCCAAGTACCGACTGGGCAGGGTTTACTTTGCGCGGAAAGAGTGGCAAAAAGCGCTCGAACAGTTCCAGGCTGTTAGTAACAATAAGGACTGTCCGATGCAGGAGGCGCACCTGTACTTGCTCAAGACGTATCGCGAGCTGGGTATGAGGGACGCCGCGCTCGCCGCGCAGCCGCAGTGCGTGCAGATGGCGCCGCGGAGCTGCATCGCGGCGCAGTGTCGTACCGTCTTGTGACCGTGATCTGATGGAACCGCGCTCGAAGCCCCCGACAGGCGAACCGAGAGAGACGACATCGCTCGCGCCGGCGCGCCACGCCGCTTCGAGCCGACCGCAACCAAAGCACGGCTGGTCGCGCGATCGCTTCTGCGAGTACCTGCGCGCGCAGCGCGAGCGCGCGTCGCTCAGCATCGAGGCCATCGCGCGTGTGACGAAGATCCCCGAGCGCTCGCTGCGGCAGCTCGAGGAGGGGAGGTTCGAGGAGCTGCCGGCCGATGTGTTCGTGCGCGGCTTCCTGCGCTCGTACGCGCGCGTGGTCGGCGTCAACGCCGACGACGTGGTGCGCCGCTACGCGATGTGCGGCCTCGATCCGGCGCCGGTCGCGTCCGAGCTCGCCCAGGTCGCCGCCGAGCAGATCGCGGCGCTGGCGGAGAAGGACCCGTCGGCGGGCGAGGCGGTGGTGGCGCCGAAGGTGGAAGCGCCGGCGCGTGCCGAGAGCGAGCCGGGCAGGACCGTGATCGACAGCGGCGTCGACGAGGTGCGAACCGCGTCGGCACCGGTCAGGACTCACGGGCAGTATCAGAAGAAGAAGCGGCGCAAGAGCGGACACCAGCCGAAGCTCGCGCGGCGATCCGCTCCGGCGCAGGCAGCGCCGGTCAAGAGCGAGCCGGTCGCGGCAGCGCCGGCCCCGGTCGTCCAGCGCGAGCGGCCGAGGCGCGAGCGCACGTTCCTGCCGCCGAGCTGGTCGGAGGAGGAGAGCGGACGTCGCGGACCGCTCACGCTCGCGGTCATCATCCTCGTCATCATCGCCACGCTGACGATGTCGTATCTCCTGCGACGCCCGAGCTACTCGGGAGACGGCGTGACGCGCAGCGCGAGCGCGGCCGCCGCGTCGAAGATCTCCTGATCCGACGAGCGCGTGTCGCGCAGCACGGCGAGAAAGCCGTCGAGGCCGGCGAGGTCGGCGGTGCGCAGCGTGCGCCCGACGCGGCGGGCGAGCCCGGCGTCGCCGATGTCGAGCGCGTGGCGGAGGACCGAGAGCTGCGCCTCGAGCGCCTCGCGCTGGACTTCGCCGGTGCTGCTCGCCCGCCGTCGCCGCTCGGCCTGTCGGGCGACGGCGGCGGCCAGCCAACGAATAGCAATCCGTGCGCCACGCGGATACCCCAGCGGCGCCGCCACTTGTGCACCGGGCGCCCGGGCTCCGGCGCCACGCTGAGGAGGATTGGGACAGACGCCTCAGCTACGCTGGCCCGTAAGGGGCCCCTTCCCGGGCGAGGAAGTGGGGCACGCGCGCGAAGCGCGCTTGGGGTAGCACCCGCGACGAGCCCGAGATAGGAAGGGGAAATAGATGATCGAGTCCGTGCGCGGGCCGGCGGTGGTGCTTCGCAAGGTCGCATACGGCGAGGCGGATGTGATCGCCACCCTGCTCGCCCGCGAGCAGGGCAAGCTGTCGGCGCTCGCGCGCTCGGCCAGGCGCTCGCAGCGCCGCTTCGGTGCCGCGCTCGAGCTGTTCACCGTGTCGGAGGTGGAGCTCAGGCCACATCGCGGCGGCGAGCTCTGGACCCTGTCGAGCGCGCAGACCGTCGAGTCGTTCGCCGAGCTGGCGCGCGACATCGGCTCGCTGGCCCACGCCAGCTACGGCACCGAGCTGGCGCGCGAGCTGTCGGCCGCCGAGCAGCCGGAGCCGGAGCTGTTCGATCTCCTGGTCGAGCTGTTCCGCTCGCTGGCGCGGCGCGGGCCGCGGGTCGATGTCCTTCGCGCCTTCGAGCTCGCGCTCCTCGATCTGGTCGGCCTGTCGCCGGCGTTCGACGTCTGCGCGGCGTGCGGGCGGGGGGACGGCTTCGCGCTCGATCGCGGGGCCGTGCTCGACGCCGCGCGCGGCGGAGCGATCTGCTCCAGCTGCGCCGCCGGATCGCGCGGCGCCGGTGTCCGCCCGCTCGGCGCCGGGGCGCGGGCGATCCTGGTCGCCGCCCAGCGGGCAGCGCGCGCCCCCGGTCGGCTGTCCGCGGTCGATCTCGGCGGCGGCCGCGGCGACGACGCCGACGAGGCGCGCGACGCGATGCTCGCCCTGCTCACCCACCATGTGGGGCGTCCGCTCAAGACCGTCGAGTTCATCGGCAAGCTCGGCCGCGGCCCGTAGTTCGGGTATCATCGAGCCCGATGCGACTCGGCGTGGCCGCGCTCGTCTTCGTGGTCCTCGTCCCCGCGCTGGCCGCCGCCCAGCCGGATGCGGTGCGCAAGAAGAAGGCGCGCGAGCTCCTCATCGAGGGGGACAAGAAGCTCAAGCGCGGCGACGGCCTGTCCAGGCGCGGCAAGATGGAGGACGCCTTCGCCGAGTTCGAGCTGGCGCTGGTCGACTACCAGGCAGCCTTCGAGTCGTATCCCGATCCGCAGATCTACTTCCCGATCGCGCAGGCGGAGCAGCGGCTCGGGCGCTTCGTCGAGGCGCTGCAGCACTACCAGCAGCTCCTCTCGGAGGGCAAGAACATCACGCCGGCCCTGCGCGACACCGTCGAGAAGCAGCTGCAGGACATCAAGAAGAACCTCGCCTCGGTGGTGCTCGACGTGAAGCAGGACGGCGCGGTCATCCTCATCGACGGCCGCGAGGCGGCGCGCACCCCGACCATCTCGCCCATCTGGGTCGAGCCGGGGCAGCACACCTACGCGGTGACCGCCAAGGGCTTCACGCCGGTGGAGGGCAAGATGGACCTCCTGCCGGGCAAGGAGCTGCGCAGAAAGATCGTGCTCGAGCCGATGCCGGTCGTGGTGAAAGGCGGCGACGGCGAGACGGGCGGACAGGTCAGCGGGCAGGTTGGCAAGAGCGCGCCGGAGAGCGCGACGCCGCCCAGCAAGACGCCGCTCTGGATCGGCCTCGGCGTCACCGGCGCGCTTGCCATCAGCGGATCGATCACCGGCTTCGCCGCGCTGTCCAAGCACTCCACCTACCGCGACGAATCGCTGTCAGGCACCGAGCGCGAGGACGCGCGGCGCGACGGCAAGCAGCTTGCGGGCGTCACGGACGTCCTGCTCGGCGGCGCCGTGGTCGCCGCCCTGGTCACCGCCTACTACTACTACGGCGTCTACCAGCCGCGCGCGCAGGCGGCCAGCGCAGGCGAGGGGGCGATCGACGTCGAGGAGGACGAGGCGTTCCGCATCACTCCCTTCGTCGGCGACGGGAGTGCCGGGGTGGCCGCATCCGGCGCGTTCTGGTAGATTGACCTCTCGTGGTGATGCACGGGCATCCAGGGCCAGGCCCCGGACACTACACGCCCTTTCCGGGGCCTCACGGGCCGCCGCCGCGTCCCGCGGGCTTCAGCCGGAGCCGGGCGCTGCCGGTCATGGTGGCCTGCGGCCTCGCGATGGGGGTATTCGTCGGGCTGGTCGTGGTGCGCGGCACCGGCGAGGCGGAGGGCGCGGTCACCGCGACCGTCACCCCGCCCGCCGAAGAAAAGAAGCCGCCGGCCGCCGAACCGACCCCGCCGCCCGCCGAGCCCAGCCCTCCGCCGGCCGAGCCGACGCCCGCCGACGCCAGCGCGCTCCTCACCTTCAACGTGCTGCCGAAGGAAGCGGTCGTGACGGTGGACGGCGTGGTGGTGGACGGCGGCAAGACCGAGGTGAAGCTGGTCGAGGGCAAGGCGCGCGTCCGCCTGGTCGCCCGCGCCGACGGCTACAAGAGCTACGACAAGAGCCACCTCGTCACCGACGACGAGGCCATCTCGATCGAGCTCGTGAAGAAGTCGCACCACTCGAGCGGCGGCGGCAAGACCAGCGGCCCCGGCGGCCTCATCGACCTCCGCTGACCGCTCGCCGCGGGAGAAGCAGCAGGTTGAACCGCAGAGACGCAGAGGGGAGAATTCTGGGGTTCAGATTCAGATTTCAGAACCAAAGAGATCTCTCGTTCTGACCTCTGCGTCCTCTGAGCCTCTGCGGTTCATCTGCTTCTGGTTCGCAGCGGGACCAGCGTGAGAGCCAGCGGGAAGAGGTAGATCTGGTCTGGTTCCCTTCTCTTCTCGGCCGTGATCAGGGGGTGGTGATGGTGACGATGAGCTCGTACTCGTTCGACACCGTGGCCGTGCGGCCGAGGATCTCGGCGGCGTAGTCGCCGGCGGGGAGGCGGTTGCCGAGCGCGGCCGATTGCTCGATGCGCTCGTCGCCGTCGAGGCCGGTGGACAGCGTGACGACCGCGCCGGTCGCGTCGACCAGGTCGAGCTCGAGGTCGGTGTCGGCGCCGGCCGTGAAGTTGACGATCACGGTGACGTCCTGGTTGCCGTCGAGGGTGAACTTGTAGAAGTCGAGGTCGCCGCCGCCGCAGATCGCGCCGATGGCGCCGGTGGTGGTCGCGGTGGCGGTGTCGAACGAATCGTTCGGCTCGTCGTTGCTGCACAGCGGGCTGGCGTCGCCGGGCGGCGCGTCGGCGCCGGCGCCACCGTCGGACAGCTCGGAGAAGTCGAGCAGGAGCTGGCAGCCAGACGCGCCGGTCGCGAGCGCGATCCAGGCCAGGACCAACGCAGCCCGCACCATTCCGGGCACCGTACCCGTGATCGCCGCGATCGTCAAGAGTTTCCGAGCACTAGGTGGGCCGCGCCAGCTTGACGGTGCGGCGTCGGCAAGCTACCTTGCCGCACCCCGTCAGGGGGCGCCATGTACCTGCAAGACCTCATCCTGGAGCTCCAGCGGTTCTGGGCCGAACGAGGCTGCGTGCTCGTCCAGCCGGTCGACG